>Ga0335074_10017004_pt1 | contig 10242 bp, 6 predicted proteins | sample Lox_Sample_23_FD_206715 | JGI IMG/M metagenome (GOLD analysis project Ga0335074, IMG submission 206715) | Soil microbial communities from Loxahatchee National Wildlife Refuge, Florida, United States - Lox_Sample_2.3 | ecosystem: Environmental > Terrestrial > Soil > Wetlands | place: USA: Florida...
GGACCCACCAAGCCGCCCGCGGGTCAATGACCGTCCGGCGGGCCGCCGGCAGCCTGACCTGGTAGATCGCGAACGCGATGAACCCGAGGACGATCAGCACCTCCAGCCAGAGGACGGTGCTGAACCCCGCGAAGTACACGAGCAGGTTCGCGAAGATGAACGCGAGCGGGCTGAGCACGCCCGCGGCGGGCAGCCGGTAGGGCCGGTGCCGGCCGGGATCCTCGCGCCGCAGCCCGCCCAGCGCCAGCGGCGCCAGCGCGTACATGAACACCAGCGCGGAGGTGGCCAGCTCGACCAGGCCGCTCCAGCTGGGGAAGGGCAGGAAGAAAAGCAGGCCGGCCACGAAGGAGATGATGATCGAGGTGAACGGGACGCCGCGCTTGCTGATCCGGCTGATGGCCGGGGGGAAGTAGCCGTTGCGGCCCAGGGCGTAAGACAGCCGGGAGGACGTGCCGATGTAGACCAGCCCGGCGCCGGCCGGGGAGATCACCGCGTCGATGAGGAGCAGGGTGGTCAGCCAGCCCAGGCCCGCCGCGGTGGCCAGGGTGGCGTAGGGGCCGAAGTTCTGGACGCCGCCGATCGGGTTCGCCCAGCCGTGCAGCAGCTGCGCGGGGTTCAGCGCGCCGACGAACGTGACCTCAAGGAGCAGGTAGACGAGCGTGCAGATGATCAGCGACAAGATCACCGCCCGGGGGATGTTCTTCTGCGGGTTCTTCGCCTCGCCCCCGACCTGGATGCACATCTCGAACCCGGCCTCCGCGAAGATGACGCCCAGCGGGAGCGCCGCGAAGACCCCGTGGAATCCGTACGGGGCGAACCCGCCGCCCGCGGTGAAGTTGGAGGCGTGGAACCTCGCCGTCATCAGCGCGACGACCGTGAGCAGCGGAATGAGGACCTTCCAGATCACGGCGACGGCGTTGGTATCCGACAGCCACTTCACGCCCATCGCGTTGATCACGACGAACACCAGCAGGAACCCGGCGCCGGCCAGGATGCCGCGGCCGGTCAGCAGGCCGCTGGAGTTGATGAAGTGCAGGCCGGTGTAATGCGAGTCCAGGTAGCCGAGCGATGCCTCGGCCTCGATCGGCGCGACCGTCACGTTGTACAGCCAGGACATCCAGCCGCCGGTGAACCCGCCGAGCGCGCCGAAAGCGAGGAAGGGGAACCGGGCGGTCCCGCCCGACACCGGGTACGTCGAGCCGAGCTCGGCGTGGACCAGCGCGAGCACGGCCAAGATCGCGGCCCCCAGGACCCACGAGATCAGCGACCCGCCGCCGGCCACCTTGGCGGCGGTCAGCGCCCCCAGCAGCCAGCCCGACCCGATGATCCCGCCCACGTTGATCATGGTGAGCCCGGGCAGCCCGATCGCCCGGCGCAGATGTTGTTCCCCGGCCGCCGTTGGCGTTCTGCCGGGAGAGGTTGCCGTCATGGTGTCCCTCCAGAGGGTGGTTGCCGGATGTCTGCCGGTGCTGGCTACCTCGTCGAGGCAAAGCGCCGCAAGCGGAAGGGCTCGAGCAGTGCTGGTCGCCGGCCGGACAGCACGTAGCCGGCTAGCGCCTTGCCCGATGCCGGGGCCAGGGTGACGCCGAGCATGGAGTGCCCGGTCGCGATGAAGAGGTTCTCGAAGGGGTGCGCGCGATCCAGGATGGGCAGGCCGTCCGGCGTCAGCGGGCGCCTGCCGACCCAGAGCTCTTCTGGCTCCCGGCCATTGCCGCCTGGTTCGAGCTCATTCCAGCCGTCGAAGTACGGCGCGGTACCGCGCGCGATGGCCTGGGCCCGGGACCGGCGGAGGGTCTCGTTGTTGCCGGTGAGTTCCATCGTGCCCGCTACCCGCAGGCCTCGGTCGAACGGCGTGACCGCGACCTTGATGTCCCCCAGGTGGATGGGCCGCCTGGGCAGGGTCCGCAGTCGGCGCAGGAAGCTGTATCCCTTGCCCGCGGTCAGCGGCAGCCGGATGCCGAGGGGGCGCAGCAGCGTTCCGCACGAGGCTCCCCCGGCGAGAATCACGCTCGTCGCCGGCCGCGGGCCGTTGTCTGTTACGACCGCTCGCACCTGCCCGGCCGCGACGTCGAGGCGTCTCACCTCGGCCTGCTCGCAGATCTCGGCGCCCGCCTTGCGGGCCAGCGCGGCCAGCCCGGCGGTCAGCCGGGCCGGGTCGATGTGGCGCTCCTGGCCGATGAGGTAGCCCGTCGTGGCCCGCCGGGACAGGGTGGGTTCCAGTTCCCGCAGCTCGGCCCCTGTCAGGAGGTCATCGGGCACCGTGTAGCCGTAGCGGCGCATGACCGCCGCCGACGCCAGGGAGCGAGCGGCCGGCCGCGACCGGCCAAAGACGTGCAGCAGTCCGTGCGACGTCATGCCGGCGGCCAGCCCGGCGCGCTTGAGCTCGTCGTAGAGCTCGAACGTGGGGCGGCTGAGTTCTGCCACCGCCCGCAGGCCCCGGGCGGCGGCGGCGGAATTGCAGTAGCGGATCGCCTGCAGCAGCCAGCGGTACAGGCCGGGATCCAGTGTCGGCCGCAGGTACAGCGGTGCGGCGGGCTGGCCGAGGGAGTAGAGGGCCTGGCGGATGGCCTGCGGTCCAACCACGGGTGCCGCTTCGCTGGGACTGATCCAGCCAGCACCGCCCCAGGTACAGCCCTGGCCGAGCATGCCCCGCTCGTAGAGCGCTACCTCCGCGCCGCCCTGGGACAGGTAGTAGGCGACCGACAGCCCGATAACGCCGCCGCCGACGACGGCGATCAAGTGAACCTCTTGCTCCCGGCCGGGACGTTCGGCCTGCCGGCCCTATCCGGTGGCGCTGCCGTATCGCTTCCGCGTCGTGTCATGACAGTGCTCCTTCACTGGCCATACCGCGCTTGTCGCCCGGCGGGAGCTGGCTAGATGCCCGGGCTGCGCTGCCGGTCCGCCGGCGGGCGGAAGGCCGGGTTACCCAGCGCGGCGCGGAAGTCGTTCTCGAAGTCGGTGATGTGCTGGCGGGCCAGGGCGCTTGCCTTCTCGGCGTCGCCTTCGACGACCGCGTTGAGCAGGCTGACGTGCTCGTCGACCATGTCCGCGACGCTGCTGCCGAGGCTGTCGAGCACGAGTACCCACGCCCGCAGCGTGAGGTTGAGGAAGCGGTGGAGGCAGTCCTCCAGGAACGGGTTGTGCGTGGCGTCGTAGATCGCCCGGTGGACGTCCTGGTCCAGCCGGATCAGCGTGTCGCGCGGGGTGTCCTCGGTGAGCCGCATGATCTGCTCCCGCAGGCCGCGCAGCGTCTCCCGCTCGGCGGCGGTGGCGCGCGCCGCGGCGCTGGCCGCCGCGAAGCCTTCCAGGTTGACGCGGATCTCGGTGATCTTGACCAGATCGGGCAGGCTGATCGGGGTGACGAAGGCGCCCCGGCCGGGCAGGAGCTCGACCAGGTAGTTCATGGCCAGCCGCTGGAGCGCCTCCCGCACCGGCGTCCGTCCCACGCCAAGCCGCTTGGCGACGTCGACCTCCCGCACCGGAGTGCCCGGAGGCAGCTCCAGGAAGACGATCTCGTCCCGGAGCGTGCGATAGACCCGATCCCCGAGCGGTGACGATCCGCCGGACTCATTCAGGGTGAGACCGGCTTCTGCGGACGGACCGGTAGCAGCCACCTGCAACCTCCTTGTCGACAAGAAGAACGATAGGCTGTCGACAATCTGTCGTCAACACGTCGATTGACTGCCGACAGTGGATGAAAGCCACGGCAGGGGACGTGATCGGGTAGCGTCGGCGGGCATGACGACCCCGGAATTCGCGACCACCACCGAGCGCGAAGGCTTGTGTGGGTTCCTTGACCTGCAGCTGTCCTTGCTGGGGCTGCTCAAGCACTGCACTTTGTGGGAACGCCGATGGTTTCAGAACATCGTCGCGGGGCGTAGCTTCCCGGGCGAGTTTCCCGAGCTCGAGGTGTCCGAAGACGAGATGGATGCCGAGGACTTCCGCGTCGATGAGCGTGACACCGTCGAGCACTGGGTGGCCAGCTTCAACGAGCAAGCCTCCCTCTCGCGCCAGATCACCGCTGAGCGGGACCTCGGCACCCCCTGCGCCTGGCCCCCGCTCGCGCACCGCAACCTGCGATGGGTGCTACTGCACATGATCGAGGAGACGGCCAGGCACGCTGGCCACGCGGACATCATCAGGGAGACCCTCGACGGCAGCCGGGGAATCTAGCGATCCTGCAGACCCACCGTCCGGGCTTTCCCCGCGACCATAGTGCTGGCGCGCCTCACGGCACGGTGACCCCCTGCAAGACCACCGGCCCGTTGACCGGGTTCAGCTCGGTGTCCTGGGAGACGCCGGGCGGGGTGATCGTGTCCATCACCTCGGGCACCGTGCTCGGGCTGAGCGCGCAGATCGGCTCGGTGCCGCCGACCGGGCAGACGCCGAGGGTGTACTCGCCCGGGTTGGTGGTGAACGGGATGGCCTGGTCGGCGCTGTAGCCGTCCTGGCCGGTGATGGCCACGGTGAACGTCCAGCCGCTGCCGGGGGTGCCGAACTCGGCTTCCGGCAGGGCGATCGTGATCGTCTTGGCGACGGTGGAGGCGACGACGGCGGTCGGGGTGCCGACCTGGCCGCCGGCCGCGTTGACCCACACCGGGGAGGCGAATCCCTGGATCTCCAGCCGTTCGCTCCAGGCGTCGGCCGGGGCGATCGTGTAGTTGCGGGTCGGGTACGCCGCCGCGGTCGAGGTGGACGTGGCGGCCGGGTCGTGCACGTAGATGTCGAGCAGGTCAGCGCCGTCGACCGCGCCGAACGTAGGCACCAGGGTGGCGAGCGAGGTGCGCAGGTAGACCTCCGACCCGGCGGTGATCACCTGGAAGCCGGTTATGTCCCAGGAGCCGGCCACGTAGGACGGTGAGGTCGGGTACTGGTAGGTGCCGGGGCCGTCGTCCGCGTTCGAATCGGTCACCGACAGGACGGTGGTCCCGCCCGACACGTCGCCGATCACCGAGGTCTGCGCGTACCCGGTGGCCCCGGCCGCGGTGGTGGCGGTGGCCGTGATCACGGTGGTGCCGAAGCCGATCGCGACCGTGGCGGAGTAGGCGCCGGAGGCGCCGGCGGTGGTGGTCACCGTGCTGGCGGCGGCCCCGGTGTCGGTGTCCTGGGTCTCGATGTCCACCGTCGCCCCGGCCGCCGCGGTGCCGCTGACGGTGGTGCTGCCGCCCTCGATGGTGGCGCCGGAGGCCGGGCCGCTGATCGTCACCGCGGTGGCGGCCGGGGCGCCGTGGGTGACGTAACGGGCGCGGGTGATGGCCGGGGTGTCGGTCTCCCGGCCGGTCCCGAGATCCACGATCAGCCGCAGTTCCTGGGCCTGGGCCCAGGTCAGAGGCGAGGCCGAGCCGGCCGCCTGGCCGTCGGTGAAGCCGATCGACGCGGTGGTCGGGTCAGCGCCGTAGGGCGAGGCCGCCAGGTCGGGGTCTTCCCACACCTGCTCGGGCACGAGCCCCTCGCCTGAGGCGGAGTTGATCATGAAGGAGAGCATCGCCGAGGCCTCGGACGGATCGCCCTCGGCGATCGCGGACTCGCCCCGCTCGCCGGACAGCACCGGCCATAGATGCCCGGTGCCGGTGTCGGTGGTCGGCCACGGCTCGCCGTCGGTGGTGCAGGAGGTCTGGCTGTTGACGGTGGAGCAGTCGCCGTAGCCGTCGGCGCTGCCGTCGGCGGCGTTGGTGCCGTACCGGTAGTAGCCGGTGCCGGACGGGGTCTTGACCGCGATCGTGGAGTCAAGGACCGACAGCGAGTTCTTGAACACCGCGTCGCTGGGCGAGAGCTCGCCCAGCCGCACCAGCTCCTGGAACCCGCCGTCGATCACCGTGTCCTGCGCGACCGTGGGGCCGCCGTTCCCCAGGTTGTACGTGGTCGCGGCGTTCGGGTCGCCGGTCTTGGACAGCCGCAGGAAGTAGGGCGAGGAGCTGTCGGGGCCGGTCGAGGTGACCGTCCAGCTCTGCACGTTGCGCTGGAAGTCGTCGGCGGTGGCCTGGTAGACCCGCGCGTCGGCGGCGTCGTGGTGCTCGGCCGCGATAGCGGCGGCGGCGGTCAAGCCGGCGATCTCGGCCGCGATCGTCGACGGCGAGTAGCCGGACTGCTCCTCCCACCGCTCCACCCCGTAGGACGGGCCGTGCGCGACCAGGAAGTCCGCGGCCGGCTTGATGTGGCCGGTCCACAGCGCGTTGTCGCCACCGAGCCCCGACAGGTACGCCATCAGGATCGGGTAGGCGGTCTCGTCCAGCTGGTCGCCGCCGGTGTCCGGCGCGGCCTTGCCGTTGAGCAGCGAGTTGCGCGGCATCTCGCCGGTCGGCAGCTGCTGGTCATCGAGCAAGAACCGGACCTGGGCGCGGGCCGTGGCCAGGTCGCCGTCGGCCAGGAAGCCGGTGAATGCCTCGTAGGAGTCGCGGGAGAAGATCTCCCGGTAGGAGCCGTAGTAGACCGGCTCGCCGTTGACGTCGTCGCCCGCGTTGATCGCCTGGCCCCACGGCGAGGCGAGCGACGCGACCACCGCGCCGGGGAACGTCTTGTCCTCGCTGGCCTTCAGCACGTTGGCGTCGAGGTAGTAGGTCCGGCGGATCGTCTGCTCCGACTGCCCGGGCACCGACCGGGGAGGCCGGTTCAGCGTCTGATCGTAGGCGGACCAGGTGTTCGCGTAGGCCTGCGCGGTGAAGCGGAAGGGTACGCGCAGCGAGGCGGTGGCGGTGCCGACCGCCAGCTGCTGCGAGCGGCCGAACCCGAGCGCGAGGGTGAACGTGCCCCCGGAGCCGGGCCGCGGGGTGACGTTCTCGGTCGCCACGATGTGCCCGTCGGCAGCCGAGGTGGTCGGTGTCAGCGCGTATGCGCTGTCGAGCTGGGTCAGCCCGTCGCTGGCGGTGCCCGCGTAGCCGACCGAGGCCTGGCCCGCGGAGGTGGCGGTCATCGCCATGTAGGTCGGCACCGCGTAGCTGCGGTTGACTGCTTCTGTCGTGGTGTTGGTGCTGTAGACGACCGGGATGCCGGTGCTCGGGTCGATGACGCCGGTGTTGCCGCCGGCGTTCTGCGTCCCCCCGCCCCCGTCGCCGTTCACGTGCGCGTCGAGCCGCGCGTAGACCTGCAGCTTGCCGACGTCGGTGCCGCTGCCCTTGACCGGCTGGATCCGGGTGTTCATCAGCACGGTGTCCCGCTGCGGGTCGGTGATGTAGGTAGTGACAAGCTGGAAGCCGTGTTTGGCGTCGGTCGAGGTGATCGTGCACTGCATGCCGGTCGGGTCGGCCTGCACGGTGTAGGTCATGTCGCGGGTCTGCAGGTCGGCGAAGGTCGAGCCGTCGGTGACGATGTACTGCAGCGTCTCGACGTTGGTGTTGTCGATGGTGGGCTCGTAGACGTCGGAAAGCACGCCGTCTGCGACCGTGTACCAGACCTTGGAGCCGGTGTTCTCGGCGGTCCCGAGACAGTCCTTGCGCGCGAGGTCGAAGTAGGAGGCGGTGCCCGGGCCGCCGGTGGCGGCGGTGCTCGGGCCTGCCGGGGCGGCCGAGGCCGGCTGCGACTGGAGCGCGCCAGCCGCCAGAATGAGGGCGGCAGCCGTCGCCAGCGTGGCCGGGCGCACCAAGGATCGCTTCATCGGGAACCTCATCGTCCATCCGGGCGCGGGCGGGCCGCCATGTCGGTTGCTGTTCGGCGCGGTCCAGTTATGGGCCAGGGTGAACGATGCCCGAGTAAGCCTGTGCCGTCAATACTTCTCGTGCTGCTTGCGTTCGCTCCGCGCGCGGCGTTCCACTCGTCGATCCGGTACCCGATCTTCGCGGCCGCCGAGCCCAGCTGGCGCAGTTGAGCTGGAGTGATCGCGTCGACGACCAGTTCGCGTACGGTGCGTACGTGGTCCGGAGCGGCCTCGACGACCTTCGCCAGGCCGGACTCGGTCAGCACCGCTTGAGCCGCCCGGCCGTCGCCGGGACAGGTCTGGCGGGTGACCCACCCCCGTTTCTCCATGCGGCTGACCACGTGTGAGAGTCGCGACAGCGACGAGTTCGTTCCCGCGGCCAGCTCGGACATCTGAAGCGTCCGCCGATCAGACTCCGAGAGCAGGACCAGCACTTCGTACTCGAACAGGGTGATACCAGCGGTGCGCTGCAACTGGCTGTCGAGAGTGGCGGGCAGCTTCATGTACAGCTTCACGACACCGTGCCATGCGCGCAGTTGGTCCTCGTCCAGCCACAACGCAGCGCCAGCCTCTTGTTCATCCGTCCTGCCCATGCGCGCACCCTACCAGAAATTTCTTGACCCATCAACAGAAATAACTTGACACATCAACCTATTGAGTTCAGAATTTGGTTGTAGTATCAACTTAACGAGCTGAGAGGACCCGCTATGACCGCTCCCGCCACTCCCGCCGCCGTCGCGGACGGGGACACCGCCCGCAGCCGCTGGACGCTGATCGCGGTCTGCGTGAGCAGCTTCATGCTGCTCGTCGACGTGACCATCGTGCAGGTCGCGCTGCCCACGATCCAGCGGCACCTGGACGCCTCCTTCACCGACTTGCAGTGGGTGATCGACGCCTACGCGCTCACCCTCGCCACCCTCATCCTCACCTGGGGGTCGGTCGCGGACCGCCTCGGGCGGAAGCGGGTCTTCATCGCCGGGCTGACGGTGTTCACCGCCTCGTCACTGCTCTGCGGGCTCGCCCAGTCCACCGACATGCTCATCTGGTCGCGCGCCCTGCAAGGCGTTGGCGGCGCGGCGATGTTCGCCACCGGCCTCGCCCTCATCGCCCAGGACTTCCGGGGCCCGGCGCGCGGCAAGGCGATCGCGGCGTGGGCCGCGACCATCGGCGCCGCGGCGGCGGTCGGGCCGATCCTCGGCGGGGCGCTGACCAGCGGCATCGGCTGGCGCTGGATCTTCATCGTCAACGTGCCGATCGGCGTCGCCGCGACCTGGATCTCCTCGACGAAGATGCGCAACCAGAAGGACCCCGGCGCGACCCGCCTGGACGGCCTCGGCCTCATCAGCTTCGCCGCGGCGATGTTCCTGCTCGAGCTCGGCCTCATCCGCGGCAACTCCCTCGGCTGGTCGAGCGGGCCGATCGTGGCGATGTTCGCCGGCTCGGCGGCGGCCTTCGCCGCCTTCGTGCTCGCCGAGCTCCGCCAGACCCGGCCGATGTTCGACCTGTCGCTCTTCCGCAAGCCCAGCTTCAGCGGGGTCTCGGCCGGCACCTTCGCCATCGGCGCCGGGATGTTCGGGCTGCTGCCCTACCTCACCTTGTACCTCCAGAACGACCTCGGCTACTCCCCGATCCAAGGTGGCCTGCGCCTGCTGCCGTTGACGGTGCTCGCCTTCCTCGTGCCGTTCGTCTTGCGCGGCCCCGTGCAGACGCTCCCGCCCGGCGTCGTGCTCGGCGGCGGCCTGGCGATCACCGCGGGCGGCATCGCCGCGCTGCTCGCCGTCGGCTCCGGCTCGGGCTGGACCGTCCTCATCCCCGGGCTGGTGCTCTGCGGCATCGGCAGCGGCATCGCGAACCCGGCGATCGCCCGCGTCGGGCTCGGCGTCGTGCCCCCCGAACGCAGCGGCATGGCGTCGGGCATCAGCAACACCTTCCGCATCGCGGGGCTCGCCACCGGGGTCGCGGCACTCGGCGCGATCTTCCAGCAGCGGATCACCACCTCCCTATCGGCAAGTACCGGCCCGCACGCCACCGCGCTCGGTCGCGTGATCTCCTCGGCCGGCGTCGCGGCGGCCGCGCACGGCCAGGCCAAGACCGCCGCCGCCGCCCACGTCGCCTTCGCCTCCGGGCTGCACTCCATCTTCGTCACCGGGGCGATCGCCGTCGCGCTCGGCGCGGTTCTCGGCGCTGCGCTCGTCCGCTCCAAGGACTTCCACCGCCCAGCCGAGCCGGCCGCCCCGGCCGCGCCCGAGCCGGTCGTCGCGCCCGAGCCCGAGCCGCAGGAGGCGACCCATGATGCTCCCTAAGCTGCCCTTTGCCAGCGAGCAATTCCGCGCCATCACCAGCGCGAACCCAGAATGTGCCTGGGACGCGCTCACCGCCACCGGCGTCCCGCTGGACTACCTGCACGGGATGACGGCCGCCACCGACTGGCAGCCAGGTGCCGCGGTGACCCTGGCGCTGACCGGTCAATGGCGCCTCACCGGCGAGGTGCTGGCCGCCGAGCGGCCCCGCCGGCTGTCCTGCACCCTCGACGACCCGCCCGGCTCACCAGTGGTGTACGTCACCTGGGAGCTGCACCCCGCCGGCGATGGGACGATCATCCGCCTCACCGT
>Ga0335074_10017005_pt1 | contig 10242 bp, 9 predicted proteins | sample Lox_Sample_23_FD_206715 | JGI IMG/M metagenome (GOLD analysis project Ga0335074, IMG submission 206715) | Soil microbial communities from Loxahatchee National Wildlife Refuge, Florida, United States - Lox_Sample_2.3 | ecosystem: Environmental > Terrestrial > Soil > Wetlands | place: USA: Florida...
GATGGTCGGCCGGAGCATCCGGCCTTGTTAGCTGCGCCCTCATAGCGGCTAACCACCGGGAGGCATTGCCTGCTACGGCGCGATGCCTACTCAACGCTCAGGCGACCGCACTTCCGGGTGCGGCCTGGGCATACACGGAATGACGGAACTGACACTAAAGGGAGCAACGTGCCGCTCAACACAACGGTGAAAAAAGAGATCATCGCCGGGCACGCGACTAATGAGGGTGACACCGGTTCGCCGGAGGTCCAAGTCGCGCTGCTGACCCGGCGGATCGCTGATCTGACCGAGCACCTGAAGGTGCACAAGCACGACCATCACAGCCGTCGCGGGCTGCTGCTGCTCGTCGGCCGCCGCAGGCGGCTCCTGGATTACCTCAGGCGCAACGACATCAGCAGGTACCGCGCTCTCATCGAGAAGCTCGGGCTGAGGCGGTAGCGAGGTTCGCGGGACGGCGTGGCGCCGTCCCGCTTCCGTAAGACTGCCGGTATACACAAGGTAGTCAGGACAACTAGATAACGTAGAGGTAAACGTCCCGCGGCTCCGGCTAGGAGCGCGACAGCGCCTATCGGGCCGGTCCTCGGTAGTGGTTCTCGGGTCTGACCTGCCCGCTTGCGGGCGGGCGGTAAGGGCCGAGGGCTTCGATCGAAGACCGGCCGGCGGCTGATCCGGCAGCGCGGCTTGTCCTTCCGTGCCAAGTGCCGGAAGGTAGCCCAGCCGGGCTCGGCCCTGGTGCTCCCGATTGTACGGCGGACAGGCGCGGGACCTCAGTCAAGGAGGTCACCCTGTGGAGGGTGTCTACACCGCCGAGGTCACGATTGACAACGGCGAATTCGGCGCGCACAAGATCCGGTTCGAGACCGGCAGGCTTGCCAAACTAGCGGGTGGTTCGGCCGTCGTCTATCTAGACGACGAAACTATGGTGCTGTCGACCACGACCGCGTCCAAGGGGCCCAGGGAGGGCTACGACTTTTTCCCGCTCACTGTTGACGTAGAGGAGCGGATGTATGCGGCGGGCCGGATTCCCGGCTCGTTCTTCCGCCGGGAAGGGCGCCCGTCTGAGGACGCGATCCTGACCTGTCGCCTGATCGACCGGCCGCTGCGCCCGTCGTTCGTGCACGGCTTGCGGAACGAGGTCCAGATCGTCGAGACGATCATGGCACTACATCCGGATCACCTGTACGACGTGGTCGCCATCAATGCAGCGTCGATGTCTACCCAACTCGCCGGGCTGCCGTTCTCCGGCCCGATCGGCGGTGTCCGGGTCGCGCTGATCAAGGGCCAGTGGGTGGCGTTCCCGACGCATTCACAGCTTGAGGACGCGACCTTCGACATGGTTGTCGCCGGGCGGGTCCTCGAGGACGGAGACGTCGCGATCATGATGGTCGAGGCGGAGTCAACGCCGAGCACGCTGCGGCTGCTCGCCGACGCCGGCAGCGCCGCGGTCTCGCCAACCGAGGAGACGGTCGCGGCCGGCCTGGACGCTGCCAAGCCGTTCATCCGGCAGCTGTGCGAAGGGCAGCAGGAGATCGCCAGGCTGGCGGCCAAGGAAGTCGCCGAGTTCCCGCTCTTCCTCGACTACGGACAGGACGTGTTCACCGTGCTCGAGGCCGAGGTCGGTGCAGACCTGGCACAGGCGCTCACGATCGCCGGCAAGAACGAGCGGGGTGCCGAGACCGACCGGATCAAGGCGCTGGCGACCGAGAAGCTGTCGGCTCAGTTCGAAGGCCGCGAGAAGGAGATCAGCGAGGCCTTTCGGGCGCTCAACAAGAAGCTGGTCCGGCAGCGGATCATGGCTGAGGGGCGGCGCATCGACGGCCGCGGTCTTGAAGACATCCGCCAGCTGTCCGCCGAGGCCGGCGTGGTACCGCGGGTCCATGGCTCGGCACTGTTCGAGCGCGGCGAGACGCAGGTGCTCGGGATCACGACGCTGAACATGCTCCGGATGGAGCAGATGATCGACACGCTGAACCCGGAGCGCACCAAGCGCTACATGCACAACTACAACATGCCGCCGTACTCGACCGGCGAGACCGGCCGTGTCGGGTCGCCGAAGCGCCGCGAGATCGGGCACGGCGCGCTCGCCGAGCGGGCGCTGGTGCCAGTGCTGCCGACGCGGGAGGAGTTCCCGTACGCGATCCGGCAGGTGTCCGAGGCGATCGGCTCGAACGGCTCGACGTCGATGGGCTCGGTCTGCGCCTCGACGATGTCGCTGCTCGATGCAGGCGTCCCGCTGAAGGACATGGTGGCCGGCATCGCGATGGGCCTTATCCATGAGGGCGGCGACTATGTCACGCTGACTGACATCCTCGGCGCCGAGGATGCGTTCGGTGACATGGACTTCAAGGTCGCAGGCACCAAGGACATCATCACCGCGCTGCAGCTCGACACCAAGCTCGATGGCATCCCGGCTTCGGTGCTGGCGGCCGCGCTCAGGCAGGCCCGCGGCGCACGGCTGACCATCCTCGGCGTGATGCGCGAGGCTATCGACACCCCGGCCGAGATGAGCGAGTTCGCGCCGCGGATCATCACGATCAGGGTGCCGGTGGACAAGATCGGCGAGGTCATCGGTCCCAAGGGCAAGATGATCAACTCGATCCAGGAAGAGACCGGCGCCGACATCACGATCGAGGACGACGGCACGATCTACATCGGTGCCACCGACGGCGCTTCCGCCGAGGCGGCTCGCGCAACCATCAACTCGATCGCCAACCCGCACGTCCCGGAGGTGGGGGAGCGGTTCCTCGGCACGGTCGTGAAGACGACCACGTTCGGCGCGTTCATCTCGCTGCTGCCGGGCCGGGATGGCCTGCTGCACATCACCCAGATCCGGAAGCTGCACGGCGGAGCCCGCATCGAGAACATCGATGACGTCCTGAAGGTCGGCGACAAGATCCAGGTGGAAATCCGCGAGGTAGACGACCGCGGCAAGCTCTCCCTGGTGCCGGTGGAAGTCGTCGAGCGCGAGGCGGCGGGCGAGGACCTCGGCGGCCACGACGAGCCGCGCTCGCGCGACGGCCGTGGTGACCGCGGCGATCGCGGCGACCGGGGCGGGCACCGCGGTGACCGCGACCGGGGTGACCGGGACCGGGGCGAGCGCGGCGATCACCACCGCAGCAGGCAGCGCAGCCGGGGCGGGGCGGTCGCAGGCGGCTCGGCCGATTCCGATCCTGGCAACTCCTGACGCTCGGTCCGCGATCATGACAGCTGAAGCTCAGCGGCTGCCTGGCAGCGAGGGTGCTCTGCGCACCGTCCTGCCAGGCGGCCTGCGGGTGGTCACCGAGTCGCTGCCGGCTGTCCGGTCCGCGGCCTTCGGCATCTGGGCCGGAGTCGGCTCCCGGGACGAGGATCCCGACCACGCCGGTGCGACTCATTACCTGGAGCACTTGCTGTTCAAGGGCACCAGCCGGCGTTCGGCCCTGGACATCTCCGCGGAGATGGACGCCGTTGGCGGCGAGCTGAACGCATTCACCGCCAAGGAGTACACCTGCTACTACGCACGGGTGCTCGACGCCGACCTGCCGCTCGCCATCGACATCCTGTCGGACATGGTGACGGACTCGCTCATCGAGCCGAAGGAGGTCGACGCCGAGCGCGGCGTCATCCTCGAAGAGATCGCCATGAACGAGGACGACCCTTCCGACCTGGTGCACGAGGCATTCGCTGGGCTGTTGTTCGGGGACACTCCGCTCGGGCGGCCGATCCTCGGCACAGTCGACTCGATCAACTCGATCTCTGCCGAGCGGATCACCGAGCACTACCGCGCCCGGTACTCCCCGGCGAACCTAGTCGTCGCTGCGTCCGGCAGCCTCGAGCATGCCCAGGTAGTCGAGCTCACGGCAGCCGCCTTCGGCGATGTGCTGACGGGCGACGCCGTGCCGATGGTGCCACGACTCGGCGGCACGCGACCGGATGCGGCTACCGGGACCGGCGTGCGGCTGGTGTCCCGGCCAGTGGAGCAGGCCAACCTGGTCCTCGGCTGTGCTGGCCTGGCGCGAACCGACAGCCGACGGTTCGCGCTAGGCGTGCTGAACGCTGCTCTGGGCGGCGGTATGTCATCCCGGCTGTTCCAGGAGATCAGGGAGAAGCGCGGCCTGGCGTACTCGGTTTACAGCTTCAGCTCCCAGCACGCTGACTGCGGTCAGTGGGGCGTCTACGCAGGCTGCCTGCCTGCTAAAACCGAGGAAGTGCTCGCTATCTGCCAGGACGAGATCGCCAAGGTGATCGAGTCCGGGCTGACAGACGAGGAACTCGACCGCGGCAAGGGCCAGCTGCGCGGCTCGATCGTGCTCGGCCTGGAGGACCCGTCCTCCCGCATGAGCAGGCTCGGCAAGTCGGAGCTCGTCTACCCGTACCTCGAGCCGGTCGACGACATCCTGGCCGAGATAGAAGCAGTTACCCACGACCAGGTTCGGGAAGTGGCCGCGGCAGTGCTGGGCCAGCCGAAGGCGCTCGCGATCGTCGGGCCGTTCGACGAAGACGCGTTCGCCGGCGCGCTGGCTGGCTAGCCTGAAGCGAGCCTGCTCACGATCCGGTAGCTTCCTGGCATGTCGGCTTCTGAACCGCCGGGTCCGCTGATCGGGGCGGGCCGGGCTGCGGACGTCTACGCGATCGGCGCGGGCCGTGTGCTGCGCCGCTATCGCACCCCGTTTGACGTCCGGGCGGAAGCCGAGATGATGCGCTACCTCGGTAAGGCCGGCTTTCCGGTCCCGGCGGTCTACGACGCGGACGGATCCGATCTGGTGATGGAGCGGCTGGACGGGCGCGACATGCTGGCCGAGGTCAGCCGCCGCCCGTGGCTCGTCTGGCGGCATGCCCGCACCCTCGCTGAGCTGCACAACCGCCTGCACCAGATCGCGGCTCCGCCGGGCTGGCCGCAGGTTGTCGGACCCGGCGGCGCGGTGCTGCACCTGGACCTTCACCCCGGCAACGTCATGCTGACGAGCCGCGGCCCGGTAGTCATCGACTGGAGCAACGTTCGCTCAGGCCCGGCCGGAGCGGACGTCGCGATGGCGTATCTCATCATGGCCAGTTCCGAGGTCAGCGACTTGCCACTGCCGGTCCGCGCTTCGGTGGGCGCCCTTCGCGGAGCCTTCATCCGGCAGTTCCTGATCGCAGCCGATGACGATCCGGCGCCGCATATCGCGACGGTCGCCCGGCACCGCATGACCGACCGGAACGTCCGGCCTGCCGAGGCAGAGTGGCTTGGGCGGAAAGCCGCCGAGGCCGAGCGGGCGGCTACGGCCAGCTAGTCGCGGTGGGGGGCCGTGTCCGGGTCGGCAAGCCAGGCCCGGATGGCCTCGCCGTGCTCGTCCAGCGCCGGCGGCGGCAGATCGTAGCGCGGGGCGGTGGCGGAGAAAGTCAGCGGATTGCGGATGCCGGGGACAGCGGCGTCCCCGTGACCGGCCAGCACGACCGGATCGAGGCCGATCTGCTCCGCGAAGGCCACGCCGCCCGCCACGCTGTTGATCGGCCCGCACGGGACCCCGGCGGCGATGAGCTTGTCAAACCATTCCGCAGCCGTCTGCGTCTTCAGCCGTTCGACCAGCAGCGGCCGCAGCTCGTCGCGGTTAGCCGTCCGGCCGGTGTTCACGGCGAACCGGTCGTCGGTGCTGAGCTCCGGTACCCCGAGCACTGAGCACAGGTTCCGGAACTGGGTGTCGTTCCCGGCGGCGATGACCAGGTCACCGTCGGCGGTCGGCAGCGGCTCGTACGGAAACAGGCTCGGGTGCGAGTTGCCCATCCGGTGCGGCACAACGCCGGCCGAAGCGTAGGCGCCCGTCTGATTGACCATTCCGGCGAGGGCGGTGGACATCAGGTTGGCCTCGATGCGCTGTCCTTCGCCGGTACGGTGCCGGTGATCGAGGGCGGCGAGCACCCCGATCGCGGTTTGCAGGCCCGAGATGACGTCGAATACCGCGACACCGGCCCGGTATGGCGGGCCACCAGTGTCGCCCTGGAGGCTCATCAGCCCGGACATCGCCTCGACGATCAGGTCGTAACCAGGCAGGTGGGCGCCACCGCCGGCGCCGAATCCGGTAATGGATGCGTAGATTACCGCCGGGTTTGTCGCGCGCACGGTCTCGTAGTCGAGCCCGAACTGGCGAAGGCCGCCGGGCTTGAAGTTCTCAACCAGGATGTCGGCGCGCCGGGCGAGCTCGGCCGCCGCGTCGCGGTCGCCGGCGTCCCGCAGATTGAGCTGGATGGAGCGCTTGTTCCGGTTGATCGACAGGTAATAGGTCGAGATGCCGGCCCGGACCGGTGGCATCCAGTGCCGCGTGTCATCGCCGCCCGGGCCTTCGACCTTGATGACGTCGGCGCCGAGATCGCCGAGGATCATCGTGCAATACGGGCCGGCCAGAACCCTGGAGAAGTCGGCGACCAGCAATCCGGCCAGCGGACCCGGCCGCGCCTGCTGACCAGCGGGAACCTGATCCATGAACCGGTGGCACACCCTTCGGGTCTGGGGAGCTCGTGATGGCGTCAGGCTACCAACTCCGAGCGGCGCGCTGGCCCGTCCTGTGCCGCGCCCTGGTGGACCGTTACCTGAACTGGCCCGACCTGTGTTGTCTTCGCCCCTCGCCAGGCGATGATCGCAGCGGTGGCCGCCGCGATCGCTGCGGCGAGCATGGCCGCCCGCGTGCCGCGCGCGGTCGCGGTTACCGCATCGCCGCTCACTCCGGCCGAGATAGCCGGCAGCAGCGCGGCGCCCAGTGCGGCGCCGATCTGGCGGCTGGTGTTGATCACACCGCCGACGATGCCTTGTTCGGCGCCAGCAACCCCGGAAGTGGCGATCACCATCGTGCCGAATGCTGTCCCGGCCGTGCCGAAGCCGACCAGCATGACGGCCGCGAACACGGCGCTGTAGTGACCGCTAGCGGGGAGCTGGGTCAGGACGGCGAAACCAGCGGCTGCGAGCGCGCCGGTAAGGATCAGGACGCGGCGGATGCCGATCCGGCCGGCTAGCCGGGCCCCGAATGCGCCAGCGGTGAAGCCGATCACACCCTGCGGCGCAATCACCAGCCCGGTCACGAGCGGCGAGTCTCTCAGGACCTGCTGGAGATAGAGCGAGAGCACGAGCATCTCGCCGCCGTTCCACAGGCCAAGCAGCAGATTCAGCGACCCGGCTGTCCGCAGCGCGGGCCGGCGGATCAGGTCCGCTGGCAGCAAGGGATCAGCGTGGCGTCGCTCGGCGATGACGAAGGCGCCCGTTCCCGCGGCAGAAATGATGATCGCCCCGAGGATCAGCGGTGACAGCCAGCCCGCGATATTGGCCTGCGACACCGCGAAGACGAGAGCAGCCATCGCGATGGTGATCAGCCCGGCACCCCGGATGTCCAGTTTCCGGCCGGCCGCTGGGCCACGGGAATCGGCCAGCAGTCGCGGTGCGAGGACCGCGGCGATCAGGCCGACCGGCACGTTCACCAGGAACACCGCCCGCCAGCTGGTGAACTGCACGAGGACGCCGCCCAGTACCTGACCGGCCACGAAGCCGATCGACGCGGTCGCACCGTACATTCCGAGCGCGCGGTTGCGGCGGTGGCCGTCCGGGAAGCTGGTGGTGATCAGCGACAGCGCGGCCGGGGCGACAATCGCAGCACCGGCCCCTTGCACCAGCCGGGAGGCAATGAGCAGCGCGGGATCATGTGCCAGCCCGCCCGATAGCGACGCTGCCGTGAATGCCAGCAGCCCGGCGATGAACATGCGACGGCGTCCGAACAGGTCGGCGGCCCGGCCCCCGAGAATAAGCAGGCCGCCGAACGCGATCGCGTAACCGGTGATCACCCACTGCACCGCGGCCGCCGTCATGCCGAGTTCGCGCTGGATGGACGGCAGCGCTACGTTCACGATGCTGAAGTCGAGCACGACCATGAAGGCCGCGATCAGGATGAGAGCCAGGCGGAGGCCCTGGTGCGCGGTGTCACCGGTATCGCTGACCTGGCGCGGAGATGACCGGTAACCAGAGACCGAAGCCGATGACATGACGCTCACTGCCTCATTTCGCCGTGTTTCCAAATTTCAATCCGCAACGGACCGTATTTTATTAATCTGCGCGCTCGTCCCGGTCTGGCCACCAAGTGCAGTCACACAGATACGCTACGATGCGTTTCGTTTATCAGGTGTACGCTACAGCGTCATGGCGGACGCGCGTATTCCAGCCAGCGGGCATGTAGGGCCAGAGCCTGGCCCGGCAGCGCCCAGACGCGGGCGGCCGCGCAGCGAGGAGGCTGACCGGGCCATCCTCGCAGCTGCCTCCGAGGTCCTGGCCGAGCGCGGCCTGGCCGGGATGTCGATCGAGGAGGTCGCGGCGAGGGCAGGGGTCGGCAAGACCACCATCTACCGCCGCTGGCCCTCCCGCGGCACACTGGCGCTGGACGCCTTCCTTGCCGAATTTCAGGGCCAGCAGCCATTGCCGGACACCGGATCGCTTCGCGAGGACTTGCTGGCTGCGCTGCGGGCCTGGATGCGCTCGGTCACGGGCACGAGCACCGGCTCGATCCTGGCCGGCCTCATCGCGGAAGCCCAGCGAGACCCTGGCCTTGCCGTGAGCTGGCGCGAGCGGGTGGTCGAGCGGCTGCGTGACCAGCACAAGATCATGCTGGACCGGGCTGTCGCCCGCGGCGAGATCCCGGCCGAGACCGACTACGAGGTAGTGCTCGACCTGCTGTTCGGCGCCGCCTACCACCGGCTTCTGCAAGGGCACCAGCCGCTGACCGACCAGTTCGCCAGGCAGGTCGTCAGCTACCTGGTCGCAGGGCTGCAGCACACCTGAGGGACGTGGCGGGTCGCCTAGCCGCCGCTTGCCCGGGCGAACGGGAACTGGCTCGTCGGATGCCGCCGGCCGTCTGAGCCGACGACAAGCGCCTCGTAGCCGGCTAGCCGCTCGACGACTTCGAGCCCGTCGGCACCCGCGACCGCGATGGCCGTCGCCAGGGCGTCTGCCAGCCCGAGATCGGGGCCGACGACGCTCGCTGACGCGGCCCTGGCGGCGGGCAGGCCGGAGTGCGGATCGATCAGATGGCTGCCGCGCTCGTAGGTTCCCGACGTCGCGATGCACCCGGTCAGTTCCACGATCTCCGCCAGCCGGCGTGGATGGTCTGGATCGGCTATCCCGATGCGGAACGCGTCGCCGGATGGCTGCCGGCCGGTACTGGCGATATCGCCGGCCGCGTTCACCAGGGCGCCGTGCATCGCCAGATCGTCCAGTGCGGCCAGCGCGTGCTGAGCCGCCCACCCTTTGACATATCCGGTCGGGTCGAATCCGCCCGGCATGGCCCACGGGTCGAACCAGCCGCCAGACAGCTGCCGCGCCACCTCGCACGCGCTCATCACCGTGGCCACTTCGGGCGGGGCATCATTTAGCAGGATTTCTCCCCGGCGGAAGCGACTTACCGGGCTGTCAGGCCGCCAGGTGCTGAACACCTCGTCGGCACGGTGGAGCACGGCGCTTGCCTGGTCGAGGCGCTGACGCAGGTCTGCTGTCCAGGCGTCGTCGGCCGGACGCGCCGGGAACACGTCGATCGTGACGACAGTTCCCATGACGTGCTCGAGCTGGCGGATCGGCGCCGGAGGCATTACATGCCCAGGGAATGCAGCGCGGACTGGAGCGACTGAGTGAACCCGGCGCTGGTGAAGCTGGCGCCGGACACGCCCTGGATGTTAGCGCTCTGCGCCGCCAGTGCCTCTTGCTCAAGGATCGGGATGGACTGCTGGTCGATGAACTGGGAGCGGGGGTTCCCGCCGTCGTCCAGGTATGCGATACCGACTTTGCGGATCTTGCCGCCGGACACCGTGACCTTGACCGAGAGCACGCCGAAGTTGTAGTTGATTTGTGGCCCGGTCGCGGTGCGCGCGTTAGCCTGGCCGCTCGCCGCACCCGGCGACGTGGTTGCGCCGGAGGCCGGCTGCGTGGTCGTTCCGGCACCGCCGGCGGTGGCAGGCGCCGCCGACGATCCAGCGGCCAGCGACGACCCGCCAGCCAGCGTCAGCTTCGCGGGCGTGGTGTGAAACTCCAGCACCGCGACCAGGCCGGCGACGGTCCCGGCGATCACGATCGGCGCGCGCTTCACGATGCTCAGCGCTCCCGGTCCGTCATGGTGCTGCCTCCGGCCCTGACTAGAAACCGAATGATTCGATATGGATCTGGTCATCCTGGACGCCCAGCCTGGCGGCCGCCGCGACGACCTCGTCGTCGAATCCGGCCGGGCCGCATACGTAGACGTCCCGCTCGGCGATGTCAGG
>Ga0335074_10017006_pt1 | contig 10242 bp, 8 predicted proteins | sample Lox_Sample_23_FD_206715 | JGI IMG/M metagenome (GOLD analysis project Ga0335074, IMG submission 206715) | Soil microbial communities from Loxahatchee National Wildlife Refuge, Florida, United States - Lox_Sample_2.3 | ecosystem: Environmental > Terrestrial > Soil > Wetlands | place: USA: Florida...
GTTTTCTTCAGCACAGAGTTCTGAAAGCTTCTTTGTGGCGAGTTCTAAATGGCCATCCTTTGCGCGAGACAGGGGAGTCCTACCGAAAGCATCTGGTTCACTGACCTTTGCGTTTCCCTTTACCAATATTTTTATTGTGCCCAGTCTCTGCGCTTTCACAGCAGCCATCAGTGCAAACGGACATGTAGGACAACGTATGTTCAGATCTCCACCATACTTAAGGAGTTCTCCTAGGATAGCCGGATGGCAATAGGTCGCAGCAATGTGTACGACTTGAGAACGGCTTTCGTTAACCCAAACATCTTCATTCAGTAGTGAACTCAGCGCGAGAAACTTGGACACCATTTCTAAGTTGCAGACCTTGACAGCAGTATAGAACGGGCTTCCTGAACTACTGACGGCGAGATTTGGATCAGCTCATGATTAAGAGCCAGGTTGGAGATATCCACTTAGCGCTTTCGAATCGCTGTTGAAAAGGGGAGACTCCGTGGAAGACGCTTTCACAGTATTTCCGCTTATTAGTCGGCTTTGTAATATTTGGACTGAGTCCTCTCTTGAGCAAGAAGTCGGTTAAAGTGAAACATCCACAACTGATGTTGCACTGACTTAAACGGCCCTGTGATTCGTCATCGGTCTTGGCTAAGACTCCGTCAAGGAGTGGAACAGAAGCTTGAGCAAATATTTCGTTCGACACTTTCGAAATTATTCAGATATGACAGAATCCATATTGGCGGAGAGTGTGTCGATCTAGTCAAATAGGAGTTTGAATAAAAGCCAGACTTAGAGGCGGCCCATACTAGAGCACAATGATTTCCAACGCTCGGATCTGCTCTGTTCCGCAGCAAGACCTTCTCCATGTCAAGATCTCCCAAAATGATAGCGAAGCAAAGTGAGTGAAAAGGGCCATTGCATCTCTGGTCTTCCTGTAGCATGTGTGCGCCAGCTTCAAGCAGTGTTGTAACACTCGAAATGTCCCGAGTCATTATCGCGCTGTTTGAAGGGGTTTCGTAGTGCCCGTCGTTCCAGATCTTCCCGTACGACACATCAATGCATCCATCCTCAGCCGTAAGATGCTGAATCGTGAGAGACACAGTCCATCGCACAGAAATTATTTCACATCTGTGCCTTTCAATAACAGAGTATCCACAACATCTTTGTGTTTTTGTCGAATGGCTGCGTTTAGAGCTCCACCATATAGCCCGCCTCCAGCATTGACATTCGCTCCTTGATTGAGCAATAGGTTCAAAATTCTCATATTCGCATTCCACGCAGCAACTTGAAGTGGCGTACCGAGCGCACCACCTTTCGTGTTAACATCGGTGCCCTGCTCTAGCAACTGTAGTAAAATTGCTTCCCGATTTCTACAGTACAAGCAGCGGCTTGCAGAGGGCTTCCTAGCTCGCAAAATGAGAAGTTAAGCCAATTGATTGTCTATTTCTGTCAACTCTGCAGATGATGAATATGTATGGTGCAGATGGGCAGTAATAACTATATATGCAGTCATGGGCCGCGTCGCTTATGTCATGTTGCTTGTGAGTAGTTGCGAGCGTACGCAGTGTGTTCAGTAGGAATAGCTTCATATTAGCTGCGGTCACGGGTACGATCACAGTCACAGTTATTATGAACTTTTGATAGCATCAAGTCGATTAAATTGAGAAGGGTAATCTAGTGATTATATCAATAACTCTATTAGCTAAAAATAAGCAGAAGGGTAGTAATTTGCCTTATATTTTATGCTATAGGGCCTATTCCTGCTACCGTGGCATTCTTACGTCCTATTCCCTACTAATTGAGCGTATGCGGACATGCTACGTGACCAGACGACTATTCCCCACGACACTAGGGTGGTATACACCGTGGTAAAGTACGCCCGCGTTACACAAATATACAAACCTAGTAGTCAAAAGAAGCTATGCACAAAAATCAAAACGTGAGGTTAAGCTCTTATAGGACTTATTCATTAGACAAGTGTTATGAATAGAATAGCCTAGAGCTTTGTTTGCCGAGTTGGTTAAAACTCCGACAATACACTTGAGGCCAAATCAACTTCAAATTGGAACTGGAGAGAGAAAAGCTCACTTATTTACTGATTGGAGTAGTCCCCAGCAATTTCATTCCGTTTTCCAGTATCTGTCGGGTATTCTCGTATAGAACAGTTCGGGCTGCATACTTCGACGCTGCAGCAGAGCCTTCCCCTTCAGGCTCGTCTTCTTCAGCCTTATCAAGACAGGAAGTCAACTCGTCGACAACGCGGAAGAGATATGAAAGGATTGTTCCGGGCTCCAGCATTTTGAACGCTGAATTGGTAACATTCGGGTACTGGGCCATTAGTCGAAGCAGCTCAAGCCACGGTCCGTCGCAGAGCGAGGAATAGTCGATGTAGGGAATTTCCTCCGGAGTCGGGTGCGACCCGGTACTCGCAATTGCTGAGCAAAGCCTTGCGTAACAAAGTTGCAGGTTCGGGCCCGTCTCGTCTTCCAACGACGTCATGAGGTTGAAGCCAGGACTGCTGCCGTGGGCCTTTTTCGAGAAGAGCTCTTGGACGACTAGGGCATTTATCCCCATCACCCTTACAACTGAATCGCAGTCCTCGATCCGATACACGTCCGGGCTCGCGCTTATAGCTTCACGCATGTGGTTCTCACATTGGTCGAGAATATCACCCAACAGGTGAGCATTCCCTAGGTGAGACAGTGGACAATTGGCTTTGGCGAAGGTGATATGTTGCAATTTGTCCGCGATGTCGGCATGACCCATGAGCTCAACCGCTTTGAAGACTTGTCGAAAGTGCTTGTCCTGCTCGCAAACAACGTAAACCATCTTGTCGAACGAGTGGGTTTTGAAGCGGTCGAACACCGTCGCAATGTCTCTTAGCAGGTACGTCGTGGAGCCGTTCCGGCCTCGAATATTAACATTGCCTAACTTTGCACCGTGCTTGTCGTAGTCAATAACCCAAGCCCCATCCTGCTCCTCACAAATGCCCTTAGATTTCAAAATGGACTCGACTTCGGCAACCGCTTCTGGATTAAGGCTAACTTGAGACTCGCCGGAATATTCGTCGAACTTGATATTTAGCTGTGCATACGTGTCGACATAATATTTGATACTGATATCTCGGAGCTTCTTCCAAAGCACAATTTCTTCGGGCTCACCGTCCTCCATCCGCTTAAAGGCCGCGTCCCTTTCTGCAAATAAGCCTTGGGTTTCAAGAACCGCTGCATCCTGCCCATCGTCGCGAGCCTTCCTTCTCGCTTCCTCCTCGGGCCATAGCTCATCTTTCATCTTGGTATACAAGTCGTGTATATATCTGAACGGGTCTGTCTGTTCATCGAGAACCTTTTCCGACCCATATTTCTGCCAGCCCACCCCGAGCAGCCCAAGGTGTTTGCCCCAATCTCCCAAATAATTGATCCTGACCGTATCCCAACCCATTGCCTCATATATATTTGCCACAAAAGCGCCAAGTATTGTGCTTCGCAAGTGAGCAGCCGTGAACTCTGTTGCAATGTTCGGGGACGAGAACTCGACGATGACCTTTTTCCGTCTAGACTCCTGTCCGTCTCGCAGGCCAAGAGATGTATCAATGCCATACATGGCTTTCCGGTCGTTGATGTAAGGGAGAAGGAGTCGTGGAATGGTTTTTGGGGCGAAATGGAATCGAATATGGATGCCATCCTTCCAGGGAAGGTGGAAGAGGGGGTGAGGTTGATACTGGCAACGAGAGATGCGTTAGACTCGGCGTGATGTCTCAAACTCTGGTCAAACTGTAGAAAGCAACAAACCTTTTTGAGAAGCTCGCCTGCGAGCTCTTTGGGGCTGGTACCAGTCAATTTCAGCCTGGGTAAGACAATGTCCAAGTCTCCGTTTTCAGTCGTATTGGCAGGCTGAATGGAGTCGTAAACGCGATCCGGATCACACTCAACAAGCGTCTGAAAGTGTTTCGCGAGGTATGAATGATAGATATCAATTGGGTTGTTCAAGACATTAGATGCCGCAAAGGACGGGATGGGTTCCAGCTCCATCTCCGCCACGAAGGCTTGGAGGGCCGGCAGCGAGGCGGTTGCCATTAGAGCATAAGTTTGAAAAGACGGAGGGAAGGCTGTGTTTGAGACAGGCGTGATTCAATGAGCTCCGTCGTTCAGTTTCTGCTTGAGGAGATAAAGATGGTGCACCGTCAAGTTACTCATTCAGCCACACTTGGTACTCAGGTGAATCGCGTTTTGGTTGGGCCCGTTGGGCATCGAGCTTGGACGACCACATCATTAGCTTAGATAAGCATCAAGAAAATAACTTCCTATTATATCCATAACGGCGCAAGCACCGAATCGTCCTCCAAAGGAATCATCTCCCTATTGTTGATAGGTATGCTGCTGTGATGATGCAACGACCGGCTGTCTCCGTTAAATATTCCTTAGGCATCAAGGGCCGCCTCACCTCTAGTCTAAGGGTAATACGAAGTATTAACAATCATTTCTGACTCATCCATATTCGACACGAATTTCGGAGTTTGAAGAAGTATTTGCAGCCGCTATCTCGTACAGCACATCGAATATGCCTGTGCTAAAACTCCAAGACATTCTAGAAGGGGTGTCATGCATTTAAAGAACACGGCTACCGCCCAGAACATGCATTATGCAAATAAGACACGAAATCAACTTCTTTTCAGATCACCCTATCCATTCTCTATCCCCTCCTCAAGGTCCCACTGTTTACAGGCGCGAGAATTTCTATGTCTCATGGGAAATGGTCTCTGCTCCAAAGCGTGAATCTCTTCTACCTCCGGTCGTTCATCGTAATCTTCGTCGCTTTTTACCTTTTGACCCTGCTGCGGGATGATGGCCTTGAGAATGTTTAATACAGCTGTCACAGAATCGACAATTGGCTGAAACCACGAGTCCCAGTTGAATAAGGCTACGAGTGTCGCCACTACGAGGACTGCCAGAATAAACAATGCGTATGTGAAATGTGTAAGGTTTGGGGTAAAAGGTAAAACCCCCTGGGTACTGAATAGGGACGTGGCAAGGACTAGAGGGTAAAATACCTGGATGTTGGAAAAATGGTTAATCAGACCTGATGTCCAAACCACATAATTTCCGGGTAAACTTACGATTGTGATGACAGTGAGGACCCGGATGTGGCCAGCAATTCTCTGCTGGAACATCGCAGCTTCATTATTTTCGAGACTCAGATGAGCATGTAGCTGTTTTGATTAGCCTCCGCATCTCTCAAGCAAATGGATGCAGTTAGCCTTCAAATTTGGGATAAGAGAGATGACATACACCCTGTGGGTTGTCCTCGCAGAGTTCGATTCTCAAGTCCTGTAACTTCCGAAGAAGGCCGTTCAACCCCGAAAAGGCCTTATCAACAGCATCAACTGAGGGTTTGAGGGATGATGAGGTGATTGGAGAATCGCCATCATAGAGAAAGTACCCGGTTTCTTTTCGCTGGAATTCGGCCCAGGCACCAACGGTGTCAGAGAGACCGCTTATCAATTGCCTTAACAGCTTCACCATTTGAGTATTCCATGTGCAGAAATCCCGCACTTCTTGTCTGGATTTTGGGTAGCTGGACGACAGCGGGAATACGTGGTTCGTTCTGGACCTGATTGTATAAAAGTCAGTCACTATTCGCACGACACCACTACTAAAGCTTTGAATTGAGACGACAGGGCAAGAACCATCTACTAACACACTGATACTGTGCAAAAGAACAAAAGGATTTACACTTTCCCACCACCGGTCCAAGTGGCAAAAGCACGCGAACATTACCAACGAAGTCCAACGCACTATACGTACTGTTTAACTTCATTCTCCACCATGTCGACTATGTTGTGCCATTCTCCCCGGACTTGTTTGATCCGGATCTCAAACACTCTCAAAAAATACTCCCTAGGTGTCCAAATAGGTTTGCTGGCGTCAATCTGGCCAGCCGCAAGGGGATCTGGCCGTCCCCGACGTCCTTTCAATTGGTCGTAGCGGTCCACACTCTCCTTCGCCTTCTCATCCGATTCAAAATAGGTGTCGACCAAACCATATGCAGTCCATACCCAATGATCAATCCCTATCATGGCAACCGATATTTGGGCTTCGTACAAAGAGTGCTGCTTATCTGTGGATGCCAATGTACTCATAGACCTGGACAGGAAAGGTAAGTCCCAAGACTGTCTTAAGGGCTTGCCGTCGGACTTCTTCCGAGTATCTTTGAGCAACTCCTTACCTTCCCTCAACACATAATACGGAATATGGAAATCGAGAGTAAAAACATTAAACCCTTGAGACTACGACATGAAAGTTAGTACCAATGATAACGATAACACTATAGACGTTTGATCCACTAATACTTACACGAATATTCACCCCTATAGACGTTCTCCTGGTCAAGTATTTGTAAAAGAGATCCTTCAAAGCTGGAGCTTGGCTACGCGACGCTGTTGCTGTAAGAGCCTTAATGGTTGATGCATCTAAATCTGTGATGAAACTAGACGGATTAGACAATTCGTAATACATAAAAGGCATTAGCGCTGTAACTTACATCAACCTCCTCTCTGCGTCGCTTTCCTCATCTTCAAATGCGTTGGTAGGGACACTTTGGTCCGATTCGACTTGGAAACGCTGTGCAATGTGAGTTTCTCTGGGGCTCTAATGCGAGCATGGGATTTGGGCTACCTTTCTGCTCAATGCCTCACACAGCTGTTGCGAGGTCAAAGGCCCCCGGCATGGCCTGCAGTGTCCTTCTTTCTCGAGAATGGTACCGTCAATATTCCTGTCGTCGACTAACGACACACGCTTCTCATTCTTGCCCGGTCCCCCTGTCTTGAAGTCCCTGCGGCTCGCTTGCTCAAAAAAACTTGCAACCTGTTCAACTTGATCGCGATACTGCAGGGTATCTTCGTCCCCTGTCATGCCTTTCATGAAAAGTCTGACAATGCTATGCCCATTGTACGCTTCACCGTCCTTGTCATTTCGGTTCTCGCCCTTATTTTCACTCTCGTCTTTGTGCCCGTCGACCTCGTCCTCATCCTCACTTGAGTTATCGACATCATCATCGTCATCATCCTCGTCATCATTATCACCGTCGTCAAATCGAGTTTGCAAGAATTCAATGTATGTTTGATTTTCGGTTTTGCGATTGAATTTTCGGCGCTTTGTGAACTCCAGAGGCCAGGAACAGGGCGAGGACGGGTGAGGAAATTTAATGTGTGTTTCTGTCGGCATTTCCTAGTCATCTTCGACTAATGAGCGACAGTGGTTCACAAGCTATGCGACCTGACACAGTGAGGTCACACGTATCTCAAGGCACTCAGTTGAAGAGGAGAGTAGTACACGTTGGTCTTATCAAAACAATGTGACATGGAAGGAACGAGAGGACCCCAAACGGGCTGTCACGATGGAGCGAGGTAGCACTTGTAAATAAATTCCATAGTTGTGAAGTGTTCCTGCGCCTTGCGAAGTAGGATATGGCACAGTTGATCATCTGGCACTATGCTGACCACACATTTCCTTGCGCAACCCTAGGAAGGTCCCACGTATACAGCCCAACGGCCTGAAGATAGAACGACCGTCTCCATACTTAGGCCGCAAGCACTGTAGAAGAGTGATAGACTTGACGTGGGCAGAGAGTGCAGGTGGACGGGTCCAAGGATGCCACAGAGATGCAGAGAGTCCCGAGCTCTGATCCAGTGGCTCACCGTCATTAGATCTTAACTCGTATTTGATGAGGGGCTGTGCGACAAAATGCTGCTCCGTCGGTGAGGAAAAGTCCACATGGCAACAGGATTTGATCATTCCGAAGAAGAGTCCTAAGAAGAGAGATTAATTAAGGCTGAGCCAGAGACTTGTCTTGGTTACGCGCGCAGACGCACGGTGACGTGGATTGCAGGTAATTCATACATCCAACGATAAGGTCCTCACCAAGGGCCGGGCGGACTAGCTCTGCGGGAAGAGCCTGCTCTGCTGTTCAGGTAAGGCCTATGGGGACAGGTTCCTTTCTCTAGCACCCATACGACAAAGTTGGGCTGATAATATATAGCTCCGAATGGGTTGGTTAAAGGCCTGACTCAAACCGAACCATGCTATTTGGGTTGGTTCAGGAAATATAGCGATTAAAGACGACAAATTTGTACGTGGCTTTGTGTAAGACGAGAGACAGTCTAATAGAGGGTTTTCGCCACGAGTTTGAGGTAATTTTGAGGTAATTAAATACGTATAGCGAAAGCCTCATCGTATAATGCGTAAGCGAACAAAGTGTGGGGTAATCCAAATACTAAATAGACAAATACATAAAAGAATGTTAGAATAGGATTATAAAACCCGTAATTTCTTAGCATTATATTAGTATATAGTAGTTAAGGCGACACTCATGTATGCCTTTAAATATATCTATTTCTAATAGGCTGTTAATATATAATTAACCATCGCGTAAAGTGCAAACGGTTTCGCGCATCGCTACTTTCGGATATATTGAGGCCTCTTTAATGCCGCAGCTTTTGGCGCCGTGTGTGGTAGGCTAAGAACCCGCTGAGCCTGCGTCACGCGATGCCGTTTACGTTACCTCATTACCTGGCGTAAGGCCCATGACTTTACCCTCAAAACCGGTACACCCGGTGCCGAGAGACAAATGAAACCATACGAAGGCGGGCGGCATTTGAAATCCGACGACTTTTCAGAACACCAAAACTTTATAACTTAGAAAACGCACACATAACAACCGCAAACGCTAATTAAATTTACACAGAAAACTTTGTTCTAATTAATTAGCTTCTTCTCTAAAACTTTACAATCGAAAAGTTTAGTCAAAAACCAATTTTCGAGCTGTTATATAATGCGCAAGTAGGAGAGTTTTTGGTGTTCTGAAAGTGGACGGATTTTAATGCCGCTCGCCTTCGTACTGGAACCGTATGACCATGGTGCGGATTTGGACCTTGCAGCTCTATTTTGTTGGGTATGCAGGAAATGCGTTTTGTATGCATGATCTCGTACCTAAAACGGGATAGCTCTCTCTACCGACGAAAGGGTGCACCAATAAATTCACCGACCACCCAATTTACTATACTAATCGGAATCATAGCGACGAGCTAGGTAGTTCAAAGTCAATAGTTGAGGGATTAGAATGTAATGTCAGTTGATTGAGCTGTGGGATAAGCCCTAACCTGGCATAAAAAAAGACTAACCCCCCACTCTTCATGCGGGAAATTAGGATGGTCGTCTGACAGGGGAGCTAAGATTTCATAAAGATCCGCGATTTTTCTATCTCGTCATACATTCACATCGCTCGTTTTGTGTCGTCTTCCAATTGGTTTATTAAGTACCCTTTGTAGTGTCAGACCACGTTTCCTATTGTTTTTTTTTCGCTCGATACGCTTCTAATTCTTCAATTGAACCTCAATCAGCTTTTCGAATCAACGAATGCCTTCCCAGAGGCGAAGCCAGCGAAACTCGATGCGCTCCATTGGCCGGTAAATTCCAATCAGCGGCGCCTGTCGAGAAGCACGCGCTGTGTCTGCCGGGCCGTGTTGATTGAGTCTGCTCCTTCTGGTGACCTGCAGCTTTTTACCGCCGCCTTGTCAACCTCCGTAAACGTATCATGGTGAGATATTCCGCAAGAACCGAAGCAACCAATCGTTCATTTACGCGATCATTCACTTACGATGGGTAGCCTAAGAAAAAGAAGGTCGTCTGGGTCTGGATATGCTGTCAGTGTAATACTGGCGGAATGAGCCTCCTAATCGAAAACTGCACATCATGTGGGACTACTCGCTGTACTTCTTGCGACGTACATAAACAGACACGCTAGCCTGTTATACAAGCCTCGCGATCTTCAACAAATCCACCCCTTTTTCTCTCAAACCGAAGACCCAAGCCGACATTCCAAGCGTCCCTGTCTGCTATCAGTCACGTCCACAGATGGAAGAACCAAGCATCTATCGGGTCTCTCTCTGGTCTCGAGAGTACCAACTCATTCGCACTATACTATGCCGACCATCGCAGGCATTCTTCGTGACGTACCGACCCCCCGTTCGGACCCTGCGACGCGCAGGTTTTTTTTATAACAAGGATCCAACAGAAGCAGGATAATCGAAGAGAGGACATATCTTCTAGCAACAAATTTCATGGCTTGAGAAGCACCGCTAAAAATGCCAAATTTGCAGGGCATGGAAACTTCCACAAGTGGAAATAATAAATAATTCTTAAATTTTCCTTTTAGCTGTGACACAGCTCGTCTTTCCTTTACACGTTTTCCAAC
>Ga0335074_10017008_pt1 | contig 10242 bp, 8 predicted proteins | sample Lox_Sample_23_FD_206715 | JGI IMG/M metagenome (GOLD analysis project Ga0335074, IMG submission 206715) | Soil microbial communities from Loxahatchee National Wildlife Refuge, Florida, United States - Lox_Sample_2.3 | ecosystem: Environmental > Terrestrial > Soil > Wetlands | place: USA: Florida...
GGACTCAGAGGGCTTTGACGGCCTGCGGCGCGTGCTCGAACTCGCACCGGACGCCGCCGTACTGGTGCTGACCAGTGCCAACGATGAGTCGCTGGGGACCGCGGCCGTCACCGCAGGCGCCCAGGACTACCTGGTCAAGGGCCAGGTGGACGGCAGCATGCTCGGCCGGTGCATCAGGTATGCGATCGAGAGGAAGCGGGCCGACGAGGCGGCACGCCAGCTCCACGAGGCGGCGATCAGGCAAGCCGAGTACTCCAGGCTCGAGCGCGGCCTGCTCCCTGTCCCGATCATCAACGACCACCGGCTCTACCACTCGCTCAGCTACCGCCCTGGAAGAGATCAGGCATTGCTCGGCGGTGACTTCTACGACCTGATCGAGCTTGACGACGGGATGCTGCACGCCCTGATCGGCGACGTCGCCGGACATGGCCCTGACGAGGCCGCACTCGGCGTGTGCCTGCGAGTCGCCTGGCGGACCCTGGTGCTCTCCGGCCGGCGACCCGACCAGACTTTGGCCTGCCTGCAGGAAGTGCTGGAACGCGAGCGCCACAGAAGAGAGGTGTTCGCGACAGTCGCGATGCTCAGCCTCGACGTGGCCAGCGGCACGGGCAGCCTCAGGCTCGCGGGCCACCCGCCGCCCCTCATCTTGGACAAGGCACCGCGCCTGCTGTCAGCCGAGAGGCCGGGACCGCCCCTCGGGTTGTTCGATGTGCAGTGGCCGCCGATCCCCGTGTCGCTCGGTCCTTCCTGGGCATTCATGCTCTACACCGACGGCCTGATCGAAGGCAAAGGCGGCCCTGGTCGCGAGATCCTCGGCCCGGAAGGCCTGGTCGAACTGGTGGCGGAAGCCACGCTCGCGAGCGGCCCTGACCAGCCAGGCTTCGCCGAGTCGCTGCCTGACACCCTGGTCAAGCACGTCGAGCGCCTCAACGGCCAGGCTCCGGCCGACGACATCGCCGTACTCGTCGTAGGACGGCGCCAGTGACAGAAACTTCAGGCGTGACCGCGACGGCCGCGCGCCAGGGCACCAGCGCTAACAGCGGCGGCGCCAAGGCGGGCGCCGAAGCCAACGGGCAGGATCCAGCCGGCGGAAGGACAGGCAGCAGCGCCGAACCCGCTGCCAGTTCCTGGGCGCGGACCAGGCAGAGCCTGGCTGGCCGCGGGTGGTCGCTGCGGCGCCGCCTGACCATCACCTTCGCGATCGCCGGAGTGCTGTTCACGGCCTTCGGCGTGACGTTCGGACTCGGCCTGGCCAGCATGATCAGCGCCGTCAACTTGCAGGTGAACCGCCTCGATCCGATCCTGCGTTACTCAAGCTACGAATACAGCGCGCTAATCAACGAGGAAACCGGCGTCCGCGGCTACACGATCACACATCAGAAAGATTTTTTGCAGCCTTATTATCAGGGTTCTTCTGAGGCTCCCGTGGACGAGGCTAAGCTTCGCGGCCTGGCTGCCCCGTATCCGGCATTGCGCGCCGACCTCAAGATGATGCTCGCACAGGCCGATCACTGGCATAACGATTTCGCTGTTCCCGTCATTACCGCCGTGGGACACGGCGTGACGCCATCCGTGCTTCAGGAACAGACAGGCAAGAGCGAATTCAATGCGTTCAGAACCGAGGTTAAGACGTTCGACAACGAGGCGGAACGCGAACGCCTGAGCGCGCTCAGCAGCCTGCACGACACGACCAGGTCCACGATCATCGAGGCGATCGCGGCAGGTTTGCTGCTGATCGGCACCGCGGTCGCGGCGTGGATCGGCCTCACGCTCTGGGTACGGCGGCCGCTCGAGTCGCTGCGCAAAGAGGCACAGACCGTGGCTTCAGGAGACCTGAACCACGAGGTCGAGATCACCGGATCGCAGGAGATCAGGGAACTGGCCGCCGACGTCGAGGCGATGCGCAGGCAGCTCATCGCCAGCTTGGACGAGGCTTCTTTCAAGGCCACGGAATTGCAGCGCTCGAACCGCGAGCTCGAGCAGTTCGCCTACGTGGCCTCCCATGACCTGCAAGAGCCGCTGCGCAAGGTTGCCAGTTTCTGCCAGATGCTGGAATCAAGGTACGCGGACCAGCTCGACGAGCGAGCCAGGCAGTACATCGCCTACGCGGTCGACGGCGCCAAGCGGATGCAGGGCCTGATCAACGACCTGCTCGCGTTCTCGCGCGTGGGCCAGCCTGGCGCCGCGTTCCGCCCGGTCGACCTGAACGAGGCCGCGGGGCAGGCCGTGTCAGAGATCGAGGCAGCCATCGAGGACAGCGACGCTACCATTACGGTCGATCATCTGCCTGTGGTGACCGGTGACCGTACCCTGCTTATCCAGCTCTTCGCCAACCTGATGGGCAACTCGATCAAGTTCAGGCGCGTTGACGTCTCCCCGGTGATCAGGATTACCGCTGAGCGGAAGGATGCCCTGTGGGAGTTCAGCTGCCAGGACAACGGCATCGGCATAGACCAGGAATACCGGGAGCGAGTATTCGTGATCTTCCAGCGGCTGCACCCGAGGGACGCGTATCCGGGCACGGGAATCGGGCTGGCGCTGTGCCGCAAGATCGTCGACTTCCACGGCGGAACGATCTGGATCGACGACCATACAGCAGGGCAGCCAGGCGCCACGATCCGCTGGACGCTGCCCGTCACGGCAACCCGCCAAGGAGAGCCCGGTGGCTCCTGATGAGGCCGGGGTCATGATTCAGGTACTGCTCGTCGAAGACGATCCGGGCGACGTACTGATCACGCGGGAGGCGTTCGCTGAAAACAAGGTACGCAATCAGCTAAGCGTCGTCAGCGACGGCGTCAACGCCCTCAGGTACCTGCGCCGCGAAGGCGAGTACGCCGACGTGATCAGGCCCGACCTGATCCTGCTCGATCTCAACCTGCCGAGGATGGGCGGTCACGAGGTGCTGGCCAAGATAAAGTCGGACTCCGACTTGCAGCGCATCCCTGTCGTCGTGCTGACCACGTCGGACGCCGAAGAAGACGTCTTGCGCAGCTATAACCTCCACGCGAACGCTTACGTCACCAAACCGGTCGACTTCGAGCGGTTCCTGTCTGTCGTCCGCCAGATCGATGAGTTCTTCGTCTCGGTCGTCAAACTGCCAGGCCATTGACATCCAGTAAGCACCAAAGCGAACTGCTCGCCAGGTGGCGCGATGACCTCGCGGCCTGGGCCATTCCCGAGCCGATCCTTGCCTCGGTCAGCGAGTCGCCCTGGGTACTGCCCACTGCGGTGTTCGCCAGGCGGACCGACCGCCTGAGCGCCCGGCCTTCTGGCCCGTCGTTCGAGCAAGCGTTCGCCGCGCTCGATCCGCCCGGCAGCGTGCTCGACGTCGGGGCCGGTGCCGGAGCCGCCAGCCTGCCGCTGCGATCCCGCCTGACGAGCCTGACCGCGGTCGACTCTAGCCAGGCGATGCTCGAGCAGGCGGCCGGCCGCGCGGCGGCCGCGGGCCTGCCAGCGCAATGCGTGCTCGGCACCTGGCCGGACGTGGCGGCCTCCGTGCCGGCCGCCGACGTGGTCACGTGCCATCACGTGCTCTATAACGTGCCTGACCTGCTGCCGTTCCTGACGGCTCTGACCGCGCACGCGCGGCGCCTCGTCGTGGTGGAAACGACGACCGTTCACCCGCTGACTTCGCTCAACGAGCTGTGGCTGAAGTTTCACGGCCTGGTCAGGCCAAAGGGGCCAACCAGCGACGACGTCCTCGCCATCCTCAACGCCTCCGGCCTGGAATTCGGCTCGGAACTTTGGCGGCGCCCAGGGGGACCTGACTATCCGAGCATGGCGGAACTGGCGGAAGTTACCAGGCGCAGGCTTTGCCTGCCGCCAGAACGGGCCGGTGACGTGGCTGCGGCGCTGGTCGAAGCCGGCGTTGACCCGGCCAGGCCGCAGGATCTCGGCTCCTCGGGGCGTGACGTCCTGACGATCTGGTGGCCAGGCTCAGCGCCTGGCTCAGCGGAAGCGGCTCAGCGCGAGGCTCATGAGAATTAGCCGCGATTGGGCCAGCCGATTTGGATGATCCGGCGTCATGTTGTAGAGACGATGAGACAGCGTGATGCGATCGTGAGGCAGTAAACATGACGGACTGGCCGGACGACTGGTTTCGTACGGGAAGCGCGGGCGGCGGATCGGCCGTAGCCGGCGGGCAAGGCGCGGCGGGTACGGCAGGCGCCGTGCCGCCCGCAGCCGGCGCCGAACCCCCGACGGTCGGGCACCCCATCTACGGCGGCGCAGGCAGCGCCAGCCCAGGCTACGGCGCCGCCGGGAACGGCGGCCAGGGATACGGCTCCGGCAACGCGGGGGCCGATCAGCTCACTCAGGAAGCCGCCGCGCCCTCGCCGCGAGCCGGCCAGTCTTACGGCAGCGGCCGTGCCGCAGGACCTGGCTACCCAGGCGGCTCACCAGGCAGCGCATGGCCGCAGCAGCCGCCCTCATACACCCCAAGCCGCGGCTCTGGCGGCCGTAGTTCCGGCTACGGCGGCGGTCCGCCGCACCGTACCGGCTGGCGCCGCTGGCTGCGACCGCGGCCGATCGCGCTGGCTCTCCTGGTTATCCTCTCGCTGGCGATCATCGGAAGCGTGTCGACGTACTTCTACGTCGACTCGAAGCTGGTGAAGAAGAACGTGCTCGTCAACTACGCGGGCAGGCCAGTCCAGGGCGACGGCACGAACTGGCTGATCACCGGCTCGGACAGCCGCCAGGGCCTGACCGACAAGCAGATCAGGCGCCTGTCCACGGGCTTCGGCATCGGCGGGCACCGTTCGGACACGATCATGGTCGTGCACGTGCCGGCCGGCGGCGGCCGCCCGCTGCTGATGAGCATTCCGCGTGACTCGTGGGTGGACATCCCCGGATACGGCTACAGCAAGATCAACGCCGCCTTTTCCTACGGCGGCCCCGCCTTGCTGGCCAAGGTCGTGCAGAACCTGACCGGCCTGCGCATAGACCACTACATGGGCATCGGCTTCGGCGGATTCGTCAACGTCGTCAATGACATCGGCGGCGTTCACCTGTGCCTGAAAGCACCGCTCGTCGACCCGTCCGCTGGCCTGCACCTCAAGAAGGGCTGCCAGACCCTCTTCGGCGCCGCAGCGCTCGGCTTCGTCAGGAGCAGGCACACGTACGCCACGCAGGACCTGCAGCGGATCCAGAATCAGCGCATCTTCCTGCGCGCCCTGCTCCGCAAGCTGACCAGCAACGGAGTAGTGCTCAACCCCTTCAAGAGCCTGCCAGCCGCTACCGGAGTCGCCGGCTCGCTGACCGTGGACAAGGGCACCAGCCTGTACCAGCTCATCTCCGTGGCCGAGGCGCTCAAGAACCCGATCACGACCACGGCCCCGATCTCCAACTCGAACTACCTGGTCGACGGTCAGGACGCGCTCCAGCTCAACACCACCGAACTCGCCGAGCTAGCCAAGGCACTCAACAACGGCACCCCCATACCCAAGGGCATCATCACCGGCTCCACGCTGGCCGGCTAGGGACACGCGTAGGCGCGGCTAACAGCAACGAGGAGCCACCGATGCTGCTCGCGGGGCAGCGGCAGCAACAACGATGGCTCCGCGATGCTGCTCCCGCGACAACAAAGCTCCACTGTTGCTGTAGCCGAACGTCGCTCAACAGCATCAGCGGGCCTCCGTTGCTGTATTTTGTCCGCTTCGACTCGCTCACAGGGTCGACAGCGCAAGTGGTCAGGTCTGTTTGAGCGCGGCTTCAGGTAACGCTCAGGCAAGGGCCTGATAATAGTCAGATGAGCACTGCGGTGACTGAACGCCAGCAACCGACCGCGAAGCTGCTCGTCGTCGAGGATGAGCCCAACATCCTCGAACTGCTCGCCGCGAGCCTGCGCTACGCCGGCTTCGAGGTCGTGACGGCGGCGGCAGGGACGGACGCGGTGCAGGCAGCGCAGCGGCACAGGCCCGACCTCATCGTGCTCGACGTCATGCTGCCGGACATGGACGGGTTTGAGGTGCTTCACCGGCTGCGCGGCGGCGGTACCCGTACTCCGGTGCTTTTCCTGACCGCCCGCGACTCCACTGAGGACAAGGTGCGCGGCCTTACGCTCGGCGGCGACGACTACGTCACCAAGCCGTTCAGCCTGGAAGAGGTCATCGCGAGGATCGAGGCGGTACTGCGCCGTACTCGCGGCGGTTCTGTCGAGCCGTCACCAAGGCTGGCCTTCGCGGACCTCGAACTTGACGAGGACAGTCACGAAGTCTGGCGCGACGGCGCTCAGGTGCAACTGTCACCGACCGAGTTCAAGCTGCTCAGGTATTTCATGCGCAACTCAGGCCGCGTGCTGTCCAAGATGCAGATCCTCGACCACGTATGGGACTACGACTTCCGCGGCGACACCGGCATCGTCGAGTCGTATGTTTCCGTGCTGCGCCGCAAGATCGACACCAGAGAGCCGCACCTGCTGCACACGCTGCGCGGCGTCGGCTACGTCATGCGCCTGCCGTCGTCCTAGCCTGAGCGTTCGGCATGACCTATCCCTACGGCACAGCGACCAGGTGGCAGCGGCTCAAGCGGCTGCCAGACCGGACTCCGCTGCGCATCAAGCTGATCGCCGCGGTACTCGCGCTCGTCACGGTCGCTCTTGTCGTGATCAGCCTGGCTGGCACCATCGTCTTGCGCGGCAACCTGATCGGCCAGGTTGACGACCAGTATCTGCAGATAGACGACCTGGCCGGCGTCACTCAGCAGGTCAGGGCCTACCTGGACTACGGCTATCAGACGATCAGCAACGGGTTCTCCATCCAGTGGCTGCCGCAGTCGGGTCCTGCCCAGACCGTGGTTTATGAGACCAAAGGCACCCCCGACGGTCAGCCAGGTGAGCCGGTACCCGGCCCGTCGGTCAGGATCGGAGATCCCTGGCTCCAGGCCGGGCTGAACCCGGTGACGGTCAGTTCGGCCTCGGGCGGCGCGACCTGGCGCGTGATCAGCTTCCCTTACGCCTACGGAAGCATTCACGGCCAGGGACCGGTGAACGGCACGATCGTCGTCGGCTACGACGTGACGTCGATCTACCACACGATCGACGAACTCACGCTGATCGACCTGATCATCAGCATCCTGCTGCTAGTAGTCATCGGAGTACTCGGAGTTGCCCTCATCAGGTCAAGTCTCCAGCCGCTCACGGACATAGAAAGGACCGCGGAGGCGATCGCGGCCGGCGACCTGAGCAGGCGAGTGCCAGAAAACGACCCGGACACCGAGGTCGGGCGGCTAGGCCGCTCGCTGAACGTGATGCTGTCCCACATCGAGGGGTCCTTCCGTGCCAGGGCCGCGTCGGAAGCCGCTGCGAGGCGGTCGGAAGAGGCGGCGCGTCACTCGGCGACCCTCGCCAGCCGCTCCGAGGACCGGATGCGGCGTTTCGTGGCCGACGCCAGCCACGAACTGCGGACTCCGCTGACCGCGATCAGAGGCTACGCCGAGTACTACCGGCAGCGCGGCGGCATCGCGAACGGCAGCAGAATCGCGACGAAGCCGGCGCCGCTGGCAAGCACGACCGAGGCCGGCCTGTCAGGTACGGACCTTGACCACCTGATCCAGCGAGTCGAGCAGGAGGCCAAGCGAATGGGGGTGCTTGTCGATGACCTGCTCCTGCTTGCCCGGCTTGACCAGCAGCGTCCTCTCGACTTCCACACCGTCGACATGCTGGCGATCGGCGCCGACGCGCTCAACGACGCACGGGTGATCGCACCCGAGCGCACGATCAACCTGACCGTCGCCTCCCCTGAGGCAGCACTCGTCGTCGGCGATGAGGTCGGCCTGCGCCAGGTCGTAGGAAACCTGATGAGCAACGCGATGACGCACACGCCTGAAGGCACGCCCATCGACATCACGATCAGCGTCGGCGAACCGGACAAGGGACAAGCACTGACCGCCGAAGGGCCCGCGGTGATACTCGAGGTCAAAGACCACGGCCCCGGCCTGTCCGCTGAGCAGCAAGAGCACGTTTTCGAGCGGTTCTACCGCACCGACCGGGCGAGGACAAGGACCGCGGGAGGCACCGGTCTCGGCCTGGCGATCGTGGCGGCCATGATCGACGCCCATCGGGGGAAGGTCTGGGTAGAAAGCCAGCCAGGCGACGGCGCCACCTTCGGTTTCGCGCTGCCCCTCGCCCCCGAAGCCCGGCTCGCGCTCACCGACGACCCCGACGGCGACCCCGACGACGGCTAGCCCCGCCTCAGGCGCGCAAAGCGGCCCGCGCGGCGCTGACCGCCGCTCCGGTGTAGCTGCCGCCGAACAAGCACACGTGCACGAGCAGCGGATGCAACTGATGCAGCGGCACCCGGACCTGCCAGCCCTCAGAAAGCGGCGCCACCTCCCGGTACGCCCCCATGATCCGGTCGAGCCGGGGCACGCCGAACAGCGCGAGCATCGCCAGGTCGGTCTCGCGATGCCCACCGTGCGCGGCCGGGTCGATAAGCCAGCCGCGCCCGCCCGAGAACAGCACATTGCCGCTCCAGCAGTCGCCGTGGATCCGGCTCGGCGGCTCGGCGGGGCCGGCCAGGTCACCGATCCTGGCGGCGACCGACTCGATCAGCGCGACCTCCCCTTGGCCGAATGTTCCGGCATCACGCGCGATTCGGCAATAAGGCAGCAAACGACACTCCGCATACCAAGACGGCCACGATCCGGCCTGCTCATTAGGCAGCGGCAGGCTGGCAATGAACCCGGCCCATGGCGCTCCGAAGGAGTCAGCGCCGTAAGCGTGCAGCCTGGCGAGATCACCGCCGAACCGGTCAGCGGCCGCCAGGTCGGCACTGCCTGGCGGCACCCAGCTCAGCGCGAGCATGCCGTCAGCGCAGCACAGGACCTCGGGCACAGGTACGGCGCCGGCCTCCGCCAGCCAGCGCAGGCCGACCGCCTCCGCCGACAGTTCAGCGCCGGCGTCGGCCAGCTTGACGAAAACCTCACGGCCGTCGCCGAGGCGGGCACGGGCATGGCTTGCGCCGTGGCCGCCGCCGGTGAGGCGGTGGTCGAGTACCGGTACGCCGATCGCCCTGCCCAGGCGCTCCGGCCAGCCATCACTCACCAGGCGGACCAGCCAGCATCACCGCTAGCTGCCCGACCAGCCCCTTCGCGGCGGAGTCAATGAGTTCATACGTCTCGGCGAACGTTTCCGCGCTGCCACCATAGGGGTCGGGCACCTCAGAGCCGGCCGGTGCCTTTTGGTCGAAAGATCGAAGCAGCCTGATGCGGTCAGCCAGGTCGAGGCGCCCGGCCGCCATCAGCCGCAAGTTCCGCAGATTTCGCTCGTCGGTGGCGAGCAGCAGATCGAAGCGCGGAAGCCAGTCAGCGCCGATCTGCCTGGCCCGGTGCGCGGAGCCGTCATGGCCGCGCCTGGCAAGCTCGGCGCGAGCGCCGCGGTCCATCGGCTCGCCAAGGTGCCAGTCCCCCGTGCCCGCGCTTTCCACGCTCACCCGGCCGGCCAGCCCGGCGCCGGCCACTTCAGCCCTGATCAGGACCTCAGCCATCGGGGAGCGGCAGATGTTGCCCAGGCATACCACGCAAATCTCGTAGACTCTCCGCCAATTCCTCGGGGCTGGCAGCGCAGCGGGAGCGAACTCGTCATCAGGCATGACACCAGCATGGCCGGCCAGCCAGCCGCGTCGCGCACGTGGGACGGTAGACAGATGAGCGAAGCCACCAAGTACCGGCAACTGTCGTTCTGGCACGACTCGGTTCCCGGCACGCTTGAGCCAGGACCAAGCCTGGAAGGCACGGTAGAAGCCGACGTCGCGATCGTGGGTGCCGGCCTGACAGGCATGTGGACCGCGTACTACCTGAACCAGGCCGACCCCGGTCTGTCGATCGTCCTCTGCGAGCGCGAGATCGCCGGGTTCGGCGCCTCGGGCCGCAACGGCGGCTGGTGCTCGGCGTTGTTCCCGGCGTCGCTTGGCAAGCTGGATCGGATGGCGGGCCGGGAGGCGGCCGTGGCCATGTATGAGGCCATGCAGCAGACCGTCAACGAGGTTGGCTGCGTCACGATCAAGGAAGGCATCGACTGCCACTGGGCCAAGGGCGGTACGGTCCAGTTCGCCCGCTCCCCCACCCAGCTCGAACGGGCCAGAGAAGAAGTTGACGAGGCACGGCTCTACGGCTTCGGCAAGACCGATGTAAGGCTGCTCTCCGCTGAGGAGGCCCGTGATCTTGGCGGGGTTTCCGACGTGCTCGGTGGTGTCTACACGCCGCATTGCGCGGCCATCCATCCAGCGCGCCTCGCTCGGGGGCTTT
>Ga0335074_10017009_pt1 | contig 10242 bp, 8 predicted proteins | sample Lox_Sample_23_FD_206715 | JGI IMG/M metagenome (GOLD analysis project Ga0335074, IMG submission 206715) | Soil microbial communities from Loxahatchee National Wildlife Refuge, Florida, United States - Lox_Sample_2.3 | ecosystem: Environmental > Terrestrial > Soil > Wetlands | place: USA: Florida...
ACCGGGCGCGCCGCCGCCTGCTCGGGGTTCTCGCCGAACTCGCGCCGGGCGCGCCGTTGCCGCAGCAGGTCCCAGCACTGGTCGAGTTCCTCCTCGGCCAAGCGGAGCCGTTCGGCCTCCTGCGCGCCGCTCAGTTCGCCGCTCGCGAGCTGAGAGCGGAGCTTGTGCTCGGTCTGGATGAGGTCGCCGATCTGAGCCAAGATCTCCTTGTCGTCCATGCCCCTACCGTAAGTCCCTGGCCGCCATGGTGGGGCCAGGGGGCCAGGATTGAGCATGGTCCTTCAGCCGGGGTCCGCGATCTGGATGTCGCGCACCTCGGCGTCCGCGGCCGCGAATTCCAGCAGCTGAGCGCCTTGCGCCGCGATCACGTCGGTATCGGCGAGCGTCGCGAATGGCCTGATGGTCAGGGTGGCCCGCCCGCCCTGGGTGGCGATGGCCCAGTCCGCCGGCCACTGCCCGCCGTTCCCTGGCCAGCTGGGTGCGGGTCAGCGGGCGGCGGGACAGCAGGGCGGCCGCGGCCGCCTTGAGCTCGGCCCGGTCGACGCCGACCAGGTTCCGGCCAAAGTTGCCGGTCAGGCCGCGCTCCATCAACTGCTGGAACAGCGGCCTGAAACCGGCGTAGTCCGTGGCTTTCACCAGGTGGGCCGTGTTGCGCATCAGGTGGGCACGCACCACGGCCCGTTCGGTCAAAAGATCGGCGAGCTGGCACGGGCGGAGACCGGCGATCCTTGCCTGCAGGCCAACGTAGGGTGCCAGCGGCGCCTGCGCCTGCATCCCGGCCAGGTGCCCGATCGCCTCCCTGGCCGGCATCACGTGCGCTCCAGCAGCAACTGCCTCGCCAGCGTCGCCCGGTTCAGCTCCCTTTCGCCGAGCTCGTCCCGCCCGGTCATGCCGGGCGTCCCCGCAGGTACGAACCACCATCCATTCCGGCCCCGCCGCGGTAGTGGGTGTGGCACTGCCTACCGAAAACGGTATGCGGTGTAGCACCCACTACCTCCCGGAGCGGAGCGGCGAGACACTCACGTCCCGCTGGTCACGGGGGCCTCGGCAGCTGGGTCCGGCGGGCCGGGGCGGTTCGGGTGTGGCGCTGGGGGTGCGCAGGGGGCTCAGGGGGCTCAGGGGGTGGGCTCGCGGCCGGAGCGGAGGAGGGAGTAGGTCACGGCTTCCTCCAGGGCGTGGTAGGAGGCGGCGATGATGTTCTCGTGGACGCCGACGGTGTTCCAGGTGTCGCCGGTGCCATCGTCGGACTCGATGAGGACGCGGGTGACGGCGCCGGTGCCGTGGGTGCCTGCCAGGATGCGGACCTTGTAGTCGGTCAGCTCGAGGCGGGCCAGCTCCGGGTAGATCTGCTCGAGCGCGGCGCGCAGCGCCTTGTCAAGGGCATTCACCGGGCCGTTACCCTCGCCGACCGCTACCAGGCGCTCGCCCTTGGCGGTCAGCCTGACGGTCGCCTCGCTGGTCATCCGGCCGTCGGGGTGGCGCTCGACGATGACGCGCCAGGACTCGACGGTGAAGTACTCGTGGCGCTGGCCGAGCTCGTCGCGGAGCAGCAGCTCGAAGCTGGCGTCGGCGGCCTCGAAGGTGTAGCCGCTTGCCTCCAGGTCCTTCACCCGGTCGGTGACCCGGCCGATGGTCTCCTTGTCGCCGGACAGGTCGTAGCCGAGCTCGCGTCCCTTCAGCTCGACCGACGCGCGGCCCGCCATGTCCGAGACGAGCATCCGCATGTCGTTGCCGACCAGGGCGGGTTCGATGTGCTGGTAGAGCATCGGGTCGACCTTGATCGCGCTCGCGTGCAGGCCGGCCTTGTGCGCGAACGCGGACAGGCCCACGTACGGCTGGTGGGTGTCCGGCGCCACGTTGGTGACCTCGCTGATCGCGTGCGCGATCCTGGTCATCTCCACCAAACCGGCTTGCGGCAGGACCTGGCGGCCCTTCTTCAGCTGCAGGCCCGCCACCACGCTGAACAGGTTGGCGTTGCCGGCCCGCTCGCCGTAGCCGTTCGCGGTGCCCTGCACGTGGGTGACGCCTGCATCGACCGCGACCAGCGTGTTGGCGACGCCGCAGGCGGTGTCGTCGTGGCAGTGGATACCCAGCCGGGCTTGCGTGGCTTGCGCGACGGCGGCGACCACGTCGGCGAGCTCGGTCGGCATCATGCCGCCGTTGGTGTCGCACAGGGCGATGACGTCCGCGCCGGCCTGTGCCGCGGTTGTGACGACCTCAAGGGCATACTGCGGGTTGGACCGGTAGCCGTCGAAGAAGTGCTCCGCGTCAAGGAACACGCGCTGACCGTTTTCGCGCAGGTGGGTGACCGTGTCGGCGATCATGGCCAGGTTCTCTGCCAGCGTGGTACGCAGGGCGAGGAGGACGTGCCGGTCGTGACTCTTCGCGACGAGTGTCACGACCGGCGCGCCCGATTCGCGCAGCGCGGCGACCAATGGGTCTTCGGCCGCCTTCGCGCCGGGCCGGCGGGTCGCGCCGAACGCGGCGAGCTGCGCGTGCCTGAGGTCGAGCTCACTGGCTGCGCGGCGGAAGAACTCGGTGTCCTTCGGGATCGCGCCCGGCCAGCCGCCCTCGATGAAGCCGACGCCGAACTCGTCCAACTGCCTGGCGATGACCAGCTTGTCGGCCACGGTCAGGTTCAGCCCTTCCTGCTGGGCGCCGTCCCGCAGGGTTGTGTCGTAGACGTGAAAGGTGTCGTCGAGCATCGGAGTGTGTCCGTTCTTTGTCTGCTGGATTTTTTCGGTGCAAAACAAAAGACCCCTCGCGGGTACGCGAGAGGTCTGCGCGTCGGCGTCCCTGGGCGTTATCAGTGCCCGGGCGCTGGGGTGGGTTACCCCAGGGTGCCGACGCGCCTGCCGATAATGATCCGGCCGGAGGTCACGGCGCTAGTATGCCACACGTTCACCTCCGGTCGCATGTTTGTCTCGCGATGCGAGACAGCGAGGGGCTAGAAAGCATGATCCTGGCCAGAAACGGTCCCTATTCGGCCAAAACTGGCCACGATCATGAGCTGGGGTCGCTAGCAGACCTTGTGGACCCAGCCGAAGGGGTCGGGGCGGTGGCCGTACTGGATGCCGATCAGTTCCCCGCGCAGGCGGGTGGTGACCGGGCCCTGGGTGCCGTCGCCGATGGTCCACTCGGCGGACTTGGCCTTGACGTGTCCCACCGGGGTCACGACCGCGGCGGTGCCGCAGGCGAAGACCTCGGTGAGCTCGCCAGTTGCGCAGCGTTGCTGCCAGTCCTGGGTGGAGATCCTGTCCTCGGTGGTCTTGATGCCGAGCTCGGGTGCCAGCTTGAGCAGGGAGTCGCGGGTGATGCCGGGCAGCAGGGTGCCGGTCAGCGCCGGGGTCATGATGGTGTCGCCCGTGGCCGAGCCGGAGACGAAGAACAGGTTCATGCCGCCCATTTCCTCGACCCAGCGGTGCTCCGCGGCGTCCAGCCAGACCACCTGGTCGCAGCCGCGGTCCACGGCCTGCTGCTGGGCGGCGAAGGCGGCCGCGTAGTTGCCGCCGGCCTTGACCGCGCCGGTGCCGCCGGGGGCGGCCCTGGTGTAGTCCTCGGACAGCCAGACCGTGACCGGCTTGGGCTTTGCGCCGCGCTGGGCGTCGAAGTAGGAGGCCGCGGGCGAGGCGATGACGCAGAACAGGTACTGGTCCGACGGGTGGTTGACGCCGAGCCCGCGCTGGGTGGCGATCATGAACGGCCGCAGGTACAGGCTGTTCCCCTCGCCGGACGGCACCCAGTCCCGGTCCTGGGTGACGAGCAGCTCGAGCGCGCGGATGAAGGTCTCCTCCGGCAGTTCGGGCATCGCCATCCGGTGCGCCGACCGGTTGAACCTGGCCGCGTTCGCGTCCGGCCTGAACAGGGCGATCGACCCGTTGTCCTGGCGGTAGGCCTTCAGGCCCTCGAAGAACTCCTGCGCGTAGTGGAAGACGGCGGTGGCCGGGTCGAGCGTGAAGGGCCCGTAGGGCTCGAGGCGGGCGTCGTGCCAGCCGCGGCCTTCCGTCCAGCGGATCGTGATCATGTGGTCGGTGAAGAGCTGGCCGAACCCCGGCGAGGCAAGCAGCGCCTCGCGCTCGGCGTCGGGCACCGGATGCCCGGAGAGGCGGATCTCGAAATCGATCATGGTGTGCGGCTTTCTCCTCGCCCTCCGAGGGCGGGACATCAACACTAGCCGGTGAGCCCGGGTAGCGAGGGACGACGGCGGGACTGCGGGGGCGCGTGTGGCGGCGTCGGGTGACCGACGCCTGCGGGATGCGCGTTATCGGCAGGACGATCTGGGGCGGTCGAGCCGGGAGCGCGGCCGGCCGGGTTCGGCCGTCACCGCGACGTCAGCCGGATACTCGCTCGGCGATGTCGTCGCCTACCTCTACCGTGGTGCGGGCGGCCCAGGCGCCCTGCCGCTCTACCAGGTCCTCGGCTACCGCCTGCTCGATCCTGACGGCCTCGGCGATCAGGCCGAGGTGCTCGCACAGCATGGCGGCGGACAGGATGGCCGCCGTGGGATCGGCCTTCTGCTGGCCCGCGATGTCGGGCGCGCTGCCGTGCACCGGCTCGAACATGCTCGGCGTGGTGCCCTCGGGGTTGATGTTGCCGCTGGCAGCCAGGCCGATCCCGCCCGCCACCGCGGCGCCGAGGTCGGTGAGGATATCGCCGAAGAGGTTGTCCGTGACGATGACGTCGAAGCGTTCTGGCTGGGTGACGAAGAACATCGAGGCGGCGTCGACATGACAGTAGTCCACCGACACATCCGCGAACTCCTTGGCGAGGGCGTCCACGGTCCGCTGCCACAGGTCGCCGGCGTAGGTCAGGACGTTGGTCTTGTGCACCAGCGTCAGCTTCCTGCGCGGCCGGGCCATCGCCCTGGCGAACGCGTACCTGGCGACCCGCTGCACGCCGAACGCGGTGTTGACGCTGTCCTGCGTGGCGATCTCGGCGGGGGTGCCCTTGCGCATCACGCCGCCGGCCCCGGTGTACGGTCCCTCGGTGCCCTCGCGGACCACCACCATGTCGATCGACTCCGGCCTGGCGCCGGCCAGCGGCCCCGCCACGCCCGGGTAGAGCCGCACCGGGCGCAGGTTGACGTAGTGGTCGAGTTCGAACCGCAGCCGGAGCAGCAGGCCGCGCTCGAGCACGCCACTCGGCACGCTCGGGTCGCCGACGGCGCCGAGCAGGATGGCGTCGTGGCCCTTGATCTCCTCGAGCACCGCGTCCGGCAGCGTCTCCCCGGTGCGGTGCCAGCGGCGCGCGCCGAGATCGTAGTCGGTCTCGGCGAAGGCGACATCGGGTGCCGCCACCCGCAGCACCTTGAGCGCCTCGGCCACCACCTCGGGGCCGATGCCGTCGCCGCCGATGACCGCAAGCCTGATCGTTCGGGAAGCCATGCGAGTACCTTACTGGTGGGTCCGGTCTGCCGCGGCCCCGCCATTGTCGCGCCGGTCAAGCGCGACCTGGACCGCCCGGATCGCCGAAGTCTCTGGCTCGGCGGGGGGCTCGGCAACGGCCACGGCGACCGGGGCAGACGGCCAGTCAGAGGGATACATGTCGTACACGAGAATGCTCCTGAGGCGAGAACCTGGATCGGACTTACGGCCAGCGCCAAACCCCCGCAGCGGTCGCTGGCCTGCCCTGGATCAGGCTCCGCTGCGGCAGGCGAAGAGTACGAGCTGCCGCATGATGCCTACGACGCTACCTGAACGCCTGTCGGCGCTGGCACCCCTTAAGACGTCTGTCTCATTATCCGAGACACTATTTTTAGGTCCTAGTACCTCGGGCGGCGAGTTCGGGGGCGCCGGCGGGCGGGGCGGCGGCGGGCGGGGCGGCGGCGGGCGGGGCGGCGGCGGGCGGGGCGGCGGCGGGACGCGGCGGCTAGCGGAGCTAGCGGTGGCAGGTGCGGGTGCGGGCACAGTTGGATCTGAGCCGGCACGATGTGAAGACGTGCCGGCTATTGCCGGCTCGATGTCACAACGTGCCGGCACTGGCACATCCAGCCGCGGGCGCGGGGCGGGGACGCGTGGGGCTGGGAGAATCATCTGTGGCGCTTGGGGCGGGCGGCGCGGGCTTAGGGCAGCCAGCGGCGGCGCTTGGGGCGGGCGGCGCGGGCTTAGGGCAGCCAGCGGCGGCGCTTGGGGCGGGCGGCGCGGTGCCAGGTGTGGCGGGCCTTGGCCTGGAGGCGGTCCGATTCCTGGCGTTCTAGTTCGTGCAGGAGGCCGTAGCTGAAGGCGTTCTCGCCGGACAGGTGGGCGCCGATGCCGAGGTCGCGGGCGGCCTGGCGGGCCAGCACCGAGTCGTGGTGCTCGCCGATGACGGACTGGACCTTCTTCATCTGGCGGGAGAAGCGGCGGGCCGGGCGGCCGATCGCCGGGGTGGCGGCCTCGGCGGCGTAGCGGGCGCGGCGGGCCGACTTGCGCGCCCGGTGCAGCGCGACGTCCCTGGCCGGCCCTGCCGGGGTGTGCTTGGCGCGGCGCATGCGCCGGCGCGCCTGCTTGAAGGCACGCCGGACCGCCGCGGGCAGGACGTCGCGGGCCGGGTCGGCCGCGCGGGGGCCGCGCGGCGGGTCGAGGGTGAGCCGGTCGACGGCGGCCAGCAGGCTGGTGAAGCGCTCTGAGTCGAGCGCGGCGACAAGCTCCGCGTGGGCGGCGGCGTGGCGGGGGGCGTAATAGCCCTGCACCCGGGCGTGCACCGGGCCGATCAGCAGCTCAGCGGGGACGGGGCGCAGGCTGTCGTGCAACTGGCTGGGGAGGACCTCGGCGTCGCGGGCCTCGCCGAGCAGGCCGCCGAGCCAGTGCAGCTCGTCATCCAGGGCGGCGGTGGCCTCGCGCGGGATGACCTCGCCGAACGAGCGGAGGGTGGCGCGCAGCCTGCGGGTGGCCACTCGCATCCGGTGCACCGCGTCTGGCTGGTCGGCGCGCACCATCGGCTCGAGGGACATCAGAGTGCCGGCGTGGATCCGCAGGTAAGCGAGCACCACCTCGGCCGCGGAGGCCGAGTACCCGGGGCGGGTCCCGGCGAGCGTGATCCGCGGCCGCAACGACGTGCCGTTCTGGACGGGCACCGCGATGGCAGGCGCGGGGAAGCGGGCATTGGACTGCGTGGTGTTCGTCCTCATCACGGCCCGCTACCCAGGGCCAGGCCGGGCTATTCGTCCGGGTCCGCAATTATCGCGATCGGGCGGCCCGCCCGGCCCGGCCCGGGCCGCAACGATGCGACAACGTGGCGGTCAGGACCGCTACAGGTTCACATCGTTGCGGCCGGGCTTGGCGGCTGCGCGGCCGGAGGAGCGGACGGGGACGGGCGGGCGCGGCTAGTCGTCCTGGAGCCAGGACATCAGGGGGCGGAGGCGGGCGCCTACCTGCTCGATCTGCTCGGCGTGCTCGGCCTCGCGGCGCTTGAGGAAGTTGGGCTTGCCGGCGTCGAACTCCTCGACCAGTTCGCGGGCGAAGGAGCCGTCCTGGATCTCGCCGAGGATGCGGCGCATCTCCTCGCGGGTCTGCTCGTTGATCAGCCTCGGGCCGCGGGTGTAACCGCCGTACTCGGCGGTGTCGGACACCGACCAGTACATCTTGGAGATGCCGCCCTCGTACATCAGGTCCACGATCAGCTTCATCTCGTGCAGGCACTCGAAGTAGGCCGATTCCGGCTGGTAGCCGGCCTCGACCAGGGTGGCGAAGCCGGCCTTGATCAGCTCGGCGACGCCACCGCACAGCACCGTCTGCTCGCCGAACAGGTCGGTCTCGGTCTCCTCGGTGAAGGTGCTCTTCAGCGCGCCCGCGCGGGTGCCGCCGATGCCCTTGGCGTAGGCCAGGGTCAGCGGCCAGGCGCCGCCGGTGGCGTCGCGCTCGACGCAGACGAGGACCGGCACGCCGCGGCCCTGCGCGAACTGGCGGCGGACCAGGTGGCCGGGAGCCTTGGGCGCGACCATGCACACGTCCACGCCGGGCGGCGGGTCGATGAGGTTGTAGCGGATGTTCAGGCCATGCGCGAAGAACAGCGCGTCGCCCTCGACCAGCGCGGGCGCGATCGCCTCGGCGTACAGCGCGCGCTGCAGGTGGTCCGGGACCAGGACCATGACCAGGTCCGACTCCTCGCACGCCGCGGCGGGGGTCATCACCTTCAGGCCCTCGCTGGCGGCCTTTTCCCTGCTCGCCGAGCCCTCGGGGAGGCCGACGCGTACGTCGACGCCGGAGTCACGCAGGGACAGCGCGTGCGCGTGCCCCTGGCTGCCATAGCCGAGGATGGCCACGTGCCTGCGCTGGATGACGGACAGGTCGGCGCTGTCGTCGTAGAAGATCTCTGCCACTGTCTTAACGGGCCTTTCTGATGTCGGGCGGAGAAGCGGGCGCTGGACGCGCACCACGGCTCGTTCTGATAAATGTATTCAGGCGCTGCGCTCCACGGGGCGAAGTGCCCGGTCGGTGATCGAGCGGCTGCCGCGACCGATCGCGACCATCCCGGACTGGACCAGTTCCTTGATCCCGAACGGCTCGAGCACCTTGATCAGCGCGTCGAGCTTCTCACGGTTGCCTGTCGCCTCGATGGTGATCACGTCGAGCGCCACGTCCACCACCTTGGCGCGGAACAGGTTGACGGTCTCCAGCACCCGGGATCTGCTGTCCGCGTCGGCCCTGACCTTGACCAGGATGAGCTCGCGCTGGACGGTCGCGCCCGGTTCGAGCTCGACGATCTTGAGCACGTTGATGAGCTTGTTCAGCTGCTTGGTGACCTGCTCGAGCGGGTGCTCCTCGCAGTTGACCACGATCGTGATGCGGGAGATCTCCTCGTGCTCGGTCGGGCCGACGGCGAGCGAGTCGATGTTAAAGTTCCGCCTCGCGAACAGGCCGGCGATCCTGGTCAGGACGCCTGGCTTGTTCTCGACGAGGACGGACAGCGTGTGCCGGCTCATTGCCTCATTCCTCCCTGCCGCCGAAGTCGGGCGCCATGCCGCGGGCGTGCTTGATGTCGTCGTTGCTGGTGCCCGCCGCGACCATCGGCCACACCATCGCGTCCTTGTGCACGATGAAGTCCACCACGACCGGGCGGTCGTCGATGGCCATCGCGCGCTCTATGACCTTGTCCACGTCGGCGGTCTGCTCACAGCGGATGCCCTCGCAGCCGTATGCCTCGGCGAGCTTGACAAAGTCCGGGATCCTGGTGCCGGTCGGCCGGCCCTCTTCGTGGGTGGCGTGCAGGTCGGTGTTGGAGTAGCGCTCGTTGTAGAACAGGGTCTGCCACTGCCTGACCATGCCGAGGCTGCCGTTGTTGATGATCGCGACCTTGATCGGGATGCCCTCGATCGTGCAGGTGGCCAGCTCCTGGTTGGTCATCTGGAAGCAGCCGTCGCCGTCGATCGCCCACACGGTGGCGTCCGGGCGGCCGAACTTGGCGCCCATCGCGGCGGGCACCGCGAAGCCCATCGTGCCGAGGCCGCCCGAGTTGATCCAGGTTCCCGGGTGCTCGTAGTCGATGAACTGGGCCGCCCACATCTGGTGCTGGCCCACGCCCGCCACGTACACCGCCTCCGGGCCGGCGATCTTGCCGATCCGCTCGATCACGTACTGCGGCGCGAGCGAGCCGTCCTCCGGCTGGGTGTAGCCGAGGGGGTAGGTGGTGCGCCACTTGTCGGTCTGGGCCGTCCAGGCCTCGAGGTCGGCGCGGCGGCCCTGCTCGTGCTCGGCCTTCACGGCGCTGACGAGATCGGCGATCACCTCGCGGCAGTCACCGACGATCGGCACGTCGGCGCGGCGGTTCTTGGAGATCTCGGCCGGGTCGATGTCCGCGTGCACGATCAGCGCGCCGGGGGCGAACGTGTCGAGCTTGCCGGTGACCCGGTCGTCGAACCTGGTGCCGAGCGCGACGATCAGGTCGGCGCGCTGCAGGGCGCCGACCGCCGCCACCGCGCCGTGCATGCCGGGCATGCCCAGGTGCAGCGGGTGCTTGTCGGGGAACGCGCCGCGCGCCATCAGGGTGGTGACGACGGGAATGCCGGTGAGTTCGGCCAGCTCGCGGAGTTGCCCGGTGGCGCCGGCCTTGATCACGCCGCCGCCGACGTACAGCACCGGGCGTTTTGCCTCGGTGATCAGCCGTGCGGCCTCGCGCACCTGCCTCGCGTGCGGCCTTGTCACCGGGTGGTAACCCGGCAGGTCGAAGGCGACCGGCCAGCTGAACTCGGTCATCGCCTGCATCGCGTCCTTGGCGATGTCGACGAGCACCGGCCCCGGCCGCCCTGTTGAGGCGACGTGGAAG
>Ga0335074_10017010_pt1 | contig 10242 bp, 10 predicted proteins | sample Lox_Sample_23_FD_206715 | JGI IMG/M metagenome (GOLD analysis project Ga0335074, IMG submission 206715) | Soil microbial communities from Loxahatchee National Wildlife Refuge, Florida, United States - Lox_Sample_2.3 | ecosystem: Environmental > Terrestrial > Soil > Wetlands | place: USA...
CTTCTCGGCCTCCGTGTCTTGCTTCGCCCGCTCTTTGTCCAGCATCGTTTTGACCGCTTCGGCAGCCAGTACGTCCAGGCCGAATTCGCTGAACAGTTTGCGCGCAATCGGATACGGCGACAGCTCACCAGTTTCCAACGCGTCCAGGTGCGGCCGGATCTCCTTGTCGATGAACTCCCGCACCGTATCCCGCATGATCAGGTCGGTGTCAGACCACTCGAACATCATTCGCTCCTGATCACTGAGGCAGCCGGGTGGCGATGTCGTCGATCTGCCAAGCGCCGTCGGTCTCGATGGTTTCGGTGTCATGCCAGCCGGACAGCGCCGAAATCGCCCCGCCCTGAACCGCGTACACCTTGCCGGTGATCGGGCATTTCTCCGTGGCTAGGTAGGCGACCAGCGGCGAGATGTTGGCCGGGCTGAACAGGTCGAGTTCGCCTTCTTCGGGTTCGGCCATCAGCGAGCCCATGCCGGGAGTAGCCAGCGTGAGCCGGGTACGGGCGATCGGCGCGATCGCGTTCACCCGCACCCCGTAGCGCTCCAATTCCTCTGCGGCGATCAACGTCATCGCAGCGATTCCGGCTTTGGCCGAGCCGTAGTTGGCTTGGCCGGCGTTCGGAATCGTCACCCCGGAGCCCGAAGCGGTGTTGATCACCGCGGCGTTGGGTTGATCGCCGGCCTTCGATTGCGCCTTCCAGTAGGCGGCGGCGTGCCGCAGCATCGCGAAGTGGCCCTTCAAGTGGACCGCGATGACTGCGTCCCACTGCGATTCCTCCATCCCGGCGATGAACGAGTCCCGCAGGATGCCCGCGTTGTTGACCAACACGTCGAGCCGTCCAAACTCGTCGATGGCTTGTAGCACAACGCTTTCCGCGCCGCTCCAGGTTGCCACATTCTCGGCGCTGGCCACGGCGGTGCCACCAGCGGCGATGATTTCGTCCACCACGTCGTGCGATGGGCCGCTGTCGGCCCCCTCGCCGGCGTTACTGCCGCCGAGATCGTTGACGACGACCTTGGCCCCTTCCTTGGCGAACAGCAGCGCGTGTTCGCGCCCGATGCCGCGGCCCGCGCCGGTGATTACGGCAACCCGGCCCTCTAATGCGCCCATTGATGTGGACTCCTATCTGTCGCTGATCTCGGCCAAGCCGTCGGTGATGACGAAGTCGTCACCGCGTGCGGTCTCGAATGCATAGGTGGTGCTGCCGTTTGCCCGAGCTTTCGTCCAGATCCGAGTCTCGAAGTCGTCGCCGGGCAGCACAGGTTTGGAGAAGCGGACCGCGAACCGCTTGAGCCGGTTCACATCCGAGTCGGCGAGCTCGGTGAGCACCGCCCATGAGGTGAACGCCATGGTGCACAGGCCGTGCGCGATGATGCCCGGCAGGCCGGTGGACCTGGCCACTTCCTCGTCAAGGTGGATCGGCATCGGATCGCCCGCGGCCGGCGAATAGCGGAAGGTTTGGTCGTCGTCGATGTGCTGAACGACCTTGGCCGTCGGCGCGGTGTTCCGCAGCGCGTCGTCGAACTTGTGGTCCGGGCTGAGTTCGCCGACAGCTTTGCCGACGTTCAACCCGCGTACGAACGTGGTGACGTATTGCTCGTTGACCAGTTCGCCATCCTGGGTGCGACATTCGAGCACAATCGCGGCGCGGGTGCCCTTCTCCAGTCCCTGGTAGCCGATCATCTTGGCGCGCGAGACGAGTTTGTCTCCCGGTCGGATCGGACGATGGAAGTGGAAGTCCTGTTCGCCATGAACGATTCGGGGAATCGCCTCGACCGGCATCACATCGACGGCCGGAGTCAGAAGGGCCTCGAAAACAGGAACGATCGCGAACACCGGCGGCGCAATGTCCCCTCTGCGGTGCGCCTCGATCGGATCGTTGGTGGCCGCGGCATACTCCGCGAGCCGCTCCCGTGTCACCTCGAACCGCTCGTCGTCGGTCCAGCGGTCCAGTCCGGAGTCGTCGAATTCCAGTGTCTCGGTCATGAGGCGGAAGCCGAGGCCAGCGCATCGAGCTGGTCGAGCGTCTTGTCGAGTTGCTTCGCGCCGTCCTTCTCCACCGCCTTGCCCAACGCGCCTTTGATCAGCGCACCCTCGAAATCACCGAACACCGTGAATTTAGAACCGCTCTCGACCGGGTCGATGGTGAAGGTGAACTGCGCTTTCACGCCGGCCATCCCGGTGCCCGACAGCACCAGGCTGCGGGGCGCGTCGATCGACTCGATCGTCCACTCGATTTTGTTGGCCATCCCGAGCATGACGATCTTTGCGGTCAGCTGCGCCCCCTCGCTGAGCGTGGCGGGTGGTTGCTCCAGCCACTTTTCGTGAACAGTGAACCACTTGTCCCAGTTGGTCAGGTCGCTCACGGTTCCCCATAGCGCCTCCGGGCTGGCGGACAGTTCTCGGGTGGCTTCGATGTGTCCCATTGCTGGTCTCCCTTTGCTCGGTTTAGCGTTCGGCCCGCTGATATGCGGTGATTACGGCAGCGCCGCCGAGTCCGATGTTGTGCTGCAGTGCGGCGGTGACGTTGTCGACTTGCCGGTTGTCGGCGGCGCCGCGCAGCTGCCAGTTGAGTTCGGCGCACTGCGCCAGACCGGTGGCCCCGAGCGGGTGCCCCTTGGAGATCAGCCCGCCGGACGGGTTGACCACCCATCGTCCGCCGTAGGTGGTGTCGCCATTGTCGATCAGTTTGGCCGCCTCGCCTTCGCCGCACAGCCCCAGCGCCTCGTAGAGCAGCAGCTCGTTGGCGGAGAAGCAGTCATGCAACTCGATCACCTGGAAGTCCTCGGGACCCAGCCCGGACTGGTCGTAAACGCGTTGGGCGGCTTGCACATTCATGTCATAGCCGATCAATCCCTTGCAGGTGCCGTCGAAGCTGCTCGCGAAGTCGGTGGTCATGGCCTGCCCGACGATCTCCACGGCTTGCCCGGCCAGGTTGTGCTTGTCGACAAACGCCTCGGAGGCGAGGATCGCCGCACCCGATCCGTCAGAGGTGGGCGAACACTGCAGCTTGGTCAGTGGGTCGTAGATCATCCGGGACGCCAGGATGTCGTCGAGCGTGTAGGACTCCTGGAACTGCGCATACGGGTTATTCACCGAATGCTTGTGGTTCTTGTAACCGATCTTCGCGAAATGCTCAGCGGTGGTTCCGTATTGCTTCATGTGCTCGCGACCGGCGGCCCCGAACATCCACGGCGCCGGCGGAAAGAGCACCTCGGAGATTTCGGCCATCGCCAGGATGTGCTTGTCCATCGGCTGAGTGCGGTCGTCGTATGTCGACGCCAGCGAGCCGGGCTTCATCTTTTCGAACCCGAGGGCAATCGTGCAGTCGGCGAGCCCGCCGCGGATCGCCTGCGCGGCAAGGTACAACGCGGTCGAGCCGGTCGAACAGTTGTTGTTGACGTTGACGATCGGGATCCCCGTCATGCCCAGCTCGTAGAGCGCCCGCTGGCCCGAAGTCGACTCGCCGTAGACGTAGCCGACGTAGCCCTGTTCGACGCTGGTGTAGTCGATGCCCGCGTCCTCGAGTGCCTTGGTGCCGGACTCGCGGGCCATATCGGGGTAATCCCAGCCCTCGCGGCGGCCCGGCTTCTCGAACTTCGTCATACCCACGCCGACGACGTAGACCTTGTTTGACATCGCACTCACTCCATTCGCGGTTGAGACAGCGACCACTCGCGTCGAGTCATAACATACATGACTGAACGTATCTTTCCTAGTGCGCTGGAAGGGGCATCTGGCGTGCGGTGGCGTTATGCCTGGGCGGGCAACACCTCGGCCAGTAGCACCCGCAGATGCTCGCTGGCCCGGTCCCAGCGGCGGCGCGCCCGCTCGGCGTCGCCGTCGACGAAACTCGCCATCAGAATCCCCCGCAGAGCGTCCATCGCCGTGTAGACGACGTTGCGGATCTCTCGTTGCGCGGTGTGATCGGGCACCAGTTGTGAAATCGCGGCGATCAGCGTGCTGTTGACGACCGGTTCCACCCGCTCGATCTGACGGGCCAGTACGGGATCCGTGCGTGCGGCTACCCAAAGTTCAAGTGTGGCAAGGAACATCGGGCCTTGGTGGGCGTCCCATAAATAGTCCAGCACGGTGGACACCGGGTCGGGGCTGGCCTGCACGCGACCGAGTTCGCGGATCGCGCCCTGCGCACGCTGCTGAGCGAGGTGCTCGATGGCCGCGACTACCAGATCTTCCTTCGACCGGAAGTGGTGGATCTGCGCGCCACGGGTGACGCCGGCGAGTTCCGCTACCCGCGGTGTGGTGGTGCCCGCGTAGCCGTACGTCACCAGACACTCGATGGTGGCGTCCAGCAGCCGCGTCCGCATGGCAGCGGTGCGCTCCGCCTGGGTCCGCCGGACACGCTGTCCGTTGACTTCCGCCGCCATTCCGACTGCACGCACCTCTCGGGGTAGATACATTCCGTTGAGAACGTAATGCTACCCCATCGGTTGCGCAATCCCACCGCTCAGCTGACGGCTTGCTTGTCACGCTCCATGACGTAGCTGTGGTCGTCCGGCGCGTTGAGCATCCGCAGATAGTCCTGCGGGAGATATGGCCACAGTTCCGGCGACCCGTCGGGTCCCTGGTACCAGCTGCTGCAACCGGTCGTCCACACCGTGCCGGGCAACCCCCGCCGAATGTGATCAACGTAGGCGTCGATGGCAGCGGCGGTGGGTCGCAGTGTGTCGTACTCCCCCGCAACCCATCGTGTTATCCACCTCAGTACGTAGGCCGCCTGCGCTTCAGCAACCTGCACCAGCGAGAAATTCCCGATCGGGGAATGCGGACCAAGCAGCATGAAGAGGTTCGGCATGCCTTGGACGGCGACGCTCTTGTGGGCACGGGGACCCGCTGACCACATGCCGTCGAGCGTCTGGCCGTCGTGGGTGCGGACCGTCGCGGGGCGCACATAATCGTGTGCGTTGAATCCCGTTGCCAGCACCACGATGTCGGCCTCGTGCAGACGGCCGTCGGTGGTCCGGATGCCGCGCTCCTCGAACCGTTCGATCGCCGTGGTCTCCACGGTCACGTCGGGACGCTGCACCTTGCGGTAGAAGTCCGGGTGAATGATCAACCGCTTGCACCCGGGCCGGTAGTCCGGAGTGAGCTTGGCGCGCAATACCGGATCGGCGACCGAAGCGAGATTGCGTTCGCACCCCCTGTTGACCAAGCGTCGGCGCAATCCGGGCCGCGTGAGGAAGACGCTGAAAATCTTGAACGATTCGTCTTCCGCGCGCCGCAGCGCCCTGCTGAGCAACCGGCTTCGGCTCAGCAATGCGCGAGCGGCCGGCGGTATCGACGGGTTGGGCAGCCGGGCAACCCACTGCGGAGTGCGCTGGAAGAGCGTGGCGTGAGCGGCAACCCCGGCTACCGCCGATATCAGCTGCACACCGGTGGAGCCGTTGCCGACGACGGCAATTCGCTTGCCGCGCACATCAATGTCATCGCTCCACCGTGCCGAATGGACCATCCGGCCGGCGAAGTCGCTCATGCCGGCGAAGTCCGGGGTGCGGGGCCGGTGCAAGAAGCCGGTCGCGAGGATGACGAAGTCGGCGTCCAGCGTTGCTCCGTCATCGGTGGTTAGCCGCCAGTGCTGGCCGCTGTGCTGGGCGTCGACAACCTCGCTGCGGTAGCGGATCATTCGTTCGATGTTGTGCCGGCGTGCGGATTGTTCGAAGTAGTTCTGGATCTCCGGGCCGGGCGAAAAGACCCGGCTCCACGACGGATTCATGTCGAACGAGTACTGGTACAGGTGTGACGGCACGTCGCAGGTCAGCCCCGGATAGCGGTTGTCCCGCCAGGTCCCGCCGGGCCGGTCGGCCTTCTCCAGGACAGTGACGTCGCGAAAGCCCGCGCGGTCGAGCAGGATCGCCTGACACAGCCCGGACATCCCGGCGCCGACGATGACGATCCGCGGTTGGCGGCGCATCAGGTCAGCACCTGTGTCCGCGGCGTGAGCGCCACCTGCATCCGGGCCAGGCCTCGCAGCGAGCTGTTGGTGGTCCACGTCGGCGCGCCGATGATGTCGATGCGGTGTACGCGCTCGACGAGTTCGCGCAGCACCGCCCTGCTTTCCATGCGCGCCAGGCTTGCGCCAAGGCATAGGTGAATACCCGAGCCGAACGCGACATGGGACGGATTACGCGCGGCTACGAACGCATCCGGATTGTCGAACTGCCGCGGGTCACGGTTGGCCGCACCCCAGAGCAGCGCCACCCGTGCGCCGGCCGGAATGGTGGCGTCACCCACCCGGTATGCGGTCTTCGCGGTGCGGTAGAACCCCTGAATCGGCGACGAGAACCGCAGCTGCTCCTCGATCGCGCTGCCGATGAGCGCGTCGGGATCCTGCCGGATCAACTCGAACTGATCCGGGTTCTCCGACAGCGTCAGGAACATCGTGCTCAACAGGTTAGTGGTGGTCTCGTTGCCGGCCAATAGCAGCAGCAACGCGAAGTAAAACAGTTCGTCGCGGCTGATTTCGCCGTCGCCTGCGGTGGCCACCAGGCGGCCCAGCAGAGCGTCGCCCGCCAACAGTTCGCCACTCTTGATGCGGCGGCAGAAGTACGAATGCAGGTGCCGCACGCCGTTGAGGGTTGGAAGCATCTGCCACAACCCCTTCGCGGTCAGTTGGATGTTGGCCACCCGGACGCACTCGTTGGACCAGTACCGGAAAAAGTCCTCGTCCTTCGGCGGAACGCCGAGGATGTACGCGATCATTCGCATCGGCATCGGCACCGCAAGCCGTTGCACCACATCCGAACCCGGGTTGGCCAGCAGCTCGGAGACCAGTTCGTGCGTCAGCCCATCGACCGTCTGCTGCCACCCGGACAGCGCTCCGCGCGCGAACGCGGGCTGCACCTTGCGCCGTAACTCGGTGTGGCGGGGCGGATCCATATTGAGCAATACCGGGATCTGGAACCGTGACCGCGTCACCCCTTCGGCGTTCGTCAGCATCGCGTCGTTGCGGGCCGCGGCCCGCACGTCGTCATACCGGCTGAGGATGAAGATGTTGCGCTTGCGGTTGTATCGGACCCGCGGACCGGCCAGCAGCTCGGCGTAGCCCGGATAGGGGTTGGCCGCGGTCGCCGGATCGAACGGGTCGAACGACGTCTCGTGCACGCCGGGATAGTCGCGGCGCTTGAGCTTGGCGCCCAGATCGGTGGTGATGTTGGCATACAAGCTGTCCGCGATCGGCCGCACTGTCGCGGTTGCCAACCGGATGTCGTGCTTGAGGGTCACGGTGCCTCCGTCCGCTCGCCGGATTCACTCAACCGATACAAGCGCGACCGTAACAATTATTTCTGTAACAGACAATGGGGTTAAGATCAGGATCATATGGAGATGACGATCGACGAGCTTGCCCAGCGCGTTGCCATGTCCTCGCGCAATATCCGGGAGTGGCAGCGCCAGGGTTTGCTGCCGCCGCCCACCCGCCGCGGACGCGTGGGCATCTACTCCGACGAGCACGTCGCGCGGATCAGGCGGGTGCAGCAGCTGCACTCCGACGGCTTCCCGCTCGACCTGATCCGGCGCATGATCGACACCGGCATCGGCAAAGAGAGCGACATCCGGCACTTAGCGACCGAAGTGCTCGCCCCATTCAGCACCGCAGGCCCGGTCACCGTCAGCCGCGCCGAACTCGATAACCGACTCGGCGCCGACGCCGCAGCGCAGCTGGCCAAGCTCGGCTTGATCGCCGACGCCGACGGCGACCCGGTATCGGTGCGCGACGCCGAGGCGCTGGATCTCATCGAAGGCCTCACCGGCATGGGCGTTTCGCTGGAGCGGATGGTTGCCACGCTGGTCGACGTCCGCGGTCACCAACGCTCGATCGCGGACGTGATCCTGCGCACCTATGCCGAGGATGTATGGGAGCCGTTCGTGTCGTCGAAGTTCGCTGCGTCCGACTGGGATTCGCTTGCCGACCATGCAGGCCGGGGCCGCCGGCTGATGAGCGACCTGCTGACTCATCTCCAACACGCCGCCTTCGATGACGCCGCGGCATCGGTGATGCTGAGCGAAATCGGCGAGGCCGAACGGGCGCTGGACCGGATCAAGCCGACTCAAGAACAGCCCTGACGCCGCGATCGGATTACAGTGTGGCCGGCCGGATTACGACGACCGACCTCGTCCTCGGGCCGTCGTCGCGGAGCAGCGCGATCACCCGGGCGTCGGCGTCCCGCGCGGCGTAGACACCGTCGATGCCGGCCGGCGTGAGCGCGCGGCCGTTGGCGGCCGCGTCGGCCTCTTCGGCGGTCAGGTCGCGGCTCGGAAACATCTGCAGGCAGGCCTCGTCGAGGGTGAAGCTCAGCTGTGGCCGCTCGGCCAGGTCATCGAGCGCGTGCGCCTGGTCCAGACCGAACCGGCCAACGCGGCTGCGCCGCAACGCGGTCAGGTGACCGCCGACCGCCAGCGCATCACCGAGATCGCGGGCCAGGGCGCGGATGTAGGTCCCGGACGAACAGTCGACCTCAACGTCGACGTCAATCAATGCGCCGTGCCGGTTCACCGCCAGCAGCTCGAACCGGTCGATGCGCACCGGCCGGGCGGCCAGTTCAACGGTCTGCCCCTCGCGGGCGAGCTTGTAGGCCCGCTGACCGCCGACTTTGACCGCGCTGACCGCCGACGGCACCTGCATGATGTCGCCGCGCAACTGTGCGATCGCGGCTGCAATCGCCGACTCGGTTAGCTGCTCAGCCGAGACCTCTTGCAGCAGTTCGCCTTCGGCATCTTCGGTGGAGGTGGTTTGACCGAGTCGGATGGTGGCCGCGTAGGACTTCGAGGTGCCGGTCAGCAAGCCCAGGATTTTCGTAGCGCGCTCGATCCCGATCACCAGCACACCGGTTGCCATCGGGTCCAGCGTGCCGGCATGGCCTACCCGGCGGGTGCCGAAGATGCGTCGGCAGCGGCCGACCACATCGTGGCTCGTCATTCCGCCCGGCTTGTCGACGATGACCAGGCCCGCGTTCATAGCGTGATCGCTGTCAGCACCAATTCCTGTTCAACCGACCATCGTCCGGCCAGCGATGTCAGCGGCGGACCCGACAGTGTGTCGCCGTCGATCAGGATCACCGATTCGAAAGTGCCGCCGGAGCCCGACCCGTCGACGTCGAACGTGATGTGCGCGTCTTCGAAACCAAGCCATCGCTTGGTCAGCGGGAACCACGCCTTGTAGGTTGCTTCCTTGGCGCAGAACAGGATTCGATCCCAGTGCACACCGGCCGGTAGGGCAGCTATCTCGGTGCGCTCTTCGGGAAGGCTGATCGCGTCGAGCACACCGTCGGGCAAGACGTCATGCGGCTCGGCGTCGACTCCCAACGAACGCACCTCGGCGCCGCGGCCGACCACCGCACCGCGGTAGCCCGCACAATGGGTGAGGCTGCCGACCACGCCGTCGGGCCAGCACGGTTCGCCTTTCTCCCCCTTGAGGATTGGCACCGGCGCAAACCCGAGGTCTTCCAGCGCGAGGCGGGCGCAGTAGCGCACGGTGATGAATTCGTTGCGCCGCTTGGCCACTGACCGCGCGATCAACGGCTCCTCTTCGGGCATCGGCGCCAGCTCGGGCGGGTCGGAGTACAGCTCGGCCGACGCCAGGTTCGTTGCGTCGTCGGGCAGCACCGACGACATCAGCTTGCTCAGCGTCATCGTGATTGCCGCTGGCGCAGTTTCTCTCGGAACTGCTGCGCTTGCGCCTTCATCTCCGGGGTGATGGTGAAATGCCCGCCGAAGTCATTGAGATAGCCGGGCGCATATTGCGGATCGGGCAACACCTGGCGAAGCCAGCTGAACGGTTTTCGGCGCCGCCACTCCCGCGGGTACCCCACCGAAACCTCTTCGAAGCGGACCCCGTCGTACCAGGTGGTGCGTGGAATGTGCAGATGCCCGTAGACCGAGCAGATCGCGTTGTACCGGGTGTGCCAGTCGGCGGTTTCGGTGGTTCCGCACCACAGCGCGAACTCTGGGTAGAACAGCGAATCGCAGGGTTCACGCACCATCGGGAAATGGTTGACCAGTACGGTCGGCGTCATCCAGTCCAGGTCTTCGAGCCGCTTGCGAGTAGCGACCAGGCGATCACGGCACCACGCGTCGCGGGTGGCGTACGGCTCGGGTGATAGTAGGAACTCGTCGGTGGCCACAACATTGCGTTCGCGCGCGATAGCCAGCCCTTCGGCCTTGGTCGTCGCACCCTTCGGCAGGAACGTGTAGTCATAGAGCAGAAACAGCGGCACGATGGTGGCCGG
>Ga0335074_10017011_pt1 | contig 10242 bp, 7 predicted proteins | sample Lox_Sample_23_FD_206715 | JGI IMG/M metagenome (GOLD analysis project Ga0335074, IMG submission 206715) | Soil microbial communities from Loxahatchee National Wildlife Refuge, Florida, United States - Lox_Sample_2.3 | ecosystem: Environmental > Terrestrial > Soil > Wetlands | place: USA: Florida...
ATGCTGCAGCGCCGAGTTCAGCACGCCCATCAGCGCCAGGCTCCGAGTCACCGACGCCGACTGCGCCGTCTTCCATGGCAGAAATCGCGTCGCGGGAGTCGCCGCCAGGTTGGACGCGAAGAGGTGAATCCCGCTTCCCGTCTCCGCCACGTGCAGGCTCAGGCACGCCTGCGCACGCGCCCGGTTGGCGATCTCCGCTCGCGCTGTCCCATCCAGGGACTGGTCCGCCTCGCGCGTCGTGACCACTTCGATTCCGCGCGCCGCCAGCAGCGATCGCAGCCGCACGCTCAACGCCAGCGTGGCCGCTTTTTCAAATTGCCCGTCGTTCAGGTGCCCGCCGGTATCGTCTCCACCATGGGCCGCGTCCAGCACCACCACGAACCGCGCCGCCGGCTGCTGGCCCCATGCGGGCATAACGAACCCCAGCGCCGCCGCCAGCACCACTGCGGCCCAGATTCTGCGTCGCCCGCTTTCGCCGTCAGTCCAGCGCATAGATCGTCAGCCCGCTCAGGAGCTTGGGATAAAAATCCGTCGACTTCTGCGGCATCACTTCGCCGGCAAATGCCACTTCCTTCAGTTGTTCCATCGTCACCGGATTGGTCAGGAAGGCCGCATCCGCTTCGCCGCGCCGCACCTGCTCCACGGCTTCACCCGCATCGCGCAGGTAGCGCAAGTTTGTCTGCTCCCGCACCTTCTCGGCATCCAGCCCCAGCAGCTTCTCCAGCACGATCCCGTGCAACTGGCTCAGGTCCAGCCGGCGCTGCCGCTCCGGCAAGTGCGCGAGCGCCGCGTTCACCTTCTCCGGCCGGGCCCGCAACCGCATCGCGCCTCCGCGGGTCACTGCCACAAACGCCGTCCCCTGTTGCTTCTCGATCGTGTGCAGCCAGCTTGCCGGCTCGGCGGAAGGCAGTGCCTCCACCGTGAAAAACTCCGCCGCCGCCTTGGCGAACGCTTCCGCATCGAAGCCGATAAGTCCGTGCACCACCCGGTGCGTAGGCAAGATCACCAACCCCTCGGAGTCCATGTTCACGAACGTCATCATGACTGCTGCTTCGGGATACGGCGGATGCGGCAATGGGTTCGTATGCGACTCCCTCGGCTCCGCCATCTCCGGCGCGTGCTCTTTCGCGTAATTCAGCGCCGTCTCGTAGCGGTGGTGTCCATCGGCGATGATCAGTTTCTTATCGCGCATGGCCGCGCACAGCAGCCGGATCGCCGCCGGGTCGCTGATCCGCCACAGGCGATGTACGACGCCATACTCGTCGGTCGCCTCGGCGTCCGCGGCCCCGTTACCGTCATAGAGAATCCGTTCCACGCTGCCGGCCGGATCTGAATACAGCATGAAAATCTGCCCGAAGTGCGCCCGCGTGGCCCGCAGCAGGTTCAGCCGATCACTTTTCGGCTTCGAAAGCGTCTGTTCATGACGGAAGACGACGTGGTCGGCGTAGTCATGCAACTTCCCCAAGGCGATAAATCCGCGGCGCTCCCTGGTCTCTTCGTTTCCCGGCGTCTTGAAGCGCTGAGAATACGCAAACACGCACGGTGTCTTCTCCTGGGTCAGCACGCCCAGCTCGCGCCACGCGCGGAAATCCCGCGCCGCGCGGCTGTAAACACTTTCCCCACGTTCGGCATCGAAGAGTTCAGGCAGGCCGAGGATGATGCGAACCAGGTTGTATGGGCTGCTTTGGTAGTAAGCCTGCTGCATCGCCGGCGTGATCTTGTCGTAAGGCTGCGTCACCACCTCATCGAGCCGGACCGCGGCCGTGTTGTATCGCCAAGCTCGGAACGGATAGACGATCGCCATGCGGAAGAGCTTGCTCCATGTTGAAAGGGCGGCAGTTACGCCGCCATTTCCGGATTCGCCCGGAAGAGAAACCGCTCAGGTTCAAGCTCGATTGTATCGCGAGCACCGGCGTTGGCCAGCGCACCCGGTTACCACGTGATGAAACAAGGGAAGGAAAACCAACCGAGGGAGCGTCCGCCATGCTAACATCACGTACTATTCACTGGTCGAGCGGTATGAGGAACTCTCCCATTCTGCCGTCGTCACCCCGCGGAAGTCATTTTCCCCTCCGTCTGGCGATTATCTGCGTCGTCTCCGCCTTCTTCGCATTCACCCTGCAAACGCGCGCCCAGGACGATCCCCTCAACAAGGTGCACGTGCCGCCGCCTTCCTCCACGGCTCCGGCCACGGGCGCAGCGCCCGGTTCCGATCCAGCCGCGGTCACGGGTCCCGCCGCGCTGAAAGCCCATCCCGGCGCCATCCTGCGCATGAATGTCGATCTCGTGCTCGTCCCGGTCACGGTCACCGATCCCATGAACCGCCTGGTCACCGGCCTCGAGCAGGAAGACTTCAAGATCTACGAGAACAACAGCGAACAGCGTATCAAGTCCTTCTCCAGCGAAGACGCTCCGGTCTCCATCGGCATCATCTTCGACCTCTCCGGCTCCATGAGCTCCAAGCTGATGCGCGCTCGCGAATCGATCCTCCAGTTCATCAAAACGGCCAACCCGCAGGACGAATTCTTCGTCATCGGCTTCAATGACCGCCCCGAGCTGATTGAGGACTTCACCAGCTCCGTCGACGAGATCCAGGCTCGCCTGGCCACTGTCCGCAGCGGCCATCGCACGGCCCTGCTCGACGCCATTTACTACGGCGTGGACAAAATGAAGGACGCCCGCCACGAGCGCAAGGCCCTCCTGGTCGTCTCCGACGGCGGCGACAATCGCTCCCGCTACACGGAAGGCGAGGTTCGCGCCCAGGTCCGCGAGTCCGACGTCGAGATCTACTCGATCGGCATTTTCGATCCCTACGCGGCTACTCCTGAAGAGCGCACCGGCCCGCTCCTCCTCAACGAGATCTGCGAGGAGACCGGCGGCCGCATGTTTCGCGTTGACGACCTCAGCGAAATGAGCGATATTGCCGAAAAGATCTCCACCGAATTGCGCAATCAGTACGTCATCGGTTACACGCCCAAGGACCTGCACCGGGACGGCAAGTGGCGTAAAGTAAAGGTAAAGCTGAATCCGCCACAGGGACTGCCGCCGCTTACGGTTCATGCACGTACCGGGTACTATGCGCCATTGCAATAACGCGATCTTCGCGCTGCTTTTTGCCGCTGCATTTTCATTGCCGGCACAAAAACCGCCCACTCAGCAAGCTCCGGCCAATCCTCCCGGCCAGGCGCCCTCGCTTACCGTGGACCGTGATCCTGTTCGCGCACCCAGCGGCCCCGGTCCCACTGCGCCCTCGGGCGTGGAAAAAGAGCATGGCCAGTACGTTCTCCGCACGGACGTCGAGGAGGTTTCGCTCAACGCCACGGTTCTGAACTCTTCGGGCCAACTTGTCCAGAACCTGACCCAGAACGACTTCCAGGTCTTCGAAGACGGCACCAAACAAAACATCATCAGCTTCCAGCACTCTGACGTGCCCGTTTCCATCGGCCTGGTTGTCGATAACTCCGGCTCCATGTCGCGCAAACGTCCCGCCGTCAACAAGAGCGCCCTCGACCTGATCGAAGCCTCCAACCCCAATGACGAAGCCTTCGTCGTGAACTTCTCCGACGAGGCCTTCATCGATCAGGACTTCACTTCCGACGTCGCCAAGCTCCGCGACGGCCTCTCCCACATTGAATCCCGCGGCGGCACGGCTCTCTACGATGCCGTGGTTGCCTCGGCAGACAAGCTTGCCGCCGACGCCCACCGGCCCAAGCAGGTGCTCATCATCATCACCGACGGCGAGGACAATGCCTCCACGCTCAACCTGGAGCAGACCATCCGCCGGGTGCAGGCCCTTTCCGGTCCAGTCATCTACACGATTGGTCTTCTCTTCGGTGACGAGATGAGCCGCGCCGAGGTTCGCCACGCCCACCGCGCTCTCGAAATGCTCTCCACGGAAACCGGCGGCATCGCCTTCTTTCCGAAGTCGATGGAGCAGGTGGATGAGATCGCCGCAGAGGTCGCCCGCGACATCCGCAGCCAGTACACCATCGGCTACCACTCCACCAAGCCCACCTCTCAGCCGGGATTCCGCCGCATCCAGGTCATCGCCGACCAAAACGGCCACAAGCTCAACGTCCGCACCCGCACTGGCTACTTCCCCTCGCCCAACCGCAAGCAGACCACCCGCGCCGCCAACACTCCTACACCCTAGTTGTGCACGGTTAATAGGCTGTGCCGATCGAGGCCAGCGCGGCGCAGGGTTCGTCAACTGAGTTACAGCCTGGTTGCAATTGTGCTTTTTCCAGGGTGGTTGTGCCGTGAGACGGCAAGCGCGTGGAGGATGCGGGCTTTTCGTTGCCCTCCGCATTGATTTTCGCAGCGGGCGCCAGTTGCAACCACGTCGCTCCTCTCCATCGTTCAAGCAATCCTGCTGCGCTGCGCTCGCTGCCGTTTGCTGACCGTCGAGTCTCGTAGCACGGCGGCTCCGGACGCATTGATTCAGGAAATGCGATCGTCGCTGAATCGGAACGACTCGGGTGCGGGGCGGTACACGCGGATCATCCAAGGTGGGCGCCGCAGATTCTCCGGCCCGGGAGCGGGCCGCGCCAATTCCAGCCATCGCCGATATTCCTCATGTGCCTTATTCGTATCGATGAAAACATCCCCATAGCGGTCCTGGTCGGCGCCACGGGTGACGGTCACTTTCTGATGCCAGCAGTGTTGTCCGCTGATGGGATCGGGCTGCACCGGAAAAACCAGATTCTGATGCACGCCTGCATCGCCCCAGTGAATGCGGGAAGAATCGCGATCAGGACTGGAGAAGGAGCGAATCCCATGCACCTGGCGCATTTTCCACTGGCCAGGACGATCCTGGATCAGATCGACCAGCGCCGTCGACCAGCGCTCCCCGCCGGAGTCCTCCTGCAAGCGCCAGCGGCCCAGGTGGTGCGAGCAGGCGATCACGCCGGGGCGGATTGCTTCCGTGATCCATACCTTGTCGACGAAGTATCCAATTGCAGTCTCCACTTTGACCAGATCACCGCTCGCCAGTCCCAGGCGAGTAGCATCGGCCGTGTGCATCCAGACTGGGTTGCAGTGGGAAATCTCGTATAGCCATTTAGCATTCCCGGTGCGGCTGTGTATGAGCGTGGGCAAGCGAAATGTCGGCAGCAGCAGCATTTCATTCCGCTCGAAGTCGATGTTGTCGCGATGCACGTGGCTCTTGATGTACGTGGGCACCGCATATTCCTGCCACTTCCAATCCTTCAGAGTCTTGGAATAGAACTCGAGTTTGCGCGAGGGCGTGGGGAAGCCTCGACAGGATTTGCCTTCGACCGAGACGCCGATCGGCGCTCCATCCTTGCTGATCACCGAAGTCTGGGGATCGATGACGCTGTCGGCTAATTCGGCCGCGGTCAACTCGGTAGTATGCAAATCGTGGCAATCGCCCTCAATCTCAAAGGCGCCATATTTGCGCATATATTCGAGCGGCGTAATCGCTTCCGCCCTCGCGGCCTCGGGAAGACCCGGCACGCTGTTTTCGAAAATCCACCGATAATATTCGTCAAGCGTGAGCTTCTCACCTGGACGGTAGGGCGATTGGAAGTATTTGCGGATGCCCAGCTTGCCGTCCGGATCGATGCGCCAGGACAGCTCGATCCAGAACTCGTCCTCTTCCCAGACCTCGCCCAATCCTGCTTCGCGATGCGCTTCATAGGTGAAATTGAATCGCTTGCCTTGCCGCTCCAACTCAACCCGTAAAACTGGCTGGCGGAAGCCGATCCATCGTCCTGCATGTGTCTCCTGGCTCATCAGGTCATGCCGCTCCGAGGCATGGCCCATGGGAAGAACATAATCGGCGAACCAGGCGGTCTCGCTCCACGTGGGAGTCAGACACGCGTGCCGTTCAATCTTGTTTTCATCGCTGAGAACCTCGATCCAGCTCATGCCATCCGGGTTTGTCCAGACCGGGTTGTACGCGCGGCTGAAGTACATGGCCAGCTTCCCTCTATGCTCTTTCAGAAAATGAGGTAGAAGAAAGCTCATCTCGAAGAACGCCAACGGGTACTCCCGTGCCCACATCAGCTCGTTCCAGGCGTTAGGCGCGGGAGGCATCATCGGAGGCGCTGGAACAAACTTGTCCCATGCGCTGGGGGACGTACCACCAGGCGTGCCGATTGCACCGGCGAGCACCGTCAGGAACACCAACGCGCGCGCTACCTGCCAGCCGCCCAGATTACCCGCGGCAGCATTACGCCAGATGTGCGCCGAAAATGCTGGACCCGCACGGGCAATCTCGTGCGCGACTTCTACAATCGTTGCCGCAGGCACACCGGACTCGCGTTCCGCGAACTCGGGCGTATATTCGGAATACATTTGCTTCAGGATCTCGACGAAACTCTCAAACGATTCCGGCTTGTTGGGATGCTCCTCGCGCAGAAACTCCTGCCAGTTGACCCAGCGGGAGACGAACTCGCGATCAAAAAGACCTTCTCCGATGAGCACATTGCACATGGCCAGTAGCAGCGCGGCCTCGCTGCCGGGCCAGGGCGCAAGCCAATAATCGGCTTTGCTGGCGGTATTCGAAAGCCGCGTGTCGATGACGCAGATCTTGGCGCCGCTCGCCTTGCCGTCAATGATTCGCTGCGCGTGGGGGTTGAAATAATGTCCGGCCTCTAGGTGCGAGCTGAGCAACAGCATGAATTTCGCATTGGCGTAATCGGGCGATGGCCGGTCGTAACCGTGCCAAAGCGCATAGCCGGTGCGCGCCCCGGCGGAACACACATTGGTATGGCTGTTGTGTCCATCGATTCCCCAGGAATGCAGAACCCGCTGGTTGTAGACAAGTTCGTGCCCCGGCCGCCCTACGTGATACATGATCTCGTTCTTGCGGCCTTCCACGAGGGCGCTGCGAATCCGGGCGGCGAGATCGTCGAGAACCTGGTCCCAATTCACCCGTTCCCATTTGCCTTCGCCGCGTTTGCCGGCGCGTCGAAGCGGATAAAGAATTCGCTCCGGATCGGTCACCTGGTTGATCGTCGCCGGTCCCTTCGCGCAGTTGCGCCCCCGGCTGCCGGGGTGCTCGGGGTTGCCCTCAAACTTCTGGACTTTTAGGGTGTCTTTGTCGACATATGCCAGCAAGCCGCAAGCGGCTTCGCAATTGAAGCAGATCGTCGGGATCAGCGAATACCGCTTCTTCACTTTGCGTGGCCACTGCTTGGGATCGTATTCCGACCAGTCATGCCACTTGTCGCTGGGTGGAAAGTTCTCGAGTCCGCCCGCGGGAGGATCCAAAGCGAGGGCATCGGGACTTAGAGGGCGTGTGCTTTTCATCGTCATCAGCTCAGAGGGACTACCTGCCCGGCCTTGACCCAGACATCCTCATACCAAAACAATCCCGCGAGTGCCAGGACTGCGGATACCATGGCAAACCCTGGAGAGAGTCCGCAGAAAAGAAAAAGGGCGCTCAAAACAATCGGGGCGGCGAATCCGATGCCAACCGCCAAACCCCAGAATTGGAGCCGGTATTGGCCTCTCACCAGGGATCGATTCGCCAGCGAAGCATCTTCCGCGGCATGGGGTAATGCGACCTCCGTCAGCACCGTCGCCAAACTCAGCAACAAGGCAGAAAAAAGGATGCCCGTGGACACCCGCAACGTTTCGAGTGGTGTCCCCGCCGCAACGCCTCCGAGCAGCACCACACTGGCGCCGGCAGACAGCGCCTGCAACGGCAAATGCCAAAAGAAAAATGGACTCTGCCAGAGATCGCGGCCCTTGGCTTGCGCGAACAGAAACGCCGAGTAACAGGCGCTCCCGATCGCAAACGCGGCAGTAACCCACATCAGGGGACGCGGCACTCCTCCGGTAATGACGCCGATGGCCAGCCATGCCGTTGCCAGCCCGCCATATCCCATGAGGATATAACCGCCTAACACAAGCCACGAGCGCAAGTTCGGCTTGGTGATCAGGAAATAGAACCGGTCCGGCCGCTTGAGATCGAAGATCAACAAGAGGGAGGTCGCGGCCAGCGCAACCAGCGCAATCAAAGGACAGACGATGGCAAACAAACCACCGGCGTGGGGGCTCAGTTGCAGGAGAATTGCGGGAACCAGCAGCGCCCCCGCCGCAATGGACTTGGTCCAAAGATAGGCGGAAATCCTGCGCCCCCACGGCGTGGGATGACTGACGTCGTACACTTCGCGCGTTTGCTGCGGATCGAATTCCTCCCGCGTCTTCGCGTCGGCACGGCGTTCGGCCCATACATAACTGCTTTGGGCCGCCAACTGCGTCGGACGCAGCAGATCGTCCTCGATGCCGAGGTAGAACACCTTTGGCTTGGTGCCCTTTTGCGGTTTGCGAACGGAAACCTTCTCCCGGGCCACAATCCGGCTGATGTTGCTGGCCGGATCGGCGAGATCGCCGGCGATGATGGCCTGAGTCGGGCACACGATGACGCATGCCGGGTTCAACTCCGCCTCGATGCGATGCGCGCAGAAATTGCATTTTGCCGCGGTGTTGCTATCTGGATCGATATAGAGCGCGTCGTAGGGACAGGCTTGCATGCAACCCTTACAGCCGATACATCGCGCGTTGTCGAAATCCACGATGCCATCGGCGCGACGGAATAAAGCCCGGGTCGGGCAGATTTCAATGCAGGGAGCGGCATCGCAGTGATTGCACCGCAGCACTTCAAAGTGGCGGCTTGTATGGGGAAACGCACCCTTTTCCGCGTACTTGACCCAGGTGCGGAAAACGCCTACCGGCACTTCGTGCTCCTCTTTACATGCAACCGTACAGGCATGGCAACCGATACATCGGTTCTGATCGATCACAAAGCCAAAGCTTTTAGATCCCACGATAGACTCCGCGTGGCGGGACAGGGGATGGCCTCCAGAATGGGATCGATTGTGGCAAAGTGACGGTCACCCCGGGGGAAGTCCGTGAGTTGCCCGCAGTGTACGCGGCGGGGTGAAGGTCGTCAATGGGCGTGAGACCAATCCCGGCAGTGCCTCCATCGGATTCGATGGAGACCGGGCGTCATCGTCTTTCTGCGCCCCCTCCTCCTGGATCGCGAGGTCGCTCTACACGTTACCCGAGTTGGCTACGTGGGCGCCTGTGCCGGAATGCGCAACCTGACAGAAGTTCCCCGGCTGAGCTCGCTGGTGATTTCGGCGCTGCCGCCATGAAGAGCCACAATGCTCTGTACGATTGCCAAACCTAAACCCGTGCCGCCCGAACTCTTGGAGCGCGACGGATCGACGCGGAAGAAGCGATCGAAAACCCGGGGCAGTGCTTCGGCGGGAATGCCGATGCCGGTGTCCGATACCTCGATAGGAATCACGGTTCCTTCGTCCGATGCCGCCAGCGTCACTGTTCCTCCCGGCGGCGTGTGTGCAATCGCGTTCGAAACCAGGTTACTCACGGCCCGCAGCATCAGTGAGCGATCTACGTCAGCGGTTACCGGCTCCGCCCCTTCTTTCGCGACCAGCGATATATCGGCGTTCGAGGCCGAAGCCTCGTAATAATCGCGAACAGTAGTCAGTAGCTCGTCTACGTTCACGCGTCGTCCGCACCCAGTCCGAAGCCGCGAACTCGTTCCGGCACCGTGTCGCGCGCCGTGAGCATCCGTATCAGTACCTTCGTCCCTGCCTCGCGCAGCCGCGCAAGCACCTGCCATCCATCCAGTGCCGGAAGCATCACGTCAAGTACGATGAGGTCGAACTCGACCTCGCGCGCCAGGTGCAAGCCTTCCAATCCGTCGTTTGCGACGTCGACACCATAGCCGGCTTCGGAGAGCCCCTTCTTCAGGAATTTAGCGGTCTTCGTTTCGTCTTCGATAACCAGGATCTTCATTTTCCAACTCGGATTCGTCGCTGTGCCGGATGCCCGCTATTCCTGGAGCCAGGCGGATTTGCCGGCAAAAATCAGAAGTCGAACCGCAACGCGAACTGTATCTCGCGCGGGGTTCCCGATCCGACCGGGGTTACCGGCGATACCGCGGTGTTCACCGTATTGATAATGCTGCCGAATCCCGTCATGTTCGACGGGTTGAACGTGGACTGCGGCTGACCCAACTGCGGATGATTGAAAACGTTGTAGAACTCCGAACGGAATTCGAGCTGTCCTCTCTCCGGAAAGGAGATCGCTTTGCTGGCGCCCATATCGACCTGCCACGTGCCCGGGCCGCGGACCAGATCGCGCGGCGCGGTGCCGAATTCTCCGGTGGGAGTGGCAAACGCGGCGGGATTGATCCACTCCGCGACCGTTCTGCCTCGCGAAGGAATCAGCGAGACACCCGGA
>Ga0335074_10017012_pt1 | contig 10241 bp, 7 predicted proteins | sample Lox_Sample_23_FD_206715 | JGI IMG/M metagenome (GOLD analysis project Ga0335074, IMG submission 206715) | Soil microbial communities from Loxahatchee National Wildlife Refuge, Florida, United States - Lox_Sample_2.3 | ecosystem: Environmental > Terrestrial > Soil > Wetlands | place: USA: Florida...
TGACCCACTGCCCCCGCTTGACTCCAGAACAATAAGTGAACTATGTTCCCTATTCGTTCCAATCGTTCCATGAGACGGGGAGAAGCAACATGGTTCGCGCGGTTGCCGAGGAAGCATTGGCGCTCGCCTCGATCACCTTGTTTTTGGCCATGATCGCGGTGTGGGCACAAGTGCTTGCGGTTGCTTGAGTTGATCCGCGGCTAACGGCCAAGGCTTGATCCGGCGGCCAAGGCTCGATTCAGACCGAGGTCTGACGCGGGGCAACGGCTGAGCGGCAAAGTTTCTGTGCGCGGCGGTGTGTGAATGGCTTCGCCGCATGGACAGCCGCGGGCGGCGTCGCTCATCCTCGCCTCTCGCAGAATCGTCAGCCGCGAGTATCTAGCGATATGTCCGCCGCCTCCGCCAAAGCCGCCGCTGCCGCTTCGCCCGGTTTCGTGCATCTGCACGTGCATTCTTCCTACTCGCTGCTGGAAGGCGCGCTCACCATTGCGCGGCTCGCCGAGCTTGCCAAAAAGGATCGGCAGCCGGCGCTGGCGCTCACCGACACCGACAACATGTTCGGCGCGCTGGAATTCTCGGAAAAAATGGCGAGTGCAGGCATTCAGCCGATCGTCGGCTGTGCGCTGGGCGTCGATTTCGCCGATCAGGACAATCGTCACGCGGCGGTCGGCGATGGCTTGCCGCGGCTGGTGCTGTTGGCCGCGCGCGAGGACGGCTATCGCAGCCTGATGCGGCTTTGTTCGCGCGCCTATCTCGACACCGCGCAGGCCGAGCGGCCGCACCTCGAACTCGCCTGGCTCGAAGGCGAGACTGGCGGATTGATCGCATTGAGCGGCGGTCCGGACGGCCCGCTCGATGCCGCGATCGGCGCCGGTCAGAGCGCGCTCGCGGCGGCGCGTTGCGAACGGCTGCAGCGGCTGTTCGGCGACCGGCTCTATATCGAATTGCAGCGCCATGGCACGCCGGCCGAGCGCGCGGCGGAGCCGCATTTGATCGAGCTTGCTTATGCGCGCGGCCTCGCGCTCGTCGCCACCAACGAGCCGTTCTTCGCAACCCGCGAAGATTATGAAGCGCACGACGCGCTGCTCTGCATCGCCGCGGGCAGATTGATCGCCGACGGCGACCGCCGCCAGCGCACGCCCGAGCATCGCTTCAAGACCCGCGCCGAGATGGCGGCCTTGTTCGCCGATCTGCCGGAGGCGCTCGCGGCGACCGTGGAGGTCGCCGAACGTTGCGCCTTCCGGCCGCGCACGTTGGCGCCGATCCTGCCGCGCTTCTCCGCCGAGCGCGGTGCGGGCGAAGCGGACGAGGAGCAGGCGCTGCGCGAGGCTGCTCAATCCGGGCTTAAAGCGCGCTTGGCGCGCTACGGCGTCGCGCAAGGTCAGACGCCGCAGGACTATCACGAGCGGCTCGACTTCGAGATCGGCGTCATCGCGCGCATGAAATATGCCGGTTACTTTTTGATCGTCGCCGATTTCATCCAATGGGCCAAGGCGCAAGGCATTCCGGTCGGGCCGGGCCGCGGCTCCGGGGCGGGCTCGCTGGTGGCTTATGCGCTCACCATCACCGATCTTGATCCGATCCGCTTCGGGCTGTTGTTCGAGCGTTTTCTCAACCCCGAACGCATCTCGATGCCGGACTTCGACATCGACTTCTGCCAGGAGCGGCGCGACGAGGTCATCCGCTACGTGCAAGAGCGCTATGGCCGCGACCGCGTGGCGCAGATCATCACCTTCGGCACACTACAGGCGCGCGGCGTGCTGCGCGACGTCGGCCGCGTTCTGCAAATGCCCTACGGGCAAGTCGACAAGCTGTGCAAGCTCGTGCCGCAGAATCCGGCGAACCCGGTCACGCTGAAGCGGGCGATCGAAGACGAGCCGCGATTGCAGGCCGAGCGCGATCGTGATCCCGTGACGCGGCGCGCCTTCGACATCGCGCAGAGGTTGGAGGGCCTGCACCGCCATGCGTCGACCCACGCCGCCGGCATCGTCATCGGCGAACGGTCGTTGTCCGAGCTGGTGCCGCTTTATCGCGATCCCAAGTCCTTGATGCCGGTCACCCAATTCAACATGAAATGGGTCGAGCCGGCGGGACTGGTGAAGTTCGATTTTCTCGGGCTGAAGACGCTCACCGTGCTCGATTTGGCGGTCAAGCTCGTCAAGCGGCGCAACGTCGAACTCGATCTTTCCAGCGTGCCGCTCGACGACGCCAAGACCTACGAGATGCTGGCCCGCGGCGAAACAGTCGGCGTGTTCCAGGTGGAAAGCCAGGGCATGCGCCGCGCGCTCGTCGATATGCAGCCGGATCGATTTGAAGACCTGATCGTGCTGGTGGCGCTCTATCGTCCGGGGCCGATGGCGAACATCCCGACCTATTGCGCGCGAAAACTCGGCCACGAGCGCACCGACTACCTGCATCCCAAGCTGCAACCGATCCTGCAGGCGACCTACGGCATCATCACCTATCAAGAGCAGGTCCAGCAGATCGCACGCGATCTCGCAGGCTACAGTCTGGGCAAGGCCGACATCCTGCGCCGCGCCATGGGCAAGAAGGACAGAAAGGAAATGGCATCGCAGCGCGGCGATTTTGTTGCCGGCGCAGTCGAGCGCGGCATTTCGCGCGCCGACGCCGAAGCGATATTCGATACCTGCGCCAAGTTTGCCGAGTATGGTTTCAACAAGTCGCACTCGGCGCCATACGCGTTGCTCACCTACCAGACCGCCTACATGAAGGCGAACTATCCGGTCGAGTTTCTGGCGGCGTCAATGACGCTCGACGTCGGCGATACCGACAAGCTCGCCGAATTCCGCGCCGAAGCCGAGCGGCTCGGCATCAAGGTCGAGCCGCCCTCGATCAACCGCTCCGGCGTCGAGTTCGACGTTGACGGCAACACCATCCATTACGCGCTTGCCGCTTTACGCGGCGTCGGCCGCCAGGCGGTCGAATCCATCGTCGCGGCTCGCGGCGAGCGGCCCTTCGCCGACCTCGCCGATTTCGCCCACCGCATCAATCCGCGCGCCATCAACAAGCGCGTGCTGGAGAGCCTGGTTGCCGCCGGCGGCTTCGACGCCATCGAGCGTAATCGCGCGCGCGTTTCCGCCGCGGTCGATGCGATGCTCGCCACCGCGCAGCGCGCGTGCGAGGATGCCGCCATCGGTCAATCGGAATTGTTCGGCGGGGCGGCGGCGCCGGCGCCGATCGTGCTGCCGGCGGTCGAACCGTGGCTGCCGGCCGATCGGCTGCAGCGCGAATACGAGGCGGTCGGCTTCTTTCTCTCGGGCCATCCGCTCGACGATTATGCCGCGGCGCTCAAGCGGCTGCGCGTGCAGTCGTGGGCGGAATTCGCGCGTGCGGTCAAGGCCGGCGCTGGCGCCGGCCGTGTCGCCGGCACGGTGGTCGCGCGCACCGAGCGGCGCACCAAGACCGGGAGCAAGATGGGCATCATCGGGCTGTCCGATCCGAGCGGCCATTACGAGGCGGTGCTGTTTGCCGAAGGCTTGGCGCAATATCGCGATCTGCTCGAGCCGGGCGGTGCGGTGCTTTTGTTCCTCACCGCCGAGGTGCAAGGCGACGAAGTGCGCGCCCGCATCCAATCGGTCGAGCCGCTCGAGCAGGCGGCGGCGAAGATGCAGAAGGGCCTGCGCGTGTTCTTGCGCGACCAGGCGCCGATCGACGGCGTGGCGCGGCGGCTCGAGCCGATCGAGCTTGGCCGCGGCCGCAACGGCGGCGAGGGCGGCGACGGCGAAGTCAGCGTGGTGCTGATCCTCGGCGACGGCAACGAAGTCGAGGTCAAGCTGCCCGGCCGTTTCAAGGTGTCGCCGCAGATCGCCGGCGCCATCAAGGCGGTGTCGGGCGTGGTGACGGTCGAGGCGCTGTGATCCGCGCGCGATGACGCTTTTTCATACGGCGATCATTTGAAATCGGCATCTTCACTCGCTATCTCCAGCGCGGCGCGGTAAACAGCCGCCCCTTCGCTTTCCAACCATTCGGCGGCGTTCGTACCGACATGCTTCGGATCGAGAATCTCGTCTTTGACGCCTGGGGCCGGCGGTTTTTCGATTCGGCAAGCGTCGCCATACCGTCCGGCACGAAGGTCGGTCTGGTTGGGCGCAACGGCGTCGGAAAATCGACGCTGTTTCGGTTGATCCTCGGCGATCTCGTCCCGCTCAGCGGCGACATCCTGCTGCCGAAAGCGGCGCGGATCGGCGCGGTCGATCAGGAACATCCGGCGACGCCCGTGAGCCTTCTCGATACCATCCTCGCCGCCGATACGCGGCGACAGGCGCTTCACGCCGCGCTGGAAACCGCCGAACCCGAACAGCTCGCCGAGATTTACCAGCAATTGAATGTGCTCGAGGCGGATCGGGCGCCGGCGCGCGCGGCGGAAATCCTCAGCGGGCTCGGTTTCACCAATGCCGATCTCGACCGCCCGATGGCGGAATTTTCCGGCGGCTGGCGCATGCGGGTGGCGCTTGCGGCGGGGTTGTTCGTACAGCCCGAGTTGCTGCTGCTCGACGAGCCCACCAATTATCTCGATCTCGAAGGCGCGCTGTGGCTCGAAGCGCGGCTCAAGCGATATCCGCATACCGCCTTGATCGTTAGCCACGACCGCGAGCTTCTCAACAATTCGGTCGATGCCATCCTGCACTTGAGCGCGGGCAAGCTGGAGCTGTACGCCGGAGGCTACGACGATTTTGAACGGCGCCGCGCCGAGAAGACGCGGCTGCAGGTGGCGACCAAAGCCAAGCAGGATGCGGAGCGCGCGCATCTGCAGCGCTTTATCGATCGATTCCGGGCCAAGGCCAGTAAGGCGACGCAGGCACAATCGCGCCTCAAACGCCTGGCCAAGCTCGAACCGATCGCCGAGGTGGTGGAGGAGCGCGTCGCGCCGTTCACGCTGCCGTCGCCGACTCGGCCGTTGGCGCCGCCTTTGATCCAGCTCGATGGCGCAGCGGTCGGCTACAACGGTACGGCGGTATTGCGCAACCTCAATTTGCGCCTCGACGTGGACGACCGCATTGGGCTACTCGGCGTCAACGGCGCGGGTAAATCGACATTCGCCAAAATGGTTGCAGGCGCCCTGCCGCTGCAGGCGGGCGCGATGAAGCGCGAGCAACGCCTTCGGGTCGGTTGGTTTCATCAGCATCAGATCGAAGCGCTCGATCCGGCCGACACGCCGTTGGAGATCTTGCGGCGCGAACGGCCCGATGACAGCGAGTCTTCGCGCCGTTCACGACTGGCGCAATTCGGCATGTCCTTCGACAAGCAGGAAACCACCATCGCCAATCTTTCCGGCGGCGAGCGCGCGCGACTTTTGCTCAATCTGGTAGCGATGGTGGCGCCGCATCTGTTGATCCTCGACGAGCCGACCAACCACCTCGATATCGACAGCCGTCGTGCGCTGCTCGACGCGCTCAACGATTACGAGGGCGCGGTAATCCTCATCACGCATGATCGCTCCCTGATCGAACTGGTGGCGGACCGGCTGTGGCTGACGGCCGACGGCCGCATCAAGCCGTTCGCCGGCGATATGGACGACTATGCGCGCTTTGTGCTCGAGCGCGCGCGGGCAGGGGCGGGCTCACCGGCACAGCAAACTGCGGATTTGGCGCAAATCGGGCCGGCGCGGGAGGAGGACATTGCCGCGGCAGCCCGTCTGGCGGCGAAGAAGGCGGCAAAAAAGCGACGCCGCCGGGGACTTTGAGCCGTCGCCTCGGGCTTTGCGCCGCCGGCAAGGTTGCGGTTGCGCCGGCCGGGCAGTTGGCTATATAAGGCGCCCAACTTCACACGCGGACCTTGGCCTTAACGGCCGTCCGGTGCCGGATTGCAAAGTCTGGCTCATCGGTCCGCGGCGGCTCAACCGGAGAATTTTATGGCGCTGCCCGACTACAGCATGCGCCAGCTGTTGGAAGCTGGCGTGCATTTCGGCCATCAGGCCCATCGTTGGAATCCGAAGATGGCGGAGTACATCTTCGGCACCCGCAACAACATCCACATCATCGATCTGACGCAGACCGTGCCGATGCTGCATCGCGCCTTGCAGGCGGTGAGCGATACGGTGGCGCACGGCGGACGCGTGCTGCTCGTCGGCACCAAGCGGCAGGCGCAGGACGCGATTGCCGAAGCCGCAAAAAGGTCGGCGCAGTATTACGTCAATTCACGCTGGCTCGGCGGCACGCTGACCAACTGGAAGACCGTCTCCAACTCGATCAAGCGGTTGCGGACGCTGGAGGAGATGCTCTCCTCCAACGAGGCGCAAGGCTACACCAAGAAGGAGCGGCTGACGTTGCAGCGCGAACGCGACAAGCTCGACCGCGCGCTCGGCGGCATCAAGGATATGGGCGGACTTCCCGACCTCGTTTTCGTGATCGACACCAACAAGGAAGACATCGCGATCAAGGAAGCGCGCCGCCTCGGCGTGCCGGTTGCCGCCGTCGTCGATACCAATTGCGACCCCGACGGCATCACCTATGTCGTCCCCGGCAACGATGACGCAAGCCGCGCCATTACGCTGTACTGCGATCTCGTCGCCAAAGCGGTGATCGACGGCATTTCGCGCGGTCAGGGCGAACGGATCGACGTCGGCGCCTTGGCCGAGCCGGCGGTGCTCGAAGAACTGCCGCCGGAGACCGACAAGCTCGGCTTCCAGCCGTTGTCCGGTCCGCGTGGCGTCGCCGACGATCTCAAGAAGTTCCCCGGCGTGTCGCCGGCAATCGAAAAGCAGCTCAACGATCTCGGCATTTTTCACGTCTGGCAGATCGCCGAACTCGCTCCGGTTGCCGCCCACAATATCGGCGAGGAGGTTGGACTGCCGGGCCGCGTCGAAGGCTGGATCGCGCGGGCGAAGGAACAGATGGCGACCGAAGCCGAGTAGTTGTCATTCCGGAGGGCGCCGCGCAGCGGCTAACCCGTAAAGCCATATCCACGAAGCGTGATTTCCAGGCTCCGAGTACCTATTTCATAGTGCCGTGTTTATGGCTTCCGGGTTCCTTGCTGCGCGCGACCCCGGAATGACGAAGGAAACACAATGGCGAATATCTCCGCAAGCCTGGTCAAAGAGCTCCGCGATAAGACCGGAGCCGGCATGATGGATTGCAAGGCGGCGCTCGGCGAGAGCGGCGGCGATCTTGAAGCTGCGGTCGATTGGCTGCGCAAGAAGGGATTAGCCAAGGCGGCGAAGAAGGCCGGACGGATCGCGGCCGAGGGCTTGATCGGCGTCGCGCTCACGGCGAGCAAAGGCATTGTCGTCGAGGTCAATTCCGAAACCGATTTCGTCGCGCGCAACGACCTGTTCCAGGGCCTGGTGAAAATGATTGCCGATGTCGCGCTCGACGTCGGCGCCGACCTGGAGAAGATCCTCGCGGCGCCGGTCGGCGACCGCACCGTCGCCGACGCCATCAACGAAACGATCGCCAAGGTTGGCGAGAACATGACGCTGCGGCGGGCTGCGGCGCTGTCCGTCGGCAAGGGCGTGGTGGCGAGCTACGTGCACAATTCGGTCGCCGACGGGCTCGGCCGGATCGGCGTGATCGTGGCGCTTGAATCCACCGGCAATAGCGATGAACTCAAAACATTTGGCCGCATGGTGGCGATGCATGTGGCGTCGGCCAATCCGCAGGCGATCGACGCTTCCGGGCTCGCCGCGGCGACCATCGAGCGCGAGAAGAATGTGCTGGCGGAAAAATTCAAAGCCCAGGGCAAGCCGGCCAGCGTGATCGATAAGATCGTCGAATCGGGGCTCAAGACCTTCTACAAGGAAGTCTGCCTGCTCGATCAGGGCTTCATCTTCGACGACAAAAAGAGCGTGGCGCAAGCGCTCAAGGAAAGCGAAGCGCGGGCCGGGGCGCCGATCAAGATCGGCGGCTTCGTGCGCTATGCGCTCGGCGAAGGCATAGACCGCCCCGCCGGAGATTTCGGCGGCGAAGTCGCCGCGCTTGCGGGTACGCACTAGACCACGATGACGCCCCGCACCATGATCAGGTGAGCTGGATCAAGGTTTCGGTGTTGGGTTGCAGCATGATCTTTGCCGAAAACCGGTTGCCGCTTGTCGGGATCATGCTCCGGAGTAGCGGGCGCTCTGTTGTTTGGCGCGCGGATGCGATAGCCGTAGGGCCGGCGCCGGTAGCGGCGGCGAGGGGCGGAACGTGGCGATGGCGCAGTCGAACCACCGACGGGTGATCGTCAAACTCTCCGGCGAAGCTCTGAGCGGGCCGGAAAAATTCGGCATTCACCAGCCGACCATCGATCGCTTCGCCGCCGATCTGACGGCCGCCCATAGGCTTGGCATAGGTCTGGGTATCGTGGTCGGCGGCGGCAACATTCTGCGGGGGGCTCAGATCTCCCAGGATGGGCTGTCACGGCCGACGGCGGATTCAATGGGCATGCTGGCTACCGTCATGAACGCGCTGGTGTTGGAAACCGCCATCGAACGCGCCGGCGTCAGCGCGCGCACCATGTCGGCACTGGCGATGCCGCAAGTCTGCGAGACCTATGAGCGCCAGCGCGCGTTGCGGCATCTGGAGGACGGCCGTGTCATCGTGTTCGCCGGCGGCACTGGCAACCCGTATTTCACGACGGACACCACGGCTATTCTGCGCGCCGCCGAAATGGGCTGCGACGCCGTGCTCAAGGCGACCGACGTCGACGGCGTCTATACGGCGGATCCCAAGCGGGACCCCAAGGCGCAGCGATACGAGCGCCTCGACCATCAAGAAGCGCTCGACCGGAACTTGAAAATCATGGATGCGACGGCCTTTGCGCTTGCCCGGGAGAATCGGATGCCTATCATCGTTTTTTCGATCCGTGAGCACGGGGCGATCGAAACGGTCTTGCGCGGCAAAGGTCACTTCACCACGGTCGGTTGAAAATATGCGTTAGCGCGCAAGCCACCGTTCGGATCGCGGAGGGCGCCATGGCAACCACAGCATTCGACATGAATGACCTCAAGCGGCGCATGCAGGGAGCGATCACCTCGCTCAAGCAGGAGCTCGCGGGCTTGCGCACCGGACGCGCTTCCTCGGGGCTCCTTGAACATGTCCAGGTGGAAGCCTACGGCAGCCATATGCCGCTCAACCAGCTCGCCACCGTCAGCGTTCCAGAGCCGCGGCTGTTGAGCGTCCAGGTCTGGGATCGATCGATGATCCATGCGATCGAGAAGGCTATTTCCGACGCTAATCTGGGATTGACCCCCTCGAGCGAGGGGCAGGTCATCAAGCTGCGCGTTCCCGAAATGAACGAGGAGCGCCGGCGTGAAATCGTCAAACTCGCCCATAAATATTCGGAAGCCGCGCGCGTGGCGGTTCGTCACGTCCGCCGCGACGGGCTCGATCTTCTCAAGAAGCTGGAGAAGGAGCACAAGATCAGCGAAGACGACCACAATCGGCAGGCCGGCGAGGTGCAGAAGGCGACCGACGCGACGATAGCGGAGGTCGATAAGTTGCTCGCTGGCAAGGAAAAGGAGATCATGACGGTTTGAGCGACGCGGCCAGATCGAGAGAGAAGGCGCAAGCGCTGCTCCCGGAAGGAGGCGGCGGCTTCGAGGTGCCGCGGCATGTCGCCATCATCATGGATGGCAATGGGCGCTGGGCGGCTGCCCGCGGATTGCCGCGCGTTGAGGGCCACCGGCGCGGTGTGGAAGCGCTTCGCCGCACCGTGCGCGCGGCGGCCGATCTCGGCATTTCCGTACTCACCATTTTTTCCTTCAGCTCCGAGAACTGGTCGCGCCCGCCGGCGGAAATCAGCGATCTGATGGCGCTGTTGCGCCGCTTTATCCGCAAGGATCTTGCCGAGCTGCACAAGAGCAATGTGCGCGTGCGCGTCATCGGCGAGCGCGACGATCTCGATCGCGACATCTGCCTGCTGCTGCAGGAGGCTGAAGATCTGACGTGCGGCAACGACGGCCTGTCGCTTGTGGTGGCCTTCAATTACGGTGCGCGCCAAGAAATTGCGCAGGCCGCGCGCCGCATTGCGATCGAGGTGGCGCAAGGGCGGCTGTCGGCCGACCAGGTGTCCCCGGATCTGCTTGGCAGCTACTTACACGCTCCCGACATTCCTGATCCGGACGTGATCATCCGCACCAGCGGCGAGCAGCGCTTGTCAAATTTTCTGTTGTGGCAGGCCGCCTACAGCGAGCTGGTTTTCGTACCGTTGAACTGGCCCGATTTCGACCGCGCCGCGCTCGAAGGCGCGATCGCGGAATATCGCCGCCGGGAGCGTCGCTTTGGCGGATTGGTCGCCAATAC
>Ga0335074_10017013_pt1 | contig 10240 bp, 8 predicted proteins | sample Lox_Sample_23_FD_206715 | JGI IMG/M metagenome (GOLD analysis project Ga0335074, IMG submission 206715) | Soil microbial communities from Loxahatchee National Wildlife Refuge, Florida, United States - Lox_Sample_2.3 | ecosystem: Environmental > Terrestrial > Soil > Wetlands | place: USA: Florida...
ATCAAGGCCTGTTTGCGACTTCCCGAGGCTTATCGCAGCTTACCACGTCCTTCATCGCCTGTTGGCGCCAAGGCATCCACCGTACGCCCTTAGTAGCTTGACCATAAAACTTACCCAACACGCCTCAGAAACTCTAAGGCCCTGAAAACACGAGACAAAGGGTCTTGCAAGCCCTCCATTTCGTAGCTTTTAAGGGTGTTTAAGCCCAGTTTAAGGGTCGAAATCGACCAAAAACTGATACTTAAGCGACGTGAAGAGGCAAGTTCGCCTTTCCACAAAACGCTACTCTCGAGCAAAAATTTGCGGTTTTTTGCATCACGCGAACTTGAGATTCGCGTAACGCAAATGCCAGCTTCCTTCAGTTGTCAAAGATCGATCGTTCCGCTCATCTGTTTCCGACCGGAACGTCTCCGCGCCTGGCGGAGCGCTGAATCAGTTTGGAGCCGACGCAGCGAAATAAATCCGAACAATAAAAAACCCGGCAACGAGCGCCGGGCGATTCCGTCCATTCCGCAGGGCACGTGTCCAGCCCGTAGGACGGATTAGCTCGAAGCTCGAATTGTTTCTACCCGGTATTCGTAACCAACTTCACCTCAACGGTCAGTCGGCAAGCCCGGTCAGTCAGCAGACTCCCCGACAAATCAGGGCACCGCCAACATCAGGTGAGTATACCAATAATTTCGGATTCGTCAAGTCTATGTGAACGATTTGTTAGGGTGATCCCTGTATCTGACCCTGTGAATTTCACATCAATTTGTGGGAATCTCGATTTTTCGCCGCGGCAGGAGAAAAAGGCCGGCGATCGCGGACGATCGCCGGGCCAAATTCAGTTGCGCCAACCGAGCTTATTGCTGCTGCTGCGCCGGCGGATCCGCCTGCTGTTCTTTCTTGGCGACGTCGGCCTTCGCGGTGTCGGTTGTTGAGTTGTTGTTCGCGCCGGGTTTCTGGTAGTAGGTCAGGTAAGGCATGAAGGGCGTGACCTCGAAAGGCATCTTCTCTCGCGCTGACATCAGCGGAACCGCCTTCGCCTTAAGAAGCTCAACGCGGTCGTTCCACGGATTAAGCTTCAGGCGGCCTCCAATCGGGAGCGCTGAAATTTGATCGAGCTTGTCCGGCGTAAGTGCCGGCGCGCTCGATATCAGCTGCGAGTAGATGTAAACGCGATTGCCGATATGCGGACTGATCAGCGCCGGCAAATCCTTCGACTCCATGTCGAGTTTCTTCAGAAAGACTCCTGCGCTGCTCAACTTGTCTTTGTACGGTGAATTCTTCAACAGCTCCAAAGCCTTCTTGCTCGAAAGCGCGATCTGATCGGGCGTGTCGCGGAACGAGAAGTGCGCGACAGCGTCGACGGTCGAAACGTTGGTCGTGTCGTTGAAACCCCACTGGTCCGTGGAAGGTTTCGTCACGATGATGTCGGCGAGTTCCTGCGCCAGAATCGTCGCCAGACTGGGTTCGTCCGGCAGCACGTCGATCAAGCCGCGGCTTACGACGATTGTATGGCCGATCGAAAAGGATTCGAGAGTGCCGGTGAGCAGCACACGGCAGTGCACCTCGGGCTCGATGTCCAAATTGTTCGTGACTTCGATATTGTTCACGACGGTCTCGAGAACTTTGTCGACTTCTCCCGGGGGAGCAAGCAATCCGTCCCTCTGCAGACGGTCAAGGACATTGACCTCGGCTTCATGCTGCCATTCACGCTCCGCCTCAATGGGGGAACGATCCGTGTCGGCCGCAGCCTGGTCATCAATGGCCGTAGGCGATTCGATCGTCAACTGAGTGAACTCTTCCTCGCGACCGGCCCCTCTCAAGTTGTAGCCCCAGAAGCGGGTCTGCGCCTTGAAGTGCACGTGATTTCCGAGAAAGTCCTTGAGGTCGGATTCCTGGCTGAAAACCATAGCCGGCAGCCAAAGTCCGGGCTGAACATTCTCGCGCCAGCTATCGAAGTGCAGATTGAAACCGTTGATTCCCGCGACAGGCGTGTAAACGCCGTTGAAACGCACGATAGTGAAACCTTGATCCTCGGCCCAGATGCGGCCCATGAAGCGCCCTTTGCCTGATTTCGGAAGCGGCGTGACATCGAACACGAGGCAGCGAACTTCGCCGAGGAACTGCTTCCCGACATAGTCAAACTGATAGTGCTGGCGGTCGAACCCGCTTTGATCCAGATAGATCATCTGGAGGAAGCCATCGGGAATGTACGAGGAAGTGAAAAAACCCGCGACGTGCGAAAGAGGGTTGAACTCGTCGATTTTGTTCTTCTTCTTGTCGAGCATGTTGTTATCGACGACGCCCTTCGAAAGGTTCGCCTGTCCAAGGAAGTAGTGGTCGCGGACGGGTATCGCGCCCATGTCCTTGTCCGGCTTCATGTCCTGAATGTACGTTTCCACGATCGGGTTGTAACGGCGAATCGTTGCGTTTTCGTCGTGCTCGCGAGCAATGATTCGATCGATTGCTTCGTTCACCGTCGTTACTGGCGCGGCCGTTGAAGTGCTTGGCTGGGGCTGCGTCTGATCGGCCGTCTGGGTCTGTGCCGTGCTGACGCCCGCGAGAGCGCCAACCAGGGCCGTTGTGAGGCAGAAGCTTTTCCACGTGCGCATTGCTTTCCCCTTTCAGTCTCAATACGCCAATTCGAATGTAATGCGGATGGGGACCTCGGAATCCACGGGATGTCCGTCCTGTTGCGCAGGGCGAAATTGAATCTGGCGTGCCGCAGTTTCGGCGGCCTCGTCCAAACCATATCCCAGGCCCTGCAAAACGCGGAGCACCTTGACGTCGCCGGAAGCCGTGAAGACAACCTCCAGGCGCACATTTCCTTCGATCCTCTTGGCCAGCCCCTCGCTGGTGTAGACCGGTTTGGGAACCGAGAGGATCTCTACGGGTTTTGTGTTCGATACGGCTGCGGTCTGCTTCACCTTCGGACCCGCCGGCCCAGCTTGCTCGTCTGCAAAAAGCCCTTGATGAACGCTGCCGTGATTTCCGCCCGGCGTTCCGACCGCTACGCCATCGCCAAACCCAGCGCTGCTGATCACGCCTTTCGCGCCCTTCGCGCCCCCTGTGCCGTTACCGGTGCCAGGCCCGGCCGGCATATCAAATGAGCCAAGCCGCGCAATGTTGACGTTGTGATCCGTCTTATTGTTGGCCGGCACCCCGTTCGGATCACCGAAGCCGCCAGTTTGAACCGCTTCCCGCGGCCTCTTCAAAGTCGGGATTGCCGAGCTCCCCATCGAGAGCGGCGGAGCCGGATCGGGAAACGCCTTCGCAACTTCCACAGGGGACACAGTCTTGCGCTCGATCGCGCGCTTTACAGGCGCTGTGATCACAGGATTGAAGATTTTCGGTTTTTCGATCACCACTTCAGGCTTGGGAACTTCCTTCACAATTTCGCGCTTCACCACGGGCTTGGGAGGTGGCTGCGGCTTCCACGCCTGGATCACCGGAGCTTCGATGGGGGTGACCCAGTCGTGTTCGACGGCCTGAAACTTCTGCGGCATGAAAAGCGGTATCAGGACAAGGGCCAGTAAAGCGACGCACTCGAGCCCGATTCCAGCGCCAAACGAGCCCCAGCGACGCTGTCCTTCGGGAAGCAGCGCCTCGGTGAAAACAGCTCGATTCTTTACCGGTGCCATCATTTCACCCCAAAAGCCCTTCTGGAAAATTGAGTGTGCGGCGGAAGCATCGAGACACGTATCCCGCACAGTTACTTAGTACTAGATCGAAGGGCCAGGATGAATAGAACTCAAGTACCATTCTACGCCCAGTCGTGTTGAAAGCGATAACGCAAGAGGCTGGGTGGTTAGTTCGGATGCCGTCCAATGGTTCAGGCGTTGCTCGCATCGCAGCCCAGATAAGTAACCCGGCCCGAGAGTTTTCGTCGCTAAACGATTTTGGCATTCGAAGTCGCAACTGCCTTCGAGAAATTTCTCCGATGCAGTTGAGTTGCCAACAGCTGATACTGAGTGATCGGCATCTGGCGGGGAATACATCAAAACACGTACGGAGCTTCCGCATGAACGGTAGAAGGCGGAGCCTGGTCTTTGAACCAGGATCCGCCTTTTCCGCTGATGCCCGATTCTGCGGCGGTTTAGTGCGTTTCCACCACGATGTATTGGGTGATGCCGCCGCGATCCACGAGCAGGAGCACCGGTTGGTTGCCCGCGCTCGCAAGCGCTTGTTTGTATTGTTCGACGTTGGCGATGGGCTTGTGGTTCACTTCCTGAATCACGTCGCCGCGCTGAAGATCGGCAGCCGCCGGGCTTGCAGGATCGACGTCCGAAACCACGACGCCGTGAATCCCAGCGGGCAGATTCAGCTGCTGGGCGAGGTCCGGCGTGAGATCCTGAACGTTGACACCCTGGAGTCCGCCACCGTTGGTTTCGCCCGGAGTTGCATTCGCTTCCTTTTCCGGGAATTCGCCCAGGTCGACGGTCACATCCTGGAGCTTGCCATCGCGAGAGATCTGCAGTTTCACGTCCGTTCCCGGAGGCGTCTGCGAGATGCGGAGGCGTAGATCATTCGCCGACTCGACTGGCGTGCCATTGAGCTTGAGAATCACGTCGCCTCGCTTGAGCCCTGCTTTCGCAGCCGGTGAATCAGGCGAAACTTCGCTGACGAGAGCCCCGCCCGGTCCATTCAAGTTGAATTGCTTGGCAATTTCCGGCCCAACGTCTTGCGGATACAGTCCGAGATAACCGCGGACCACTTTGCCGTGTTCCACAAGCTGGTCAGCCACGGAACGCGCCATATCGATCGGAATGGCGAAGCCGATGCCGATGTTCCCTTCGCCTCCGCCCGTGGCGATGGCGGTGTTGATGCCGACAAGGTCACCGTGGAGGTCGACCATCGCTCCGCCGGAATTTCCGGGATTGATGGCCGCGTCGGTCTGGATGAAATCCTCGTAATTTTCGATGCCGAGGCCGCTGCGGCCGGTGGCGCTGACGATGCCCATCGTGGCCGTTTCGCCTACGCCGAAAGGATCGCCGACGGCAAAGACTACGTCACCGACGTGCAACCTCGAAGAATCTCCGATCGGCAGCGTGGGGAGACCCGACGCGTCGATTTTCAGCACGGCGATATCGGTTCTCGGATCTGTGCCGACAAGCTTCGCCGTAAATTCTCTCTTGTCGCTGAGCTGCACCTTGATGTCGGTCGCACCATCAATGACGTGATTGTTGGTGAGAATAGTGCCATCCGATGTGATGATGACGCCGGAGCCAAGGCTCTGCTCACGCTCGGGCTGCATCTGTTGCTGGCCAAACTGATTCCCGAAAAACTGCTGGAAGAACGGGTCGTTGAAGAACGGCATCGCGCCGTTGTCATGCGGCTTCACGACCTTTGAGCTGTGAATGTTGACGACCGCCGGAAGCACCGGCTTCAGAACCGACGAAAAACCGTTTGCAAAGTCACCGAGGGACACGGGCGCCGCATTGCGCGCCAGCGTGATATTCAAGGGCGCCGCCCCGAACACGGGGTTGTCCGACCAATTGCGCAATCCAAGCGCGAGCGCGCCCCCAATCACGAGAGCGGCAACCACCGCTACCGTGGCCACCCAGCGAGGAATATGTATATGACTGCTCTTCATGTGAATCATTCTCCTTTTCACCCGCGCGCCAAGGCTGGCCTCCGGGCTCCAAAATTATTAGACGTAATAAATGGCAATTCGTATCATCGCCCCCATTTCCGAAAATGGGAGTTCCACCATCCATTATGATTATAGTCCTGAAAAGGGGCGGGGGTGACGCTGCCGCTGGCGCTCGATCAGCTGACGAGGCGGGCGATGAAAAAGGCAGCTGCCGCCGCTAAGCCGCCTACCAAGAGCGTTTGCACCCCTCCGCGAAAAGGTTTGACTCCAGTGTAGTGGCCCTTTATCGAGCCGAAGATAAAGAGCGCGAGCAGCGTCACGCCCACGGACACCCACAGTGCCGGCAGAACCTGCTTGATCACAATATAGGGAGTGAGCGGAATCAGACCACCGACGATGTAAGAGCCGGCAATCGTGCCGGCGCTGCGCCCCGCGCGAGCCGGATCGGGCTGCTCCAATCCAAGCTCGAAACGCATCATGAAATCGACCCATCGCTTCTGGTTGCCCGTAATCGCCGACACGACCGGAGCCATTTGCGCTTCGGTGAGGCCATATTCCCGGAATACCTTGGCGACTTCCTCGATTTCGACGTCCGGCAATTCGACGGTCTCGCGATATTCGCGCTCGAGCTCCGAGGCATAGTGCTCGGAATCCGTCTTCGCCGCCAGATAACCACCAAGGCCCATGGCGATCGATCCCGCGGCGATTTCGGCGAACCCGGCCGTCACGATAATGCCCGTTCCCTTGGCTAGCGCCGCCGCGGCGCTCGTCAGGCCGGCCGCCAGCGCGAAAGGCACCGTCAATCCGTCGGACATTCCAATCACGATGTCGCGTACCGCGGCGGTCGCGGTGAAATGCTTCTCTAGGTGCTCGACGGCCGGCATAAATCCTCCTAGGGAATTTCTGGTATTTAGCGGCCCTTGCTACGCGGTTCCGGGCCAGGCGCGTATAATTATGGAGCAGGAACAGAAATTCAGGAGGTAGATAATATGACCGCAACTTCCGCACAAGGAGCCGCTCCTCAAATGAGCTATACCGTGCCGCCTCTCCCGTACGCGTTCGACGCACTCGAGCCCTATATCGACGCCAAGACCATGGAGATCCATCACGACAAGCATCATGGCGCTTATGTGACGAACCTCAACAAGGCGCTCGAAGGCCACGCCGACCTGGCGAAACTTCCGGTGGAACAGTTGCTCGCTCAAATCAACAAAGTTCCTGAAAACATCCGCACCGCTGTGCGCAACAACGGCGGCGGCCACATGAACCATTCCATGTTCTGGAAGATCATGAAGAAGGGCGGCGGCGGTGAACCGTCCGGCGATCTGGGGAACGCGATCAAGAGCACGTTCGGCAGCTTTGCCGACTTCAAAACGAAATTCAATCAGGCGGCAACGACCCGCTTCGGTTCGGGATGGGCCTGGCTGCTTTTCCGCGACGGGAAACTCGGGATCGAATCGAGCGCCAATCAGGACAACCCGATCTTGGATGGTGGGAAAGCGTTCTTCGGCCTCGACGTATGGGAGCACGCCTACTACCTGAAATATCAGAATCGCCGGCCGGAATATATCGAGGCCTGGTGGAACACGATCAACTGGGAACAGGTCGCTGAGAACTACGCGCACGCCAAGAAGTAGATCGCCCCAGACTAGCTTCACTGCGGCCTGGCTTCGAATCAACGGGCGGCGAGATTTCGTGATCTCGCCGCTCTTTTTCCTTCCGGCACGAAAAAGTCGGCTACCGCTTTTTCAAGCTTTCCAAACCAGGAAGCTACAGGATATACGGCAAATGCTGGACGTGCAGAAGCGTCGAGTGGCTCGGTGAGTTTTGCCTACGCCTAGTACTACGTTGAATTCTCGCATCCCGTAAGTTTCCCAAACTGAGCTGGTTAGCGCGCGAGGGTTTGGAAGGCGATTTGCGTTCCCTCAGAGAGGGCGCCGCCTTTGCGAAGCGACGCGAGGAGGATAGCGATGTTCAGCGAACTCATTGTGTCCGGCAGAAGGGCGCCGGGTGCGCGGAAGCCGTGGTCGGTTCTGGTCTCGGTTATTTTGCAGGCGCTGCTGATCGGCGTGCTGATCCTGGTCCCGCTAATCTTCACGGAGGCGCTGCCCAAGACGATGCTGAGCACGTTTATCGTTGCGCCGACGCCGCCGCCCCCGCCGCCGCCCCCGATGGCTGCGGTGAAGGTGCAGCAAGTGAAATTGGCGCAAGTGATCAAGGCAAATCCAGTCACGCCGACTGTGATTCCGAAGAAAATCGAAATAGAAAAGGATCAGGCAGCCCCAGAGATCGCGCAAAACAGGGACAACGGAATGCCCGGCGGGACCGGTGACGTGCTGGGAGGAATCGCAGGCAACGGCCCGGTCGTCCCGCCTCCCCCAAAGCCACAGACGCCGCAGCGAGTCACTGTTGGTGGTCAGGTACAAGCCGCGAAGTTGATCAACAAAATTCCGCCGGAGTATCCGGAAGTCGCGAAGTCGGCTCACGTGACCGGAACGGTCGTGCTTCACGCGGTCATCTCGAAGAATGGAGGCATCGAGCAGCTTCAGCTGGTCTCTGGACCGCCTTTGCTCGCGAAGGCCGCGATGGACGCGGTGGGGCAATGGCGCTACAAGCCTACGGTACTGAACGGCCAGCCGGTCGAGGTGGACACGACCATCGACGTGGTTTTCGCGCTCGGTTAACTCGGCCCGGTTCGACATCCGACCCGCGCAAGACGGCCTGCGGCGGACATCGCTCGAGACCGGGCAGCATTTCCGGGCGGCGGCGTCTCAAAATCCTCGCAGCAGGAGCGATTCCGCCGCGAGGATCGCGATCGCCACAAGCGTCGTCAACAGAGTGACGGCGATTCCGACGCGCGCAAATTTCCAGAATGAAATCTGCACCGATTCCGCCGCCTGCTGCAGCACAATTAGATTCGCGACGGAACTGAGCGGCGTCGCGTTACCCGCGAGCGTGCTCGTGCTGGCTACCGCAAGCCAGATGAAACGTGCGTTGGGAAATGAGGAAACGAGGGGGCGGAAAAGTATGACTGCGGGAACGTTGCTGACGAGATTCGCAAGAACCAGCATCACGCCGCTCACGGCCAGAAGCTGCGAGAACATGCTGCCCTCCAGTGCGCGGTGGAAATGGCCGATCAAATAGTCCACAGCGCCCGACGCTTCAAATCCGTGGATCACAACGAACAGGGCGGCGAAGAATAGCAGCAGTTCCCAATCGATCCGCTGGTAGATGTTCGCGGACTTGACGCGTCCGATTACGAGGATGAATGCGCCAACTGAAATCGCCACGAGTGGAAACGAATAGCCCGCGATCCATAGTCCGACGATCAGCAAGGCCGCCAGCAGGCACTTTGCGAGCAGCGTCCGGTCGAGATTTACAGGCAGGGAAGACCGATGGCGCTCGAGTGGGTGGTGCAGCACCTCCCGATGGAAAAAAATTGCGAGCACTGCTGCGTTCACCGCGAGGCCGATAAGCGCCACTGGAGCCAGGTGAAACAGAAAACCGAGAAAGGATATGTGGGCCGAAATCCCCACGAGCGCATTCTGCGGGTTGCCGGTTACCGACATCACCGAGCCGATGTTGGCCGACGTGGCGAGCGCCATCAGGTATGGAATGGGCGGCACCCTTAGCCGGGCGGTGACCGCCAGAACGATCGGGGTGAAAATCAGGCAGATTGTGTCGTTCACGAAGAAAGCGGCGAGGATTCCCGACGTCGCCACCAGGATCAGCAGCAGTTGCAGCCTCGTGCGCGCAACTGACGACACGTGGACCGCGATCCAGTCGAACAATCCAGAATATTGGAAATGCGCGACGAGAATCATCATGCCGAGAAGAAAGATGAGCGTATTCCAATCGATCGCTTGGTACGCGTCGTCGAGCGTCAGGACGCCCGCGAGCACCATCGCAACGGCGCCACAAAACGCCGCTGCCGTGCGGTCCAAATGCTGGCCGCGGCCGCTCTCAACCGCGATGAAAAAATAGGTAATGCAAAAGATCGTCGCCGGAATCCAATGGGTGTGTGCAAACGAAGGAAGGAAGTATGCCATCCGCGTGGCGCAGGAAACAGAGCTTAGCGCGAGCAGCCTCCTGTGACAACTGGAAATACCCGCGAATCCCGCCTATTTTCGCTTACGTCGCGCAGACTCTTGACGGGAACGGCGAAATCTGTAAACTGCGGTTTTCGACGATGGCAACGCTGCCTAGTCCGCTAGATGAGAGGTTGCAGGACTTCCAGTTCCCGCAACGAGAAGCTGCCTTTTTCTACGGCCTCTTCCTGCGCGGACACACGGCCGAGGAATTGCGGCGCGACATCGAGGTGCCCGCTGCGGTCCTGGCAAAATGGGACCGCGAAACGCGCCACGAACCAACTCTCCGCCCCCTTCTCGAACGCATCGTAAGCTACCGCCGGCACGTCCTCGCGATCTTCGAAAATCTCATCGGCCACGACTCCGCAACGCAGCGTCTGCAGTAATCTCGCCGTCCTCGCGCGATTTTTCCGTTTCTTTCTCTCGCTGCGACTTTGCTCGTGCAACCTTAGCCGTCTCGGCTCTCTCCCGAGTCTTCAAATCCTACCGAAGCCCAGTTGCAAACGCGGCTTGAAGCATTCAAACTAGACACGATCCCCGGTAGCTCAACGGCAGAGCATTCGGCTGTTAA
>Ga0335074_10017014_pt1 | contig 10240 bp, 9 predicted proteins | sample Lox_Sample_23_FD_206715 | JGI IMG/M metagenome (GOLD analysis project Ga0335074, IMG submission 206715) | Soil microbial communities from Loxahatchee National Wildlife Refuge, Florida, United States - Lox_Sample_2.3 | ecosystem: Environmental > Terrestrial > Soil > Wetlands | place: USA: Florida...
CGGGACTCGCCGCTCCGCTGTTCTGCGCCATCTCCACCGTGAGCCTGGTGCAGTCCAACGCACTCGCCAGCGCCCTCGCGGTCGATGCCACGCGTCCAGGCTCGACCGCAGCGCTCTACGGTGCGGGGTCGTTCGCCGCCGGTGCGCTGCTCGCCTGGATCGCGGGGCTTTTCTACGATCATACGGCGCGCCCCATGGCGCTTGCGATTGCGGCCTGCTTCATCGGCTCGGCGCTCACATTGAGCATGGCACTGCGCCGCGAGCATGCGGCAGAGGCGCCTGCCTCATAATGGAGACCCCTACATGAGCAAACCGCTGTTTCGCGCCGATCAGGTCGGCAGTCTGCTGCGTCCACCCGCTCTCAAGGAGGCACGTGCGCGCTTTGCCGCAGGGGCGCTCAGCGCGCCGCAGCTGCGCCAGATCGAGGACAGCGCCATCGAGGCGCTGATCGCCCGCCAGGAGGCGCTCGGCTTGCGCGCCATCACCGACGGGGAGCTGCGCCGAGAGAGCTGGATCTTCGACTTCTTCGCGGCGTTGCCCGGGATCCGGGTGGTTACACGCAACGTCACTCCGGTGGCCCACGGCGGAGCGGCTCCCGCTGCCGGCCGACCGATGAAGGTGCCCACGGTCGCCGGCAAACTGAGCTTCGGCGCGCATCCGCTCCTCGAGCATTTCCGCTTTCTCAAGAGCCACACGCGCGCTACCGCCAAGATGACCATTCCCTGTCCCACCATGCTGGTGACTGCCACACGTGACTGGCGCGACATCCTCGATCGCGGCGCCTACCCTCACGTGGAGCAATTTCATGAAGACTTGGCCGCCACCTACCGCGCGGCGATTCGTGCGTTCTACGAGGCCGGCTGCCGCTATCTGCAGCTCGATGACGTGAATCTCGCCTTTCTCTGTGATCCCGGCATGCGCGCCCAGCTCGCCGCGCGCGGTGATCCGCCCGAGCAGATGCTGAGGAGCTGGATTGGCATCCTGCGCGGCGCACTCGCCGAGCGTCCTGCCGACATGACGATCTCCACGCACGTCTGCCGCGGCAATTTCCGCTCCGCATGGCTCGCGCAGGGCGGCTACGAGGCGGTCGCGGACGCGCTCTTCAATGAGCTCGACTACGATGCGTATTTCCTCGAGTACGACACCGAGCGCGCGGGCGGCTTCGAGCCGCTGCGCTTCGTGCCCAAGGGCGCAAAGCGCATCGTCCTCGGCCTCATCACCACCAAGAGCGGTGAGCTCGAGAGCGCCGCTGCGCTCGAGCGCCGTATCGAGGCGGCCACACGCTACGTCGCTCTCGAGCAGCTCGCTCTGAGCCCGCAATGCGGCTTCGCCAGCACCGAGGAAGGCAACCTGCTCACCGAGGATGAGCAGTGGGCCAAGCTCAGCTCGGTGGTGGAGCTGGCGCGCCGCGTGTGGCGCGACGCTTGAGAGCGCCCTTTGCAGGCATCGCCGGCGCGAGCGGCTGCGCCCCCCGCGCGCTCAGCCCCGCAACAGCTCGCTGAGTGCGCGCGTCGCCGCCTCTGGCTGCTCGAGCGTCGGAAAGTGCGCGCACTCATCGAAGATCTCAAGCCGTGCGCCACCGATCTGAGCTGCAATCGACTCGGAGAGCTGCGGGGCGCACAGCGGATCCTCGCGCCCGGAGAGCACCAGGGTGGGACAGCGAATCTGGGCGAGGACCGGCCGTGGATCGGGCCGCTGCAGCAGCGCCTTGACCTCACGCTCGTAATCCTCCGCACTGAAGCGGCCGTACATCTGCGTCAGACCCTGCATGAGCGCCGTGTTCTGCACGTGCGCAGGATGCACCACCCGCGGCAGCCAGGACTGCGCGAGCGCCGTCATGCCCTGCGCGCGCGCCAGGTCGATCTGCGTCTGGCGCCGAGGCCCCTCCCCGTCGCGCACCGGATGCACTGTGGTGGCGATGAGCGCGAGCGCACTGATGCGCTCGACTGCGCGCCGCAGCACCTCGAGCGCGACACGCCCGCCCATGGCGTGGCCGACAAGCGCGAAGCGCGCCGGCGCCGAGCACAGCACCGCCTCGGCCATGGCCTCGAGCGAGTTCGCCTCGAGCAGATGCGGCACGCGAACGTCGTGATCACTCGAGAGCGCCTCGATCTGCGCCGCATATGCCCACTCATCACACATCGAGCCCGGCAGAATGATGAGCGGCAGCTTCTTGCCCGTCACTTGAGCTTCCCTGGCGTCACTCTGGTCAAACAGTCTGCCGGCTTGTAGGCTCTTTTGTCCAACCATTCTGCCCGGCGCCCGGCGCACTTCCATGCGGATCATCGACACCCACTGCCACGTCTCTCAGGTCTGGTTCGAGCCCGTCGAGACACTGCTCTTTCATTTGAACCGGCATGGCGTCGCGCATGCCATTCTCACCCAGCTGCTTGGCCAGGCCGACAACACCTATCAGCAGCAATGCGTCGAGCGTTACCCCGGACGCTTCAGCAGCGTGGTCGCGGTAGACCCCGCTGCCCCCGATGCCCCGCAGCGGCTGCGCGCGCTCGCTGCCGCCGGTGCGCGCGGCGTGCGCCTGCGGCCCGATACCCGAAGCACGGGTGATGATCCACTTGCCCTGTGGCGCGCAGCGGCCGACAGCGGCCTGGTCGTGAGCTGCGTCGGGCCCGCGGCGTCGTTTCTGACGGCGCAGTTTCGCGAACTGCTCAGCACCTTTCCCGAGCTGCCGGTGCTCGGCGAGCATCTCGGTGGCTGGGGTCGGCCCGATTGCGATGGTACCCCCGCAACGCTCGAGGGCATCAAAGCCCTCGCCGCCCATGCCAACTTCAACCTGAAGGTCCCGCCGCTCGGACAGCTCGTGAAACGCGGACCGTCCTTGCCGGCCTCGGGGCGCACGCTCGAGCTTGCCCCGGCCCACGCCGCGCTGGAGCTGCTCGGCTGCTATGGGCCGCAGCGCATGTGCTGGGCGAGCGATTTCCCGGTCGTCTCCTCGCGCGAGGGCTATGCGAACGCGCTCGCCTGGTCGCTCGAGTTGTTCGCGCAGGTGCCCTCGAGCGCCCGCGAGCAGGTATTCTCAGGTACGGCGCAGCGCCTCTTTCACATCGCGGCGCTCAGCTGAGCTCGTGCCCCGCGAGGCGCTCGTAGGCGTGCACCAGCGCAGAATGATCCAGCGCGCCTTCCTCGGCGGCGATCAGCGCATTGAACAGCTGCTGGCACTGCGCCGTCTGGGGCAGCGGCACACCGAGTTCGTTGGCGCCCTCGAGCGCGAGCGCGAGATCCTTGCGATGCAGCCCGATGCGAAAGCCCGGCGCGAACTGCCGCTTCAACATGCGCTCGCCATGAACCTCGAGGATGCGCGAGCTGGCGAATCCCCCGAGCAGTGCTGAGCGGACCTTCGCAGGATCGACGCCAGCCTTGGATGCGAATACCAACGCTTCGGCGACCGCCGCGATGGTGAGCGCCACGATGATCTGGTTGGCCACCTTCGCGGTCTGTCCTGCGCCGTGCTCGCCGATCAGCGTGATGTTCTTGCCCATGAGCTGCAGGAGCGGCAGCGCGCGTGCGAAGCTCTGCCCGGTCCCGCCCACCATGATGGTGAGCGTGCCGGCCTTCGCGCCAGCCTCCCCGCCCGAGACCGGCGCATCGAGGTATTCGGCGCCGAGGGCCGTCACGCGCCGGGCGATCTCGCGCGTGGCGCCCGGAGAGATGGAGCTCATGTCGATCAGAAGCTTGCCCGAGCCGAGCGCCGCCGCGACGCCCTCGGGCCCGAGAGCCACGCTCTGCACGTCGGGGGTATTGGGCAGCATGAGGATGATCGTCTCCGAGCGCGCGGCCACCTCGCGCGCGCTGGCACAGGCGATGCCCCCGGCCGCGAGGATTTCGGCAGGTGCGTCGTGGCGTGCGTAGAAGAACAGCCGGTGGCCGCCACGTTGCAGGTGCGCGGCCATGGGCTTGCCCATGACTCCAAGACCGATGAAGCCGATGTCCGCCATGAAATGCTCCGATCAATGCAACGGATAAAGCGTCGCGGCCGTACCGTGCAGCAGCTGCTCGCGATCCGCGGGTGCGAGCCCGGCGCTCGCCTCGAGCAGCCCCGCGACCAGGCTCTCATAGCTTTGGCCGGGCGCGAGAACGTCACTTCCCCAGAGCAGGCGCTGCGCACCAAAGAGTTGCACCAGGCGCCCCACCAGCTCGCTCGGCGCAAGCTTCGCGCCCGCCAATCTTGCGAGGGTCATGGCGGTGAACTTCAGGTAGGTGCCCGGGAGGTCCATGAGCGCGCGTAGCGGCGCATCGATGCCGAAGTCGGGCGGCCCGCCATCGACAGCACTACCCGCCACGCTGTCGAGCACCAGCGCCCGCGGCGGCAACGCGCCGCGCAGCGCCGACAGGGCCTCGAGGCCTGCGGCGCGATTCCAGGGAAAGAAGTGCACGCTGATCGGTACACCCGCCTCGCAGGCAACTCGCCACACCTGCCGCGCCCCAATGCCATCGAGCCAGCTGAGCGGTGCGCCCCTGACCGGCTCCATGAAGCGCACTCCCACAGCGCCACGCCCGAGCCAGTCCTGCGCGCGACCGCCCGAGTTCGTATCACTCGCATCCACGTGGCAGATGAACTGCAACCGCTGCCGATGCGCGGCCGCGCTGTCGCACACGCAGCGATTGTCGTAGCCGTAGAGACGCGCGCGCTGCACCAGGATGGCGCGCTCCACACCCTGCGCATCGAGCGCCTGCAGCAGCTCCCGGGTGGTCATTCCCTGTTCGCGCTCGCGCGGCGCGAGCGGTGGGCCGAGCGGAGCGTAGGGATAGCGGGCGGGATCCTCGGCGCGGATCAGCGCGTGAGCATCGAGCAGCCGGCCGCGCAGCGCAGTTGCATCGGGCACCATGTCGAGCTGCGTCGGATTACATGCCCCGCGCAACGAGGCTGCCGACCAGCCCCTCCTCGATGCGGTTGCGGTCTTCCTCGAAGACTCGCAGCAGCCGCGCCCGATCGCGCGCGGCGAGCGCCTTCAGCATGTTGCGCTCTGAGACCACGTTGTTTTCGCTCGGATCGCGCGGACCCAGGGAGCGGTAGCGATCGGTCATGCGCAGCAGCCGCAGCACCTCCCCTACCAGCACCTTCTGCGGCGAGAGCTCGAAGATCGAGCGATAGAGATTGCGATGCTGGATCGCCCATTCGGCGCGATTGCCTTCCTTCATGAGCTTCTCCAGCCCGTCCACCTGCACGGTGAGCTCGGTAAGCTGCGCTTTGCTGGGCCAGTTCACCGACGAGAGCACCTCGCCTTCGAGCAGATGCCGCATGCGGTAGAGCTGCCGCGCCTCGTCGCTCGACAGTCCCGCAACGAAGAAGCCACGGTTGGGGTCGTGGGCGACCACTCCCTCGGCGGTGAGCAGCTTCAGCGCCTCGCGTACCGGCACACGGCTCGCGCCGAAGCGCTCGGCGAGGTCCACCTGCCGCAGCTGCAGACCCGGTGAGAAGACCCCGCGCGTAACCAGCGAGCGGATCTCATCGGCGATCACGGCAGGCAGGTCGGCTTCTTTGACCCTGTCCTTCATTGTGTATTCAATCTTGTACTTCGTTGTTTCAGTATATGCGAGCCGCGGGCAAACTGCATTGCCGCCGTCCACGTATGCCTACATAATTGCCTACCTTTCGGCTGAAGACGGAGCCCCCGTGGTTACGAGCGTCGCTTCGCCGCCCCTTGACGTCGCGGCGGCCATCGATGGCGGGCGCTGGAGCGCCTACCAGAAGCTCACCCTGGTGCTCCTGGCGCTCGCCTTTGCCGTCGATGGACTCGCCAATCAAGCTCTCGGGCTTGCCATTCCCGCGCTCGTTGCCGAGTGGCACGTGCCGCGCGCCGCGTTCGCCTCCATCGCGGGCGCCGGGCTCGTCGGCGTCACGATCGGCGCGGCGCTGGGCGGCATGGTCGGCGATCGACTCGGCCGCCGCCTCGGCCTGATCGGCAGCGTGCTGATCTTCGGCCTCGCAACGCTCGCGAGCGCCGCGACGCGCACGCCGGGCGAGTTGCTGATGGTGAGGTTCATCGGTGGCCTCGCCATCGGTGCAGCTCTGCCGAGTGGCACGGCGCTGATTGCGGAATTCACCCCGGTGCGCCAGCGCAGCCTTGCCATCGCTGTCGGCATGATGTTCATCGCTGTCGGTGGATTGCTCGCAAGCGTGCTCGGCGCGCTGGTGCTGCGACCGCTCGGCTGGCGCCCCTACTTCGTCATCGCCGGCGCATTGCCGCTCGCATTCGCCGTGCTCTTCATCGCGACGCTGCCCGAGTCGCCGCTGTTCCTCGCCCGACGCCCGCACCGGCGCAGCGCGCTTCTGAGCCTGCTGCGTCGTGCCGGAATCGATGCGCCGGCCGACTGCACGCTCATCGAGCGCACGAGCGCCCAGGAGCGGCGCCCGATCACCCTGCTTCTGCAGCAGGGCATGCGCCGCAACACGCTGGCGCTGTGGATGGGTTTCTTCTTCTGCCTGCTGGCGAGCTACACGATGTTCAGCTGGGCGCCGACCATGCTCACCAGCCGGGGTTTCAACGTTTCCCAGAGCAGCATCGGCATGAGCGCCTTCAGCTTCGGCGGCGTCATCGGCGGATTGCTCAGCGGTTGGCTCATCGGGCTCGTCGGCTCACGACGCTCGGTGCTGGGACTGGCGCTCGGGGCCGCTGCCGGCGCCCTGGTGCTCGGTGCGCTCGCGCGCGGGCCGACCCCCTCATTTGCGCTATTGCTGATCGCGCTTCCGTGCGAGGGTCTGTTCATCGCCGGGCTGACCAACGGCGTCTATACCCTCGCCGCTTTCATCTATCCGCCGCACGCCAAGGCGACCGGAGTCGGCGCCGCCGCGGCCATTGGCCGCATCGGCGCGGTGGTCAGCTCTTATACCGGCGTACTGGCGCTGCAGCTCGGCGGCGCATCCAGCTACTTCCTGGTGATCGCCATCGCGGCGCTGCTGTCGTTCATCGGCGTGGCGGCCATCCGGGCGCACGTGCCTCGCGTGGCCCGATGAGCCCGACAGCGGCCTGAAGGCACGCCGGCCCGCATCGCCAACGGCTCCTCAACCCACAACGATCGACTTCATCTCCAGGTGCTCCATCAGCCCGTGCTCGGCATACTGGCGGCCGTTGCCCGAGCGCTTGTAGCCGCCAAACGGCGCGCTGGGATTCCAGGGCGGATAGTTGATCGACACGTAGCCCGCGCGCAGCTGTGAGGCGATCTCGCGGGCATGGGGCACCGAGCCGCAGACGTAGGCGGCAAGTCCATAGACGGTGCCGTTCGCGATGCGGATCGCATCGGCTTCCGTGTCGTAGCCGATGAGGCACAGGACCGGGCCGAAGATCTCCTCCTGTGCGATAGCCATCGCGGGGTCGACATCGGCAAACACCGTCGGCTCCACGAAATAGCCGCGCCGCAGGTGCGCCGGGCGCTCGTGCGAGCCCGCGACGAGCCGTGCGCCCTCCGCGATGCCCTGGCGAATGTAGCCGCGGACGCGCTCGAACTGCGCTCGATTGACAAGCGGACCGAGCTGCGTATCCGAAGCGGTCGGCGGACCTACCTTCAGCTGCCGCGCCGCCTGGGCGGCGAGCTGCGCGGCGCTTGCCAGCGACTCGCGCGGCACCAGCATGCGCGTCGGCGCCGCGCATGCCTGCCCGGAGTGAAAGCAGCATGCCGTGACGCCCTTGCGCACCGCCTGCTCGAGATCTGCGTCGCGCAGGATGATGTTGGCGGACTTACCGCCGAGCTCCTGCACCACGCGCTTGACGGTCGGCGCGGCCGCCTGCGCCACCGCCACGCCGCCGCGGACCGAGCCCGTGAAGGACACCATGTCCACGGCGGGGTGCGCGCTGAGTGCCGCCCCCGCCTGCGGGCCATCCCCGTTCAGCAGATTGACCACGCCGCGCGGCATGGCGCTCGCCTCGAGAATCTCCCCGAGAATGAGCGTGCTGAGCGGGGTCACCTCGCTTGGCTTTGCGACCACGGTGCAGCCGGCCGCGAGCGCCGGCACGAGCTTGCAGAGCACCTGGCCCACCGGCGCATTCCAAGGCGTGATCAGCGCACATACGCCCACGGGCTCGCGCACGATGTCGAACGCGCCGCGCGACTCGGTGAACTCGAAGCGGCGCAGCACCTCGAGCATGGTGGTGATGTGCGCCTCACCGACCTTGACCTGCCCGGCGGCGAGCGCCGCCGGCGCGCCCACCTCCGCCACCAGCGTGCGCGCAAGCTCCTGGGCGCGTGGCCGATAGGCCTGCAGCAGCCGCTCCAGCAATGCCGCACGCTCGGCGATGCTGGAATGCGCGAAGTGCTCGAACGCGCGCGCCGCCGCGGCCACCGCTCGATCCACGTCCGTGCGGCTCGCGAGCGCCACTTCGGCGAGCGGCGTCTCCTCGGCCGGATTGACCACGCGCGCGCGCGCCTCCCCGGTGGCGCGCACCCAGGCGCCATCGATGAAGAATTCGTGCGTATGTGTCATGTCAGCCGATCGCGCGAGGCATTGCTTTCCTGTGCGCACCGTTCGCATAATAAATTGTCTTCACTTTCGTCTCCACATCTTGAGTTCCACCCTCGAGGCCGCCCGCCCGCGCGCGAGTCTGCTCGTGCCGCTGACCATCGCCAGCGCCTTCTTCATGGAGGGATTGGACTCGACCATTATCAGCACGTGCCTGCCGCAGATCGCCGCCGCCTTCGGCGTGCATATCTCGGCGGTGAGCTCGGCCATCACTACCTACCTGGTGAGCATCGCCGTATTTCTTCCCCTGAGCGGCTGGCTCGCTGACCGCCTGGAGGCGCGGCGCGTGTACTGCGCCGCCATTGCCGTCTTCGCCGCCGGGTCGGTGGTGTGCGGCTTCAGCACGGATGCGACGCTGCTCGTCGCAGGACGCGCCATCCAAGGTTTGGGCGGCGCGCTCATGGCCCCCGTCGGGCGCCTCATCCTCGTGCGCACCTTTCCGCGCGGTGAGCTCGTGCACGCCATGAGCTTCATGATCATCCCGGGGCTCGTCGGTCCGATGCTGGGGCCTGTGGTCGGCGGCTTCATCGCCACCTATGCCGAGTGGCGCTGGATCTTCTTCATCAACGTGCCACTTGCCGCGATTGCCATCCTGCTGGCGCTCATCAACGTGCAGCGGCTGCCCGCCGCGACGCCAGCACCCTTCGACTTCCGGGGCTTCGTGCTCGCCGCCGTCACCTTCGCCTCTCTGCAGGCATCACTGAGCGTCGTCAGCGCCGCGCCGCGCTCGCCCGCCGCAGCCGCGCTGCTCGCCACCGCACTGTTGAGCGGTGCACTCTACGTGCTGCATGCCCGCGGGCAGAGCGCACCGGTGATCCGCCTCTCGATGTTCAGGCATCGTGTATTCCGGATCGCGATGGTCGGCGGCAGCCTCGCGCGCATCGGCATTGCGGTACCCGCCTTCCTTGTGCCCATCCTGCTGCAGGAGGCGTTCGGCTATTCCGCCTTTCACGCCGGCGTGCTGATGGTCGCCCAGGCTGTAGGGCAGATCGTCCTGCGCTTCTTCATCAAGCCGATTTACCGGCATGTGAGCCTGCGCGCGCTGCTGCTCGCCAACGCGGCGCTGCTCGTGCTCATGCTGGCGGGCTTTGCCGCCTTCAGCAACCGTTTGAGTGATGTGCTGCTCTTCGTCTACCTGTTCCTCTTCGGCGGGCTGCAGTCGATCATGCTCTCGACGCTTGCGGCGCTGTGCTTCTCGGGCATTCCTGCCGATGCAGCCGGTCAGGCGACGACCATCTCCTCGGTGGCCCAGCGCTTCTCGCTCGCTCTCGGCATCGCGCTCTGCGCGTTCGCCCTGCAGTGCTTGCGCCCGGACGGACTGCTGCGTGCCGCGGATTTCATCGTGCCCTTCATCGGCATGGCCGTCCTGCAGAGCCTGTCGATGCTCAGCTTCCGCGCCATGCAGCCCGGGGATGGCGCCGACATCGCCGCGCGCCGCTGAGACAGCGCCGAGCGGCGCTCCGCCATATTGTATCCAGTTACGACTGTTGTTTGTGCCTACACGATGGCCTACACTCTCGCTAGAGCCTACATGTTGCGCTCGCACGACGAGCTTGCGATCAGTTTTAAGGGGGAAGCTGGCATGCAATGCATTTCGCGTTCGCGAGGATCTGTATCTGTGCCGCAGGTTGTGGCGTTCATTCTGGCGGCGGCATCTGTCGCCACTACGGCCGCGCAAGCCGCCGAGGATCCGCCTGCCGCCTCGAGCGCCGACGGTGCCGCCGTGGCGGTGCTTGCGCAGAATGCGCCATCCCCGAGCGCAGCAGG
>Ga0335074_10017015_pt1 | contig 10240 bp, 9 predicted proteins | sample Lox_Sample_23_FD_206715 | JGI IMG/M metagenome (GOLD analysis project Ga0335074, IMG submission 206715) | Soil microbial communities from Loxahatchee National Wildlife Refuge, Florida, United States - Lox_Sample_2.3 | ecosystem: Environmental > Terrestrial > Soil > Wetlands | place: USA: Florida...
CGAGGTCAAACGGGCCAAGGTCGTACTCGGTGCTCAGCGCCAGGCACCGGCGCGCGTGGTACATCGCGGGTTCCGGCCGGCCCAGGACCGAGTACACGCGTGAGCACTGCCATTCTCCGCGCGCCCACTGCACAGGCCCGCCGACCACACCCCAGTGATGCCGGCTCGCGTGCGCGGCGTGGATCATCTCGTCATCCTCATCGGCCGTGCGGTCAGCCTTGTCCAGCAGTGCCCACGTGCGGTTGAACAGGCTGGCCGCTAGCCTGCGCTCGTCGCCAGGATCGCGATTCCATGATTCAGCTGGCATGATCACCTCCACGCACGCTGGCCTGGATCCCAATCTGCCGTGTCCGAGTGAGAGAGGCGCAGTAGGAAGCCTTCGAGCGCATACAACCGCAGGTACTCGGCGGTGGTGCGACCGGCGGCCTTCGCCGCCCTTTGCAATGACAGGAAGGCTCGTCCGCTTACAATGGCCTTAGCAGGTTTGATGATCTTGACCTCCTCGCCATTCCCCGGCCGGCTTAGTAATGCAGGGTGTCAGAGCAGCACCTGCAGCGTGTGCAGCAGCACGGGCCTTGCCGCGGGGAAGGTTCTGGTCAGTCGCATCAGATCAGCGGGTTTGCCGCCACGGCGCAGCCAGCGTCGCAAGGCCTCGTTCGGGATGTCCGGGCCCACCGCTCGCCGGAGCCGGAACGCGTCAATGATGCTGCGGGGCGCGTCGTACAAGCCGATGGCATACGTGCTGTCCAGAGGAATCTCGGTGCGCCCCACGTCGAACGTCTCGGCATCAAACTTGTGCCAGTGCACCGGCGCGGACAGCACCGGCTGCCACACCCCGCGAGGCAGCGCAACGTCATGAGCAACCGGGATGATGTCCGTTAGTTCGTGTCGGGCCAGTGCTGACAGCAGGCACAGGGTTGGTCGATGCGCCTTCGCCGCGATCTCGATCAGGTCGTGGTCAGCCGGTTCTTCATCGGTCCGGCGGTAGAGTCCACGCCCGATTCGCTGCACCGCGCCCGTATCCTGCAGGTGCTGCAGAGCGCGTCGCGACGTCGAACACCGAGGAGATGCAGACCGCGCAGCGCGTGCTGTCCAGGTCATCGACGTAGGTGGTGGCGAGGTATCCGGTGACGGCTTGATCGTCGCTTTTGGTGTAGTGGTTGCGCACCGTGATCCGCGTAGAACCGGGCACCGTCTCGCTTCCTACAGCTCGTCCAGCTCGAAGATCATGCCGTGCATCCCCGGGCACCACCCGGCCAGCTGGTCCGCGTCACGAGCGACCTCCTGGCCAAGTGGCGAGGCGAAGTCCTGCCGGAGCGAATCCATGTCATCCCAGTCGAGCTCCGCCACCAGGTGGCAGGGCTCCGGCCCGCGAACCCGCGAGGGGTTGCGGCTGACGGTGTAGCGGCGCAGCCCGGGAAGCTGCTTGGCCAGCGGCACGTGGACCTCGAAATAGTGCTTCTCGAACGCCTCGACGTCGGCCGGTGTCTGGTAGAGGACCATGAAGCGCACCATGGCCCGACCGTATCGCGGCGTCCTGAACAGATTGCCGTACGCGAGACTGGCTAGGTGAAACGCGAGACGGTCCCGATGCCGGCCGGGTTCGGCATCGCCTTCGACCCGCAGACCCAGTTCGTCGGGCCCGACGTCCTGTTCGGCGGGTCGCCGCCGCGCCTGCTGCGGCTGAGCGAACCGGGGATCCGGGCGCTGGGGGAGCTGCGCGACGGCCCGGTCGGCTCGCCGGACAGCGGCCGCCTGGCGCGGCGGCTCACCGACACCGGCCTGGCCCACCCGCGGCCCCCGGCCCTGCGGCGGCCCGCCGAGGTCACGGTGGTGATCCCGGTCCGGGACCGCGCCGCCGGGCTCGATCACTGCCTGTCCGCGCTCGACACCTGCTACCCGGCGATCGTCGTGGATGACGGGTCGGCCGACCCAGCCTCGGTCGTCCGCGTGAGCCAGCGGCACGGCGCACGGCTCGTGCGCCGGCCGGTCTCCGGCGGCCCCGGGCCGGCCAGGAACGACGGCCTGGCACTGGTGGCCACGCCGCTGGTCGCGTTCATCGACAGCGACTGCGCGGCGGACCCGGGGTGGATCGCCCGGCTGGCCGCGCACTTCGCCGACCCGATGGTCGGCGCCGTGGCCGCGCGGGTCCGGCCGGTGACCGGGAGCAGCGCCGTCGGCCGGTACCTGGCCGCCCGGGCCCCGATCGACCTGGGGCCCGGTGAGGCCAGGGTCATGCCGCTGACCAGGCTGGCCTACGTGCCCACCGCGGCGCTGCTGGTCCGCACCGACGCGATCCCGGACGGCGGATTCGACCCGGGCCTGCGCTACGGCGAGGACGTCGACCTGATCTGGCGGATGATCGCCGCCGGCTGGCGGGTGCGGTACGACCCGGGCGCCGAGGTCTTCCACACCGAGCCCGGCCGCTGGCGGCCGGTGCTCGCCCGGCGGCTGAGGTACGGCTGCTCGGCGGCGCCGCTGGCCCGCAGGCACCCGGGCCAGGTGCCGCCGCTGATCCTGCAGGCCTGGCCGGCCGCGGCGGTCGCCGCGCTGCTGGCCGGGCGGCCGGCGACCGCGCTCGCCGCCTACGGGGCCGGCGCCGGCCAGCTCGTCGAGCTGTTGCGCGAGTGGGGCGTGCCGGCTAAGGGCGTGCTGGGCCCGATGGCCGGGTCGGTCCGGCAGACCTGGCTCGACACCGGCCGGTGGAGCGTCCAGTACGCGCTTCCGGTGGTCGCGGCCGGCCTGGCCAGGCCGGGCGGCCGCAGCCGGGCGACCAGGATCTGCCGTCGGCTCGCGCTGGCGTCGCTGGTCCTGGGCCCTCCGGTGGCGGAATGGCTCCGCAGCCGGCCACGGCTCGACCCGGCCCGGTTCACGCTCGGCTACCTGGCCGACGAGGTGGCCTATGGGGCGGGCGTATACCGCGGCGCGCTGGCCGAGCGGATCGCCGCGCCGCTGCTGCCCCGGATCGCCTGGCGCCCGCTGCCCCGGCCCGCCCGGCGGCGTCTTCCCGGAGAGCGGCCAGAGCAGTAATTTGTCGGACATGCAAACCGCCCGGGTCAACGCAGCAGACATCGCCTACACCGACAGCGGCGGCGACGGCCCCGCGGTCGTGCTCAGCCACGGATACCTGATGGATCACACGATGTTCGACCCCCAGCTGCCCGTTCTGGCTCCTGAATTCCGGGTGATCACCTGGGACGAGCGCGGCTTCGGGGAGACTAGCGCGGACGGGCCGTTCACGTACTGGGACTCGGCCCGCGACGTGCTCGGGCTGCTCGACCACCTCGGCCTGGACCGGGCCGTGCTCGGCGGCATGTCGCAGGGCGGCTTCCTCAGCATGCGGGCGGCGCTGCTGTCACCCGGGCGGGTGCGGGCGCTCGTGCTGATCGACACCCAGGCCGGCCAGGAAGACCCGGCGGTCGCGCCCAGCTATGAGCAGATGGAGGAGATCTGGCTGGCGCAGGGCCCGGAGCCGGTGCAGGAGATCGTCGCTTCGATCATCCTGGGCGGCGTCGATCCGCAGCCGTGGTACGCGAAGTGGGCGCAGCTTGACACCGGCGGGCTCACCCATTCGTTCCGCTGCCTGATGGACCGCGACGACATCACCGGGCGGCTGGGTGAGATCGGCTGTCCCGCGCTGATCCTGCACGGCACCGCCGACGCCGCGATCCCGATAGCCAAGGCCGAGGAACTGCGCGACGGCCTCGGCGGCCCGGCCGAGCTCGTCGCGGTCGAAGGCGGGTCGCATGCCAGCAACATGAGCCACCCGGATCCGGTCAACGCGGCGCTGCTTGGCTTCCTGCGCTCACTGGGCTAGCGGCGCTCGTCCTGGCCGGCCCGGCTGCGCGGGCGGGCGCGCAGGTGCATCCGCTCGCCCTGGGGCCCGAACAGGATCAGCAGCTCGGCTGGCTCCGGTCCGGCACTGCCGAACCAGTGCGGGGTCCGGGTGTCGAACTCGGCCGCCTCGCCCGCTTTCATCACGAAGTCAAGGTCGGCGAGGCGCAGCCGCACGCGGCCGGACAGCACGTACATCCATTCGTAGCCTTCGTGGGTTTGCTGCTCGGCTTCGGCCCCGGCTTCGGCGGGCGGGATGAGCATCTTGAAGGCCCGTGGCCCGCCCGGCTGCCGGGTGAGCGGGATGACGGTGCGGCCGCGGAGGCGCACCGGCCTGGCGCGGATCCGCGGGTCGGCCGGCGGGGGCAGTCCGACGAGCTCATCGAGCGGCACCTGATAGGCGCGGGCCAGGGCCAGGAGCAGCTCGAGAGTCGGCTTGCGGCCACCGGATTCCAGCCGCGACAGCGTGCTCACCGAGATGCCGGTCAGCGCCGACACGCTGGCCAGCGTGGTGCCGCGCTGCTGGCGTAGCGCACGCAGGCGGGGCCCCACCGCGCTCAGTACGGAGTCATCGGCCATAAGACTATTGCCGCTTCGGCAAACAGATTTGTCAAATCGCCGCCACGCGGCTCATGGTTGGCCCCATGGACGAGAGCTATGCGGACGAGAGCTATGAAGTCGTCGTGGCCGGCGGGGGCGCGGCCGGCCTGAGCGGGGCGGTCGCACTGGCCCGGTCCCGCCGCCGGGTGCTGGTGGTCGACGCGGGCGAGCCGCGCAACGCCCCAGCCGGGCACGTGCACAACTTCCTCACCCGCGACGGCACGCCGCCGGCGCAGATCTACGCGGCCGGCCGGGACGAGGTCACCAGGTACGGCGGCCACGTCGAGACCGGGCGGGTCACCGCGCTGAGCCGGGACGGCGAGCGCTTCCGGGTGCAGATCGGCGACCGGGCCGTGACCGCACGGCGGCTGCTGATCGCGACCGGGCTGCGGGACGAGCTTCCCGCCGTGCCCGGCCTGGCCGCCCGCTGGGGCATCGATGTCCTGCACTGCCCGTACTGCCACGGGTGGGAGGTCCGCGACCAGCGCGTCGGCATCCTGGCTACCGGCCCGGTCGCCGTGCATCAGGCGCTGCTGTTCCGGCAGCTGACCCACCACGTGACCCTGCTGCAGCACACGGCCGCCGATCTGGCTGACGAGCAGCGGGAGCAGTTCGCCGCGCTCGGCATCGCGGTCATCGAGGGCACGGTCGCGGAGGTCGAGACCGGCAGCGGCGGCCCGGCCAGCGTTCGGCTGGCCGGGGTCCGGCTGGCCGACGGCCGGCGGGTGGCGCTGGACGCGCTCATCGTCGCACCGCGGGCAACCGCCCGGGCCGAGCTGCTCGCGCCGCTCGGGCTGACCCCGGCCGAGGTGCAGATGGGCGGGCACGTGATCGGAACCCGGATCGAGGCGGACGCGACCGGCGCGACCAGCGTGCCCGGGGTCTGGGTGGCCGGCAACGTCGCCGACATCCAGGCGCAGGTCGTCTCCTCCGCGGCAAGCGGCCTGATGGCTGGTGCGGCGATCAACGCCGATCTGGTCATGGAAGATGCCCGGCGCGCGGCCGACGCCCACCGGCACCAGCCCCCGCACGGCGAGCAGGCCTGGGACGAGCGTTACCGGTCCAAGCCGGAGATCTGGAGCGGCGACCCGAACGCGGTGCTCGCCGCTGAGGTCCCGGACCTGCCGCCGGGTACGGCGTTCGACGCGGGGGCCGGCGAGGGCGGCGACGCATGCTGGCTGGCCGCCCGCGGCTGGAAGGTCACCGCCTCCGACATCTCCGGCGTCGCCCTGGAACGCGCCGCGGCCCGGGCCAGCCAGCTCGGCCTGGACATCACCTGGCTGCACGCCGACCTGGCCCGCGTTCCCGCGCCGGGCACGTACGACCTGGTCACTTCCCACTTCCTGCACCTTCCCCCGGCGGACAGGAAAACCGTGTTCCGCCATCTCGCCGACGCCGTCGCGCCCGGAGGCACGCTGCTGGTGGTCGGGCACGAGCCGGGCGACATGCCGCGGCCGGAGCTGGCCGAGATGGGCTGGACGGCGGCCGAGCTGGCCGCCGAGCTCGGCGAAGGCTGGACCGTTCAGGTGGTGGAGGCCCGGGAGCGCCGCGCCACCGGCCCGGCCGGCCACGAGATCACCATCCACGACGCGGTCCTGCGCGCCCGCCGCGACTAAGGTGGCGACTCCGCCTGCCGGAAGCCCCGCAGAATGAGGCACAGCGCCGCGGCGACGGCCATGGTGGCGGCGAAGACACCGGTCGCCCAGGCTCCAGAAGTGCGCTGGACGAGCAGTCCAGCGATCAGCGGTGCCAGCGACGCCAGTGCCATGGCGACCATGCCCAGGGTGTTGGTGACACGGCCGCGCATTTCTTCCGGCGTGCTGCGGAGCATCACGGCAAACAGCGCGGCGTTCGCGGCCGGTGTGAGCAGCAGCGCGGTGGCGACCGGCGCCGCCACGAGCGGTGACGGGATGAGCAGGGACGCGACGCCGAGCAGGAGTGCTCCGGCCAAGCTGATGATGGTGATCAGAGTTCCCAGGCGCATGCGTCCTTGCAGCCTGGGCGCGGCGATGGCGCCGAGCAGGCCCCCGGCCCCGATGGCCGCCTGCACTAAGCCGATGACCGCGGTGGAGGTGCCGTGCTGGCGCATCGCGAGAATGATGGTGAAGATCACGCCGTTGAAGGCGAAGTTCACCAGCGGTGCCTGAATCACCACGGCGCGCAGGATCGGCACCCGCCAGACGAGATGAAGGCCATCGGTCACCTCGCGCCACAAGGCCTTGCGCCCAACCGTCTTGTCCGAGCGGAACCGCCCGCGGATCCGGCTCACCGTGCCGAATGAGACCACGTAGGAGACGGCGTCGGTCAGGAACGGCACGGCCCGGCCCAGCCCGAACAGCACCCCGCCCAGCATCGGGCCGACCAGGCTGGCGCTGTAGGTCCGGGCCTCGGTCGCCGCCCACGCCTGCTCAAGCTGCCCGTCTGGCACGATTCCCGGCAGCGCCGCGGTGGCCGCCGGATCGAAGATGGTGCCAGCACCACCCTCGATGAGGCTCACGACCAGGACGACCGGCCAGGACGCGAGATGGGACACCAGCAAGATGCCAAGCACGGCCAGGACGACGGCGCGCACGCTATCACAGATGATCATCGTCAGCCGCCGGTCGAACCGGTCCGACAATGCCCCGGCGGGCAGCTGCAGGCATAGCCGGACTGTCGCCCTCGCTGTCCCCACCACTCCGGCCAGCACCGCCGAGTGGGTGAGCGCCAAGATGAGCAGCGGATAGGCGAGCATGCCGATCTCGGTGCCGGTATCGGACAGAAGCTGGCCGGTCCACAGCATCCGGAAACCACTGTTGCGCCGGAGCGGGACCGCCGTGGGAACGGCAACGGACGCTGCTGCCTCGCTCCGGCCATTCATCCTGAAACTCTAGGCGCCTACGATTAACGCATGGCGAAGCCGCGTGGCGGCCAGGACGACCAGGGCGCTCCTGGCGGTGAAGATCGAGAGTCCGAAGCTGCCGCCAAGCGCCCCGCGTGGCAGGCCGGGCACCTGCCACACACGCCTCGCGACGCGTCAGACGATGAGCCGGACTGGGTCACCGGCTGGTTTCATGAGCGCCTGCTCGACGGTCTGTCCGAGGAGCCGGCCGAAGATCAGGAGCGCTCCAGACCGGGCAAGAGGCGATCACGGCGTCCGGCGAAACGATGGGCGACGGGGTCTTTCAGGTCCCCGGAGTGACGGTTATCGTGACGCTGCCGGTGACCCCGCCGGACGCCGCGGTGATCGTCGCGGTACCGAGGGAGCGGGCGATGACGCGGCCGGTGTCCGGGTCCACGGCTGCGACCTGCGGGTTGCTGCTTGACCACAGGGTGCGAGGCGGGGTCGGCGATCGGCGCCTGAAGCGCGGTCAGGTTGTCGCCGGTTGGGGTGGTGCCGGTGGCCGACAGTTGCTCGGCCGCGCCAGCGGCCAGGCTCGACTGCGCCGCGGTGACCGCGATGCTGGCCAGCACGGGCTGCCGTGAACAGGCCGGCGCTGGTGATGCTGCCCAGCGAGGACGGGCTCACGCTCCAGGTCACGTCCTGGTTGCCCAGCGTCAGGGCGGCCCCGCCGGGCGCGGTCCCGGACACCGTGAACTGCTGAGTGCCGCTGTCGTCCAGGTTGGGCTCGCTCGGGCTGATGCTCAGGCTGACCGGCGCGCTGGCCACGGTGAGCGGCACCCGCGAGAACGCCTGGCCCGCGCGCACGGTCAGCCAGCCGCGGCCGGGCTGTGATCCCCCGGAGTCGAACTCGATCGCGTTGTAGATGCCGTGCGCCATGAACCACTGGGCTTGCTGCGGCCTGGTCAGGCCGGCCGGCCGGGCCGTTGCCGCCGTGGAAGCGGCTGCGCCCGGCACGGCCGCTGTCCCGAGACCGGCCGCCACACACCGCTGCCAGCGCCGCAATTGCCCGCATGGTAACTCTCGCGTGTCGTCAGACTATTCGGCCTATATCCCAACGAAGGCCAACCAACGGTGCGTCACGTCAACGTGTCGAAGAGCTGACATTTGCGGATCAAGCGAGCGTCGTGACCCGGCCCGCCGCAGCCGCCGAAGCGACCCGGGCAGCCTGAGCTGAAGATCGGCGGGCGGGCAGCGGTTAAGGTGAAACCCCAGGCGCCGCGGGGCGGCGTGGCGTAACTGCAGCCAGGAAGATGACCGTGCGCATCGGCATACTCGGACCGCTGGAGGTGCGGGACGCCGGCGGGCAGCTGCTGCCGGTCGGCGGCGCCCGGCTGCGCAGCCTGCTGATCCGCCTGGCCATCGGCGACGGCCAGGCGGTGCCCGTCGACCGGCTCGCCGGGGACCTGTGGCCGCGCGATGCGCCGGCCGACGCCGCGAACGCCGTCCAGGCGCTCGTGTCCCGGCTGCGGGCGGTGGCGGGCCGGGACATCATCGAGCACGGCCCGGTGGGCTACCGGCTGACGATCCCGCCCGGCGAGGTCGACGCCCACGTGTTCGAGCAGCTGGTCGGGGCCGCGCGGGCCCGGCTCGGCAACGGTGACCACGCGGCCGCCGCCGGCCAGCTCGCCGCCGCGCTGGATCTGTGGCGAGGTCCCGCCCTGGCCGACGTCGCCGACGCTCCGTTCGCCGCGCCGGCGGTCGCACGCCTGTCCGAGCTGAGGCTGTCGGCGACCGAGGACCGGATCGACGCCGACCTGGCCCTCGGCCGGGGCGCCGGGCTGGTCCCCGAGGTCGAGGGGCTGGCCACCGAGCACCCGCTGCGGGAGCGGCTGCGCGGCCAGCTCATGCGCGCGCTGTACGCGGCCGGCCGGCAGGCCGACGCGCTCGCCGTGTTCGAGGACACGCGAAGCGCGCTGGCCGATGCGCTCGGCGTTGACCCGTCGCCCGCGCTGGCCGCCGTGCACCTGGCCATCCTGCGGGCCGAGCTGCCCGCCAGCCCGCCGCCTGCCAGCGGACCGCCGCGGGCCCCGGCGGCCCGGCCCGACCCACCTGCGCCGCGGGCCGGGCGCCCGCACAACCTGCCCGCTCAGCTCACCAGCTTCGTGGGCCGGGACGACGAACTTGAACGGGTAGCCCGGCGGTTGCTCGACGAGGCCCGGCTGATCACGCTGACCGGCCCCGGCGGAGCGGGGAAGACCCGGCTATCGGTCGAGGTCGGTGCCAGGGTCGCGGATCAGATGCCGGACGGGGTGTGGTTCGTGCCGCTGGCCCCGGTCCGGGACGCCTTCGACGTCCCGCACGCGGTGCTGACCACGCTGGGCGCCTGGCCCGTCGATCCGGTCGAAGCCGCCCGGCTGGCCGCCATGGAACCGCTGGACCGGCTCGGCGAAGTGCTCGCCGCGCGCAGCCTGGTGCTGGTCCTGGACAACTGCGAGCACGTCCTCGACGCGGTCGCTTCGCTGGCCGGGCGGGTGCTCGCCGACGCTCCCGGGGTGCGGATCCTGGCCACCAGCCGCGAGCCGCTCGGCCTGACCGGCGAGACGCTGTGCCCGGTGCCGTCGCTGCCGCTGCCACCCCTGGACGCCACCCCCGGCCAGGCGACGGACAGCCCGGCGGTGCGGCTGTTCGCCGACCGTGCGGGTGCGGTGCGGCCGGGGTTCCGGGTCGACGACGTCTCGGCCGGACCGGTCACGGCGATCTGCCGGGCTCTGGACGGGATCCCGCTGGCCATCGAGCTCGCCGCCGCGCGGGTGCGCGCGCTCACCGCGCAGCAGGTCGCCGAGCGGCTGGACGATAGGTTCGCGCTGCTGTCGGTGGGCACCCGCGGCGCGCTGCCCCGGCACCAGACGCTGCGCGCGATCGTCGACTGGAGCTGGGACCTGCTCGACGACACCGAGCGCGCGGTGCTGCGCCGGCTGTCGG
>Ga0335074_10017016_pt1 | contig 10240 bp, 9 predicted proteins | sample Lox_Sample_23_FD_206715 | JGI IMG/M metagenome (GOLD analysis project Ga0335074, IMG submission 206715) | Soil microbial communities from Loxahatchee National Wildlife Refuge, Florida, United States - Lox_Sample_2.3 | ecosystem: Environmental > Terrestrial > Soil > Wetlands | place: USA: Florida...
TCGCAGTGATCGCCCATGCGGACTCTTGAAGGTGGATCACGCTGCTTACAAGAGCGATGACAAACGCGGCCACTGCTGCCTGTAGCCCCATCCGAAGTTCTCGTGATCCCTCCCCGCCTCCAATCGAGGCATCCACAACCGGCACAGCTGTCGGATGTTCCGCGGGTCCGCTGAGCAAGCGAGGCACGACCGAGGCTACCGTGGCTACTAATCCTGCCAGCGCTACCAGTCTCAGATCGGCCCGAGTGATCCCGGCTCCGTAGCCGAGAAGCTGGCCGATATAAATCTGAGACCCGATGCCCGCCCCAAGGATTACGAATCGCTTGAGATATCCCACCAGAAACGCGCCCGTGATCAGAATCCACTCCGGACCCAGCCGCCCATAGTGCATCAAGATCGGGGCAAGACCGACCAAGCTCACTGCGCCCGCCACCGCGGCGCCATTCAGGATCACAAGATCGCGAGTAGACAACCAGCGTGTTGCCTGACCTTCTGACACGCTCGCCCAGAGGCTGAAGCCCGCGGCCAGGTAACTGAGGAAGGAGCCGCCCGAGATACGATAGGAGCTGTAGAGCAGCGCCCCCAGCATCGCGGCAATGCCGTAGGCGGTTACCAGTCGCAGGCCTTTGACGCGGCGATGGACGCCGGGATCGATTCTGTCAAGCCACTCACCGATTCTCTCGGCCATTGGGTTCATTCCACAGGAGCCAACTACGCTCACGAGTCACGCCCGACTTACTCCCTCTGCCTTTTCGCGAGCATAATACCAATGCTTTGCGAAAGGAGGAGGCTTAGTGATCGAGCTAGCGACAAGTCGGATGTCGCGGCTCGCGCCGCTTTCGGCCCAATTCGTTCACGATGTCTTGTAGGACGAGTCCACTCTCGTCGAACGTGTTCTTAGGCACTGTCTGGCATAGGTGAAGAGTGATTCGCCGGGGGTATGCGCAAGTGGCCACGAAGTTCCTTTGATGCCTCGGAAAGCTCGGTTTGGTGCAGTACCGGCTCGCTCGAAAATATCCCGAAGGGTGCTTCAGAGCTTTCGTGAGCGATGGCCGGCTCCTGCCGTCCCGCCCTGGGCCCGTAGCTTGAGACCAGGCGTGCGACCACAACCGCGATGAAGAAGATGCCCGACATACTCTCGAGCGCGGCAACGATCCGCACGAAGGGGTTCAGCGGCACGATCCCGCCATAACCCACGCTGGTCAGCGTAATCATGCTGAAATAGAGAAACGTTCCAATCTGCGTGGACGGAATCGTCTGATTGAACGCGTGGTCGACGAAATGATTCAGGATCCAATAGAGCTGCGAATATGCCGTGGCGATGACCAGGTAGCTGACGAACGCTTCGGTGATCGCGTTCTGCGATTTCTGGAAGTCAGATTGGAAATGATCGAGCATCGCCCAAAGAATCGAACACGAGAACGCCAAGCCCACCACCGGAGAGAAGTTGGCATAAGCCTCGTGACGGTTTCCGAAGGCTTCCATGATTCTCGCGATTATCCAGATCCCCGCGATCGGAAGCACAACCCGCTGCACGACCAATCGGTTTGCGAACGGACCGATGCTGGCGAGCACCATCAACAGCACCGCGAAGCCAAGTAGGGCGCCGAAGCGAGGATGGGAATCGGCAAGCGGCGAGGCCAGCATTTCGGCGATCAGCGCCCACATCACGATCTTGATCCGGTGCCGGGCGAGGAACCCCGAGCGCCACCATTTGTTTTTCATAAGAGTCTCCATTTTGGTTTTGGTCTCGGGGTCTTTCCCCTTACTCGACGCCCATCCAATCGTCGCTCGGATTAAATTCCTGAATCGCTGCTGCGATCTTCGCCGTGTCGGGACCCAGGTCCCGCTCGTAAACGACGCCGTCGCTGCTGGTCATGAACGTCATGATGCCGGTTTCTGCGTACTTGACGGGGGTGGCCAGGATGGCAAAGCCGCCGGTCATCTTGCCATTCACAATGTAGCTCTGAGCGCCGCCGGGGGCGTCGTCGCCTTGTGCCGTCAGGATGCGCAGCGCGTAGCCATCGATGACTAGAGGTCCATCCGGAGACAGCGTCGCGAGCGACGGTCCGGCGAAGTCGCCAAGGTTCGCGAGCGGGCTGGAAACCTGCTGCTCTGACGCAGGCCAGTAGAGCCCGTCCTGCTTGCCCGAAGTGCTGATAATGCGCTGGGCGAATTCAGCCGAATCACCACCAGCGGCAAAATAAGCCTCTTGCGCGCTGGCGAGCTCGGAGCAGGCATCGATCGTCAACAACTCGTTTCGCCCAATGTCGCGAGCCCGGATTTCCTCAGCTCCGGCGACGGCATCGAAGTACCACTGGCGGGAGGCGTTCTTCGCGAGCGGCACGGGGAAAGCAAAGTTGTCTGCCCCGATGTAAAGCACGCGACTGCCGTCGGTCATGTCGACCCAACGATTCATCTTTTCGTACTTGGAAGCAAAGGTCTCTAACGCGGATTTATCTGCTTCTTTGTCTCCCGTGCTCAGCAAGACCTTGGTATCGAGGCCCAGGATTTCCGCAACAGCAGTCTCATCGCCGCTCTTCGCCGCCTTGGCCAGCGCGGCGCCAGCCTCGGCCGATGACGGAAATGTTATCTGGGTGCCTTCGGCTGACACCGAATTTCTTGTCTTGAGTTGTACAACGACTAGAGCAAAGGCGACCAGCGCCAGCACTCCGATTCCAACCCGCATCCACTTCTTCGTCGTCTTATTCGCATTCGATTTCATTTTCAATCTCCTTATGAAAGTTCTGATTTGTCTTTTTCTCTTATGAATGACTGATATGGAATGACCGATGAGTCGGGCTGTTACCGACGGCGTCCGCCCCCGCCCGAGCGGTGCTCAGCCGGTGCGTGCATTCTTGCCATACGTGGCTGGGACCGTCGTCCTCCCATGCTTCCACGGCCGCGACTGCTTTCCATGCGGTTTGCCCGGCCGTCTCCGCTCATACGCGAAGAGTTACGATCGCGATTATCCGTGGCTGTACGCTGTACACCGCCATTGCCGCCGATCATGCCGTGATCGCCGTTGTTCCCGCCATTCGGACCACGGTCTCCCCAGGAGCTGCCGTCTGCGTGAGGCTGTGTTCCGGACGGATGCTGGACGCCGCCGTTGCCGCCGATTAGCCCGTGATCTCCGTTGTGTCCGCCATTTGGTTGGTCGTGCGGATTCGTGCCCGGAACATCGTTATGAAAGTGACCGTTGGGACCGTAATAGCCGTTCGGGTGATAGCCGCCGTTTGGTCCGTAATGAGTGTCGGTGCCGGGATGATAGCCAGAATTGTTCGCCCACGGGTGATAGCCGTTGTAGTTCCTGTTGTTCCAGGTGTGGTTATTGATATAGGTGTTGTGGTTGTAAATGATCGTCGTCGAACCGCCACCGCCGCAGCAGCCCCAGTGCAGTCCCCAGGCATGCCATCCCCAGCCAAAGCCTCCACCCCATCCTCCGCTACCGAACGTGGCGCCAATCGTAATGGGGGCTCCGAAGTAGAGTCCCACACCCACGGACACGGGCAGTGCCGGCGCTACGTAGTACGGCACCACAATTGTACTGCGGAACATAAACCACCTGCGGATTCGCCGGCTGAATCACAATCGTTGAGGACGACGGCTGAGTGACCGTGATCTGCGAATTGGATTGCAGCGTTCCGGCTGCTTGCGCTTTCGCGCGCATCAGTTGCACTGCGGCCATCACGTCGCCCTGTTGATTGGCGAACGCCTGCCCCAGGCTCGATGTCCACGAGAGGTTATGCGCCAGGTTATCCAACACAGAAGAAAACTGGGTCAGAGCCTTGACGCTGGGATCCCAGGATTGCTGGTCGACCGCTTCCGCCAGTGCCTGGCCGGTCAGGTTTCGGTTCTGCGCGAGCCAGTCATCGGCGTATGCGATTTGATCCGGATTCGTTGCCGCCGCAAGCACCTGCGCTACCAGCGCATCGGGATACAGCGCGATGGGAGCTACCAGAGCGTTGAGTTGCTCCGACGACAGCGGCGCGGGCGCTGGACCCTGTCCAGCCGCCGGTGCCGAAGCGGTTGGCGTCGTATAGCTCGTCGCCGGGTACGCCGAAGTCTGAGGCCCAGACGAGTAAGACGACGTCGGAGCCTGATTCGGAATCTGGTTCTGAGCTTGATAGGTGGTCTGCGCAGGCGCCTGATATGCCGATTGCGCTGCCGGCGGAGCCAACTCTGGCTGAGTCGAATACGCCGCCCCGCTGCTCGGCGGAACTGAAGTTGCAGTCGTAGCCGGACGCGTAGCCTGCCACGGCGCGTGCCTGCCATGGATCCCGACGCTTCCGGTCATGGTATCTCCAAAGACGTCGCCCGAAAAGTGGAGAACGTTGCGAGTCACCGTGTTGAATCGGATGTGGTGGCCATGGACCTCACCCTCGATTGGACCGGATTGAAAGGGGCCTTCGAAGTACCCCGTGATGTGATTGCCGTATTGGGCGATCTGGACGTGTTTTATCTCAACAGCACCGTCGTTCGCATTGGTGGCGTAAATCGTCCAGTCGCCTTGCACGTTGTCGGGTGGCTGCTGGGCGAATGCGGTGGTCCCCAAAGTCAGCGCCAGAAGGGCAACTGCCAGCTTCAGTGCTGCATTTAATCTCTTCATGACATTTCTCCTTCGATCTTTGCGGCTGTTTGATTTCAACGCCGCTCCATGAGAAGAAATGCATTCCGCGAACCAAACGTAACTTCATGAATTACATGGAGTTCCGAAGGACTCGGGTTCCCGAGCGCCCGGGAAATCCCGAAATTAAACGAGAAACGGGCAAGCGCCGTTCGGTGGGATACATTTGCTGCTCCACCATTGCGGAAGATCAATCGTACTGTGGGGCGAAGGTGAAACAGCACGTGAAAATACAATCGAGTGCGACGCAAATGGCCGCACCCGATTTTGTTGCGAATGAGAGTTGAGTCAGGCTCGCCGGTAGCCAAACCGCCCGCGCTGTGCTGTATCGCCTTGCCCCGCGCTGATGGGCCGTCCGGCTTCGGTTGATCTGATTTGGGCTGTTGAGCTGTCCCAAGCTTTGTAAAGTTCCCGCGATTCTCAATGTCAGGCACGCAGGCGGTGAACCGAAATAATCACCGCTGGTCGTCGTGGGGTACGTCGTCTGCTTTCGTTGGGAGTTCTGCTTGAACAATCTTTGTCGCATCCTGTGCCGTTACTTTGTCAGCATCCTCCAAACGAATGACTGCGGCCGCGGCGGCGTATCTCACTTCACGTTTGGAGTCGGAAAGCCTGGGTTCAATTCCCGGCACAAGAGTCGGATTTCCACGCTTGGCGATCGCTTGCAACGCGGCCACCCGCAAAACCCAGTTCCCGTTCTGGCTTACGGTCAACAGCAATTTGTTGGTGCGAGGGTCTGGGTCTTTCGCAAGAGAGATGAGCAGAGCGGCCTTCGCGGCAGCACCGTCTTTTTTGTCCTTCATGATCGTTTGATACGCTTCCCAACCATCGCCGGCATACGGTAGAAAACCGATTCCCTCGTCGACGCCCATCTCCACCAGTTGTTTCGGGTCGTGGAGAGTCTTCATCTCCTGCGCGATCATGCCCTCATCATTCTTCCGCGCGCCGGTGTAGACCGCATAGTAGACGTCATAACACGCCGGATCATTGAGCAGGCTCAAAGCGTGAGCGGCGGCCATCACCACCGCCAGGTCTTTGTCCTCGAGCGCTTTCTTTAATTCGGTATCCGCCACCGATGCGTGCATTAATCCCAATGCCTTTGCCGCCGCGGCTCGGACGGTGCTGTTCTTATCCTGCAAGGCTTTCTCGGCAAGCTCAACGGTATGAGGATCGTCAGGAATGAATCCCAGGACGCGGACTGCAGCCACCCTCTGTCCGACCTTTTTTTGTTGCAGTCCCGCCTCGAGGATCGGCCACGCGGAGTTCGATGCAGTTTGCGCGTCGGAGGAGCCACTCAAAAGAACACACATGAGCATCATGCTGCTCAACGCTACGATCGTCCAAGACTCTTTCCAAGCTTGCCGCATCATTCTGTCCTCGCGATTTTTGTTCGACGTTCACACTTGTTAAATGCAAGCGGCCGCCCAAATGTAAATCGCTGACAACACGGCACTTGGTGAGTTAACGAAGTCACCGTGGCTCGGAAATTAACGAAATATAGGGAATGAATAATGAATGAGGAGAGGAGAAATCCTTATTCTCGTCACCGCGAGAGAAGCAGAAGCCCACGCGCGCAGAACGTGGAACAAAACCTGGGACGCGGTGGGGTGCGGCAGGAATGACCGCACCCGATCGCGAACCAGAATCACCAGATTTCAGCCACGCTGTCGGTTCACCCCTGTGGCTTCGGTTGCCCGGAATCCGGATGCTGCGGAGACTCCGGTTCTTTCGGTTGTCGTGATGGCCGATCCGGACGCGCCGGTTTGTTTGCGTCGGGCGTACCAGGCCGGCTTGGTCTTGGCTGCCCTCGGTCTGGTTGGCTCGGCTTATCAGGTTTATTCGGTTGGCCAGATGGCCGATCTGGACGCGCCGGTTTGTTTGCGTCGGGCGTACCAGGCCGGCTTGGTCTTGGCTGCCCTCGGTCCGGTTGGCTTGGCTTCTCGGGTCTATTCGGTTGGCCAGAGGGCCGATCCGGACGCGCCGGATTGTTTCCTTCGGGCGTTCCAGGCCGACTTGGTCTTGGGTGATTTCGGTCCGGTTGGCTTGGCTTCTCAGGTTTGTTCGGCCGATCCGGCATCGGTTTCGTCGGGTTCGGTCGGACCGGTTTCCCAGGCGCGCCGGGCTTGTTTGGCGACGGCGGTCGGCCGCCGGGCCCATTTCCCGGATGGCCAGGTCTCACCACGGGACGACTCGGAGGCCGGTAGTGTGGTGGACGGTATCCCCAATTGCCGCGGTAGCCCGGGCGATTGGCCCATACAATCGGTCGCGGCCGATACCGGAAATGGGGCGGATGATAAGGATTCGACCAACCGCCCCAATAGCCGTGATTGTAATAGGCGCGCCTCGCGCCCCAATTCCATCCCCAACCGCCCCAGCCCCACGGGCGGTTATCCACCAGCAAAGTTCCGATCCCGATTCCGACGTTGAAGCTGATCAGTGGCGTCGCGACCATCGCGCCGGGAACGGGACGAACATACACCAGAGTCGGGTCGTACACCGGCACGTAGACCACCGTCGGATTCGCTGGCTGAATCACATAGACGGTCTGACCCGCTGATTGCTGCACATCCACACTTTGTTGCTGGTTGGTGCGTAGCGTCCCAGCGTCGTAGGCTTGAGCGCGCAACCGTTGAATCGACGCGGTCACCGATCCCTGATCTGCCGAGAATGCCTGCCCAATCGCGGCGTAGTCGTCGATGTTCTGCGCCATCATCGCCAGCACAGAGGGAAAGTTCACTAACGCGATGAACGCCGGGTCGAATCCTTGTTTCTCTGCCGCATCCGTTAGCGCACTCCCTTCGAGACCGGCATTTTCCTGCAGCCATGCCTCCACATCCAGGATCTCCTGTGGATTTGTCGACGCGGTCACGATCTGCGACAGCAACGCATCCGGGTAAAGCGCAACCGGAGAGAGCAGTTGATCCAGTTGCTCCGGTGCAGGCAGCGCCGCCTGCGCCGAAAGCACGGGAGCATCCTGCACAGCTAGCAGCGCGATCAACAACGTGATGAGCGTGAAACCTAGTTTTCTTCGCATGACTCTACATACCTCCTTTGTTTTCCGACTTGTTCACCGGCGATTTCCTGTTCAGTTCGGCGAGTAAAAGCTTCGCCGAAGCCGGAGGCGCAACCTCGCCGTTAAAAATGACATCGTGCGCGCTGATTTCTTTTCCATATAACTTCTTGTTGGCGCGGTTGTCCGGGCGCAGGGTTGAACCGGAAAGAGAAATTCCGGCAAACAACCCGCGTGCCCGGGAGTAGGAAAGAATTTCGGCGCGCAACGCAACGTCGGTTTCAGCCGATAGGTTGCGCCCGACAGGCCCCGCCGCGGCGGAAATATCTCCTCCCAGTTTGACCTTGCTGTCAAGAATACTGTGCGCCGAGCGAGGAGTCATAAGCAGCAGCACAAAGTCCGTCGCCTGCCCGCCCAGTTGCAGTCCAAAGCTACCACCTTCGAGGGCCATCATGCTCGGAGCGCCCCACGGGCCTCTGAAGTCTTCTCCACTACGGCACGTCATGACACCCCTGCCGTAACTTCCTCCAAATCCGAAAGCAAGCTTCAGGACGGAAGGCATCACGACGATGCAGTCCGCCTTGTCGATCACGCTCTGTGGAATGTCGTCAGGAATGTTTAAGATTTCCTGAATTACCTGCCCCGCATTCGCCACGCGGCCCTCTTCTTTCTTTTGCGCGAAGGCCGGTAACGCCATAGAAACCAGCAGCATAATTGCACAATAAACGCGTTTCATTTTTTTCTCCTTTTGATGAAATCGGCGATACCATCACTGGTACTGTCCTGCCGTTGTTCTCTCTTTGGTTGATTGAATTAGGGTATTGCTGACTCCCAATTGCTCCTTAATTTGCCGCAAGTCTCGCTCGAGCCTTTCCTCGGATGCTGCGTTCTTTGCGGTCATCAGGATCAGCTTCACCGAGACGAGAAGCACACCTGCTTCAAGAAACAGCTCGTGCGTGATCCCTTTGACAGCCACCGACAGAGCGAACAATCCAAAGGTCAGCAGGATCACTACGCTGGTCCACGGGTCATTTGACTTAAACACTTTCATGACGAATCCCTTCTTAGGATTTGAGCTGCCGCTCGCGGCGGGAGAGATCTTGCGTAAGCAGGATCCCTCCCCGTCCCGGCCATTTACTTCGCCGCGGGGACCAGCACAGCGTCTGCGGCCGCCAGTTTTACGCCCGCCACTTCGGTGTTAATCGCCACGTTCTTCAGTTCGGCTTTCTTTCCGGCCTTTACTGAGACCGTCAGCAAGTACTGGTTGTCGAGAATCGTCTGCAGTTGATCGAGGTAAGGTGTGAAACTCACCGCCGACTGCAGTCCGAGGAAAAACGATTCGCCGCCAGTTCGATCCGACAGCTTCGCCAGCCCCATCTGTCCGTTTGTAGCTTCCCAGTAGTTGCGACGCGAGCGGCCGACTCCGGGCGTGTAGATCGTGTGAATGATCGTGCCGGTCTTGATGGCGACGTTACTCGCCGAATCGACATCTGGCTGGATGTAAAACCCGCGAACAAACGGGCCGCGCCGAATGCGGTCGGTTCCATTTGTCAGCATCAACACCTCGTGCCGGTTCTGGCTTTCGGGCCACCGCTTCATCAGGTCGATTACGGACAGGTACGAGCTCCCATTTGCGCCTTGTTGTCCGATGGGCAGCCGCAAAGCGTTGGCTGCGGCGGCGTGATCGGTTGTGAGATTCTGCGCGATCTGCACCGTGGCATTGCGCATGTACCCAACTCCGACGGAAGTCGTGGAAGGCTGCGCGTTGATGAAGGCCTTGAGTTCGTCCAGATGCAACCCCAGGCTCGAGTCAGCGCCGTCGTCGATCAGGATGAACAGCTCAAGACCGGCATGGTCTCCCTGCGCCGGAGTCCAGTTGGCCACATCGAGACGTTCCTTTCCCTGAGTAACGACGATGTCTTGCTGGTTGATCTCAGGCATGCGTTTGTCGCTAGGTACGCCGGCCGTAACGGTCATAGTTACGGGTCTGGTGGTCGACGACGTGTCGAGTGCGTTTGCGGTAACGACGGACATAAAGGCCGTCGCGATAACAGCTGCGGAGCAGAGTTTGCTGATGATTTGTGATTTCATGATTTTTTCCCTTTCTCATTCGTCACTGGATGTGACTGAACCTCGCCATAGGGAAATGCAGTCGCGATGCCAAATCGCAAATCATTGAACTCACAACACTTGCAGTGAATTGGGGATCACAAGTCCTTCAGGAATTTCCGAGACTTCGTGAAGTACGCACGGCTAGAGAATGCGCGAGGAATGGTCAGAGCAGCTATAAAGCACACATGGAGTATGGAAACTCCGTGAAGGGCGTACACGGGACAAACGGCGGAGGTACGAAAGGCAACTGGCTAGTTTTGCTTGCTGGTAGGCGGATTGAGGCGGACCACCTTGCCCGTATCGAGCTCGTATTCGGCCTCGATGACCTTGAGCTTACCTGAGCTCACCGCACCACGAATGATCTCGCTATTCGCCAAGACATCTTTGGCGCTCTGATGAACGTTTTCCTTAATTGCCGACTCGACAAGATCATCCGCCTTCGCATACGTCTTGGCTTGAGCTACGGCAGGATTAATTTTTTCCACAACGGC
>Ga0335074_10017017_pt1 | contig 10240 bp, 5 predicted proteins | sample Lox_Sample_23_FD_206715 | JGI IMG/M metagenome (GOLD analysis project Ga0335074, IMG submission 206715) | Soil microbial communities from Loxahatchee National Wildlife Refuge, Florida, United States - Lox_Sample_2.3 | ecosystem: Environmental > Terrestrial > Soil > Wetlands | place: USA: Florida...
GCAGCGCGGCCCCGGCCAGATAAGCGGGCCAGCCGGAGAGCCAGGCGAAGATGAGGCCGGCGGCCAGGGCGGCGGTGGCGCAGAAGCCCAGGACGGAGAGGTTCGAAGCGTCGGTCAGGAAGCGGCCGCGCTCCAGCGTCTCAAAGAGCTGCGCGTGGACCTCGACGCCGGGGATGCGGCCTTGCGCGTAAGGGGTCGCGACGCGGTCGTAGGTTGCGGAAATGGAAGTGACGCCGATGAAGACAACCTGGTTGTTGAACCGTGCGGCCAATTCCGGGTGATCCGAGAGTGCTTTCAGCGAGATTTGGGGCGTAGCGCTCGGCGTGTACAGCACGCGCACGGGGCGGTCGCCGGCGGACCGGGCGGCGGGAATCACTTCGTCGCCGATCTGAACGTCGCCGGGCGATTCGATGATCCGCGCGTTGTGCGCCAGGCGGAAGGCTTCCAGGGCCAGTGCCCAATGCCGCTCGGTTTCGGTCCGCTCTTCCAAGGGAATCTGTCTGGTGACGCCGTCGCTCGATAGTTCGTCGGACTTGTCATGGCCGAGGCTGGTGGCGGCGCGGCGGAAGGTTTCCAGCGGGTTCTCCCAGCGGCCCTGCTCCAGATGCGTCGCGAGCACGAGGTTCGGTGTGTTCTGCATGGCGCGCTGGAGGCGCTGATCCTCGGCCGGGTCTTCTTTGTCGGCCAGCACGATATCGACGGCGACGACCTTGGGATGCGCGGCGGCGAGCAGTTCGAGCGCGTGCGCCAGCATCGTACGGTACTCGCGAACACCGCCCATCGAGCTGTAGGTAGCGTCGTCGATGGCCAGAATCAGGCAATGGGGCTCGGACGCCGCGGGTGGGTAGAGCCGGAACATCCAGTCGTAGGCGTAGTCGTCGATCTGGGAGGCCAGCGGCGTCCATCCGGCGACGATCGCGAGGACGAGCGCCGCGGACAACACGCCCCAATAACCGAGCGTCTGTTTACTTGGCGAGGGCCTTTTCAATCTCGTCCGGCTCCTTGGGCAAGGCCGCGCTGAGCACCCTGGCTCCGTTCTCGGTCACCAGCAGAACATCTTCGATGCGCACGCCCAGGTTTTCTTCCGGTATGTAGATGCCCGGCTCGATGGTGATGACCATTCCGGCTTCCAGGGGGCCCGCGATGTTCGGATCGTGGACCTCCAAGCCAACCTGGTGGCCGATGTCGTGCGTGAAGTATTTACCGATCGGCTCGCCGTGCAAATCTTTGCCATGCGCGTCCATGTAATCCCTGGCGATTTTGGTGAGCGTTTCGCCCTGACCCGACAGCCGCGCGCCGGGCTGGACCGCGGCGATGGCGGCCTTCTGCGCGCCGAGGACGATCTGGTAGACCTCGCGCTGGCGCGGCGTGAACTTGCCACCGACGGGGACCGTGCGGGTGATGTCGCTGGCGTAATCGTCGCACTCGGCCGCGGCGTCAATCAATACGGCTTCGCCGCGATCCATGCGGCGCTGATTGCTCATGTAATGCAGGATGGTGCCGTTCGGGCCGGATGCGACGATGGGCGCGTAGGCCGGCCCTTCGCAGCCGTTTTCGAGGAAGGTGTCCAGGAAGGTGGCCGCGATCTGGTATTCGTATTGGCCCGCCGCGATGCGCTTCCAGGCGGCGCGATGCGCCTGAATGCTGACGTCCGTGGCATGCTGGATGGCTGCAATCTCGGCGGCCGACTTCTTGACGCGCAGCCTGGCGATGAGCGAGGCGGCGTCGGCGATGTCTCGGAACGGATAGCGCGAGAGGAGCTGATTATAGGACGCGCCGGTGGTGTAGACGTGCGCGCCCAGCGCCTGGTCCAGCTCGCTCTCGAGTTTCTCCATGGGCAGGACCTCTTCAAAACCTGTGGCCGCTTGGACGCCCGAATCTTCGGCCGACCAGCGCCGGCCGTGATAACGCTCCGCGACGGCGTCATGGTGCGGCAGGAATAGGATTTCGCGGGAAGGTGTGACGAGCAGCGCGGCTCCCGGCTGTGTCCAGCCGGTCAGGTAATAGAAGTTCGGTTCCTGAGCGAAGGCGAACACGGGGTCGCGGCCTTCGGTGCGCGCCATCAGAAGCAGCGTGCCGTCGAGGGCCTGCCGCAGTGCCGCCCGTCGCGCGCGGAACTCCCCCGCCGGCATTTCGCCGAACAGCGGCAGCGCCAAGGCCACCAGCAAAAGCACTGAACATACGCGATTCAAACTACAATTCTCCCATATGCTGTTTCCGGCGCCCGGCTAGCCCCAAAGAGCCGTAACACTAGTTGGTATACTGGCCTACCAGAACCCGGGAAAGGAAATGAAAATCGCCGCGGCGCTGGCGGACGCCTCGCCGCCGCTTCGCAAGGGAATGACGTTATGTGGATTGTCTGGCTAGCTCTCCGGCGCCCTTATACGTTCGTGGTCATGGCGATCCTGATCGCCATTTTGGGCGTCACGGCCATCATCACGATGCCTGTCGACATCTTTCCTCACATCGATATTCCCATCGTGAGCGTGCTGTGGCAGTACAGCGGCCTGCTGCCCGACGAGATGGAAAAGCGCGTAGTGACGCAGTTCGAGCGCGGCCTGACGTCCAACGTCAACGACATCGAGCACATCGAGTCGCAGTCTTATAACAGCATCGCCGTCGTGCGCATTTACTTTCATCCCAACGTTCAGGTGGATATGGCGGTGGCGCAGGTCACCGCGCAAATGGAGAGCGCCGTACGGAGCATGCCGCCGGGGATGTTTCCGGGCAACGTGCTGAAATACGACGCGGCCAGCGTCCCGGTCCTGCAGCTGGGCCTTTCCAGCAAGACGCTGCGGGAGAACGAGATCTTCGATATTGCGAACAATTTCATCCGGACGCCCCTGGGAACCGTGCAGGGAGCGTCGGTTTCTTATCCCTTCGGCGGCAAGAACCGGTCGGTGATGGTGGATTTGAATCTGGATGAGCTTTACTCCAAGCAGCTTTCCCCGCTCGACGTTTCCAACGCGCTCACGCTGCAGAATCTGATTCTGCCCGCGGGGACGGCGAAGCTGGCGGGCACGGAATATCAGATTCGGGTGAACAGCAGCCCGACCGTGCTGAACGAACTGAACAACCTGCCCATCAAGACCGTGAACGGCGCGACGGTGTACATCAAGGACGTCGCGCAGGTGCGGGATGGCTACTCGGTGCAGACCAACATCGTGCGCACGAACGGGAATCGCGGAGTTCTGCTGACGGTAACCCGGACCGGTAAGGCCTCCACGCTGGCGATCGTGAATGCGGTGAAAAATGCCCTTCCGCGAGTTCTGGCCAATGTTACGCCGGAGCTGAAAGTGACGCCCCTGTTCGACCAGTCGCTCTTCGTGCGGTCCTCCATTCAAGGTGTGCTGCGGGAGGCGCTGATCGCCGCCGGCCTCACTGGAATGATGATTCTGCTGTTCCTGGGGAGTTGGCGCAGCACGCTGATCGTGTGCCTTTCGATTCCGCTGTCGATCCTGGCGTCCATCAGCATTCTGGCGCTGCTCGGGCAGACCATCAACGTGATGACACTGGGTGGCCTGGCGCTGGCAGTCGGCATCCTGGTGGACGACGCCACGGTGGAGATCGAAAACACGCACCGCAATCTGGGCATGCAAAAAGCCCTGCTGAACGCCGTGCTGGACGGCGCCTCGCAGATCGCCGTTCCGACGTTCGTGTCGACGCTGTCGATCTGCATCGTCTTCGTTCCGGTTTTATTGCTGACGGGGACGGCCCGGTTCTTGTTCACGCCGCTGGCGATGGCCGTCGTGTTCGCCATGCTGGCGTCGTATCTGCTGTCCCGCACGCTGGTGCCGACCATGGTGGCGTACCTGCTGCAATCGGAAGCGCACCTGTACCAGCAAGGCGCGCACGGAGAGACGGCCGGCGGCAAGGGACCGTTCTGGCGGGTCCATTATGTGTTCAACGCCCTGTTTGAAGGCCTGCGCTACCGCTACGTGGGGCTGCTGGATTGGTCGCTGACGCATCGCGGGGCGGTGCTGGGGGCCTTCGTGGCGTTTTTCGCCGCCTCGCTTGGGCTGGTCTTTCTGATCGGCAAAGATTTCTTCCCCGACGTGGACTCCGGTCAGATGAAGCTGCACGCCCGCGCGCCGGCCGGCACGCGCATCGAAGAAACCGAGGTGCGCTTTGCGGCGATTGAGCGGGAAATCCGGGCGGCCATACCCGCCGAAGAGCTGTCCACCATCATCGATAACATCGGCATTCCCAACAGCTGGTACAGTCTCGCCCAGGGCGATATTCCGACGATTTCCAGCGCCGACGGGGAGATCCTGATCTCGCTGAACAAGGAGCACCATTCCACGCGCGACTACGAGATCCTGCTACGCAAACGGCTGAAGGAGAGATTCCCGGACACGGTGTTTTTCTTCCAGCCGGCCAATATCACCACGCAGATTCTAAATTTCGGCCTTCCCGCGCCGCTGGATCTGCAAGTGGTTGGGCGGGATGCGGAGGCGAACTATCAAATCGCCCAGGATCTGGCGCGGAAGATCGCCTGCATTCCCGGCGCGGCCGACGTGCACGTTCACCAGGTGGTCGATCAGCCGGAGATCCAATTCAACGTGGACCGGACCAAGGCCTCGCAACTGGGTTTGACGCAGCGCGATGTGAGCACCAACATGCTCATTTCTCTGAGCGGCATCGGCACTCTGGCGCCCAACTTCTGGGTGAACTGGTCGAACGGCGTCAACTACAACGTCGGGGTGCAAACGCCGCAATACAAGGTCGACTCCCTGGATGCTTTGCTGCGCACGCCGGTTTCGGTGGCCAGCAGCACGGTGAACACCACCACTCCCGGCTCGCCGGCGGGCGCGGCGGAGACTACCAACACGTTCGTGGGCGCGTCGCCCAGCGGCTCTTCACAAGCGTACGGCAATCCGGGCGCCATGCCAGGCAGCACGCAGCTGCTGTCGAATCTGGTGACCGTCCAGCGCGGGTACGCGCCGGTGATCGTGAATCACTACAACGTCTGGCCGGTCTTTGATGTTGACGCCAATGTCGACCGGCGGGATCTGGGCGGCGTGGGCGCGGATGTGGAAAAGATCATGCGCCAGGCGAGCCTGCATCTGCCGCGCGGCACCACGCTGGACTTGCGCGGCCAGTACGAGACCATGCAGTCGTCCTTCTTCCGGCTCGGATTAGGCATTGCTTTCGCGGTCGTCCTGGTGTATCTCCTGATGTGCGTGAACTTTCAATCCTGGGTGGATCCGTTTATCATTCTCACCGCGCTGCCGGGCGCGATGGCCGGCATCCTGTGGATGCTTTTCGTGACGGGAACTACCTTGAATGTTCCATCCCTGATGGGCGCGATCATGTGCATCGGGGTTGCGACGGCCAATAGCATCCTGATGGTGACTTTCGCCAACGACGAGCGCCTGGCGGTTCCGTCGGCTCGCGAGGCCATGCTGTCGGCGGGCTTCGCACGCATCCGGCCGGTGCTCATGACGGCCACGGCGATGGTTTTGGGCATGCTCCCCATGTCGCTGGGCCTGGGCGAGGGCGGCGAGCAGAATGCGCCGTTGGGACGCGCCGTGATCGGCGGCCTGATGTTTGCTACCGTCACGACGCTGTTTGTCGTGCCCATCATGTACACCTACCTGCGCGTGAAACCGCCCATCGATCGCGACCGGCAGGAAGCGCTGCAGCAGGCCAAACGTCTGGCGGATCGCCACAATCAGTGGAATCTGGACCTGTAGAGCAAACCATGCGCCACATCGGACCGGACCATCCTGAGTTTGAAGACGCCGTGGAAACCACGGAAGAGCGGCTGCGCAGAGAGAACGAAGAGCTGAAGCGGCGCTTGGCCGAGTATCAGCGCCCGCCGCACGGCTTGCCGCGCGCCACGGGACTGTGGCACCCCTCGGGCCTGACGATCACGGCGATTGTGCTGGCGATCACGGCGGCCGTGATCGTGGCTTTTTTTGCCGGCTTCATCCCGCTTCAGAAGCGCAACGCCATCATCAGCCGCTTGGCGCAGGAACAGGAACAGGCTTTGCCGCGCGTGGAAGTGATCCAGGTGGGCCGGTCCTCCGCCAATAGCGAGCTGTTGCTGCCGGGAAATATTCAGGCGGTCACCGAAGCGCCCATCCTGGCCCGGGTGGATGGCTACATCAAGCGCCGGCTGGTGGACATTGGCGATCGCGTTCGCGCGGGACAGGTTTTGGCGGAAATCGAGGCGCCGGAGCTGGACGAGCAGGTCCGCCAGGCGCAGGCGAACGTACAGCAGGCGCAATCCGCGTTGACCCAGGCGCAGGCGAACCGGGTGCAAGGCAAAGCGAACATGGCTTTGGCGCGCGTCACCGCGCAGCGTTGGAACAGCCTGGCGGGTAAAGGAGCCGTTTCCAAGCAGGAGAACGATCAGTATCAGGCGCAATACCAGGCGCAAGTCGCCAATCTGGACGCGCTCGAGCAGGCCGCCGGCGTGGCGCGCAGCAATGTAGCCGCGGCGCAGGCGAACCTGTCGCGGCTCACGGAAATCCAGAGCTTCAAGCTGGTGAAGGCGCCTTTTGACGGCGTAATCACGTTGCGCAACGTGGATGTCGGCGCGCTGGTGAACCTGGGCAGCACCATGTTGTATCGCATCGCGCAAACCGGCGTGCTGCGCACCTACGTCAACGTTCCGCAGACCAACGCCGATGCGATCCGCGTGGGACAAACCGCGCAGTTGACCGTCTCCAATCGTCCCGGGCGCCGCTTCACCGGCACCGTGGCGCGCACCGCGGACTCGCTCGATCCGAACAGCCGCACCATGCTGGTGGAAGTCCAGGTGCCCAATTCCGACGGCGCGCTGCTGCCGGGCATGTACGCGGAAGTGGATCTCACCAGCGCGCGGGCCAACCCGCCGTTACTGCTGCCCGGCGACGCTTTGGTGGTTCGCGGCGAAGGCACCGAGGTGGCTTTGGTCCGTCCGGATCACGTGGTTCACTTTCAGAAGATTCAGGTCGGGCGGGATTATGGCGACCGCCTGGAAGTGATCGACGGGCTCCGGCAGGGCGACCTGGTGGTGGCGAATCCGAACGACGTTGTCCGGGAAGGGGTCCAGGTGGAACCGGTCCCCGCGAAGAAGCCATGAAAACAAATTCTCTCCAGCGATCCAGGATTTCTTTGGCGGCCGCGCTGGCCCTGGCCGCGTGCTTCGTGGCGAGCGGCGCCGTCACCCGCGTTGAAATCGCCGAACGGTCCGACCTTCCGGTCGCCAACTACGAACGCATCGCCGGGAAAGTCTATTTCGCGCTGGACCCGAAGCTGGCGGCTAATCGCGCCATCGCGGACATTGACCTGGCGCCACGCAATTCCAAAGGGCAAGTGGAGTTCACGGCCGACCTGGTGATGCTGCGGCCCAGGGACCCCGCCAAGCGAAACGGCACGATGATTCTGGAAGTGGCCAATCGCGGCCGGACGTCGCTGCTGAATCTCGGCGGCGGAGGCGGTCTGAATCCCATGCGGACGGCCAAGGACCTGGGCGATCCGCTGCTGTTCGAGCGCGGATTCACGCTGGCCTGGGTGGGCTGGGAGTTCGATCTGCCGCCGGAGCCGGGTTCGATTCGACTGGAAGCGCCGGTAATTCGGGGCATTCGCGGCCTGGTCCGGTCGCAGATTCGCGTGGACCGCAAGACAACCTCCATGTCGCTGGGCGATGGCAATATGACGGCGTATGTGGCGGCCGATCCGGCCTCCGCCACGATGAGCGTGCGCGACGAGATTGATGCGCCGCGGGTCGAGATTCCGCGCTCCCAGTGGCACATCAGCGATGACGGGAAGAGAGTCGAGTTTCCGGCGGGCTTCGAGCCGGGGCGCATCTATGAGGTGGTCTACACGGGCAAAGACCCGGCGGTGGCCGGCGTGGGCTTCGCCGCGCTGCGCGACTTCGCCTCCTACGAACGCCGGCAGGGCGAGATTCGCTACGCCATCGCCTACGGCATGTCCCAGGACGGCCGCTTCCTGCGCCAGTTCGTTCGCGACGGGTTCAATGGCGACGAGCAGGGCAAGAAAGCGTTCGACGGCGTGTGGGCGCACATTGGCGGAGGAGGAGTCGGGAGTTTCAACGTGCGCTTTGCGCAGCCCTCCCGGACGCGCTGGTTTTATCCCACGGACCTGCCGCCGTTCACTCCCGCCGGGCTTCTGGAGAAGTCGCGCCGCGCCGGCGTCGCGCCCAAACTGATCCTTTCGAACAATTCCAACGAGTACTGGAATTCCGCCGGATCCCTGGTCCACACGTCGCTCGACGGAAAGCGCGATGTGCCCCCGCCCGCGGACGCCCGCATCTACGTCCTGGCGGGGATGCAGCACGTTACCGGGGGCGAGAGGTCCGCGCCGCTGGTGCAGTATCCGGTGAACAACATGGAAGTGCGCTGGTTCATGAACGCCATCCTGCTGGCCATGAACGATTGGGTCACCCAAGGAACGGAGCCGCCGCCCTCGCGCTATCCCAGCCTGTCGCGCGGCGAATTGGTGGATTTGCCTGCCTGGAAGTTCCCGAAGATACCGGGTGTCCGGCCGCTCGCGCAGCTGTACCGTCCGCGTGCGCTCGACTTCGGGCCGCAGTTCGCGAGCAAAGGCATTATCTCCATTGAGCCGCCGAAGGCGGGCGAGGCCTACGTGACGTTCATCCCGCAGGTGGACGCCGACGGCAACGAAACCAGCGGTGTGCGCCTGCCGCAGGTGAGTGTCCCGCTGGGAACCTACACGGCCTGGAACCTGCGCCAGCCCAAGATCGGTGCGCCGGATTCCACTTTGGTGAACATCGGTTCGCTCTTTCTGTTCGCGAAGACCAAAGCGGAGCGAGAAAAAAACGGCGACCCCCGTCTCTCCGTCGAGGAGCGCTACCGCGGCGAAGAGGACTACCTGGCGAAGACGGAAGCAGCCGCGCGCCAACTGGTGAAGCAGCGCTTCCTGTTGGAGCGCGACGTCCCGCAGATCGTCGAACACGCACGCGAACAGTGGCAATCCGTAATGAATTCGTCCGCGACCCACTGAGCGGGCATCACGACCCATCCGTAAAAGGAGGCTGTATGCGCAACAAATTCGGAATTGTAAGCATCGCAATCGCGTCTCTGTTGATGGCGGGCACGGCCTTCGCCGCCGATCTGCCGAACTGGGCCTACGGATTCGCCGGGCCCGGAACTCCGCCGCCGGCAACTCCTGCCGCGCCGGACACCAGCGTGAAGCATCTGCCCGGAAGCAAGGGTGAGTTCACGCGCGCGCAAATCTCCGACCGTTTCGGCCCGGCCGACTGGTATCCCGAGGACCATCCTTCCATGCCGCCTGTCGTCGCCTATGGTAAAAAGCCCAACGTGTTCGCTTGCTCCCTGTGTCACTACCCGAACGGTAAGGGCCGGCCAGAGAACGCGGGCGTCTCCGGCCTGCCGGTGGATTATTTCATCCAGACGATGAAAGATTTCCGCGACGGCAACCGCAAAAGCACGGACATGCGCAAGGCCAATACCAATCTGATGATTCAATTCGCAAAGAATATGACCGACGAGGAGATCCGCCAAGCCGCCGAATACTTCGGCGGGATGAAATGGACGACTTGGATGAGGGTGATGGAAACCAACACCGTCCCGAAGACGCGCATCGCGGGCGGCATGTTCCTGACGATCGAGGGCGGCGGGACAGAACCGCTCGGAAAGCGAATCATCGAAACGCCGGTGAACGTGGAAGGAACCGAAGTGCTGCGTGACGATCATTCCGGGTTCATCGTGTATGCGCCGGTGGGCAGCGTCAAGAAAGGCGAGGCGCTGGTGACCAAGGGCGGCGCCGGCAAGACCACGCGCTGCGGCGCGTGCCACGGCGAGAATCTAGAAGGTTTGGGCCCCGTGCCCGGACTCGCCGGCCGCTCGCCCAGCTATCTGGTGCGCCAGTTGTACGACATGCAGCAGGGCACACGTAAGGGCGAATGGACCGAGCTGATGAAACCCGTGGTAGCGAAGCTGACCAACGACGACATGATCGACATCGCGGCGTACCTGGCTTCGCGCATGCCATAGCACTCCGGCTTCGGCCCGCAACCTTTGGGAATGTTACCCTGAGGTTCGATGGCGAACGAAATCCCCGAAGATCTCGCGGAAAAAGCCGCGGTCATGCGTGAGTTCCGACGGTTGCGCGCGGCCGGGCAGCCGGTTCCGGCCGAGTTGTACGCCCGCCACGTCTGGGCGACCAACGACCATTACGCGGCGGGGCCTGAGCCGGGCCGGCGCATTCCGGATTTCACGCTCCCGGATCAAAACGGCCAGCCGCG
>Ga0335074_10017019_pt1 | contig 10239 bp, 6 predicted proteins | sample Lox_Sample_23_FD_206715 | JGI IMG/M metagenome (GOLD analysis project Ga0335074, IMG submission 206715) | Soil microbial communities from Loxahatchee National Wildlife Refuge, Florida, United States - Lox_Sample_2.3 | ecosystem: Environmental > Terrestrial > Soil > Wetlands | place: USA: Florida...
GATAATCCAGCGCTTCGGGAATCATCACCTTGCTCACCGTCTCCGCTGCCCGGTCTTTGGCCAGCCGCGAGCCGCTCAGGCAGCGACAAAGTTGATTCTGCTGGCGCAGAAAGTCGCCCGCGTCCGCGCACCCCGCGCACGGTCCGGCTTTCAACGGATGAGAGCCATCCGCAGCGACCACGTCCGTAGCCATGGCTGCAATTCCAGGTATCGTGTCTTCCAACTCGTCGAGTTCCTCGACGCTGAAGCACTGCTTGCAACCCTCTTCATTCCAGATCGGATGCTGGTTGTATCCGAAGACAAGTTCTGAACAAATCCGCGAAACCTCACCGGCAGCCTGCGCTGCCTGCACATGGCATAAATCGCTGAAAAACTGCACGGTGCTCAACAATTCTTCGGTCGATGCAGCATCGATCGCGGCATGATGGCCGAGCTCAACTACGTCAAGGACCTGCTGCCGTGATGCCAGCAGCCAGCACAGGGCGTCTGCGAGCGGGAAGGTCACGCCCTGTCGCTGCCCGTGATAGAGCTTGTTGCCGGCGGCGTCGGTTGCCTTCTGCAGATGCTCCAGCGTCCACTGCCACATGCGCATCGCGGAAGCCAGCGTACACGCGCCGGTCCCGGGATGGGCCGAAGCGATGTGCCGCATCTCGAGAATCCAGGAGCGGAACTGCGCAAGGAAAGCCTCCGACGTCATCGTTACCGTGAGTTGCCTGCGCTGTACGGCCTCAGGGCCTTCATATGTCGCTTCGAGCTGCGCGTCCATCCACTTTGTCCCCAGGAAGCCGGGACAATCTTCCGTGATCCCATAGCCGCCCATCAGGCTCACGGCCTCGCGCATCATGTTTGCGCCATGTCCGGTGTTCCACAGCTTGGTGGCCGGGCACAGTACATTAGCCTCCGCATCTTTCAAAACAAACTGCACAAGAGGATCAGAGGCCAACTCTACGCGGCGTGGATCGTTCTCGCGCATTCCCACCAGCTCGATCGCGCGTTGTTCACTCTCGCGCAGAGCTCTCAACTCGGCTCGTCCTCCGGCGATTCCGCGCCCGGCAAGGATCGCGGTCTTCTGTTTTTCGATCGGGTCGAGCTCGTCAAACAAGCGCGCTGCGGCAAATCCCAGAGATGCGGCTGCCTCGCCCGCGGCCCAGACATCAACAAGGCGGTGCAGGGCATCTTCGCGCTGCTGGATTCCTTGCTCGTATCGAACCGAGCCCGGTCTGGCGCCCTCGGCTCCGCGAAAGCGTCCCCGCTGATAACGAATCACGGGCTCGATTGCAGAAAGCAGCTTGGCCGCGGTCATCAGGCCCACCGTAACCCGTGTCCGCCGGAAGACGGCCTCAATGATCTCGCCGTGATCGAAGTTCGGAATGATGATGCCGTCCTTGATTGTGTATCCGCCCACGATCCGGCTGGCAGGAACTTTCAGATTGAAGATGGGGTCGCCCGTCGAAGAAAGCTGATGGACGAGCTTCTTCGTCGGCGTGCCGTGGTCGAACGTGCCCTCATCAGTTTCTTCAAGGATGACAACGCAGCTGCCCTTGATCTTCGGATCGTCCGACGCAACGGCGGCAGTAACGAAATTGGCAAACGCAATGTTCGTGATGAAGCGCCCGCGCTTTTCTACCTGAAGCCACGGCTCATCGCCGTCGCGCCAGCCGGCCACGCGCACTTTTCCGCTCAGCATTCCGGTGTCTACGCCCACGTAGGGAATTGGCTCGGTGAGCACGAACGCGCCACGCCACGGCTTGCGCTTTTCCCCCGGCTGTGGCGGAGCGGAAAGTGTCTTGTAGTGTCGCGACTGCTCTGCTGTACCACGCTCGTGAATAGGTGCAAGCGCGAGAAAACCTGCGAGGCTTGCCGTGGCTGCGCCACCATCCACCCAGGCCAGTTCAAATGCAGCCAGCGCGAGAGCAAGGTTCTTCGGTCCCGCGATGAAGCCACCTTCGTCGGGATCCATGAATGCCGCGGTAATGCCCGCGCGATCGAAAGCTTCGAGCATTTCATTCTTTGCCGGAGTCCATTCATGGTTGTTGCGCTCGCCGGCGGCGACCATGTGGGCCACGGTGTTGCGCGCCACTCCGCGCGCCGACTGAACCAGCATCTGCAGGTCATAGCGATCGGCAAACCGCCATTGGATTTGACGAACGGGGTCGCCCGGTAAAGTCAGCATGGCAGGAAGGGCAGTTGTCGCAGACGTCGACATAAGACCACACCTCAATCAGCGGCAACAATTGTCCCGAAATTCATTCGCGGCGGCATGTGACTCGCATCACGACTTGAGCCCGCCCTAAAAATCCGCGCCAGAATGGGCGGCGGGAGGGAATGCATCAACCCCTGCACAATTTCGGACCAGAAATCTCCGCTTGTGAAGTAACTCGCGTCACATGAAGAAAACAATTTGGCCGCTTAGACTTCATTGCACTTGTGATCACTATCACTGCCAGTTAGCCCACAAAAAGAGTCTCCTCGAAGGTGCGATCCCCGCGAAAGTAGTCCGGATATGCGGAGAAATCCGCTGCGGGGAAGCTATGTGCGTAATTGCGTTTTAGCTAGATAAGAGCCAGTGCGCACGCGACGTGGAGGAAAGACGGCCGCATGACCAAAGCCGCACGATTCGCAGCATTCTTGATTGCTATCTTCGTCGGTCCCGCCCAAAAGCTGGCCGATCGCGTCAAGGCGTTCCGCCGCTACAAAGTTGCCGTCTTCGGAGTTGTTGCGACCGCCGCTCTGCTCGTGCCGCACAGCCTTCCAGCGCAAACTGACTGCCTCTCCTGTCACGGCGACAAGAGCATGACCGACGCCGCGGGCCACAGCATCTCGGTTGACGGAACCACCTTCAATGCCAGTATTCACGGCAGCCTGCAGTGCAACAACTGCCACGCCGACATCAAGGAATATCCACACCCCGACCACATCGCCAAGGTTGACTGCAAGACTTGCCACGCCGATGAGGCGTCGAAGCTGGCGGGCAGCGTCCACTCCTCGTCGAAAGAGCATCCCTGCACGAGTTGTCACGGCAACGCACACGAGATTTTTCCCAAGACCGACGCTCGTTCCGCGGTATATCCGCTCAATGTCCCGAAGACCTGCGGCCAGTGCCACAGCGATGGCGCAATGGCCACCAAGAAAGGCTTGCCCAGCGTCTATCCGCACTACATGGACTCGATCCATGGCTTCGCGCTCAGCAAGGAGGGCCTGCTGGTCGCAGCCAACTGCCAGAGCTGCCACGGATCGCACGGAATCCTGAGCCACAACAACCCGGCGAGTCCAACCTATAAAACCAACATCCCGAAGACCTGCGGGACCTGCCACGCCAAGATCAACGATGACTACCAGGGCGGAGCCCACGGACATGCGGTCGCGTCAGGAAATCTCAAGGCCCCGGTCTGCACTGACTGCCATACGGCCCACGCGATCCTGCAGCCGACGGAATCCGAATTCCGCATGCAGTCGACGCCGATCTGCGGATCGTGCCACAAGGAAAAGCTTTCAACCTACCGCGACACGTTCCATTCACAATTGGGCTCTCTGGGCGGGTACGTTGAGACCGCGCGTTGCTGGGATTGCCACGGAGCGCATCAAATCTATCCGGCAGCTGATCCGCGTTCGCCCATCCACAAGGCCAACCTGGTGGCGACCTGCGGCAAATGTCACGCCGGCGCGAACCTGAGCTTTGTACAGTATCAGCCCCATGCCAACGCGCACGATCGCAAACTGAATCCTGCGCTCTACTTTGTGCGGCTGTTCATGAACGTGCTGCTGGCAAGCGTGCTCACGTTCTTTGTGATTCACACAATTCTTTGGCTGATTCGTTCCCGATTCGACCAGGTCAGGAGAAAGTCGGCGAATGGAGGAAACCATGCCTGAGCTGGCACAAGCACCCGCAGAGACGCAAGAGCAACAGGCGCCCGCAACGGGACGCTTCTTTAGTCGCTTCACGCGCGAGCAGCGTTACCTGCACGCAGTATTATTCAGCACCTTCCTCGGTTTGGCCGGTACCGGCCTGCCGCTGCGCTTCAGCGAGAGCGTCTGGGCGCGTGGCCTGGCGGGGGCTGTTGGCGGCTTCGGCGCGATCCTGTTTTTCCATAAGTTCTGCGCGTTGGTGCTGACCATCGCCTTCCTCATTCATGTCAGGGAGATCTTCCGCCGCGGAATCTTCCGCCGCGAAAAGGGGATCTTCTGGGGCGCCACCTCCATGGTCGCCAATTGGAAGGATGTCAAGGATATCTTCGCGCACATGCGCTGGTTCCTGGGGCTCGGTTCCAAGCCGCAATTTGAGCGCTACGCCTACTGGGAGAAGTTCGACTACTGGGCGGTGTTCTGGGGAATGATCGTGATCGGCTTCTCCGGTTATGCCATGTGGTTCGCCCCGTTCTTCGCGCGCTTTCTTCCCGGATGGGCACTGAACGCGGCGCTGGTAATCCACAGCGAAGAAGGCCTGTTGGCCATCCTGTTTATCTTCTCGATTCACTTCGTCAATACGCACCTGCGTCCTGACAGCTTCCCGATGGACATGGTGATCTTCACCGGCGTCGAGAGCGAAACGGAATTCGCGCACAAGCGGCCGCTGGAGTACGCCCGCATGGTCCGCGAAGGCAAAGTGGAAGAGCGGCTTGGCCAGGCACCGGCAACGTGGTTCGTGAACTTCTCGCGAGTGGTGGGGACCATCGCCATCTTCATCGGTCTCACTCTGCTGGTACTGACGCTGACCGCGTATTTCCACTGAGACGCCAATCATTCGATCATCTTCAAAGACCGGCCGCCAATGGGGCGGCCGGTTTTGCATGCACGCACGATCAGCTTGTTTCCTGCTCGATCAGGGGATCACCTATGATCGAAGACGGGAGTCGTGCTTGCGAATGGGACTGGGAAGAGTTCTCTGGCCTCAGGTTATTACAGCGGGGATATTGTTTTTCACAGCGTCGGCCCTTGCGCAACAGCCGCAGTTGCCGCCGGTCGAGCCGCCGCAACCAATGCCCGGCTCGCAGGCGAGCACACCCACGATTCGCGTCACCACCAATGAGGTGCTGGTTCCCACCCTGGTCGAGAAACCGCACGGGGGCGGGATCATCTACGGGCTGAAACCATCGGATTTCGTCGTGGAAGACAACGGCGTTCCGCAGAAGATCCGTGTCCAGGAAGAACTGGACACGGCGCCAATCGCCCTGGTGATCGCGATGGAAGAGGGAAGAGCCGGCTGGCTGGAGTTTCAGAAGCTGGGTAAGATGGGGCCCCTGCTCGACATGTTCCTTTCCGATCCACGCAGTCAGGCCGCGCTGGTCGGATTCAGTTCCAAGCCGCGCCTGATTCACGACTACACCCACTCGGAAGAAGATCTGGCGCATAGCCTGCAGGAGCTTGAGCCTGGTGATGGCGGGGCCGCGATCCTCGACACTATCAGCTACGGCGTTGATCTATTGCAGGATCAACCGAAAAGCTATCGGCGCGTCCTTCTGTTGATCAGCGAAAAACGCGACCACGGCAGCAAACATACCAAGCCGGCGCAACTGGTCGCAAAGATCGGACGCACCGACGTACTCGTGATCAGCGTTTCGTATTCACCTTCAGCTGCGGAGTTTGCGCACGACGTCAAGGATTCCGGCGAGGACCGCACGCTGAACATGGTGAGCACGCTGGTGATGGCGGTACAGGCATTCAAGAAGAATGTAGCCAAGCAAATCGCCATCATGAGCGGCGGCGAGTACACCACGTTCGTGGGCGACCGCCATTTCGAAGCTCGGATCATGGAATCGGCCAAGGAAGTGCGCAACCGCTACCTGATCACCTTCAGCCCGTCGGATCCGACGCCGGGATTGCACACCATTCGCGTGCGCACCGTGCAGGATTACGGCGCAAAGATCGTTGCGCGGGCGAATTACTGGTTTCAGCCGTAGCGGTGACGCCGGCCGCTCCGCGGGCAAGGGTGAATCGCGGGTGAAACCAGCTCACCGCACCTGTGTTGCGCGATCATCGACCCTTGCCTGGGTCGCATTCCAAATGATCCCGTAGACAACGATTTCAATCCACAGAACAGGAATCAGGGTGATGATTGCCTGGGTTGCGAATCGTTGAGAGCCGGAAATTCCGTCCGGGATACCGGAGACGGCAGCCCGCAGAAAACCGGCCATCATTGCAGCGGCAAATGCGCAGGCCAGAACAATCCTGCTCAACGATACCGGGCGTTGTTCGAAGGGATCCGCGTGAATTGGCTGAGTGTTTCGGTACCAGTGAACACACCAGAGGAGAATGACCACAAGCCCGAATACGGAGCTCAGGTATTGGAGGATTCCAAACCAGGGCCGGGTGCCGAACCACGGCAGGTTCACCGTCTCATGCAGGAAGTGCCAATGCTGGTAAACCCAGAATCGCGGGTGAGTGAATGAATCCCACAAAAGATGCGTCGCGATCCCGACGAGGATGGAAAACGTGATGCTCGCAAAATGCGAGACGGAGCGGATAGAGAGAGAGCGGGGACCGGGTTCAAGTCGTTCGCGCATGCCCCGAGGGAGGCAGGCGACAAGCGGTTCCTTGGCGTAATGGTGAAACAGCCACAGCACCGCGAAGGCCAGGGGCAGATCGAAGACAAAGGCCCCCGGTAAGGTGTGGCCAAACGCCCCGTGATGTCCAAGGAAATACTCGAAATCAGGTGCGAAACAGCCAACCACCAAAGCGGACTGGACCAGGCGGGTTCGCCGAAAGGGCAGTGCTGCCGCGGCGTGGGAGAGAGTAAAAGGCATTACCAGAATTATGACGTCTCCGGGATGGATAGGGTTCACGCGCCTGAAAACTAATGAGTATCCTCGACACCGGGCCGGTGCAATTCAGGTAAAGACCTCAACCGAATCGGGAAATGGGCACGCAAATGGCGCGGAAAGATGCGTTTATGGTAATCTCAATGCAGACACTTGAGAGTGGACTGAGAACGCAAGAGGAGCATCACACGCCGTGCTGGCGACTGCAAAGAAAACTTCATTGATTGAACGCTTCCGCACCCACGAGAAGGACACCGGTTCCCCCGAGGTCCAGATTGCGATTCTGAGTGAGCGGATTGGCGAGCTGACCGAGCACTTCAAGACCCACAAAAAAGACCATGCTTCCCGCCGTGGTCTTCTAATGCTGGTGAGCAAGCGCCGCCGCCTGTTGGATTACCTGAAGACCCATGATTCCGATCGCTATCGCGACGTGATCACCAAGCTCGGGATCCGCAAGTAACCAGAAAGCAAACGTTGAACCGGAAGCGCCCAGACCGGATATTGGTCACGGCCCCGACTTTCCCAGAATTTGGGGCCATGGTGTACCTGGCACAAAAGCGATGCCGCCAGTGCCTGCGAGGAGCTGTTGCCTGTGGGCAAGCTGTCGCAGGCGGGCGAGCGTCGGAATCAGCGCGGCCCGCGCATGCTTTGGCGAAGCCATTCCGCGCCCTGATTCAGCCAGCACCCGCCTCTCCGGCACGCCCCACCCCAAAAGTTTCCCAAGCGAACAAAACGAAACGAGGACTCCATGTCTAAACAAGAAGTGACAGTCGAGCTTGCTGGTGGCAAGCGGCTTGTCTTTGAGACCGGGCGCATGGCCAAGCAGGCCAGTGGCGCTGCACTGGTCACCACGGGCGAAACCGTGGTCCTGGCCACCGCGGTCGCATCTCCTGACCAGCGGGAAGGTATCGACTTTTTCCCCCTTACCGTCGATTACCGCGAGTACACCTACGCCGGCGGACGCATCCCCGGCGGCTTTATCAAGCGCGAAGGCCGCCCCAGCGAAAAAGAGATCCTGACCGCGCGCCAGATCGATCGCCCCATCCGCCCGCTGTTCCCCGACGGCTTCCGCAACGAGACCCAGGTAATCGCGCTGGTCTTCTCGGCAGACAAGCAGAATGATCCCGATGTCATCGGCATCAACGCTGCCGCCTGCGCATTGGCGCTATCCGATATTCCGTTCAGCGCAACGGTTGGCGCCGTGCGCGTGGGCCGCGTCAACGGTGAATTCGTCATCAATCCCACCTATGAAGAACGCGCCGCTACAACCGTGAACATCATGGTCGTCGGTCACAAGGACGGCATTGTGATGATCGAGTCGGGCGCCAAGGAAGAGACGGAAGACGTCATCCTCGCCGCCATCGAGTTCGGCCACGAGCAGATCAAGAAGATTTGCGTGGCCATTGAAGAACTCGTCGCCAAGGCAGGGAAGCAGAAGCGCTCCTTCAAGGCTCCCGATTTCGACGAGGAGTATTACAGCGGTCTCAAGTCGCGCGTTGGCGAGCGCTTGAAAGATGCGCTCGACACCAAGTCCCACGGCAAGATCGAAAGCTACACGCTGATCAAGCAGATCAAGGATGAAGTTGCGGCAGATATCCCGGCCGAACAAGCCTCCGAAGGCAAAAAGAAGCTCGAGCACTACTACGAGGCTCTCCGCGAGCGCCTTTTCCGCGAGCAGGTCACCAAAGATCGCATCCGGCCCGATCGTCGTGCCTTCGACGAGATCCGGCCCATCACCATCGAGACCAGCGTGCTTCCCCGCACCCACGGTTCAGCGCTCTTCACGCGCGGCGAAACCCAGGCCCTGGTGACCGCGACTCTCGGTACGGCCGATGAAGGCCAGCGCCTCGAGACCTTCGAGGGCGAGAAGAAGAAAAACTTCATGCTTCACTACAATTTCCCGCCGTTCAGCGTTGGTGAAACAGGACGTATGACTGGAGTGGGTCGTCGAGAAGTGGGGCACGGCGCGCTCGCGGAGCGGGCCATTACCGCGGTTCTGCCCAGCAGCGAAGAACAGCCCTACACCATCCGCATCGTCTCTGACATACTCGAGTCCAACGGTTCCTCATCGATGGCTTCGGTGTGCGGCGCGAGCCTCGCGCTCTACGATGCTGGCATCGCCCTCAAGGGAGCGGTCGCTGGCATCGCCATGGGCCTGGTGAAGGAAGGTGATGACTACGCCATCCTGACCGACATTGCGGGCGCGGAAGACCACTACGGCGACATGGACTTCAAGGTTGCCGGTACGCGCAAGGGAATTACCGCGCTGCAGATGGACATCAAGATTGGCGGGCTGACCCGCGAGATCCTGCAACAGGCCATGGAGCAGGCAAAGCGCGGGCGTCTCTTCCTGCTCGACAAGATGGACGCCGTGATCGAAGGACCTCGCACGGAGCGTTCGCAATATGCACCTCGCATTGAGACCCTGCAGATTCCCGTCGACAAGATCCGCGATCTGATCGGCAAGGGTGGCGCGACGATTCGCGGCATCGTGGAACAGACCGGCGCGAAGATCGACGTGGATGACTCGGGCAAAGTCAGCGTGGCATCGAGCGACGGTGACGGCCTGAAGCGTGCATTGGAGATGATCGGCAACATTACTGCCGTGCCCGAAGTCGGCAAGATCTATCTGGGCAAGGTGGTTCGTCTCGCCGAGTTTGGTGCATTTGTCGAGCTCTTCCCGGGAACCGATGGTTTGCTCCACATCTCAGAAATCGCGGAACACCGCGTGAAGGAAGTAAAAGACGAGTTGCGCGAGGGCGATCAGGTGATGGTGAAGGTGCTGGCCATCGAAGGCAACCGCATCAAGCTCAGCCGCAAGGCGCTGATCCGGGAGCAGAAGGCAAAGCTGGCGGCGGCAGCAGCCCCGGCAGAAGTCCCCGCTGCTGAAGGCGGCGAAGCTGAAGCTCCTGCGCAGTCTCCCGCGCGTCCGCGCCACGAGTTTGACGAGCGGCAGCCGCGATCGAATCAGAGCACAATCCTGATCGAGGGTGGCGAAGACTTTGACGAGGACGAGTCAGAGGAGTTCGACGAGGAGAACGAGCCGAACTTCAACCGTGCTGATGGTGTAACGGTCGCTGCGGGACAGAGTGCCGGCGCGCCGAAGCCGGGAGGCGCCGGCAATCGCCGGCGTCGCCGGCGTCGGGGCGGACGCGGCGGTCAAGGCGGCAGGAGTTGACCGTTCAAAGTTCTCTGAGTGAATCCTAGAAATGAAAATGCCCGGGCGTCAAAGCTCGGGCATTGTTTTGGCGGGCAAATTCGCTACAAACGAATGAAGCGGTCAAAAATTAACTGAACTTGATCGTACCTTCGCCCGAGACCTGCGCGATCATCTTGAAGCCTTCGTTTTCTCTGGATCGGGGCTCCGGAATCGGCTCGGATTTCACGGGAATACGCTCGCTGGGGGCTTCGCGCGAAACGTTCTTGTCGTCATACATGCGGCGATCGGCAGCGATGCACAAAGATTCGATGTCGGCAGCGTCGT
>Ga0335074_10017020_pt1 | contig 10238 bp, 11 predicted proteins | sample Lox_Sample_23_FD_206715 | JGI IMG/M metagenome (GOLD analysis project Ga0335074, IMG submission 206715) | Soil microbial communities from Loxahatchee National Wildlife Refuge, Florida, United States - Lox_Sample_2.3 | ecosystem: Environmental > Terrestrial > Soil > Wetlands | place: USA...
TGTCGATGGGGGAGAGGTGGTTGTCGAACGCCGTAGTAACCCTGGAGCTGCCGAGTACAAGTGGGTTGGCCCAATTAGCTACGAGAAATCCCTTGCGGAACACGCGGCAGAAATTAACCGCCAACTCGATGAAATTGCGTCCCGAGCCGCGGAGCCTATTCGAGCAAGTGAAGAAGCCGCAGTCGCAGCGCTCAATGCGGTGAAAGAAGCGCACCACATCGCACAGATTGCCAAGTCGCAGAGGAAAGCCAAACAAGATTGAGTTTGGCGTTAAATACGAACGCCCGGCGCGTATCAGACGCCGGGACGCTCGGGAAGGGCGGAGACCACGATGCGCATCACCATTAAGATCACAAGCACCGCGGCTGGTCAAACGGTAGAAATCACCGTTGAACCGCCGACCTAGTGCACACGTACCAAACAGCGCCCCGCTTCCGGTGCTAGCCGTTGGCGGGGCTAATCCAAAGCGCCGGGTGACCCACGCCCTAGACGGATAGAGATTCTGGCGCTTTTCTCCGCTCAACGCAAGAGGAGAAAGCCCATGACTTGCATTCGCTGCAAACACAACGCCGCTTACAAATTTGGTACCTACGGGAAGGGCAGAGTCCAGCGCTGGCGTTGCCACTCCTGCAAGGCAACTTTTGCCGATGCTCCCGCGTCGAGAGTTTGCGCCAGCAACTCATCGCCGAGATCAATTCATGTATCTGCCAATGGCACCTCTTCCCTCCAATCTGGGCTGAATCATGGCGTTAAGACAGTAGTTCAATTCCGGGAGCGGGTCGGTTTGAAACGCTCGCTTACACCATTTCCTAAACTGCTTCTAGAATGCGGGCATGGAGATCAAACGCATCGGTTCGCAGCCCTCAGGCAAAGGTCCGGCAGACTGGTTTACCGGCACGGTACGAATTGACCCGCTTTTTCAGGCACCTGACCCGGCGCTGGTCGCCGGCGCCAGCGTGACGTTCGAGCCGGGAGCGCGCACCGCCTGGCATACGCATCCCCTGGGACAGACGCTGATTGTCACGGCGGGCTGCGGATGGGTTCAGCGGGAGGGCGGTGCGACCGAGGAAGTTCACGCCGGAGATGTGGTGTGGTTTGCACCCGGAGAGAAGCATTGGCATGGGGCTACTCCGACCACGGCTATGACGCACATCGCCATTCAGGAACGGTTGGACGGCAAGGCGGTGGAGTGGATGGAGCACGTCAGCGACGAACAATACCGGCGGTGAAGGCGGAATGAAAGCCGGCCCGGCTTGAATTTCCGCGCCGATGGAATCTCCGGAAGAAGCGATTGCCGAGACGAGCCAGTCAGATTCCGCAGCCTCCGCGTAGTTCCGCCATCCCGCCAGCGTTCCGTGACCGCTTCCAGCGTGCTGTAAAGCCCTGATTCTCCGTATCCCAAGAAAATCGCAACACATTTTTCAGCCGTTCCTAACGACATTGAGCTGGCGCACCGGGTAAGTTTCTATCCAACCCTTCCCGGGCAGGCCAGCCGTCGTGGCAATGGGAACGGAAAGGAGAGCTCAATGCCTGACGTATTTTCGATCTACAACTGCGGCACTTCGCACAACCGCCAGAACCTGGATGAGACGGTCGCCAACCTGGCGCGGCGCACCGCCGGTGCGGAGAATCGCGACTGGATTATCAATGACGGGCCGGGAAGCTCCTCGCACGGCGCGGGCAAAGGGGCGACAGCGCTCGACCGAGGTCTGGCGGCGCAGGCAAAGACGCCGGGAACCTGGGACCCAGTGAGCGGGCTTAAGCAAAGCGCCGCCTTCGCGGCCCTGCGCGGGGTGGTGGACGGGTATGGCTGGGAGCAGAATGTGGAGCACACCATGGCGGTGCTGAACGCGACCGTCGACCTGCCGCGCGCGATCAACATGGTGGGCTGGAGCCGGGGCGCGATTACCTGCTTTATGATCGCCCACGCGCTCAATGAGAATCCGCAGACGAAAGCGATCGCGGTGAATATTTTCGTATTCGATCCTGTCCCCGGGCCGGGGAACTTCGACGACCCCGACAAGGTGACACTGCCCGACAATGTGAAGAAATACGCGGCGATTGTGCAGCAGGATGAGCGGAGGAAGATCTTCAAGCCGGTGCTGATCGACGCCGACCAGGCGCCCGGCATCCGGACGAGGTTCTACTACATGCCCGGAGGCCACTCGACGGCTGTCTTCCGAACCAAGAACGAGGTGGGCCTGATCGGGGCGTTCCTCGCCCACCGGTTCCTGGAAAAGCATGGTACGCGGCTGAACAACCCGATCCGGCTCACCGCGCGCGACCTGTGCGAGCTCTACGCCAAGGTTCGCGTGGACATTGCGGAATACAAAAAGAGCGGTGGAGGCATTCTGCTGGGTCTGGGCAAACAGCGGCGCACGGTGCCGAACCGGTTCGAGGACACGGGCTATTTCATCAACGACCACCATGCGAGCCAGTTCCGGAAGACCTTTCCGCAGGTGTGGTTGGCGCTGGACCATGGTGTCAGCGCGGCGGGGCAGCCAGCATTTGCGAGCGCCGTGGCGGCGCTCAAGAACAGCGCGCCGACGACCTATCTGTCGCTGGAGAAGACGGGGATCCTTAGCTGAGCTACAAGGGCTTCAGACTGAGGAGAAAGCTGAGCTACAAGGGCTTCAGACTGAGGAGAAGAAGGAAAAACGCGATGATCAGAGCGCAGGTTCTTAACCAGTGATAGAGATCCCATCGCCGCTCGTGTGTCTGCCAGTCGCCGGGGAGGGAGTCCGGCGTCCAGGTCTTGATCCGGTTGTTGATCGGCACCGGGCCGATCAGTGAGAAGACCACAGCGAGCACCTGAAGCGCAGCTGAGATTGCGGCCAGACGCCATGCCGCGCTGCTTAGCTTGGCGAAGGGCAGCAGAAGCAGCAGATTGAGCAACGTAGAGCCGGACATCCAGAACGGCATCACGCGGCCGAAAAGGATAGCGAATGCCGAACGCATCCGGATGTGCGTATCGAGGGGCTGGCGGTTCAGCGAGGGATGGGCAAACACCGCTACGTTCAACTCGCTTCCGCACATGAGACCGAGCACCAAAGCGGCAAGAATTTGAAGTGTAAGCAAATGGAGGCCTCGTGGAAGTTAGACGGCACAGAGCCACGCAATTGTTCAGCCTCAAGCGGAGGTTCAGTGATTACTGCCGAAACTTCTTTTGAATCAATGCAGGTCCGCTCACCTGCTCCACCTTGAGATTGATATCGACCTCGCCGCGGCCATCGCCCCTTCGGTTGCCGGCCATGCCGTAATCTCTGATCTCGAAGGGCACGATTCCCTGGACGTATCCTGAGCCGCCCCCCTGATCGGCGATTACAAGACTCAGAGTGGCCGGCTTCGACACGCCATGCATCGTGAAAGTTCCGACGAGGTCGTAGGTAGTTTTACCGGTCTGGATCACCTTATTGGACTTGAACGAAATCACAGGGTCCTGCGCGGCATCGAGGAATTCCTTACCCTTTAACTTCTCGTCGCTGTTGCTCGCCGAGTGCACGCTCGCGGCCTGAATTTCGACGTCCAGCGTGGCCGATGTCGGGTCGCGCGACGCAAAGGTCAGCGTTGCATTCCACTTCTCGAAATTGCCCGTCACCGGCGTTGAAGATTCCACGTTGAACCTGATGGCGCATTGGACTGGAGTAGCTTTGAATACGGGCACCTGCGCCCGGCACGGCGGGCATGCTAAGGCGGTAGCCAGGAGACAGAGGACAGACAGTCGCATGCCGAGAGTCTGGCCGCCCGGGAAGTGATTGTCAACGGATAAATGGTCTTCCGAGCGGAAGTTGCGCCTTCTGTGCGAATGATTTGAAATACCCTCTGGCATGAGTACGCAGAAGCTGGCATTTCTATTTCCCGGACAAGGCTCTCAATCGGTCGGCATGGGCCGGGAGCTGTCTGACAATTTTCCGGCCGCGCGGCAGACCTTCGAGGAGGCTGACGACGCGCTGGGATTCGCCCTCTCCGAGCTTTGTTTCAACGGGCCGGAGGAGCAGCTCAAGCTGACTGAGTTCACGCAGCCTGCGATCTTTACGGTCTCGATTGCCGCCCAGCGGGTGCTGGCCGAAAAGGGGATCACGCCGAGCTTTGTCGCCGGGCATTCGCTGGGCGAATATTCGGCAGACGTCGCTGCGGGAGTCATCTCCTTTGCCGACGCGGTGCGCACCGTCAGGAGCCGGGGCCAGTTCATGCAGGAGGCGGTTCCGGCAGGCGAGGGCGCGATGGCCGCGGTGCTGGGCATGAGCTCGGAGGACGCGGCGAAGGCCTGCGCCGACGCGGCAAAGGAGACAGGCGGGGTGGTCTCGCCGGCGAACTTCAATTCGCCGGAGCAAACGGTGATCTCGGGCGCGGCGGCTGCGGTGGAGCGGGCGGCGGGGCTGTGCAGGGAGAGGGGAGCCAAGAAGGTGGTAATGCTGCCGGTGAGCGCGCCCTTCCATTGCGCGCTGATGCAGCCGGCGCAGGACCGGCTGGCGGGACTGCTGAAGGGGCTGACATTTTCGCCGGCGGGCGTGCCGGTGGCGGTCAATGTCGACGCGACCCTGGTCAGCGAATCGGATCGGCTTCGCGATGCGCTCGTGCGGCAGGTGACGGGATCGGTGCGGTGGGTGGAGTCGATGCGGCTGCTGATCGCCGAGCAGCCGACGCACTTCATCGAGGTGGGTCCGGGCAAGGTGCTGTGCGGTCTGATGCGGCAGATCGACCGCAGCCAGACGTGCCTGAATGTGGGCGATGTGGCGAGTCTGGAGAAGACGCTGGCGGCGCTGGAGTCAGCGAGTCAGCAGGTCAGCGAGTCAGCAGGGCAGGGGTGAAGCGCGCTTACAAGCCCCCGTGCTTACGGCCCCATGTAGAGCTCGACGGGCGAGAATCCGATGGTCTTTGTCCTCGAGTCGACGCGCAGGAAGATGGGCGTCTTGCCGCCGTTGATGTTCACGCCCATGACGACTCCGTTGCCGACTTTCTTGGCGACGATGATCTGGTGGGACTTGATCACTCCGTAATCGCTGGCCGGGCCCCAGTCTTTCTGAAACTGGGTGAAGTCGTAGGCCTTGTACTGGTCCGGATGCTGCTGCCAGTTGGGGTCGTTGTTCCAGAGCGCATAGGCTTTCTGCAGATCGCCGGACTGGACAGACGCGAAGAACTGGTCTACGCGGCGGTCCTGGGGCCAATGCCACAGCTGCCAGGGGACGTCGACCGCCCAGGACCCGGTGGCGAGGGCCCCCACGATCACGATTACCACCCCTGCGATCAATAAGTTACGGTTGCGCCGCTCGCGGCGAGCGTTGAACTGAGGAGCATCCAATAATGTCATCGGCGGCTATCGTTCCTTTCGGCTGGGGGCAGCCCCCTCCACTCCATTCTGACACCGTACCGCGGAGGGCGGTTTCTCAGCGGCTGTAGCTGGTGCGGTCCTTTTCGGCGCGGCGCTCGAGGGCGAGCGCGATGAGCCGGTCAATAAGTTCAGGATACGCGATGCCGGAAGCCGCCCACAGCTTGGGGTACATGCTGATGGAGGTGAATCCGGGCATGGTGTTGATCTCATTCAGATAGATGCGGCCGGCCTTGCCGGCGTTCGGTCCCGACTTCGAGATGGGCTCCATGAGGAAGTCGACGCGGGCGAGGCCGAAGCAGTCGCAGGCGCGGAAGGCGGCGATGGCCATCTGCTGGACTTCTTTCGTCTGCTTCTTCGAAAGCTTCGCCGGGATGATGAGGTCGGAGCCTTCGCTGAGGTATTTCGCCTCGTAGTCGTAGAACTCCTTGCCGGGGACGATTTCGCCGACGACGGAGGCCTGGGGGTTGTCGTTGCCGAGGATGCCGACTTCGAGCTCGCGGGCCTTGCCGGTCTTTTTCCGATTCCGAGACGCGGAGCCACCGACCGCCTGCTCGACGACGATCTTGCGGTCGTAGCCGGCGGCGATGTCGATGGCTGGGGCGAGTTCCTTGCGATCGTGGGCCTTGGTGATGCCGACCGACGAGCCGAGGTTGGCGGGCTTGACAAAGAGCGGGTAGCGGAGGGCGGCTTCGATTTTGGCGATGGTCTTTTTCGGGGAGGCCTCCCATTCGTAGCGCAGGAAGGTGACGTGCTTCGTTATGGGCAGCTTCGCGGCGGCGAAGAGGCGCTTCATGATGTCCTTGTCCATGCCGGTGGCCGAGCCGAGGACTCCCGAGCCGACGTAGGCGATGCCGGCGAGCTCGAAGAGGCCCTGGATGGTGCCATCTTCGCCAAACGTCCCGTGCAGGACGGGGAAAATGACATCGAGGCTCAGGGTTGAAGTGGGCGCGGCGCTTGCGTGCAGATCGAGGGATTGTGCGTCGGTCTCGAAGGGGACGAGCGCGCCGGTCTTACTCTCGGATGGGACGGGCGGCACGATCACCGACTCGCCGCGCGCGAGGACAGCGGCGGAAGCCGTGGTCTCGGGGTCGCCGGCGCGCAGGGCGCGGGGCTCTGACGCGGGTTGTCCGGCGAGCAGACGGGTAGCGTCGCTCGATGTGACCCAACGGCCCTCCTTGGTGATGCCAATGGGGGTGATTTCGTACTTCTTCGGATCGATGGCCTTAAGAACCGATGCGGCGGAAAGCAACGAGACTTCATGCTCGCCGCTGCGGCCGCCAAAGAGGACGCCTACGCGAAGTTTGGGCATAGTTCTAGACACTTGGATCGAGATGTTCTTTCGGAACTCGAAATACTCCCTTGATGCATTCGGAGTTCCGGATCGCAATCTGAATGTGATTCTTTTCCATGAAAGCGGAACCTGAATATAACTGCGGAGGTTCCTGGAAGATCGCCTTGATGCTGTCGACCGGCGTCTGGTCTTTGACGCTACGAATCTTATGCAGATAGTTGATGACCGCGCAGTCGAGAGGATGCCTGAACTGCTCGGGACGGTTCACCGGTAGCGGCAGTCTTGCCGCCCTGTACGCTTCTTCGAGGGCGAGATACGCACCCTTCACCATCTGGAGACCAACACTAGTAGTCAGATCGAGACAATACCCGAGATCGAGAATCACTCCGATGACGAAAGGCTTCTTTACTCGTTTGGGTTCGCGCGACGACACTTCCTGTGCGAATTGCAAACCCCGGAGAGGGTTGGCCTCCCAGAAGTAGATACCCTCGCCGAGCCAGTCGTAATCGTTGCTGCTGGGAAGGAACTTTTGATTGCGGAGGAGTTGCTCGCCTACAGCCTCATCGCACCCGTGATAGCCAAGAACAAATGAAGCCGAGAGCTTGTGCACCGGAAGGACTATCGATACTGCTTGCGGGGATTGCCCTTTGGAGTCAGGAAGCCCGCATCCACGAGCGTCTTGAGAGCGGCTTTGCGGGAGCGAGTTGCTTTCTTCGTGAACTGGCGCGCAGCCCGGCGAAATGCCTGCAGTTCCTTCCGCTGCGAAGCAGTCATTAGCCCACCGCTATCATCTGGTTTTGATACTGCCTGAGCCATGGATTCAGCCTATCACGCATGATGCATCGAGCCGCAAGTGACTAAAGTATCTCGCCGTTACGGGTAAATCCGGTTCAGGGTGCGGGCAAAGGGAATGGTCTCGCGAACGTGATCGAGGCCACAGATCCAGGCGACGGCGCGCTCGATGCCCATGCCGAATCCGGAGTGGGGCACCGAGCCATATCTCCGCAGATCGAGATACCACTGGAAGGCGTCCATCGGCAAGTTGTGCTCTTCGATGCGCTTTTTTAAGAGATCGAAAGAAGCGATGCGCTGCGATCCGCCGATGATCTCGCCGTATCCCTCGGGCGCGAGCACGTCGACGCAGAGAGCGTACTTCGCGTCGTGAGGGTCGGGCTCCATATAGAACGCCTTCACGGCTGCGGGATAGCGGTGCACCATGACGGGACGGTCGAACTGCGAGGAGATGTAGGTCTCGTCGGGCGAGCCGAAGTCGTTGCCGTATTCGAAAGCATTTTCGAGCAGGCCCTTGGCGTGCGCCTCGTTGAGCATGGCGACGGCATCGTCATAGCGCAGGCGCGGAAATGGCGCCTTGATGGTTTCGAGCTTAGAGGTGTCGCGGCCGATGACTTTCATGTCGGAAGCTCGGCGCGTCAACACGCGGTCGACGATGAAACTGAGGAACTGCTCGGCGAGCTCCATGAGGCCGTCGAGGTCGCAGTAGGCGACTTCAGGCTCGACCATCCAGAACTCGGTCAGGTGACGGCGGGTCTTCGACTTTTCGGCGCGGAAGGTCGGGCCGAAAGAGTAAACCTTGCCCAGCGCGAGCGCGGTGCTCTCGATGTAAAGTTGACCACTCTGCGTGAGGTAGGCTTCGTCGCCAAAATATTCGACGGGAAAGAGCGTGCTGGTGCCCTCACAGGCGGCAGGTGTGAGGATGGGCGGGTCAGTGAGAACGAAGCCGCGCTCGTCGAAGAAGTCGCGCGCGGCCTTGATGATCTCGGCGCGGATGCGCAGGATGGCTGCCTGGCGCGGGGTGCGAATCCAGAGATGGCGATGCTCCATCAGGAAGTCGGTGCCGTGCTCTTTGAGGGAAATGGGGAAGGGGGTGTCTTCGGGCACTCGCTGGACGACCTCAATGCCTTCGACATCTAATTCGTAACCGCCGGGTGCCCGTTTGTCGGCGCGGACTTTTCCGGTGACGATGACACTGGATTCCTGGGTGAGCCCCTTGACGCTGTCGAAGACCTCTGGCGGGACTGCTGCTTTAGGCACGATGCCCTGGATGGTCCCCGTGCCGTCGCGAAAGATGGGAAAGAGCAGTTTGCCACTCTCGCGCAGGTTGTAGAGCCAGCCCTGGATGGTGACGCTGCGGCCCTCGTGTTCTCCGATTTTTGCGATGGTGGTGAGAGGTCTTGATTCTGTCGCCGTTTCGGTTACTAATTCTGTCTTTGTTTCTTCTGCCATATCTTCACAAATTCCGTAGTATCGCGGGCTCGCCTTTTTCTAATCCCTGATCCCTGTTCCTCAGAATTTCTCGAAGGCTTTCGCTGCCTTCCGCACCACGCTCTCCGGTGTTTCTTCCAGCGCGTAGTGAATTTCGAGCACGCCGGCGGGCGTCTGCGGTGCGGTCTTCAGTCCGTTGAAGACATCGTCCCAGGCGATCGTGCCGTCGCCGGGCCAGAGATGCGAATCGCGATCGCCCTTGTTGTCGTGCAGATGCGAAGAGCGGATGCGGTCCTTCAATTCAGACAGAACAGACGCTACGCCCTCGGTGAGATGCGCGTGGCCGACGTCGAGGCAGACGCCGATGTCGGTGAAGTGTCCGGTGCTGAGGATTTCGAGGATATTCGCCGGCCGGGTTACGTCGTTTGTCAGGTTTTCGATCAACAGCTTTACGCCGAGCGGGTTGGCGAAGGCGCGCAGATGCTCGAGGGCGGTGAGGGAAAACTCGAGGGAGCGCGGGCTCCAGGTGTCCTCGCGCTCGCCGAGGTGAACGACGAGGAAGCGAAAGGGGATCTGCTCGGCGACTTCGAGGGCGCGCTTGATCTCGTCCATTGCGTCGATGCGGCGGCCCTTTTCGGGATGGATGACATTGACGCCGGGAGCGCCGCCGCGTCCCATTTCGAGGTCGGAGTAGAGCGGAGCGTGCATTGAAAACGGCTCCGTCCTGTTCGACCGGAACCACTCGGCAAGATCGCGAACCTCGCTACGGTTGCCGTAGTCGAAGTGCTGGCGGACGGCGAAGAGCTCGACTCCCTGGGCACCGGATTTTTGAATTGTCTCTAACAAACCGGGATGGAGCCGGTTGCGAAGAAAAACGTGCGACGAGATAACCTTCAGCATGAAAGTGAGACCTGGGAAAACCCTCAGGTTTCTATTCTCTCATTCGCGGCTGCTTCCTGTACGCCACTCCGCCTGTAGGGCGCGTCCCTGCTTGCATTAATATCCCGCCGCTTTCCCGAAGTGATGCCTGTGATCCTGTCCGCCTTCGAGATCGCCGGTGGCAGGATCGACCTCGATGCACTCTCCGTCGCTCCAGTGGCCGCCGATCTTGAGCTGGTAGCCGAGGGCGCGCAGGCCTTCGACGGTCGAGTCGGAGAAGCCGGGCTCCATGAAGAGGATGTCGGGCAGGTACTGGTGGTGGAAGCGCGGGGCATCGACGGCCTCCTGAATGTTCAAGCCTTCATCGGCGGCGCTGAGAAAGATGTTCGCGACGGTGGTGATGATGCGGCCTCCGCCCGGCGAGCCGAGCACAAAGCGAACCTTGTCATTCTGAAGCACAATGGTCGGCGTCATGGCGGAGAGCGGGCGCTTGCCCGGAGCGATGGTGTTGGC
>Ga0335074_10017023_pt1 | contig 10238 bp, 5 predicted proteins | sample Lox_Sample_23_FD_206715 | JGI IMG/M metagenome (GOLD analysis project Ga0335074, IMG submission 206715) | Soil microbial communities from Loxahatchee National Wildlife Refuge, Florida, United States - Lox_Sample_2.3 | ecosystem: Environmental > Terrestrial > Soil > Wetlands | place: USA: Florida...
CGGGCGGGGCCGACCGGGGCCGGGCAGGGCCGGGAGCCGAAGGCGATCCGGGTGATGAGCCGGATCTTGGTGTTGGTGGATTCGATCAGGGCGTTGGACAGGCCCCATGCCCGGCGCGCGGGAACCTGGCGGGGAACCCTCTGTGCGCTCCTGCGTCGCACAATCATGTTCACCCAGCGCCCCAGACCCCGTGCCGTGCCGTGCCGTGCCGTGCCGTGCCAAGATTGGGGGTCGCCGGGCGGGTTGGGGTCGCCGCACAGGTTCGCAGCACGCGAGTACGGTTGGCGCGAGGTGCGCGCAGGGCAGGGGCGGGGCGCGTGTGGGAGATCCCGCGCGCGGGAGTTCCGTGCCAGGCTAGGCTTTCTGGGTTACACGACCGAAAGGCGGTCCGCCGTGCAGATCCTCGTCGAACGAGATGTCTTCGCCGATGCGGTGGCCTGGACGGCTCGAGCGCTGCCTGCCCGGCCTACGGTTCCGGTGCTGGCCGGCATGCGTCTGGCGGCCGAGGGCGACGAGCTGACCTTGTCCAGCTTCGACTACGACGTGTCCGCGCTGGCCACGCTGCCCGTCGACACTCAGGCCGCGGGCAGTGCGCTGGTGTCAGGACGGCTGCTGGCCGAGATCAGCAGGAACTTGCCTGGCAAGCCGGTGCAGCTCAGCTCGGATGGCGGCCGGGCCGTGCTGACGTGCGGCAGCGCGACTTTCAACCTGCTGACCATGCCGGAGGACGAGTACCCGGCGCTGCCCGAGATGCCGCCAGCGGCGGGAACGGTTGGCAGCGACGCCTTCGCTACGGCTGTGAGCCAGACAGCCGTCGCGGCCGGGCGCGACGACACGCTTCCCTCGCTGACCGGCGTTCGCATCGAGATCGAGGGTGACACGCTCACGCTGATCTCGACCGACAGGTACCGGCTCGCTGTGCGGGAGCTGCGCTGGACTCCTGCCAGGCCGGACCTGTCGGCCGCGGTGCTGGTGCCGGCGAAGGCACTGACCGACACCGCGCGCTCGCTTACGACCGCAGCCGAGGTGTCGATTGCCCTGGCCTTGCCGGGCGATGAGGGCGCCAGCGGCGACGGCATGATCGGCTTCGAGGCGGGCGGCCGCCGGACGACCACGAGGCTCCTCAGCGGCGAGTTCCCGCGTTACCGCACTCTGCTGCCCAGTTCGGTCAGCGCGACCGCCGAACTGTCGACGCCGGTGCTGATCGAGGCGGTGCGCCGGGTGGCGCTGGTAGCGGAGCGCAACTCGGCGGTACGGCTGAGCTTCACCGGAGACCAGCTTTCGCTTGAGGCTGGCACCGGTGATGAGGCACAGGCCGACGAGGCCATGGACGTGAGCTTCGAGGGCGAGGATCTTTCGATCGCCTTTAACCCCAACTACCTGCTCGACGGCCTCACCGCGATGGACAGCGACATCACCAGGATCGCATTCACCGAGCCTGGCAAGCCCGCGTTGCTCACCGGCAAGCCTGGTCCTGACGGCAACCCCGACTACCGCTACCTGCTAATGCCGTTCCGCCTCAACAGCTAACGTGCACCTCACCAGGCTGGCGCTCACCGATTTCCGCAGTTACGAATCGGCCGATGTCGAGTTCGGCCCTGGCGTGACCACGTTCACCGGAGCCAACGGCGCGGGCAAGACAAACCTGATCGAGGCCGCCTGCTATATCGCCACTTTCGCCAGCCATCGGGTATCCGCTGACGCCGCGCTGGTGAGGTCCGGCGCGCAGCGCGCGATCTTGCGGGCCGGAATCCACTCGCAGGCGCGAGACAGCCTCGTCGAGATCGAGCTCAATTCCGGCAAGGCCAACAGGGTCAGGCTCAACCGGGTGCCGCTGACCAGGTCGCGGGACGCGCTCGGCACGCTGCGGTGCGTCCTTTTCGCACCTGAGGACCTCGCGATCGTCAAGGGCGACCCGTCAGAGAGGCGCCGCTACCTCGACGATCTGCTCGTAGCCAGCCGTCCCAGGTACGCGGCGGTCCGCTCGGACTACGAGCGCGTCGTCAAGCAGCGGACCGCGCTACTCAAGTCGGCAAGGACGGCCGGAAGAGCGCCGGCCGGACTGGACATCTGGGACGAGCAGCTCGTCGCCAAGGGAGCCGAGCTGACCGAGGGCAGGCTGAGGCTCGCGGCAGCGCTGCGCCCCCAGGTCACCGCCAGCTACGCCGACGTGGCCGCCGACCAGCGTTCCGCGTCGATCAGCTACCGCCAGGGCTCTGAGCGCTCGGCCGTCTACGACCCTGAGCCCGAGTCCGGCAAGCTGCGGCAGGCGCTGGCCGAGTCGCTTGACCGGCTGCGGCGGGCCGAACTTGAGCGGGGAGTCTGCCTCGCCGGCCCGCATCGGGACGAGCTCGAACTGAAGATCGGCGAGCTGCCTGCCCGCGGCTACGCCAGCCACGGCGAATCCTGGTCGCTCGCGCTCGCGCTGCGGCTGGCCGCGTTCGGCTTGCTGCGCGCGGACGGCGAGGACCCCGTGTTGCTGCTCGATGACGTATTCGCCGAGCTTGACGCCGGCCGCAGGGAACGGCTCGCCGAGCTGGCCGCCGGTGCCGAGCAAGTACTCGTGACAGCGGCCGTCGCGGCGGACGTGCCGGTGCGGCTCGCTGGGGAGGGCATGTCTTATTTGGTTGCTGGGGGGCAGGTGCGGCGTGGCTGAGGGCGAAACGCAGGACAGGGCCGCACTCGCGGCGCAGGCACTGGCCAGGGCGAAGGTGGACGCGGCAGCGAGAGGAACTCATCCGCAGGCAGTCGCCACGGGAAAATTTGGCGAAAAAAAGCTTGCCGAACCGGCTGGCCCCGCAGCGGCCACCGCTTCAGGCGGCCGGGTGCGCCGCGAGGACCCGGCACCGCTCAACGCGGCCATCAGCGCTCTGATGCGGGAGGCCGGCTGGGAGCTTTCCGTGGCGGCCGGGTCAGTTTTCGGCCGGTGGGCGCAGATCGTGGGCCCCGATCTCGCCGCCCACACCACGCCCGTCGGTCTCGCGGAAGGGGAGCTGGTCGTGTCAGCGGACTCGACCGCCTGGGCGACCCAGCTCAGGCTGCTCGCCAGCCAGCTCGTGCGGCGGCTGAACGCCGAACTGGGTGACGGAGCCGTGCTCAGGGTGCTTGTACGCGGGCCGGGAAGCGGTTATCCACAAGCTGGCGGGTGGCGGGTGCGCGGCGGTCGGGGTGAGCGCGACACTTACGGTTAACAGGCGACCGCATGCGGCCCAGACTGGCGGTACAAGCAGGTAAAATAGGCAAGCGTACCGGGACAGCTGCGGACGGGGAAGAGCAGCGGCAAATCCGGCGCGCCCGTTGATCGCCGACGCGGTCGACGCGGTTCTGGTCGGCCCGCTTTCTGACAGGAGCGAATCGTTTGTCTTACGACGCACGCTCGATCACGGTCCTCGAAGGCCTTGAGGCGGTTCGCAAGCGCCCTGGCATGTACATCGGCTCCACGGGCGAGCGCGGCCTGCATCATCTGGTACAGGAGGTCGTCGACAACGCTGTGGACGAAGCCCTGGCCGGCTACTGCGACACCATTCTGGTGACGTTGCTGGCCGACGGCGGCGTCAGCGTCTTCGACAACGGCCGTGGCATCCCGGTAGACAATCACCCGGTGGAGAACCGCCCGGCAGTCGAGGTCGTGCTGACCACACTGCACGCGGGGGGCAAGTTCGACGGCAAGTCCTACGCGGTATCAGGCGGACTGCACGGCGTCGGCGTCTCCGTCGTCAACGCGCTGTCCGCGCGCCTTGAGGTAGAGATATGCAAGGACGGCTACGTCTGGCGGCAGTCTTACGAGCTAGGTGATCCGACCGGCCCGCTGGTCAAGGGCGAGGAGACCGACAGGACCAGCACGATCATCACGTTCTGGCCGGACGGCAACATCTTCGAGACCACTAACTGGAGCTTCGAGACGCTGTCTCGCCGGCTGCAGGAGATGGCGTTCCTCAACCGCGGCCTGTCGATCACGCTCAAGGACGAGCGCCCGGACGAAGACCGGACCACCGAGCAGGCCGAGGTGAGCTACTGCTACGACGGCGGTATCGCGGACTTCGTGCGTTACATCAACAAGTCCAAGGACGCGATCCACGACTCGGTGATCGAGTTCGGCGAAGAGGCGATCGGCATCTCGGCCGAGGTCGCGATGCAGTGGAGCGGCTCCTACGCCGAGTCCGTGCACACCTTCGCTAACACGATCAACACCGCCGAAGGCGGCACGCACGAAGAGGGCTTCAGGTCCGCGCTGACCACGATCGTGAACCGCTACGCCCGTGAGCAGAAGCTGGTTAAGGAGAAGGACGAGGCGCTCACCGGTGACGACGTCCGCGAGGGCCTGACCGCGATCATTCACGTCAAGCTGGCCGAGCCGCAGTTCGAGGGCCAGACGAAGACCAAGCTAGGTAACACAGAGGCCAAGTCGTTCGTGCAGAAGACCTGTAATGATCATCTGCGCGACTGGTTCGAGCGCAACCCGGGCGAGGCCAAGTCGATCGTCATCAAGGCGACGCAGGCCGCGCGGGCGCGGATTGCCGCGCGGCACGCTCGCGACCTGACCCGCAAGGGGTTGTCCGGTGGTTCAGGCCTGCCAGGCAAGCTCTCCGACTGCCAGTCTGGCGACCCGGCGCAATGCGAGATCTACGTCGTCGAGGGCGATTCGGCTGGCGGTTCGGCCAAGGGCGGCCGCGACCCGATGTTTCAGGCGATCCTCCCCATCCGCGGCAAGATCTTGAACGTCGAGAAGGCGCGGATCGACAGGGCGCTGAAGAACAACGAGGTCCAGTCCCTCATCACGGCGCTCGGCACCGGCATTCACGACGAGTTCGACATCAGCAAGCTGCGCTACCACAAGATCATCTTGATGGCTGACGCGGACGTGGACGGGCAGCACATCACCACGCTGCTGCTGACGTTGCTGTTCAGGTTCATGAAGCCGCTGATCGAGGCGGGCTACGTGTACCTGGCGCAGCCGCCGCTCTACAAGATCAAGTGGGATGGCCGCGGCAACGAGTCGAGCTACGCCTACTCAGACAGGGAGCGGGACGCGATCATCGACGCGGGCATCGCCGAGGGCCGCAGGGATCCGAGGCCGCGCGATGGCGTGCAGCGCTACAAGGGTCTCGGCGAGATGAACGCGACCGAGTTGTGGGAGACCACGATGGACCCGGCAGGGCGAGTGCTCAGGCTGATCACGCTGGACGACGCCGCCCAGGCCGACGAGTTGTTCAGCGTGCTGATGGGCGAGGACGTTGAGGCCAGGCGCGCTTTCATCCAGCGCAACGCTAAGGATGTCCGGTTCCTGGACATCTAGGAGAACATTTCTGTGACTACTGACACGACTGAGGCCGACGGCACTGGCGGCGGACGGCTTGAACCTGTCGACATCCAGGTCGAGATGCAGCGAAGCTACATCGATTATGCGATGTCGGTCATTGTCGGGCGCGCGCTGCCTGACGTGCGCGACGGCCTCAAGCCGGTGCATGTCCGCGTGCTTTACGCGATGTACGACGGCGGGTACCGGCCCGACCGCGGGCACTCCAAGTGCTCGAGGGTCGTCGGCGACGTCATGGGCCAGTACCACCCGCACGGCGATTCGGCGATCTACGACACGCTGGTCAGGCTGGCGCAGACCTGGTCGATGCGGATGCCACTGGTCGACGGGCACGGGAACTTCGGCTCGCCGGGCAACGACCCGCCGGCCGCGATGCGCTACACCGAGTGCCGCCTCGCGCCGCTCGCGATGGAAATGCTGCGGGACATCGACAAGGACACGGTCGATTTTCGGCCAAATTACGACGGGCGATCGTCGGAACCGGTAGTACTGCCCGCCCGCTTTCCCAATTTGCTGGTCAACGGCTCTGAGGGCATCGCGGTCGGCATGGCGACCAAGATCCCGCCGCACAACCTGCGCGAGATCACCGCTGGCGTGCAGTGGTACCTGGAGAACTTCGAGGCCACCGACGAGGAGTTGCTCGAGGCCCTGATCGAGCGGGTCAAGGGTCCTGATTTCCCCACCTACGGGCAGATCGTCGGCCGGCGCGGGATCCAGGAGGCGTACCGTACGGGTCGGGGCTCGATCACGATGCGGGCGGTCGTAGAGATCGATGAAGACCGCCGCGGCCGGACCACGCTTGTCGTCAAGGAACTCCCCTACCAGGTCAACCCCGACAACCTCGCCGCCAAGATCGACGAGCTGTCCAAGGACGGCCGTGTCGCAGGCATCGCCGACGTGCAGGACCTGAGCAGTTCGCGTACCGGGCAGCAGCTCGTGATCGTGCTCAAGCGCGACGCGGTCGCGAAGGTCGTGCTTAACAACCTCTACAAGCACACGCAGCTTCAGGAGACGTTCGGCGCGAACATGCTCGCGCTGGTCGACGGCGTGCCGCGCACCCTGCGCCTGGACCAGATGATCAGGTACTGGGTCGCGCACCAGATCGAGGTCATCGTCAGGCGCACGAGGTACCTGCTGCGCAAGGCTCGTGAGCGCGCGCACATCTTGTCAGCGCTGATCAAGGCCATCGACCAGATCGACGCGGTGATCGCGCTGATCAGGGCCAGTGAGTCGGCGGCCGTGGCCCAGCAGGGCCTGATGGAACTGCTTGACATCGACGACATTCAGGCGCGGGCCATCCTGGACATGCAACTCCGCCGCCTGGCGGCCCTCGAGCGGCAGCAGCTCATCGACGAGTACGAGGAGTTGATGGCGCAGATCGCCGACTACGAGGCGATCCTCGCTTCTCCCGAGCGGCAGCGCCAGATCATCGGCACCGAGCTTGCGGAGATCACGGCGAAGTACGGCGATGACCGCAGGACAGAGCTTGTCGCCTGGGACGGCGAGGTCTCCGAGGCCGACCTGATCGCCGAGGAGGACGTGGTCGTCACGATCACCCGCGGCGGCTACGCGAAGCGGACCAAGACCGGCCTGTACCGGGCGCAGCGGCGCGGCGGCAAGGGCGTGCGGGGTGCACAGCTTCGCACCGACGACATCGTTGAGCACTTCTTCGTGACGTCAACGCACCACTGGATCTTGTTCTTCACTAATAAGGGGCGGGTGTACCGCGCCAAGGCCTACGAGCTGCCCGAGGCCGCCAGAGACGCCAGGGGACAGCACGTCGCTAACTTGCTGGCGTTCCAGCCTGACGAGCGGATCGCCGAGGTGCTGGCGCTGCCTGACTACGAGGTCGCTCCTTACCTGGTGCTCGCGACGGCCGGCGGCCTGGTGAAGAAGTCCAGGCTGAGCGAGTTCGACTCCACGCGGGCCGGCGGGATCATCGCGATCATCCTGCGCGAGGACGATGAGGTGATCTCGGCGCGGCTGGTGTCGCCAGAGCAGGATCTGCTGCTGGTTTCCCGCCACGCCCAGGCGATCAGGTTCCACGCCGACGACGAGGCGTTGCGGCCGATGGGCCGGGCCACCTCTGGTGTCATCGGCATGCGATTCACCAATGGCGATCGATTGCTCGGCATGCATGTCGTCGAGGCAGGGGCCGACCCTGACGTGCTGGTGGCGACCGGTGGTGGGTACGCCAAGCGGACGCCCGCTGATATGTACCCGGTGCAGGGCCGCGGCGGCCTCGGCGTGGTGACGGCCAGGATCGTTGAGGCGCGGGGAGAGCTGATTGGCGCGCTGATGGTCGGGCCGGACGACGAGGTGTTCGCCATTACCTCTGCTGGCGGCGTGATCAGGACCTCGGCGGCGGAGATCAAGCAGTCGAGCAGGCAGACGATGGGTGTGCGCCTGGTGAACCTGGCGCCAGGTACGACTCTCGTCGCGATTGCGCGTAACGAGGAGATCGCTGATCAGGAGTCGGATCAGGACTCAGACCAAGACGAGGTCGAGACAGAAGCGACTGAAGATCCTGACAGCGGGCAGAACCTGGATGCGCAGGACAGCGGCCCTGATCGGACCCCCGAGCAGGACGGCTGAACCGGTGCATTGCGTGAAGTTCGCAACTATTTCAGGTAGTGGATCGTCTTGAGTTGTGTCTATCGTGACGATCCGGCTATCTACGGCGCGGGCATCGCGTGCGGCGGATAATGTCGAGGTAGCACTGAGGGCGGGAGGACGGGTGGACGACAGCGTGGATCCAGCGGTGGCTGCGGCCGGGACGGCAGGCAGTGTCACTGCTCAGCAGGATACTGTCGTCCGGGACCAGGTCGACGCCAGCACCGACACGGACAAGCAGGCGACTAGTTCAGGTACCTCAGGTACTTCAGGTGCGGGCGACACGTCGGCCTTCGACAGCTCTAAGGAACCTGTGACGGTTTCAAGGAACTCCCCGGCTCGCTCCTCAGCTAAGACGTCGGCGTCGGGTTCGACCCCGCCGCCGGCCTCGGCCGCCAGCGTCGCCGCTTCGTCGCGGCCGACCAGTCCCCGGTTCATTCCGGCCGACACGAAAAAGAAGGCAGCGAAGGACGAGGCGAACGGCTCGGTCTCAGCTCCGGCTGAGGCCTCGGCTGACCCGAACACAACGGCTAAGGCCGTCCTGCCGATTCCGAAGTCCGACAAATCAGGCCTGACCGACGACGTGCCGTCCGCCCACGATGACAAGAGCGGCCGTCCCATCTCGCCGTCGGGAAACGCGGCGCCTCCGCCGCCGGTGAACAACACCCAGGACCCGAAGCTGTCAAGCGCGGCGACCCTTGCCGCCGCCGCGCTGGCCGGCGACCCGGTATCGCCGAGTTACACGCCGGCTAGCTATTCGGACTACTCGCCGCCCGGATACTCCTCGAAGGACTCCGTCTGGCCGAGTTCGCCGTCGCCCTCGCCCTCTCCCTCGCCCTCTCCCTCGCCGGCGAAGGACACTCGCCAGGCCGCGTCTGGTTTCCCGCCTGCGGGCAGCGAAAACTCGAGGCTGTCGGCTGGGTACGTGCCGGTCGATCCCGCTGCGGGTTCGCCTTCCTCGGCGAGTTCTGGCGCGCGGTCGTCTTCGATCTGGACCAGTCAGGAGCCGACCTCGGGCAAGATCGGATACTCACCTTCCGGCAGCCAGCGCCCGGACGGCAACATTGGCATGGGCGCCGCTCCCTCGGCCGCGCCATCAGCCGCCGCTTCCGCGGCGGCTGGAGCGGCCGCCGGAGCAGCGGCCGCCGGCATCGCGGCGGGCACCCAGCTTCCCGGCCGGGTCGTCGCGAGCAAGGCGCCGTCCGCTTCCGTGCCCTCGCAGGCCGAGGATCTCGTTTCAAAACTCAAGGCGCCGTTCTCGACCGTTACCAAGAAGCGCAAGCCCGCCCAGTCCGGCTCGTCTCCGAGGCAGGGTAACTCGACGAAGGTTAGAAATACGGCGGCAGCCGGCATAGCAGCGGCAGCGGGTATCTCGGCCGCTGTCAAGACCAAGCCAACCGCCACGAAGCGCCCGGCAGCGGCGGCCGCACCTCAGGCGTCCCGCCAGCCAGGTTCCGAGCCCCGCCATGACGCCCAGCTCGTGCTGTCCAGGGTCGAGCCCTGGTCGGTGATGAAGTTCAGTTTCATCACCTCGCTTGTCGGCTGGATCGTACTGTTTGTCGCCATTGCGCTGCTCTACTACGCGCTGCGCGCCTTCGGCGTCTTCCACGACCTGGAGCAGACCGTCGCCACGGTCACCGCCTCGAAGAACCACGCCGGCGAAGACGCGGCTGGCTGGTTCTCCGCCTCGACGGTACTTGGCTACACAATGCTGGTCGGCGCGATCAACGTCGTTATGTTCACCGCCCTGGCCACCGTCGGCGCCGTCGTCTACAACCTCATAACTCACATCGTCGGCGGCGTAGAAGTAACCCTCAGGGAAGCCGACTAGGTTCGGCTCGGCGGAGGCGGCAAGCCCCACCAAACCCCCGTCGCTCTGCAACAGCATCAGGGAGCCACCGATGTCGTTGCTGGTCCGGCGCGAACAGCATCGATGGCTCCGCGATGCTACGCGGACGACATCAAGGAGCCACCGATGTCGCTGGCCCCGGACCGCGAACAACAACAACGAGCCAGCGATGCTGTAAACCCAGCCCAGGCGACCAGAACCCGATCGTGCCGGCAGCGGTCTCGTCGTTGCGCCCCTTCCTCTACGGCAAAGTTCAAACCCGTTTCGCGCTCCGGCTTGCAGTGCGATAACCTAACTCGGCACGCCCAGTTAGCCTCAGAACGAGGCCCGATCTTTGCTGGTGCGTCGCTCCGGGGCCTGTAGCTCAGGCGGTTAGAGCGCTTCCCTGATAAGGAAGAGGTCCGAGGTTCAAGTCCTCGCAGGCCCACGAGTGAGGTATTCACACCTCACCATGATTCA
>Ga0335074_10017025_pt1 | contig 10237 bp, 7 predicted proteins | sample Lox_Sample_23_FD_206715 | JGI IMG/M metagenome (GOLD analysis project Ga0335074, IMG submission 206715) | Soil microbial communities from Loxahatchee National Wildlife Refuge, Florida, United States - Lox_Sample_2.3 | ecosystem: Environmental > Terrestrial > Soil > Wetlands | place: USA: Florida...
TTCCCGACCGACCGAGAAGAGGGATGGGCGGCTCAGGGAGAATTCCTCCGGCCTTCCGTGGGAGTGCCGGAGGAATTTTTCCTGGCCGCCCACCCGACATGCGGGTTTGACTTTGATCTTTGAGACGCCTACGAAATCAGCGTCCTGATCACGCGAACCGCGACCGAGAGTGTGGTGAAGGTGAACCGGTCGCTCTCCCAGATCTCCGCCAGCGTGGCCGCCGCCCGCGAAACGGCGTCGGAGTTCCGCGCCTCCCAGGCCGAGACCAGGGCCGCCGCCTCTTCCGGCGACGCCCCGTCGGCCGGGCAGCCGACCGCGAGCACGTCCCGCGTCAGCGCCGCGTGCGCGCCGTACAGGTCGTCGCGCAGCGCCGACCTGGACATCGCGGCCCAGCGGTCCTCGCGCGGCAGTGCGACGACGAGGTCCCTGAGCCGCCCGAGCTGGAGCCGGTCCGCAACCGCGAAGTAGACCGCCGCGGTCTCGGCGATCCCGCACGAGCTGGCCGACGCGCTCATCACGATGTCGAACGCCGAGTACGACGGCACCATCGCCGCCACCTCGTCGGCCAGGCCCGCGGGCACGCCAAGCCCGGCGAAGGAGGCGCGCCGTTCCTCGTAGCCGGCCAGGTCCCGCCCGGAGAGCACCTTCGGCAGGGCGGCACGGACCGCGGCGACGCCCTCGGCGAAGAAGTCCGCCGTCTCCGCGATGCCGAACGGCGGCCGCCGGTTCACCAGCAGCCACCTTGTCGCCCGTTCGACGAGCTTGCGCGCCTCGAGGACGACCGCGATCCTTGCGCCGGAGTCCACCTCGCCCGCCAGCCCGTCCACCTGCTGCCAGAACTCCGACATGCCGAAAACCTCGCGCGCCACCAGCCACGCCCGGGTGATGTCGGGCACCGGCAGGCCGGTCTCCTCGCCCAGCCGGAACAGGAACGTGGAGCCGCCGGTGTCCACCATCTCGTTGATGACCGAGGTGGTGATGATCTCCCGCCGCAGCCGGTGCACGCCGAGCTGATCCGCGAACCGCTCGCGGAGCTGGGCCGGGAAGTACCCGGCGAGCACGGACCGCAGCGCCGGGTCGTCGGGCAGGTCGGAGCCAAGCACGAGCTGTCCGGCGGCGATCTTGGTGTGCGCCAGCAGCAGGGCGAGCTCGGGCGTGGTCAGCCCGGTGCCGGCCGACCGCCTGGCCGCGATCTCCTTCTCCCCCGGCAGCCCGTCGCCCTGCAGCGAGATTCGCTTCTGCCGGGCGAGCTGGCGCAGGTAGCGGGCGTGCACGTGGAGCAGCCTCGGCGCCTGGTGCCGGGCGACCGCGAGGGCCATGTTCTGACCGTCGTTGTGCCGCAGCACGTGCGCGGCGACCTCGTCGGTCTGCGCGTGCAGCAGCTCGCCGCGCTCCTCGGTGCGGATCTCGCCGCTTGCGATCGCCCCGGCCAGCAGGATCTTGATGTTGACCTCGTGGTCGGAGGTGTCCACCCCGGCGGAGTTGTCGATGAAGTCGGTATCGACCAGACCGCCGCCGAGCGCGTACTCGATCCGCGCCGCCTGGGTGAGGCCCAGGTTGCCGCCCTCGGCCACGACCCGCGCCCGCAGCTCGGGCGCGGAGACGCGCACGGCGTCGTTCGACCGGTCCCCCACCTGGGCGTCGGTCTGGTGCGAGGCCTTGACGTAGGTGCCGATGCCGCCGTTCCACAGCAGGTCGACCGGCGCGCGCAGGATCGCGGAGATCAGCTCGTCCGGGGAGAGCGCGGCGACGCCGGGGTCCAGGCCGAGCGCGGCCCGGGTCTGGGCCGAGATCGGGACCGACTTCGCCGATCGGGCCCACACGCCGCCGCCGTCCGAGATCAGCGACGAGTCGTAGTCGGCCCAGGACGACCTGGGCAGGTCGAACAGCCGCTGCCGCTCAGCGAAGCTGACCGCCGGGTCCGGGTCCGGGTCAACGAACACGTGCCGGTGATCGAACGCCGCCAGCAGCTTCATGTGCCGCGAAAGCAGCATCCCGTTGCCGAACACGTCGCCCGACATGTCCCCGACGCCGACCGCGGTGAACTCGTCGGTATCGGGGTTGAGCCGCAGCGTCGCAAAGTGCCAGCGGACCGATTCCCAGGCGCCGCGGGCGGTGATGCCCATCTTCTTGTGGTCGTAGCCCTCGGAACCGCCGGAGGCGAAGGCGTCGCCCAGCCAGTACTGGTAGCGGCCGGCGATCTCGTTGGCGAAGTCGGAGTAGGTCGCGGTCCCCTTGTCCGCCGCCACCACCAGGTACGGGTCGTCGCCGTCGAGACGGACCACGCCCACCGGCGGGACCACTTGGTCGCCGACGATGTTGTCGGTGACGTCGAGCATCGCGCTGATGAACATCTGGTAGCAGGCGAGCACCTCGGCCTGGTAGGCGTCGCGGTCGGCCGGGTCGGGCAGCCGCTTGCAGACGAACCCGCCCTTCGCGCCCGACGGGACGATGACCGAGTTCTTCACCTCCTGCGCCTTGACCAGGCCGAGCACCTCCGTCCGGAAGTCCTCGGGCCGTTCCGACCAGCGCAGACCGCCGCGGGCGACCGCTCCGAAGCGCAGGTGCACCGCCTCGAGCCGCGGCGAGTACACGAAGATCTCGAACTTGGGCCTCGGCTCCGGCACCCCGGGCACGCTGCCGGGCGCGAGCTTGAGCACCAGGTACGGCGCGCGCTCGCCGTCGCCCAGGAGCTGGAAGTAGTTGGTGCGGAGGGTCGCCTCGATCAGCGCGAGGTAGGAGCGGAGGATCCGGTCGTGGTCGAGGATCATCACGTCATCGAGCGAGCCCCTGAGCTCCTCGCCGATGGCGGAGCAGCGCTCCTCGGCGCCGTCCTGCCAGACCGGGTCGAAGCGGGACTCGAAGAAGCGGACGAGCAGGCGGGTGATCGCCGGGTTGCCGCGCAGCACCCGCTGCAGGTAGGCCTGGCTGAACTGGGTCCCCGCCTGTCGCAGGTACCTTGCGTACGCCCGCAGCAGCACGACCTGCCGCCAGGTCAGACCGGCGTCGAGGACCAGGCCGTTGAAGTCGTCGTCCTCGGTCTGGCCGCGCCAGACCGACCCGAGGGTGGACTCGAACCCGGTGCAGGCGGCGGTGACCTCGGCCGCGGTGAGCTTCCCGCTCCGAGTCCGCTTGAGGCTGAAGTCGTAGATCCAGAACGAGCGGTCGCCCCCCGCGAACTCGTACGGATGCTCGTCGAGCACCTCGAGTCCCATGTGCTGCAGCTGCGGCAGCACGTCGGACAGCGTGATCGGGGTGAGCCGGAACAGCCGCAGTCGCCACGGTCCGTTCGGGCTGATCGAAAGGCGGATGTCGAACTGACCGGCACCCTCCTGCAACCGCAGCACCACCGCCAGGTCCTCGACCGCCTGGACCGGGTTGGTGTCGGTTTTGTAGGCCTCGGGGATCTCGTCGGTCAGCCGCAGGAGCGCGCCCGCCCGCGCGGGGCCGAGCTGACGCTCGGCCTCGGCCGCGAGGTCCTCGTCCCACGAGCGGACCGCGGCCGCGACCCGCGCCTGCAGCGCGGCCTGGTCGACCTCGGCCAGCGGATGGCCCGGGGCGGCGTAGACCACCACGTGCAGGCGGGCCAGCGCCGAGTTGCCGACCATGGCGCCGTAGTCCACCGACTCGCCGCCGAGGGCGCTGCGGAGGATCTCCTGCACGCGCAGCCTGACCTGGGTCGTGTACCGGTCCCTGGGCAGGTACACCAGGCACGACACGTACCGGCCGTAGGCGTCCGGGCGCAGGAAGAGGCGGACCTGCTTGCGCTCGCCGAGCCCGAGCACCCCTCGGGCGATCGGGACGAGCTGCTCGGTGCTGATCTCGAAGAGCTCCTCGAGCGGGTATCCCTCGAGGATCTCGGTCAGCGCCTTGCCGTCGTGGCTGTCCTCGGGCAGCCCGGCGGCGGCGAGCACGCCGTCGAGCTTGCGCCGGAGCACCGGGATGCGGGTGATCGACTCGGTGAAGGCGGCCTGCGTGTAGAGACCGAGGAACCGGTACTCGCCGGTCACCTCCCCGGTTTCCGGGCTGAACGTCCGGATCGCCACGTAGTCGAGGAACTTGGGCCGGTAGACGGTGGACCGGATGGACGACTTGGCCAGCACCAGCAGCGGCGCCCGCCGCTCGCCCGCGCGGTCCTTGGGCGGGTTGACCGCGAACGACTCGATGCGGTCGTGCCGGAGGATGCCAAGTCCGGTGCCGGGCACCGGCCTGAGCTCGGCTTCGCCCGGCTCCTCCCCCTCACCGGTCCGGACCAGGTTGTACTTGCGGTAGCCGAGGAAGGTGAAGTGGCCGGCCGACAGCCAGGCGAGCAGCTCGCTCGCCTCCGCCTCCTCCGAGCCCCCCTCGTCGGTCAGCACCGCGACCAGTTCCCTGGCGGCGCCGCGCATCCGGCGCTGGTCTTCCATCGCGACCCGCAGGTCATCGAGCACCCGGCGCAGGTCTTCCGCCAGCCGCTGCTCGTCCGCGACCTGGCCGAGCTCGACGTGGATCCACGACTCGCGGACCGACCCGTCGCCGGCCAGCGCGATCCCGTGGGCCGTGCCCGCCACGTCCCGGCGCACGGTGAGAACTGGGTGCACGATCAGCCGGATGTCGGCCGCGTGCCGGTTGAGCTCCATCGTCACGGAGTCGACGAGGTACGGCATGTCGTCGGTGACGATGTCGACGACGGTCCCGGCGCTGGTGAGGGCGCCGATGGCGCCGCCGCTCGACTGGGCCGGGCGGACCCCCACGGCCGGGCGGCCCTGCGGGCGGCTCGCGCCGAGCGCGGCGTGCCTGGCGACCGTCTCGGCCAGCCGATCGGGTCCGGCCGCGATCAGGTCCTCGGGGGCGACGCGCCGGTAGTAGGCGGTAACGAAGGCGATCCGGTCGCCGACCTCCGGCCCGGGCGCGACGGGGGCCCCGGGCGCACCGGGAGGCGCGGTCGAGCCGCCTTCCACCCCGCCGTCTGCCCACAGGGCGGCCGCCTTCGCCAGCAGCGCCTTCGTATCGTCCCTGATGTCGTCCGAGGCCATCATCGCCTCGTCCGCGCTTTCCGGCATTACTCGTCCACTCCTTTGTGGTGGCCCAGCGGCACGTCGTTGTACCGGGGGGCTGGGTTGGTGCACATAGGCATGCGGCGGCTGGCCACGGGGTTACCCGCGACGGCCGCTAACGTGAGCTACTGATCACCATCGGTCACGACGAGCGCACGTTGAGGTGATCCTCAAACGCACGTCGATGTCCTCCTACCTACAGACTAGAACCCGAAACGGACGCCGACGACACTTCCGGGACACTAGTCGGGGACGGAGGCTGGTCAGGAACCGGCCGAGGTGATCAACGCGACAAGGGCCGCGGAGTCGGTCAGATCGCGCAGAACCCCGTCGGCGCCGGCATCGCGGAGCTCGGCCGAGGAGGCGCGGCCGCTCGCGACCGCGATCGAGGTAGCGCCGCCGACCCTGGCCGCCTCCACGTCGCGGGGCGAGTCGGCGATGTAGACGGTCGCCCGCTCGGCGAAGCTCGCCCGGTACTTCTCCTCGGCCCGGAGCCTGGCGGCCCGCAGCAGCGCGCCCTTGGGGTAGACCTCGGAGCCCGCGAAGCCGCCGATGGCCAGGTCGAGGTGCCGGTCCAGGCCGAAGGCGCGGAGCTTGAGCATCGCGTTCGGGCGACTCGACCCGGTGAGCACCGACTGGACGACGTTCGCGAGGCCGCCCACCGCCCCGACCGCCTCGGCCGCGCCCGGCATCAGGGTGCCCTGCTCGGTCAGCAGCGCTTTGCGGGCGGCCAGCCGGGTGGCGAACTCCGAGCCGAACGGGGCCAGCAGCCGTTCGGAGTCCCCGTCCGCGCGCAGGCTCACGCCGTTGCGGCCGAGCGCGTCGAAGAAGATCTCCGGTTCGGTGTACCCGACCATCTGCGGCAGCTGGACCAGGGGGCGCCCGGTGACCTCGGCGAACGCCTCCGCGTAGGCCGCCCGGGTGACCTTGGTGACGTCAAGCAGCGTCTGGTCGATGTTCCACAGCACAAGCCGATGAATCGCACGCCTCCGTACTTCGCCGTCCGCGCGGCCCGCCGGCCGCCGCGAAATCAGCCCATATGGGGGTAACGGTAGCCGGTGCCGCGGCCTCTAACACAGGTACTGCAGTTCCTGGGTTGCGTACCAGGCCAGCTCGTGGGCCTCGGCCGAATCGACGGTGAAGGAGGCGTCGTCATCACCTGCGTCGGCGGCGGCGATCGCGTCGGCGGCGGCGGCGACCTCCGCCGCCGACCCCGGGTCGTCGACGTGCCCGGCCGCCAGCGCCGTGACCGGGATCACGGCCGCCACCGCGACCGCGGCGGGCTCGTCGTCGTACGCCTGCCAGCTCACGTCGGCGTCGGGGACATCGGCCGCGAGCACCACCCGCCGGCGCGGCGCGCCCGGGTCGGCGTCAAGCAGCCGGAGCGACTGGCGCGCGGCCGCCAGCATCGCCACGTACTCCAGCTCCTCGTCGTCACCGCTCGCATAGGCCTCACGCAGGGCCGGGGTGACCGCGAAGGCGCGCAGCGAGGCCGGGCCGGCCTGCCCGCCCGCGAGAATCTCGGCCAGGCCCGGCAGCGTGGACGCCAGGTAAACCCGCATGACCGATCATGGTAGCGACTTCGGCGCGCCCACGGCGTCCACCACCAGGGCGACGGCGTCCGCGAGCGGCGTGTGCTCCCACAGCCGGACCACCGTCCACCCCGCCTGGGCGAGGGCCTCGTCGGCGGCGCGGTCGCGCTCGACGTTCTTGGCCAGCTTGGGCGACCAGTACCACTCGTTGCTCTTGGGCTTGGAGCCGTGCTCCGGGCAGGCGTGCCAGAAGCACCCGTCGATGAACACCGCGACCTTGCGCCGGGTGAACGCGACATCCGGGCGGACCCGGCGGAGCGGCAGGTCAAGCCGGAAATCCTTGCGGTACCGGTACCCGAGGGCGTGCAGCGCGGCCCGGAGCGCGAGCTCCGGCTTGGTGTCGGTGCGCCGATTCGCCTTCATGTTCGCGGTGACGCCGGCCGACGTCGGGAAGGGGTACGGCTTCGCCGCCGTCCCCGCGGGCTCGCTGGCAACGTTTTGCGCTATCTCCTGCGCCACGCGGGAGAGCCTAGTACGCCGGCGCCGGGTCTGGGGCGGTCGGCCGGACCGGGCGAAGACACGGTCCGTTCGACCTAATTCCTAGTATTTCTATTGACTTTGTTCAGTTAGTCAGGGCACCATGGGTTCACTCTGTTCAGCAACGGAAGAGGTGACGGTGCTCGTACAAGTCCCGCGCTCGGCGACGCGAGAGGCTCCCGTCTGGGCCGAGGCCGACGGCGGACGAGTCTGGCAATTCCTGCCCGGCCGGGGCTGGCTCCGGCTGATCAGCCTGCTGGCGGTGGTCGGCATCTGGCAGTTGCTGAGCGCCACCGGCGTCCTCCCGGCCGCCCGCCTGGCGTCGCCCGCCACCATCGCCCACACCGCCTACACGCTGGTGACGACCGACTCGCCGACCTACGGCACGCTGCAGGCGTCGCTGCTGGTCTCGGCCGAGCGGTGGGGCATCGGGCTCTGCGTCGGCGTCGCGATCGCGGTGCTGCTCGCGGTGGCCAGCGGGCTCAGCCGGATCGGCGAGTACGCCTTCGACCCGGTGCTCAACGCCGCCCGGTCGATCCCGCTGCTCGGCCTGATACCGCTGTTCATCGTCTGGTTCGGCATCGGCGACATGCCCAAGATCCTCATCGTGGTCCTCGGGGCGCTGTTCCCCATGTACGTCAACACGTTCGCAGGCATCCGCGGCGTGGACCCCAAGCTCGGCGAGCTCGGCCAGGTGCTCGGGTTGTCCCGGTGGGAGCTGGTGCGGCACGTGGTGCTGCCCGGATCGCTGCCCTCGGCGCTGACCGGGCTCCGGCTGAGCGTGGTCGGCTCGCTGCTGGCGCTGGTCGTGGGCGAGCAGATCAACGCCAACGCCGGGCTCGGCTTCATGATCGACACGGCCGAGCAGTTCCTGGCCAACAACATCATCATGGTCTGCCTGTTCATGTACGCGATCCTCGGGCTGCTCGCCGACGGGGCGGTCAGGCTGGTGGAACGCAGGGCGCTGGCCTGGCGACGGGAGTTCGCGCAGTGAGCCGGGCGAGGACGGCCAGCACCGCCCCGGCGGTCGCGAATGATCAGGTCGCGGCCTCCGTGCGGGATCTGAGCAAGCGTTTCGGTAACCGGATAGTGCTCGACGGGCTCACCCTGGACATCAAGGCGGGCGAGTTCGTGGCGATGATCGGGCGGAGCGGGTCGGGCAAGTCCACCCTGCTGCGGGCGCTGGCAGGGCTCGACCGGGACGTGTCGGGGTCGCTGGCGGTGGCCGAGCCGGTCGCGGTCGCCTTCCAGGAGCCGCGCCTGGTGCCGTGGAAGCGGGTGCTCGACAACGTCACGCTCGGGCTGCGCGCCCCCGACCCGGCCCGGGTGGCCGGCCAGGCGCTGGCGGAGGTCGAGCTGACCGAGCGCGCGTCGGCCTGGCCGCTGACCCTGTCCGGCGGCGAGGCGCAGCGGGTCTCGCTCGCCCGGGCGCTGGTCAGGTCGCCCGCCCTGCTCCTGCTCGACGAGCCGTTCAGCGCCCTCGACGCGCTGACCACGATCTCCATGCACCGGCTGGTGCTCCGGCTGTGGGAGGCCCACCGGCCCGCCGTGCTGCTGGTCACTCACGACGTCGACGAGGCGCTGGCGCTGGCCGACCGGGTGCTCGTGCTCGGCGCCGGGAGGATCGCCTACTCCGCCACCGTCGACCTGCCCCGTCCCAGGGACCGGAATCACCCGGAGCTGACCGAGCTCCGACTGCGGCTGCTGAGCGAGCTCGGCGTGCCCATGGGCGACACCGACGAGCTGATCTAGGCCGGCCGGGGCAATTGCCCGGACGGCTTTCGCGACCATCAATTTCCTATAGAAACAATCGAAATAGAGGGATAGACAATTGAACCGCAGAAGGAAGAAGCTCCTGGCGTTCTCGGCCATCGCCCTGGCCGGCCTCGCCGCCACCGCGTGCTCCTCGTCGAGCAGCCCGAGCTCCACCCCGACGGCGGCTGCGGCGGCCGCGTCCGCCAGCGCCTCGCCGTCGAGTTCGGTCAACCTGTCCTCGGTCACGCTGAACGTCGGCGACCAGAAGGGCACCGGGGCCGAGGCGATCCTCAAGGCGGCGGGCCTGCTCAACAGCCTGCCGTTCCACGTGAACTGGTCCGACTTCACCTCCGGGCCGCCCATGCTCGAGGCGATGGCGTCGGGCTCGGTCGACGTCGGCGGCGTGGGCGACGCCCCGCCCGTCTTCGCCGCGGCCGGCGGTGAGGGCGTGGTGATCGTCGGCGCCCGGACGGTGCCGACCGGCGACCAGGACGCGGTCGTCGTGCCCAAGGGCTCCACGATCACGTCCATCCAGCAGCTCAAGGGCAAGAAGATCGCCTACGGCTCCGGCAGCTCGGGCAACTACAACCTGCTGACCGTGCTCACGGCGGCCGGGCTGACGACCAAGGACGTCACGATGGTGAACCTGCAGCCGGCCGACGCACTGGCGGCCTTCACCTCCGGATCGGTCGACGCGTGGGACATCTGGCCGCCCTACGTCCAGCAGGTCGTCGCCCAGGACGGCGCGAAGGTGCTGGCCCGGGGCTCGCAGTACGGCAGCCCGTACTCCTACGAGGTCGCGTCCAAGGCGGCCGTGGCCAACCCGGAGAAGGCGGCCGCGATCGAGGTCTACCTGGCGACGCTGGACAAGGCGTACGTCTGGGCGGAGAAGAACCCGGATGCCTGGGGCGCCGCCTGGGCGGCGGCGACCGGGCTGCCCGCCAGCATCACCGACGTGGCGGCGACGGTCGACTCCACCACGCCGGTGGTGGTTAACAGCGCCGTCACCACGTCCGAGCAGAACCTGGTGGCCCAGTTCTACAAGGCGGGCCTGATCCCGAGCGCGCCGAACATGTCCGGATTCGTCACGACCCAGTTCAACGCGTCGGTCAGCGGCGGCTGACCGGGCCGGCCGCGGCCGGAATGTCGGTGGGGGCGGGTAGAAGTGGATGCGCAAGCAGTTGACGCATTCACCCGGTCTGCCCGCCCACACCTGGACGATCCCCATGCCTATCGAGCAAGCCCTGACGCCTGACGACGTGTCCGCGATGCAGATCCAGACGGTCCCCGACCTATGGCCTCCGGCCGAGTGGCCGCCGCTAGACTGCCCTCCGGCGGTCGGTCTCCCCGGTCAGCGGCCGGCCGGGTTCGCCGGCC
>Ga0335074_10017026_pt1 | contig 10237 bp, 8 predicted proteins | sample Lox_Sample_23_FD_206715 | JGI IMG/M metagenome (GOLD analysis project Ga0335074, IMG submission 206715) | Soil microbial communities from Loxahatchee National Wildlife Refuge, Florida, United States - Lox_Sample_2.3 | ecosystem: Environmental > Terrestrial > Soil > Wetlands | place: USA: Florida...
CCCGGCGATTCCACGCTCCGGGCCGCCTTTGATCGTCTTCAGGCCGAGATCAACCGCTGCTGCGAGGAGGAAAAACTCGTCGCCTAAAACCTGACTCATTTACATTACAATTTCTTGGGTAAGGACTACCGAGAAAGAGCACGCCGAAGGATGATATTATCCAAGTCGGTACGCCAGTCGAGAAGAAAAGAGATACGAACGCAAGGAAGGATGACCCAGAGATACCGAAGCATAGAAAATACCAGCCAGAATAATCCAGGGAATGATCCTGCTTGCACCTAGTCACACACCGCTTAAGCCGTTCCCAATCCATCCGACGAATCGCGAAGCGTTGCTCGGTGGCGGACTGCGGTAAGACAATGCTATCCGTGTGGGTATAAGGCAACGCTTCGCTTGGCGGCGTTGTGGGAGTTGCGCTCATTGGGCACCAGGCTTCCAACCCAACTTGAGCGCGTTCAACAAGACGGTATTGCCGCACTCCTGGCACGTGATAACGACAAGCGGAAATACGGCAGGTGCCCCCAAAGCGCGGCACGCCCGTTAGAACATTGAGCTGAGCCAAGTTATCCTCGACGCTCCAATTGAAAGCACCGCAGACGTGGCATTGCCTCGGCACGCGCCCCCAGAAATGATTAATCCGCTCGCGCATTTCTGGAGTGATTGACGCGGCAGTTATTATGAGGGACATGTCCAAAATCATACCGCAAGGCCAGCGTGCGGCCCTTATTTTAAACGCGCGTTATGTGAAGTGATGGTGGGCCTGAGAGAACTCGAATCTCTGACCTCTTCCGTGTCAAGGAAGCGCTCTAACCAACTGAGCTACAGGCCCCTGGAAATGCAAATCGGACTAAAAACTCCTGTACGAACTGGGCGCTACTGGGCAGCGCCAAACCGTAAGTTACTGAAAACAAAAGCCAAAACACCCACATCCGCAACCGTGTCAAGGTAGCGCTCTAACCAACTGAGCTACGGGCCCTCGCGGTGGGAAACCCAATCATATCATGCGGCGCAGTGATTGCCGGCGCACCCCCGCCTTGACACGCACCCCCGCCTTGCCTTCTCTTCGCCGCATCGTTCTGCCGCTTGCCAGTCGGCTGCCCGCCGCCCTCAGTCCGGTTCCACAACCGACAGAATGGTCATGGGCGCGTTGCCTTCCAGTCGATTATTGACGAACAGAAACAGGAATTTATGCTCCTCGCGGGCGCGGCCGATCAGCACGCGCATGGATTCGCGCGCCTGCGGGTTGGGATCCTGGATAGTGGTATACGGGGCGAAGGTCTTCACCGCTTCCTCGTACACCCGGCCGCGGCGCAGCAGCGCACGGCACACCAGGAAATCGGCGGTTTCCGCATCCGGAATAGCCATCTGGCGCCCCAATTCCGGCATGCGCGACCAGGCGTTGTAGACGTGCGCCACGCGGTGCGTGCGCAGGCAGGCGAAGTAGTCCTGCTCCAGGAAATCCGGGTTGCGGATCTCCACGGCGTAGCGGTACTCGGGCGGCAGCGCGGTCAGGAATGGGTCCAGGCGGTCCAGGAATGCGCCCACGTCCCCGAAGCTGCGCTTGGCAAAGGTGCCGAATTCGAAGATCAGCACGGCGGTCTTCAGGTGGTACGGCCACAACGGGCGCAGGAACATTTCGCGCAGCATGCCGGCGTCCAGAAAAGCCTCGTTCTCTTTGCCGGCCTGCGGGCCGTAGCGCGCGTGGTCCGGAAACACTTTGCAGGTGATCTGTTCCGGCACCTTGAAGGCGAACTGGAAGCCGGCGGGCGTTTTGGCGAACAGCGCGCGCCAAAAGTCCTCCGTGGGGAACTGGTAGAAGGCGAAATCCCCGCACACCGCCGGGAAAGTTTCGGCGTATTCGCGCAGGCATTCGGCTTCGAACAGCCGTTTAGAAAACCGGCCGCGCGCCAGGTAGCGGTCGCGCTCGTAAATCTGCCCCAGCCAGCCTTCGTACTTCCAGGAACTGCCGCCGATGTAGATGTGTTCCGCCGCCAGCGTGCGCAAGCGGGCTGCCAGACCCTTGCGGTCAAAACCGCCCGGCTCGTCGAACAGCGGTCCGTCGAAAAGCGGCCCTACCACGCCTGCGACGACCGGAAGAAGTACGGGTCCGCGCCCGCTTCCAGGCGGGGCCCCGGGTCCAGCCGCACCATCACCGGCGCGGCTCCCGAACTGTACCGCGACCGGATTTCCACCAGGTGGCCGCGCTTTTTGAGTTCCTCGATCACCTGCGGCGCGGTGCGCTCATCCAGCAGCAGGCTGCCGGGGCTCATGGCATGATTGTCGAAGCTGGAAACCAGGTGCTCGGTCTGGAAGCGCGGCGCCTCCACGGCATATTCGGGGTTCATGCCGAACAGGATGTTATAGAACAGCACCTCGACCAACGCCTGGTCCTGATTGTCGCCGCCGGGCGTGGAAAGCGCGATCACGGTGCCCGCGGGATTCGTCACGATGGTGGGGCTCAGGGTCACGCGCGGGCGTTTGCCCCCGGCCAGTACGTTGGGATGCCCGGGCACCAGCAGGAAGCTCTGCGCCCGCTCGGTCAGCGGGATTCCCGTGTCGCCGGCGATCACCGAAGGCAGCCAGGCGCCCGAGGGTGTAATCGAAATCGCCACGCCGTCCTTGTCGATGGCGTCCACACAGGTGGTGTCTTTGGCGCGCGAGGCGTCATCGATTTTGTATCGCGCAATGTCATCGTAATAGGGATGCTTGGGCGGATTCGCTTCGAGGCCCTGGCCGGGGCGAAAATCCAGCGACGCCTGCGTCGGGGAAATCAGCTTGCGCCGTTCCGCGCCGTACTCCTTCGAAAGCAGCTTCTCGGTGGGAATGTGGTTGAACTTGGGGTCGCCGTAGTAGGTGTCGCGGTCGGCGTAGGCCAGTTTCAGTGCCTCGGTCACCGTGTGGATGTAGTCGGCCGAGTTCAGCCCCATGTTGACCAGGTTGAACCCTTCCAGGATGTTGAGCGTTTCGATCATGGCCGGCCCCTGGCTCCAGAAGCCGGGCTTGTAAACCGTGTAGCCCTGGAAGGTGGTGGAGACGGCCTCTTCGGGTTCCACCCGGAACGACGCCATGTCCTCATAGCGCAACAGGCCGCCGTTGGCCTTGGAGAACGCGTCGATCCGGCGGGCGATCTCGCCGCGGTAGAAGTAGTCGCGCACCGCGTCGATGGCCTTGGTGCGGCTGGCCCCGGCCGCCAAAGCCTTCTTCTCCACGTCCACCATCGAGCGCAGCGTGCGGGCCAAATCGGGCTGGTGGAAGAGCTCGCCCGGATAAGGCGCGCGCCCCTGCGGCAGGAAGACCCGCTGTGAGGAGGGCCATTTCTCCAGATAGGCTTTGGTAGAGTTGATGAACATCGACCCCAGTTCGTCCATGGGGTAGCCATCGGCCAGTTCAATGGCCGGCTCGACCGCCTCGTAGAAGGGCTTGGTGCCGAAATCGCGCAGGGTCACCAGGGCGCCCTCCATTACGCCGGGCACCAGCGCGCACAGGATGCCCGCCACCGGCACCCAGTCGCGCATGCCCTTCTCGCTGGGCGCTTCTACAATCTCCTCAGGCCGGTTCTTGCGGTTGCGGAAGAAATCCGCGGTGGCCATTTTCGGCATGGTGCCCACACCGGCCACGGCGTATACCTTGCCCTCTTTGGTGCGCACCAGAATGGGCGCCTCGCCGCCCATGCCGAAGTGGTGAAACTCCGTGACGGCGGCCGCCAGCATGGTGGCAATCCCGGCATCCACCGCGTTGCCGCCCGTATAGAACATCCGCATCCCGGCTTCGGTGGCGTATTCGCTGCCGGCCGCCACCGCGCCGTGGGTCCCTCGCGATGCCAGCCGCACGGGCCGGTTGGGCGGCTGTCTCTGCGCCCACACCCCGGATATCACTACAGTTAATAGAACCGCCAGTCTGAGTTTCATAAGCAGTGTTCTCATTTTATGGGATTGGCGAACCTGCCGGGGGCGGTATAATTTGGTCACGTGAAGGAATCCGAAGCCGGCCAGGACAGCCGGTGTCCTGAAATCGATGCGCCCGCGGCGCCTGAAGACCCCGCAGCGCCCGAAGACGTGGAACCCATGCTGTACTGCCCCGTCTGCTCCACCCGGCTCACCGAACGCAAGTGTAAGCTCTTCTGCGCGCAGTGCGGCTACTATTTGAGCTGCGCCGATTACTATTGACCGCCATGCCCGAAATACCCGCTTTGCTGGAACGATTCCGCCGCGGCCCCGAGTTGCTGGCCGTGGTGTTGACCGGCGTTTTTGGAGAGGAAGAGGATTTTGGCCTGCCCGGCAAATGGACCATCCGCCAGATGGTGGCTCACCTGGCGGATGCCGAACTGGTGGGCGCGCACCGCTTCCGCCAGGTGATTGCAGAGGAAACTCCCACCCTGATCGCGTTCGACCAGGACGCCTGGGTGCGCCACTTGGATTACGCACATCGCAAGCCCAAACAGTCGCTCGAGACCTTCCGCCGCATCCGCGCCGAAAATTACGAGCTGCTGAAATCGCTGCCGCCGGAAGCCTTCGAGCGCGCCGGCAACCACAGCCAGAACGGGCGCGTCACCCTCGGCCAGATGCTGGAGGGCTACGCGCAACATGCTGAAAGCCATGCCCGCCAGTTGCAGCAAATGCGCGAAGAGTACAAGCTGGCGAAGGGCCGGAAATGAGAGGCATGCCGGTTTGGTGTTTTTGCCTGGGCGCGGGCCTGGGCGCGGCTTCGCTCTTGCGGGCCCAGGCCAACCCGCTGGATTTCCTGAACCACAATCGCCCGGTGGCGGACGCGCACAACTGCTATCCCGAGAATGGCCGCTGGGCCGATCGGATCGAGCGCGCGCTCGGCACGGGCTACCCGATTGCCATCGAGCAGGATCTTGCCTGGTACGTGCCGCCGGACGGCGCCGGCCGCGTGGTGGTCTCACATTCCGCTCGAACCACCGGCGCCGAACCCACCGAGCGAGACTATTTTTTCGAGCGCGTCCGCCCGCTGGTGGAAGCCGCGCTGGCCAAAAACGATCGGGCAGCCTGGCCCATCATCGTGCTGCACTTCGATTTCAAAGACAACCAGACGCCCCTCCTGGAAGCCGTGTGGAAGCTGCTGGGTGAATACCAGGGCTGGATCACCACGGCGGTGAAATCGAGCGATCCCTATAAGCTGGCCCCGTTCGACCGCAAACCGCTGCTGGTGCTGACCGAAGATTCCGATGCCCAGGAGAAGGTCTTCTTCGATGCCATCCCGGTGGGCAGCCGCCTGCGCGTTTTCGGCTCGGCCCACACCGCGCCCATCGAAGAGAAGCGCACCGCCGAGCGCAACCACCTGCTGGCCACCCTGCCACCCGAGCGCCTGCTCACGGAGCGCCCCACCAATTACCGCCGCTGGTGGAACAACGGCTGGTCCGTAGTGGAAGAAGGCGGCCAGCGGCAGGCCGGCGACTGGACCCCCGCCGACGACCGGCGCTTGCGGGCCCTGGTGGACCATGCCCACCGCCTGGGCTTCTGGATTCGCTTCTACACCCTGGATGGCTTCCCGTTTGGCCAAGGCCAGGGCTGGGGATCGGAGTACAATTTCGGCTCCCGCGAAGCCGTCGAGGCGCGCTGGAAAGCCGCCATCGCCGCCGGCGTGAACCTGATTGCCACCGATCAGTACGAGGACCTGGCCAAACTGGTGAAACAAGAGAAGCCCTGACCTCCGCGCCGGCTGCACGAAGGCTACCCGGCCGCCCTCCCGCGGCCGACCCCTGTCGGCATCGGCGGCGCACCCGCCCGTGGCAGCCGTCCATGCCGGGCGCCGTACCTCGCTCTTTTTGTGTGCCCGGCGCCCCGTACCAGTATCGCGATGGTACTAGTGCGACTGGAACGGAATAGCCGGCTTCGGTATTAATAAAGGCCGTGGCTGCTATATTTTTTCTACGCTTGTCCGCTCCTAATCGACGGAACAAACAATGACCAACAGCCGCAAGCATTTCAGTTTAGAAGAATGGGCGGATTTCGGCCGGGGGCGGGCTTCCGCGGACGCCCGGGCCGAAATGGAGCAGCACCTGGCGCAGGGATGTGCCAGGTGTGCCCAGGCATTGGACCTTTGGAAGAGCGTGCTGGAGATGGCGCGCCATGAGGAACGCTTCGAGCCGCCCGCCAACGCGGTGCGCTGCGCGAAGGCGCTGTACGGAGCGGTGGCGCCGGCCAAGGCGGGCAAGCTGAGTTTACGGATTGCGCGTCTGGCCGGATTCGGGCAGCCGGCTCTGGAAGGCGTGCGCGGAGCCGCTCCCGCCGCCAGCCACTTTCTGTTTCAGGAAGGCGCCCTGATGCTCGACATGTATATGCAGCCGCAACCGGGGTCGGACGTGGTTTCCATGGTGGGCCAGCTTCTGGATTCCACGCGGCCCGACAAGCGCTTCGAGAATCAGCCGGTGACGGTGATGCGCGAGAGTAATGCCCTGGCGAGCACCACCACCAACGAGTTTGGCGAATTTCGGGTGGAATTCAAGCCCGCTGAGGATCTGTTGTTAACCATCGAGCTGGAAAACGATTTGTATCTGGTTTCCCCCCTGCCTTCGACGCAGGAAGGGTAACCGCAGCGCGGGAAGGCGCGCAAGGCGACTACGGTATGACACGCAGCGACATGTTCTTGTTCAAAATGATGCGGGCGATGAAGAATCGCCTGCTGGCTCTCGCTCTCGTTCTTTTCTCAGTGCTCCTGGCCGCTCCGGCGCAGGCCGATACCCGGCTGATTGTGCAGGTGCAGGGAGGCGCGACGGCCATTCAATCGTTATGCCGCCTGCTGGGTTGTACGGTGCAATATGGCTTGGGAGACCCGCAGGGCCAGGTCTTCCTGGTGACCGTGCCGCTGAGCCTGCCGCTGAATCTGGTGGTGAACCTTCCCGGCGTGCTGGATGTCGAAGTGGACCAGGTCGGCAAGGCTATGGACGCCGTCTACCAGGGCACCGTGCCGAGCGCCCTCTACGATTCCACACCAGTCAGTTACTACGGCACCACGGTGCGCCAGGGATACCTGACCCAGCCGGCGGCGCAGATTGTGGGCATCGCCCAGGCTCAGAGCACGTATCAAGTGAGCGGCCTGGGGCCGGTGGCGGTGATCGATACCGGGGTCGATACTACGCACCCGGTGTTGCAGAACGTGCTGCTGCCGGGCTATGACTTCACGCGCAACCAGCCCGGCGCGGATGAAAAGTTGGACCTTTCGCAATCCACCGCGGCGGTGGTTGACCAGTCTACGGCGGCGGTGGTCGATCAATCCACGGCGGCGGTGGTGGATCAATCCACCGCGGCAGTGGTGGACCAGGAGGCGGGCACGGCGCTCAACCAGCCGCAGTACGCCGACTTCGGGCATGGAACCATGGTGACAGGCGTGATCCACCTGGTGGCGCCCACAGCCATGATCCTGCCGCTCAAGGCGTTTAGCGCGGCTGGCACGGGGTACCTTTCCGACGTCCTGCGGGCAATCTATTATGCGGTGGGCCACAACGCGCGGGTTCTGAACATGAGCTTCAGCTTCACTTCCTCTTCGCTGCAGTTGAACCTGGCCCTCACTTACGCGAACCTGAACGGGGTAATTAGCGCTGCGGCGGCGGGGAACAGCGGGCAGCAGACGCTGGTTTATCCGGCGGCGTACCAATCCCTGGTGATGGGAGTCGCTTCCACCTCCAACAACGATACGCTCTCCACGTTCTCGAACTACGGACCGAAGCTGGTGTGGGTGGGGGCGCCGGGCGAGGGAATCGTAACGCTGTACCCCTTCGGAACCTACGCGGCCTCATGGGGGACTTCCTTCAGCACTCCATTTGTCTCGGGCGCGGCAGCGCTGCTGCTGGATGAAAATTCGTGGTGCAACGAATCGCTGGCCGCCCAGGCAATCGCCCACGCCAAGTACATCAACAGCAACCTGGGCAACGGCCGGTTGGAGCTGCTCCAGGCCCTGCAGGCCTGGCAGCAAGGCCAGTAAGTTTCCACGGATTGGTCGGGCGGTGTGAGCCTCAACCATCTCGTGAAAGGCCGCCAGGAACCGCAGCAACCGAAGTAATGCGGCAATGGGCGGCCCTTACCTTTGACAACCTACTTGACAACCAGGGGACTATGCGGCCGCGGTGAGCTGCCATTCGGGCCCTTCGATGACCGTGGTGAGGCCTTCGCGCCGATAATTCTCCACCGTGGGCACCCGGAAGATGGCCTGCGTTCCTGGATCCAACCGCCCTCCCCCATGCGCCGCAGGCCCCTCCGGGACGATAATGAGATTGCCGATGCGCTCCATCCAAAGAATCTCCGTCCTCGCCTCCCTGGCCCTCGCTTGGTCTGCGGCCCAGACGCCGCCCGGCGCTGCGGAGGTGCACGCCGTGCGGACGCCCACGGCCGCCGGCGCCAATCCTTATTACACCGGGAATCGCCCGCCGCTGGCGCCCAACCCGCTCATCAAGCTGCCGCTCGGCAGCGTGCGCCCGGAGGGATGGCTGCGCCGCCAGTTGGTTCTGGAATCGCAGGGGTTCTCGGGCAAGCTCGAAGAGATTAGCCAGTTCTGCAAATTTCAGGGCAACGAGTGGACCAGCCCGGCGGGCGAGGGAAAGTTCGGCTGGGAAGAGGTGCCCTACTGGCTGCGCGGCTATGTCGATCTCGGCTACATTCTGCAGGACCCAGCCATCATCCAGCGCGCCAACCAGTGGCTCAATGCAGTGATCGCCACCCAGCGGCCCGATGGCTACTTCGGCAGCCAGAGCAACCTGGAAGGCGAGCGCATCAACGGCCTGCGCACCCGCATGCTCGACCTGTGGCCCAACATGACCATGATGTTCGCCCTGCGCTCGCTGTATGAGGCCACCGGCGACCCCCGCGTGCTCCCCTTCCTGACGAAATACTTCCGCTGGCAGACCACCGTTCCGCTGGAGGATTTTCTGCCCGGAAGCTGGCAAAAGCAGCGCGCCGGCGACAACCTGGATTCCATCTACTGGCTCTACAACCGCACTGGAGATCCGTGGCTGCTCAACCTGGCCCTGGTGAACCACGAGCGCACCGACGACTGGTCGGGCGGCATCGCCTCCTGGCACAACGTGAATTTCGCGGAATGTTTCCGCGAGCCGGCGCAGTTTTTCCAGCAGATCAAAGACGCCCGCTACCTGAACGCCACCGTGCGCAACTACGACACCATGCACAGGCTCTATGGCCAGGTGCCCGGCGGCGGCTATGCGGCCGATGAAAATGCCCGCCCGGGCTTCAACGGACCGCGCAACGGCACCGAAACGTGTGCCTGGGCCGAGCTGATGTTCAGCGACGAAATCCTGGTGGGAATTACCGGCGACCGCACCTGGGCCGACCGCGCCGAAGAGGTCGCCTTCAACTCCTTCCCTGCCTCCATGACCCCCGATTTAAAGGGCTTGCACTACATCACCAGCCCCAACCAGATTCAGCTCGACCGCGCCAACAAGTCGCCCCTGATTCAGAACACCGGCGAAATGTTCGCCTACGACCCGTACACTTACCGCTGCTGCCAGCACAACGCCGCCTTCGGATGGCCGTACTTCGCCGAGCACCTCTGGATGGCCACCCGCGATAACGGCCTGGCCGCGGTGCTCTACGCCCCCAGCAAGGTGACCGCGAAAGCCGGCGACGGCACCCCGGTAACCCTCACCGAGACCACCGCGTACCCCTTCGATGACGCCATTGCGATTGCCGTGGACGCGCCCAAAACGGTGCGCTTCCCGCTGGTGTTGCGGGTGCCCGCCTGGTGCGCCAATCCCGAGGTCCGCCTGAACGGCAAGCCGCTGGCCGAATCTGGCGCGGGAGGTTGGCTGGTGCTGGACCGCGCCTGGTCAGCCGGCGACAAGGTCGTCCTCACCCTGCCCATGAAGATCGCGGTCAAGGTGTGGAAGGAGAATCGCAACACCGTGTCGGTGAGCCGCGGGCCGCTGACGTACTCGCTGAAGATTGGCGAGCGCTGGGTGCGCGACGGCGGCACCGACGAATTCCCCGCCGAGGACGTTTATCCCACCACGCCCTGGAATTATGGCCTGGTGCTGAACGTGCGGCAGCCGGCCGAGTCGTTCACGGTCGTGCGGACGGGCAAGACCGCGCCGCAGCCCTTCGCCGAAAACGATGTCCCCATCGAACTGCGCGCCGAGGGCCGCCGCATCCCGCAATGGAAGCAGGAGCCGAACGGCATGATTGGCGAGGTCGAGCCTGGCCCGGTGAAGAGCGATCAACCCGTCGAGCAGCTCACACTCATCCCCATGGGCGCGGCGCGGCTGCGC
>Ga0335074_10017028_pt1 | contig 10236 bp, 7 predicted proteins | sample Lox_Sample_23_FD_206715 | JGI IMG/M metagenome (GOLD analysis project Ga0335074, IMG submission 206715) | Soil microbial communities from Loxahatchee National Wildlife Refuge, Florida, United States - Lox_Sample_2.3 | ecosystem: Environmental > Terrestrial > Soil > Wetlands | place: USA: Florida...
CCGATGAACCGAGGAGGAGTCGGCGCCCGCTCGCTCAACATCGAGTTGCAGAAGGCGCTGAACCCGCGGACCGAGCCTCGCATCGAGAAATTCGGCACGACCTATGCGGTCGGAGACAAGGTGATGCAGGTCGAGAACGACTACGACAAGGAGGTCTACAACGGCGACGTCGGTCTCGTGAAAGCCATTGACCTCGAAACAGGAGAGATAGTGATCGACTTCGACGGTCGCTCAGTCTCTTTTCAGTTCGGTGAGCTCGACCAGCTTGCGCTCGCCTATGCGACGACGATCCACAAATCGCAGGGGTCAGAATACCCTGTCGTCGTCATTCCGGTCCTGAGCCAGCACTACGCCATGCTGCAAAGGAACCTACTCTACACTGGCGTCACACGCGGCAAGCGGCTCGTCATCATACTTGGTCAGAAGAAGGCGGTCGCCATGGCCGTTAAGAACACGTCCGGTCGCCGAAGGTGGTCCAAGCTCCGGGACTGGTTGGCCGTCTGCTGATCTTCACCGTGCGAACAGCGTATCGGCGCAAAGACTGTCGCTGACGGCGATGCTAGTGCCTGAGAATCGAGGGCTCCCACGTTGTAGCCATGCTGAGATTTCACTATTGCTGGGATCGCTCAACGTTAAATTCCTGCTGGACGCCCACCGCTTCCACGAAGGCTGGATCGTGGCTGACGAGCATCAGCGCGCCATCGAACTCACGGAGCGCTCCTTCCAGCAATTCGACGGACTCGATGTCGAGGTGGTTGGTCGGTTCGTCGAGGATCAAGAGCCATGGCGGGCGCTCACCCGCCAGCGTGCACGCAAGACCTGCGCGCAGCCGTTCCCCACCTGACAGCGTGCCGACCTTTTGCCGAGCGTCGCGATTCCGGAAAGCAAAGCGCGCACAGGCAGCATAGGCATCCCGCTCACTCAACGAAGGATTGAGCCGCCGGAAATTGGCGAGGATGGTGGTATCATGCTGAAGGAGCCCGACATGCTGATCGAGCATGGCGATGCGATTCTCGACACGGCGCACCGCGCCGGTGGTGGGCACGAGCAAGCCTGCCGCGATCTTCAAAAGCGTGGTCTTGCCTGCGCCGTTAGGGCCAGTCACAGCAATTCGTTTTGGGCCGTAGAGTTCGAAAGTCCATGGTCCGAGCTGTCGCTCTCCCACATCGATGGTGACCCTCTCCAGCGCCAGCACATGCGCGGCCGAGGGCAAGCCGCTTGGCGGCAGCGCGATGGTCAGAGGCGTTAGAACCTCTACTCTCGCCCGGGCCTCTTCAGCCTTCGCTGCTGCCTCGCCAACTTGCCGCTCGCCCAAGCGACGCACACGCCCGCCACTGTCTTCTGCGCGCTCCGCCTTCGTGCCGAGAATGATCTTCGGCTCAGAACCTTTGACTGCGAAGGCGCGTCCGGCCTTGTCGCGGCGTTCCTTGGCTTCGCGCTGGCGCTGGACCGCGCGCTGAGCTTCGCCCAGGGCGGTATTCGAACGCTCGAGTTCGGTGGCCGCCTTGTCCCGTTCCGCCTTACGCAAGGCAGCGAAGACCGACCAACCACCGCCAACGATCCGCACACCGACTGGATTCAGCTCGACGATACGGTCCATCGTCTCCAAAAGCTCGCGGTCGTGGCTCGCGACTAAGACCCCACCGCGCCAATTGCGTACTAGCGAATGGATCACAGCACGACCGGGCGCATCGAGATTATTGGTGGGCTCATCGAGCAGAAGAAGATCTGACGCCTCTACAAGGAGGCGCGCGACGCCGACGCGGGCACGCTCTCCGCCCGATAGCGATCCTATCGTCCGATCAAGGGCTATGCCGGTCAAACCGACCTCGGCGAGCGCAGCGTCAAGGCGCGATTCGAGCGTCCAGTCGGCGGCATCGAGAGCGTGCGCGAGCGTCGGGCCCTCCGGCCAGTCCTGTGCGAGGATGCTGATCGAGCCCCACTGCTGGACGGCGCCGGCAGCAGGTTCGGCCATGCCGGCGATAATGCGGATAAGGGTCGATTTCCCCGAGCCGTTCCGACCGACGAGCCCGACTCTCTCAGCGCCGATCGAGAGGGTCAGATCGCGAAAGAGAACTTGGCGTTCAGGAGTTTGAGCAGAAATCGAATCGAGCGTTAGGAACGCGGACATGGGCACCCGTGAGGACCAACGAAACAAGGCGGTTCGCATTGTTCATCCGGTCGTTCACAGAACCATTCCTTCTCAATGAGACCGCCAACCTAAAGAGCCAGCACTGACAACACAACACCCCTGCCCTTGTTGTTCACGCGCGCATCTTCTCGCGGTTTTGGCGGCCGATGAGCGCCATGAGCATCGGCCCTAAGCTGAACTGGCCGGCTTCGGCCTTGCGAGTGAGCTCGCGGAGGTAGCCGCCGGCTGATTTGATCGCGGTGGTCCGCTGAAGGATGCAGGCGACAACAACGCCGGCCGCGGCTTCGCCCATCACCGTTTGCGCCTCCTCCCAGGCGCTGGGACTGATCGCCAGCATCGGTCTGACGACCGCCGCTGCGGCGAGAAAATCCCGCCAATTCGAGATTCCGTCCTTGGCGTAGTCGGCAAGGTCGGGGCAAGCTTTGAGGACCATACCCAGAGGGTAGGATTGTTCCGTCGCTGCGGACGGTTGTTGGTTTGGCTCCGCCCTCGCCGCCCTGCCTTCTTGGAGGCTAGGTTCAAGTTCAGGAAGGCGGTTTGTGCTTGAATTCTGTATGTGGCGCCCACTTTGGCGCTCATTGGCGGCCATTTTTATTGTTTTGATGTGCGTTTCCAGGATGTTGAGCAGCCGCTGGGCGAGCGCCGTCAGTTCCTCGGCAATGGGCTCGATGTCCGTCAGCCCGCGTGCCCGTGGAATTCGGGCGGCGATGGCTCGATAGAGAGCATGGACCGCTTCCCAAGTCGAAGGCCCCTGCCCTGCCGCTGGGATTGGGACGCCCTCCTCGAGGCCGGTGGCGATGATCTTGACGATGTCGCGTCTGGCGAGGCTGATCCGCTCGCGGGCGTACTGAAGCGCGCGCCGATCGGTTGCCACTTCGTCCGCTAGGGTTTTGAACTCGGCGGCGCGGGCGACGATCGGGGCGAGGTCGAACCCGAAGGCCTGGGAGATCGAGCCGCCAGCGGTTTTGCGGGCGAAGCGCTTTCCATTTGGGCTATCCCTGCGGATGATAATGCCGGCGTCGACAAGAAGGGCTAGGTAGCGGCGCATGGTCGTGTGGGCCATGCCCTTCGCGCGCAACGCGAGCCGGTCGTTGGATGGGAATACGATCAGATCGTCGCCCGTCAGAACCGTCTCTGGGTGGAAGGTGAGAAGGGCTTCGAGGACGGTGAGCGATCGGTCGGGCAAGCCCAAGCGGAGTTTGGCCGCGCAAAGGTCTTGGAACACGAGCCATTTGTTGGCCGCGGCCTCAGGGGAGCGTTGCTTGGCGGCCATCTGGCTCGCGATGTGGGCAAGCGCCAGCGATCGCCGCCCGAAGGGCGTCGTCGGAAGAACGGATTCCATGTGTTTCGTGCCTTGGTTAAGGCAAAAAAATCCCGCTCGCCAAACCGGCGCGACTCTTGACAGAAATTGGCGGAGGCCCTACTTTCTCAAGTGCTGAAGTTGAGAGTTTTGTTGTCGGGCTTCCGGGGCGGTCATTCCGTTCCGGGAGCGTTTTTTTTGCGCGTTACTCCAGTTGTGGTTGATCAGTCAGGCGCCGCTCATCGGCGCCGATCTGCTAACGGTTGGGCTGGTTTTCGATCATCTTCCTCCTGTCCGTTAGGGCGACCGCAACTGTAGGCGCCGCACGGCGCGAACAAGTACGGGGTCGCGAAAACTTTTTTTGCGGCCTGCTCCGCGTCTCTGAGTGAAACGTTAGGACGGCATGCGCTATTGTGAGAGCCCGGTCGCTGACGCATAGAGAAGCGTCTGACTTCCGATAGGTCCTTAGACACTCGCCGTGGACGAGCTCCCGCCTCGTCCTAGACGTAGCGGCGAAGGCGTTCTTCTCGATTTGCGTAGCGATCAGGCCAAGGGGCACCGATCGACGCCCGAAGGGCACCGTTGGGGTATGCGTCTGCATGATCTTTCACCTACCGCTAGGCAAAAGAACTCTGCTCACCGGAACGGCGCGTTTCCCTCACGGGAGTCTTGACTGTGATTCGCGGAAGTGTGATTGTCTAGGTGTCAAACTACGAGAAGGGCTTCCGGACGCTGTTTCGGGGGCCTTTTTCTTTTGCTGGGCTGATCTCCTGTTTCTTGACGGTTAGTTGACGCCTTCTATCGTCTCTTCAGATGTTCATCGAACAGACGAGGAAGTTCGCGGATCACAAACTCTGCAAATTCTGGCGATGCTCGGCGATCGATCGTGAGCGTGACCTTTTGTTGGGTCTCCAAAATTCTACCGATTTCGTTGCCAGATGCGGATAGGACAGGGCTCGCTTCGCGGCCCGGATTGGTATCCTTTAACGATTGGGCTACAGCCTCAAATCGTTCCTTTGAGGATCGTGAAGCGAAGTCCGCTTGATTTGCGATTTCTCGGGCTCTTTGGGTATGGCGCTCGCTGGAGGCTAACCCATCTGCGAGTGCCATCCAGCTGCGTCGGCCGACGCCATGTGCGGGTCCGATCGCGTCGATGATATCAGCCGGAATCTTTGTCGCCACGGAAAGCATATTCGAGAGGTCGCTCTTGTAGACCGATAGAGCGGACATGATGACGTCTCGAGAGAACTTCTGTTCTAGCCGCTGCGCAAAGCGGACCTTCTCGATATAGGAGAGATCCCGGCGTTCGTTATTCTCCTGTCCCTGGGCAACCACCAACTCCTGGTCCGTAAGAGAACGCACGATCGCCTTGACCGGGATGCCAAGGTCATGCGCCGCGCGCAGGCGGCGATGGCCAAAGGCTACCTGATATTTCTCACGGTTCTCAGGGTGGGGCCGCACCAGAATTGGTACCTGCTGCCCTTCTTTTCGTATTGCTTCGAGAAATCCTCGGAACGTCTGATCATCCGCCGGCATTCGATCGGGGACGAAGGATGGTTCGACAGAGCCCGGATCCAACTCGACGATGGTCTGACCGGCGGTGAGTTTCTTTTCGATCTCCTCCGCTCGTCTCGAGCGTTCGCTGATCTCTCCCAGAGATTGTCCCAACGCCCCGACCGGAGAACGGCTGCCATCATCGATTAGGTCGGGTGAGCCGATGAGGGGTCGCATCCGCGATGGCCGGCGCGGCGCCGGGGATTCTTGCGGGGCACCGCTGGCACCCTCTGCAGGAGGCTCCGCCGTGGGAGGAGCAAGGTTTGCAAATATCTGCTTCCTGCTCACGCAGCCCTCCCCCATGCCTTCTTGACGAGTGCTTCAATCTCTCCATTGACGTTCTCGACCGACTCTATCGCTCGGTCATAGGTCGATCGCGTAAACTGACCGCGATCGATCTCGAAGATCGTCTGGTTTGTGAGTCCGGCATCGGAAATGGCAGTGCTCTTCAACATCGGGTGGTTGAGCACGTGATCGCCGAATATCGACCGGAGGAACGCGACCATTTGGTTCTGCGGCCCGTCGCTTGGTTCAAAGCGGGTGACAAGGTATTTCATCCACAAGTAATGAGATGACGCGCCTGCCCGGCTTATTTCGTCGAGCAGTTCGGCTGTCATCGACAGGAACTGATTCATCGACATGACGTCGAGCATTTGTGGATGAACGGTGATTAGGACAGACGTTGCCGCGGTGAGCGCCGACATTGTTAGGAAACCCAACTGTGGTGGGCAATCGATCACCACGACATCATAGAGTTTTTGGACCTGGGCAAGCGCCTGACCTATTCGGGCGAAGAACAGCGTATCGCCCGGCACCCTCGTCATAAGGGCCTTCGGCGTGTCGTGTTCAAACTCCATAAGTTCGAGGTTGCCGGGGATGAGGTGGAGATCCGGAATGTATGTCGCACGAACGATCTCGGCGATGGGCCGCTTGCTGTCGTCGTATCGGATTGCGCCATAAAGGGTTTCATTGGGACCGACATCAAGTTCGGGTTGATGCCCAAACAGCGCGGAAAGGCTCGCCTGCGGGTCAAGGTCTATCGCAAGGACACGATAGCCCCTCAGTGCGAGATATTGAGCAAGATGCGACGTTGTGGTTGTCTTCCCCGATCCGCCCTTGAAATTCATCACTGTGATGACTTGGAGCTGCTCATCGTCGGTCCGCCATGGAAGGTATCGGCGACTGCTACGGGAGCCGGCGTCAAGATGCTTACGAATCTCGTGGATCGCTTCAACCGAATAGGACCTTCGGCCGCCGCTCGACACATTGGAGACACCCGGCAGCTCTGCAGCCACCTGCCTCAAATAGCCTTCTGTGATTCCAACGAACTTTGCCGCCTCGGCTGGGGAAAAGCTCCGGATTCCCTTTTCCGCGTTTGGCGGAAATATGCTGAGGTGATGCGCTTGCAGTTGCGTCGCCAAGGCCGCAGAATGACGTTGGATGAGCGTCTTAAGCTCATCTTGCTGCGTATTGGCTTCCACTCTAGCTGTCATCTCCATCTTGTTCTTCCAATCGGACGGCAGTTGCGGAAGAATCACGCGATCGCGCTAAATTCCGCAGATGTCCGAAGTATGCTCGATTCGGTCCTCTCTGCAAGAAAATAAGGGTTGACAAGGTATTAACGACGATGCCCTGCCCTGCCCGCGTCGCCAGGTTAGCCGCGGCTAACTTGAGCCCCTCGCGAATGGTGGCGCTACGCAAAACGCGGCCGTTCAGATCCCCCGCCGGCGCCCCCTTGCCCTTTGTCCGAGCGACGCCGTTGTACAGCTGGCCGCCTGTTGGACGGAGCGGCGCTGGGACTGCTGCACGCCCTCGCGCAGGGGCACGCCCTGGCGACCCCCCCCTCGATGAGATAAATCCAAGCGGAGATCCCGCCGACAAGTCCCGCGGATTGACCCCGGCGGCGACGCAGCGGCGCTTGACGATCAGATTCCCTGATTGCGGGCTCCGCGCCCATTCCGCGAGCGTCACCTAAGTATCCATGGCGCGGAAGAATCACTCGATCCCGCCAAATTCCGTAGATGTCCGAAGTATGCTCGACTCGGTCCGTTCTGCAAGACACTACCGGTTGACAAGGTATTAACAACGATGCCTGCCCTGCCGGCCCCCACCCGGTTAGCCGCGGCTAACTCAAGGACCCTCGAATGGTGGCCGCGACACTCGCCGTTGAGATCGCCAGCCGCGCGGCCTTGCCCTCTGTCCGATCCAAGCCGTTGTACTAGCTGCCCGTCTGTTGGACGGATTCATGCTGGGACTGCTGCATAGCTTCCGGCAGCGACACCCCCTGGCGGGACGCCTCGGTTAGATAGCCCAGGCGCACCCCATGCGCCGAGAACTCCCGCGGGTCCAACCCGGCGGCGGCGCAGCGGCCTTGACTATCAGGTTCACCGATTGCGGGCTCAGCGCTCGATCCTCGAGCGTTCCCCAACCGTCGATGGCTCGGAAAGCCGGGCCGCGAGCGATACTGGCGCATGCGATACACCCTTTCAGCGCCGCGGCGGGTGGGCCGATCATTCGGGCCTTGGCGTCGTCGTCGACCTCGCTCGTCTTGGTGCGGCCGAGTCGGACCGAGAGACAGGGCGGCGGCGTCGAGATCGGATCTGCCGCATCGGCCAAGACGGGCGGGTCGTCTCGCAGCTGCTCGAGTCGGAGGCCGGCGATCTCGCTGCGCCGGCGGCCACCCGAGCCGAAGGCGGCCATCAGGATCACCAGATCGCGGAGGTCAACGAGTCCGTCGGAGCGGCAGGTGCCGGTGAGTCGGTCGAGAATGTCGCGGGTGACAGCGCGCTCGCTCTTGCGACGGCGGGGACGTCCGGAGGCGCGGACCGCGAGCCGAAGGGGCGAGCGGAGGGCAGGGGAGGCGAATGGGCCCTCGAGCCCGCGCCAGCGGTGCAAGGTCGACCAGCTCGCGAGGCGCCGGCGGACGGTATCGCGCGCGTGCGGGCCTTCGGTTCGCAGCAGGCCGTCGGCGCACAGGGCGTCGCCGACGTCGGCCGGCATGCCATTGCGGTCGTCGGCTTCGCGCTTAATAGGGTCCCAAAGGTGGTGCGCCACGAATTTGCGCGCCAGCGCCTCGGCGGCCGGCCAGGACGAGGGCGTTCCCGTAGCCGCGATCGCCCCCAGCCCCCGAGATAGGCCAGATCGGAGGCGAGCGCGCGAAGGGTGTTCTTACCCATCCCCTCCCAGGCCAGGTGCTTGAGGGTCTCGACGGCGTCGTCGGTCAAAAGCTCGGCGAGGCGGTCACACCGATCGATCGGTTGGATGGCGAGCGGGTCGAGTTCGAGCGCCCGGCGCGTCTGCAGGTCCTGTTGGGACGTTGACGCGATGTCTGTTATTTCGGCAAGCCCAACTCGTCGTAAAAATCGTCGTGGGCGGAGGTCGCGCCGGGTTTCGCCCCCGCCGGCCCTCGGTCGGAGCGTCCACACGGCATCGAGCGGCTGGGCCTTCGCGCCCGGCCGGAGCTCGCTGTCCAGGCGCTCAAGCGCCTGTTCGACGAGCCGGTTCATCGGCAGGCCGGTGCGGCGCGCCAGCCTCTGAGCCAGCGCTGGAACCCCAGCTCTCCATCTGTTCCGCCAAAGCCCGGCATTTTGAGCGCCCGGCGTGAACGATCGCCATTGAGAAGTACACGCAGGGACCGAAGCAGGAAATGGAAGTTAACACAATTGACTGGCTTCCACCCCATTGAAGTGTGACATGTTTCGGCTCACAGTACCTTGTGGGCTCGGCGAGTTCACGGTGTTTTTCTGGATCGCTCGTTCGGGCGGGTTCGAAAGGCGGCGGCGTGGAGCCAAGGCTCAACGAACTCGAGGTCGATGGGTTGCTATGTATCTCAATCGAGATACATAGTTAGGACAGACAATTTTTGAGGATGTCCAATGACCCAAACCTCGATGCTTCACGTTCGCGTGGACGACAAGCTGAAAGCCGATGCGGCGGAAAAGCTCGCCAATGTCGGCCTGACCGTCTCGGACGCCATTCGCATCTTGCTCACCCGTGTCGCCAAGGAAGGCGGCTTGCCGGCGGGTCTCACAGCCGACCCGGAAGCTTATGACGCCTGGTTTCGGTCCAAGGTGCAGGAAGCGCTCGACGACAAACGGCCGGCGACGCCCCATCGGCAGGTCATGGACGAAGCCCAAAAGCTGATCGACAGCAAGCGCCGTGCCCGCGATTGAGTGGCGGCAGACGGCTCGCGCCGACCTGTTGGCGATTGTCGATTACATCTCGGACGATAATCCGGATGCGGCCAAACGGCTGAAGGAAGACATAGAAGCCAAAGTGGAAGGGCTCTCGGAGCGCCCGAAACTTTATCGCTTAGGGCGGGTGCCGGGCACTCGTGAAATGGTCGTGCGGTCGAATTACATCGTGATTTACACCGAGAACGCCCGCGTCGTGACGATCTTGCGCGTGTTGCATGCGGCGCAACAATGGCCGCCGGAAAGCCCCTAACCGCCAAATACCGATGAACAGGCGGAACTGAGCGGGATAGGGCCACCGCCTTTGCCGGCGTCCTTCGCAGAGCTCGTCGGAACGCCGCAGAGCGCAATCGCGCCACCGGTGAGCGGCAGAAAGGCCGTCTACGGGCTTCCCGGGGCCAATCAAGCGATTTCAGTGGGCTACCGACCGAAGGAGGCCAGAAACCGCGTGTGCAACTCAATCTCAGCAAGGCTTTGACCGATCGAGAGGCCCTAGAATTTTTGCTCTACAGGCCAGCCGCCTTTGTGAGGTTAATCTTGAACCGGTCGCGTTTGCGCTGGTAACGGCGGGTCATTTCTGCGCTCGCGTGGCCGAGGTGCTTCTGCACGTGCGCCTCCTCAATTTGGGCCGACGACGCGAGACCAGCGCGCAGCGAATGGCCGCCGAAGGCGAGGCGCCGCTCGCCCTCCGCCAGATCGCCGCGCAGGCCGGCGGCCAGAGCGCATCGCTTGACCAGCCGCACGACGTGCTTGTCCGTGAGCCGCTCGGATCCCACACCGCCGGCCTTCCGCGTCACCGCCCGAAACAGGGGCCCGCGGGCGATCCGCCCGAGCTTGAGCCAGGTCTCGAGTAACCCGACGGGACAGGTGTCGGAGCGCGAGCCCCGGCCGATCTCGACCTCTCGCCAGCCGGTCTTGCCGCGAATCGTGAGGAGGGCGCCCTCGGGCAGAATCTCGACCCAACCTGAGCCGTCCTCGGTCTGATCCGGGCCACAGTCCAGGCCGACGATCTCGGAGCGGCGCAGGCCGCCGGCGAA
>Ga0335074_10017030_pt1 | contig 10236 bp, 8 predicted proteins | sample Lox_Sample_23_FD_206715 | JGI IMG/M metagenome (GOLD analysis project Ga0335074, IMG submission 206715) | Soil microbial communities from Loxahatchee National Wildlife Refuge, Florida, United States - Lox_Sample_2.3 | ecosystem: Environmental > Terrestrial > Soil > Wetlands | place: USA: Florida...
TAGCCGCACGCGCGCGCTGGCGGCCGTTCTCAGCCTCGCGGCCTTCGTCAGCCCGCTGGGCGCCGCCCCAGCCAGCGCAGTGCCAGCCAGCGCAGTGCCGCCAGCCAGCGCGCCCCCGGTTCCGTCGCTGCACTGGCAGGCCTGCGACGACGGCTACCAGTGCGCCACGGCGCAGGTGCCGCTGGATTACAGCCGTCCCGATGGCCAGACGATCAGCATCGCGGTGATCCGGCACCTGGCGACCGACCGGGCGCGCCGGGTGGGCTCGCTGTTCTTCAACGCCGGCGGCCCGGGCACCCCCGGTACGCTGCTGCCGCTGCTGTACGGGCAGCTTCCGGCTCAGGTGCGGGCCCGGTTCGACGTCGTGAGCTTCGATTCGCGTGGCGTCGGGCAGAGCACCTCGCTGCATTGCTTCCCCAGCGACGCCGCTGAACAGCAGTTCCTGAGCCAGATGCCGGCCGGGTTCCCCGTCGGCGCCCAGCAGCAGGCGCTGACCGAGCGCGTCTGGGCGCAGTTCGATGCCCAGTGCGCCCGCAGCAACCTCAGCCTGCTCGACCACATGTCAACGGCCGACGTGGCCAGGGACATGGACCTGCTCCGCCAGGCCGTCGGCGACCCGGTGCTGAACTACATCGGGCTGTCCTACGGCACCATCCTGGGCGCCACCTACGCCAACCTGTTCCCCTCACGCGTCGGCGCCATGGTCCTGGACGGGAACGTTGACCCGGTCGCCTATGCCGACGGCATCGGCCCGTTGCCGACGTTCCTGCGGTCAGGGTCGGACAAGGCGTCCGCGGCCACGCTGGCCGCCTTCCTCACCTTGTGCGGCCAGTCACCCACGGCTGCCTGCGCCTTCTCCGCCGGCAGCGCAGCGGCCACCCACGCGAAGTTCGCCGCGCTGCTGCAGCGACTGCAGCGTCACCCGGTCACTATCGGCTCGCCGCCTCAGGTGTACACGTATGCCGCCACGATCGACGCGATGGTCAACAACGTCCTGTACACCACTGTGGCTGACCCGCCGTTCGGAGCGGGCTGGCAAGCTGGGGCCAGCCTGCTGCAGCAGCTGTGGACGGCTGCGGCTCCGGTCACGGCACAGTCCGTCCCAGCCGCTGCGGCCGGGACGCAAGCTGTCTACCTGCCACCCGAACAGCGGATCGCCGTCATCTGTGCCGACAGCCCGAATCCCCGGCAAGCCGCCGCCTACCCGGCGGCCGCCCAGTTCGCCAGCGCGCGCTCGGGACTTGTCGGCCCCGACCTGGCCTGGCGGACCGAGAGCTGCGCGTCCTGGCCCGCCTCCGCTGACCAGGACAGGTATACCGGGCCATGGAACCGGCCGACCGCCCACCCGATTCTGCTGATTGGCAACACCGGCGACCCGGCGACGCCCTACTCGGGCTCCCTGGCCATGGAGCGGGACCTGGCCCGGGCACGGCTGCTGACCGTCGACGGTTACGGGCACACGGAGTTCGGCAACAAGAGCAGCTGCGCCGACGCCTACGAGACCCAGTACCTGATCAGCGGCAGCCTCCCCCGGCCCGGAGCCACCTGCCAGGGCGTCACCGACCCGTTCACCGCCTCCGCCGGGTAGACCGGAACCAGCCAAGCCAGAGGCGCCCGCACGGCCGGCGGCCGAGCGAGGGCAGCTGGCATACTCGCTCGCATGCTGATCAGGGAAGCGAGCCTGGACGACTGGCCAGCGATCTGGCCGTTCATGAGGGAGATCGTCAGGGCCGGGGAGACCTACGCCTGGGATCGCGACCTCAGCGAGGACCAGGCCCGCGCGCGCTGGTTCCAGTGGGATGACAGGCCGTCTGGTCACACCGTCGTGGCCACAGATGCCGAAGGGACCGTCATGGGAACCGCTGAGACCGGCCCTAATCACGGCGGGCCCGGATCGCACGTCGCCTCGGCGGGGTTCATGGTGGACGCCGCACACGCCCGCAAGGGTGTCGGCCGGGCGCTCGGCCAGTACGTGCTGGACCTGGCCCGCGCCGACGGCTACCGGGCCATGCAGTTCAACGCGGTGGTGGAGAGCAACACCGCGGCGGTCAGCCTCTGGCGTTCGCTCGGCTTCGAGGTGCTGGCAACCATCCCTGAGGGCTTCCGTCACCCCGTGCACGGCTACGTCGGCCTGCTCATCATGTACCAGCGCCTCTGACCGCCAGCGGCGCAATGAACGCGGGTCTCGCGCCCCCCTGGCTCAATGCTGCTGACTAACGATCTCGATGCCCCGCACCAGCAGCTGTCCGGCCCGCTGGCGGTCGTGTGGGGACAACCTCAATACGCACGTCAGCGCCGCTATGACTGAGCTGATCGAGGCCCGGGACTGGCTGACCGTCTTCCAGTTGCCGCGTACGCGCACGAACTCAACCCGGTCGGGCTGGTCTGGTCACACCTGAAGAGATCGCTGGCCAACCTGGCAAGACGCAACCTCGCCCAGCTCAGCGCCCTGGTCAAGACCCGGATGCGGCGGATGCAATACCAGCCCGGACTGCTCGGCGGCTTCCTCGCCTCGACCGGGCTGGCCCTCGATGAAGTGCACGCGCTTTTACGGGAACCCCGCGTGATAAGTCCCATCGGGCGCTGATCGCCTGGTCGACGGGGAAGAGCGTGGCGCACGCCGGGCACTGCGCGGTGCCGAACACATAGGTCAGCTTCTCAGCGAAATCAGGGTGCCCGGCAGCGAGGACCCGGGAGTGCAGCCGCCCTTGAAAGCCTTCCAGAGCATCCGGGTCTGCGGGATACAGCGGCAGCTGCTCGCCGCCAATACCTTTCATATACATGGTGTCGAGCGTGGAGAAGTATCCGTACCTGGCGAACACGATGAAGTTCCGCGTCTCGCAGTGCGGGCACCAGACCTCGTATTCCTCTGCGAGCAGGCGGTCAAGATGCCGGCCCCACACCCCGGCGTCCTCGAAGGCGAGCAATGTCTGCAGCAGGTTGACATAGGCAACAAGATCACCGTCGAGGCTGGGCTCCAGCAGCGACTCCTCGGCCAGCGCGGCCAGCTCGGCGATCTGGGCCGCGTAAGCCTGCCGGTACGGCCGGTCCCCGATGGAGACAATGGCGCCGGCCAAGAACAGCGGCCCCGTCCGGTCGCAAGCAGGCCACTCGCGGGCTTTCTGCGTCAGCGCTGGCAGGGCGGCGTAGCTCGCGGAATAGGCCGCACCCTGGTGGTATAGCCGGGACCACAAGTCATCCCACGCCTGCGTCAGCAGATCTGGTCCCAGCTGGCCGAGCAGGTCAGGTATGTCCTCAGCCGTGCCGTAGGCATGCCTGAGCTTCGACCAGTCCGTCACGGTACTTATCCAAGCCGCCAACGACTGAATCCGCCACCCGTCATGGCCTCCGGGGAGCACTGGCCCCTCAGCCAGTGGCATTGACACCTGATGACTGCACCAAGCCCGCATTCATTCCCCGCACAGGCCTATTCGGTAGTGTCAATGGGTGGGAAATGAACCGGCAGCGCTGCGATACGCGGCGGCATCTCACGGTGGGAAGGGCAGGTCCGGCATCGAGGATGCCGCGTACGCTGGGCCCCACCTGCTCGTCATAGCCGATGGCTTTGAGAGCATGTCGAGCCCTGACAGCGCAGCCAGAATGGCCATCGAAGAACTCGGCCGGCATGATGCCGTCATGGACGCCGCCGACCTTGCCGCGAGCGTCGAGCGAAGCATGGCTGATCTCGGGGAAACGTTCCGGGAACTCGTCAGGAACGATCCTCGCTGGACATCAACGGGAACAAGCCTCACGGCCATGCTGTGGCGGGACACACATGCGGCGATCGCGCACATTGGCAACACGCGAGCGTACATGCTGCGGGGCGGCGAGCTCACCCAGCTCACCAGCGACCACACCCCGGCTCAGCTTGTGCTCGAGGGCAAGCTCGGCCCGGACGCGTTCGATCCACGCTCGATGCACAGCATCCTCTTTCGAGCGCTTGCAGGAAACATGGATGCGACTGCCGATATCACCGTTCATGAAGCCGCGCTGGGCGACCGTTACGTTCTTTCCACGGACGGGGTTCACAGCATTATCTCGTTCGAGAATCTCCGCAACATTATCCTTGACACCGCGCGAGAGCCACATGACGTCGTGGACGATATCGTCAGGGAAACCCGCCCTATCAAGCATTACGATGACTTCAGCTGTATCGTCGCCGACGTCGTGAACCCATCCAGTGCCTCAGCGCAGCCGATTACGTTGTGGCCATATTAGAGACCGGCGCGCTGGCGGAAGTACTCCCAGTCCCGGTTGTCGGGTGCCATCGGGGGGCCGGGGTTGCGCGGGTCCTCGCACTCGGCCTGGTGCAACGGCGTGTAGTCGCCCAGCCGGTGCGCGACCTCCTGGACCCGGGCGTTCCGGTCCATCGTGATGCAGCGGCTGACGACCTCCTGCGGGTTCCGGCCGATCACGACACAGCCGTGGCCGCGCAGCAGCACCATGCTGCGCTCACCGAGCGCGGCGGCCAGCGACCGGCCGTATTCGAGCGTGCGGACCAGCGGGCTCCACTCCCCCGGGAACTCCCGGGCCAGATCCCAGACCGGCACGCCGGTGCCGATGAACCGGGCTGTATGAATGACCGAACGCAGCGGGGTCATCGAGACGCTGAACGGCAGGATCGAGGGCGTGTGGCTATGGCACACGGTCATGACGTCCGGCCGGGCAGCGTAGATGGCCGCGTCGATGTACCGCTCCACGTAAAGCGGCTGGACAGTGGCCGTCAGCGGTTCGCCGGACAGCGAGAACTCGATCAGGTCGTCCTGAGTGACGAGATCAGGCGCCTGCGCCTTGGACAGCAGGAACCTTTCGGCCGTACCAGGATGGCGCGCGCTGACGTGCCCGTAGGCATCCAGGATGCCTTCGTGGCCGAGGATCCGGTTGGCGCTGACCAGGTCACTACGGATCCCGTCGTGATCCTGGGCGGCCGCGCCGCTAGTCAAGGCCGGCCCGGTGCAGCAGATACTCCCAGGCCCGGTCGTCCGCTGTGACACCCGGCGGACGGCCGGGATGCGGAGCGAGCTCGGCGTGAGTGAACGACCGCTCCGGGCCCAGCGCCATCACGCTCAGCTGGGCCTTTGCCCCCCGGTCCATGTCCAGGCACCGGCCGGTTACCTGGTGCAGGCTGATTCCGGCCACCACGCTGCCGTGGCCCCGCATCAGCGCGACCGGCCCGCCGCCGAGAGCCCGCGCCAGCGAACGCCCCTGGCCCATCGTCCGCACCAGCAGGTCGGTGTCCTCACCGAACTCCCGGGCGATGTCCCACACGGGGACGCCGTCGCCGAACATCGCCGACGCGTTGATGGTTGCCCGCAGCCGCACCGACCGGGAGATGCTGAACGGCAGGATCGAGAGGGCGTGATTGTGGCAGACGGCCGTGACGTCGGGCCGCGCCTCGTACACGGCGGCGTGGATGAACCGCTCCACGTAAGGGATCACGTCCGCGTCGCCGACCAGGCCGCCCTCGCCGTCGAACTCCAGAATGTCCGCGACCTCGACGTTTTCCGGCGCCCGCGCCCGGCTCAGCAGGAAGTGGCCCTTGTTGCCCGGGTGCCGGACGCTGACGTGCCCGAAAGCGTCCAGGATCCCCTCATGCCCGAGGATCCTGTTCGCAGCGACGAGTTCCAGCCGGGTACCGGCTCCCTCAGACTGCATACGCCTGTCTTACCTCAGAACAGCGCGTCCGGCAGGCCGAAGTGGACCCGGGCCAGCTCCCCGGCGGTGCTCAGGTACTGGGCCGAGATGTGCCCGTGGTACATGGACACGTCGCGGTAGTAACGCTGCATCCGCTGGCCGCGCTTGGCCGCCGACGAGCTTGACGCGGCGAAGAGCTCGGTCACCGCCGTGACCGCGAGCTGCCCCGCCTGCTGGGTCATCGCGTACATGCGGACGTCCATCTCGCGGGTGAACGGCTCGCCGCCGTCGGCCCAGCGCTGGGCCAGCTCCATGTACTGCTCCCCGAGCTGGAGAACGATCGCCTCGGCCGAGTCAGTTAACGCCAGCGCGTGGCCGTAGGCCCGCTGGAAGTCGGGATTGGTGTACCGGGGAACCTGCGGCCCGAAGATGGTCTTCTTCGTTCTGATGATCTGCTCGTACTCCTCAAGGGCTGCCCGGGCCGCGCCGATCATCGGGATCACCAGCCCGACGTGGTAGACGGCGTAGATCCGGCCGCAGTACAGCGGGTTGCCATGCCACACCATGCCCGGCGCGGGTTCGGTACGCCTGGTCCAGGTGCTGACTGAGGTGCACCGCTCGGGGACGAAGACGCCGTCCACGCGCACGCCGTTGGAGCCGCTGGAGTTCATGCCGAGCGTGACGCCGTCGCCCCAGTCGTCCAGGACCGTGAGCTGATCCCTCGGGATAACCACGACGATGTTGAGCGGCTGGTCACTGCTGTCGCCTGGCGGCACGAGCGCGTTGCCCATGAAGTGGGTGGCGTGCGCGATGCCGGAAGCGTAATCCCAGGTGCCGGTGACCACGTAACCGCCGTCGGCAGGCTGCGCCGTGCCCTGCGGCGCGGCCCGCGCCGGGCACCGGAACTCCCCGGCAGGCCCGAAGATCTCGCGCTGGCCGTCCAGCGGAAAGTACGCTCCCACGACGAGGGCGTGGTGGGTGCCAAGCGTCAGCCCCCATCCGGTACCTGGATCACCGCTGCTGACGGCGAGCATTGTTTTCCAGAACGTTTTCATGTCGAACCCGTAGCCGCCGAACCGCCGTGGCTGCAGCATCCGGTAAAAACCGGCAGCGATGAACTCACGATCGAGGCCGCCGGTGTGATGACCGAGCCGCTCGGCCTCGTCCTGCTGCTCCCGTATCCGCGGGACAAGCGCCTGAGCGCGCGCGATGATCTCTTCCGCGGTCAGTCCGGGCTCGGGGGCATCAACCTCGGTGACACCGGCCTCGGTGACAGGGGCCGTCGCGGGATCAGGCATGGCAGGCCTCCTGCTCGGAGGATCAGGTCACGCTGGCCAGACTCATGCCTTCCCCAGCCGCACACAAGCCCCCTTCCCGTCACGCGGATCACCGGAGTCGCCGGGCGCCGGTCCGCGCCTGGGCCGAGTTACCGGCGTGCGTGCGTTGCGCGGGCCGGAGCCACGGCCGGCTCGGCCTGCCTGACCGGCGCGATGTGCACGAGCAGGTTGTAAGTGACCAGCGCGATAGCGAGGTGCATGAGCATCAGCACGGCTACCGCCTTGGCCGGGGCGCCGCCGTGCCAGATGTACAGGTCAGGCAGCCAGAGCACCAGGGTGACCAGGATGGCCATCCGGAAGAACATCCACCGGGGTGACGACGTGATCCGGGTCACGATCGGCCAGGCCACGCAGGCGATGATCACACCGATCACGGTCAGCTTGGCGTAGTCCGGGAACTGGAAGTGCGGGTAGCCCTTTGTCGACGGGAAGACCGCCTGGCCGATCGCGGCCAGGGCCGCATCAGCGGCCAGCGAGCCGGCGATAGAGGCCGCGGTGGCCAGCAGCACCCTCCAGGCTTGCGGCTGGCGATGCCGCGGCGCGAAGTCCAGCCGGACGAGAGCGAAGACGCGGTTCAGCACGCCGATTAGGTTAACCGGTGCCGCTGATGCTCATCACGCCAGCGGCTGACCATTTGCTCTGCGTTGACCAGCGGCACGAAGATGCTAGGGCCGATCGGGACCCGGCGCCACTCGGCGATGCGGCGGTTCAGCTCGCTGACGGCGTCGCGCACCTCCTGCTCGGAGTGCAGTTCCTGCAGTGTCCCGGCCAGCCGCTCGGCCTGCTTGCGCAGCTTCAGCGGGGTGGGCAGCAGCTCCTCGGTGGACACGCCTTCGCGGCGGAGTTTGTCCCGCAGCCAGGCCTGGCCGTCGTCAGCGGCGCTCCGCCGGGGAAGCGGCTTTCCCGCACCTGGCAGGTTGTCGAACTCGCCCCGCTCCTGCGCTTCCTGAATCTGCTGGTCGATCCACGAGGTAAAACTCGTCCCGGCCGGCTTGCGCTCGGTCATACCCCAACAGTAGGTGCTGCCTGCCGGCGAGCCAGTGGCAGCGCCAGCTTGAGGGTCATCCGGAGCCGGCGTCGCCGCCGAAGCTCATTGCCGGCACCGAGGCGGTGACGATGGGGGCAGGCAAGGAGGGGTCGCCGATGTCGGTGCCGCCGATGCCGGTGGTGCCGCCAGCGCTGCCAGCGTCGCCATAGGTGATGAGGGTGGGTGGCGTGTACGTGGGCACGGAGGTGGTGGTGACCGGGCTCGGGATCGGCGGGATCGGGTTCGGGATGCCGGTGATCCCGCCGATCGGGCTGGAAGTGCCGGTGACCGGGACGGGGTTAACGACCGGTGCCGGGTTTGCCACGGCTGCGGGCGCCGGGGCGGCCGCCGGATCGTTCTGCCCCTGCGTCCCGGGGTCCGGCGTGTCCTGCTGGGCTGGCGGGGCGTTGGTGGGGGCTGGCCCGCCGGGCAGGCCGTTCATGGCCGGGACTCCGGCGGCGTTGTCGGGGTTGGCGGTGGGGCTGGCGGCGGCTGGCTGGCTGCCGTCAGGCGAGGCCGCCGCGCCGGACTGGGTGCCCTGTGCGCCGGGCACACCGCTGACGTCGGTCGAGGCTGGCGGGGCTGTGGAGTCCGGCGGAGCGGCCGGTGTCTGGGTCTGCGGCTGGGTGTTCGCAGGCAGGGTACTCGCTGGCGGGGCGTTGGCGGGGGCTGGGCCGCCAGGCAGACCGCCCAAGGCCGGGACTCCGGCGGCGTTGTCGGGGTTGGCGGTGGGGCTCGGGGCGGCTGGCTGGCTGCCGTCAGGCGAGGCCGCGGGGCCGGACTGAGTGCCTTGCGCGCCCGGCACACCGCTGACGTCGGTCGATGGCGGCATCCAGCCGCCGGATGCGCCGGCACCGCCAGTAGAGCCGCCGCCGCTCTGGAGGCCGTCCTGGGGCGTTGCTGGCGCTGCTGGTGCGGACGCTGGCGGAGCTGGCGCGGACGAGTTGTTACCGCCTGAACTCCCCGAGAAGAAGCCCGCGACGCCGTTCATGATGGTCTGCAGCCAGCCAGGGCCTGAGGAGGAGGAGGAGGAGTCGGTGGTGGCGGGAGCCGAGGCCCCAGGGCCAGGAACGTAAACGACAGCGCCATCGCTGCTGAGGATGTAGCCGCCATCGCCGGTCGGCGTCATGACGCCCCCAGGGCTGACGAAGGTACCGTCCGGCATCGTGAAACCGGTCAGCAGATTGGTAAGATTTATCCAGGCTGGATACGGCTGAGTATAGAAAAGCTGTGCCGACCACTGCCCGCCCGCATACTTCCCGCCCTGCGTCCCAAAGAAGTTATTAAAGAAACTGTCAATTGGCTGGAGCGAGCCACCCGGTGTATATGCGGGGAAGGCTCCCGGGAGTACAAACCCGGTGTTGTTTGAGTTAAGGGACCACCCTGAGAGGTTAAAGGGGTTACTATCTGGATTGGTGAACTGCCACTGGTAGCCGCCCGAACCCCAAACCGATCCATAGGCCTGCGTGTAGGACGAGAGGCCCAGCTGATTGAGCCAGAAGCCTGTTCCAGGGCTTGCTGTGAGCCTCACGGTGGTTTCCCACCCGAGTCCTGGTGACGTGTTCAAGCCGGTCAGGTACCCAAGAGCCGGGGTGGTCGAGCTCGGCTGATAGCCGAAAATGACGGTTCCGTCGACGCTGGCAGGCATGTAGTTGGAATTCTGGTAGCTTCCTTTAAACATTGCGCCAATTTCGGCCGCTGACGCTGGCTGGTAAAAAATGGGGCCGCCCTGGGATCCGTAGCCGTACCCGATGGCAGCGGTGAACGAAGCGTTCGTGCCATTGTTGGCGTTACTGAAAGTAACACACCCGGCCTGGCACGGACTGATAAAGAACCCAGTGGGCGCAGGCCCCCCGGTTAGGACAGAAGAGCCGCTGGAGGAGCCGGTGGGGTCACTCAGGGTAGTGGTCTGGGCATTGAGGAGGTTCCATATCCAGTTGAGGACTGAAGCGGTGGTACTCGTCGGCTGCGCTGCGGAACTGGCGGGCTGCTGCGGGGCAGAACCGGCGGCTACCACTGTGCCGGCGACGGGGCTGGCGCCAGGGCTGGGGTTAGCGGCAGCGTTTGTGACTGTGGCCGTGCCGCCGACGAGGCCGGGACCGTCTACGGGGACGGTCAGTGACTGCGGTGCTGAGAGCCGACCGAGGGCAGCGCCTGCGGCGGCGGCATAGGCGGCGTCGCTGTTGGCGGCCGGGTTGGCCGGAGTCAGCCCGGCAGTCGCGCCGACCGTGGCACCGG
>Ga0335074_10017031_pt1 | contig 10236 bp, 11 predicted proteins | sample Lox_Sample_23_FD_206715 | JGI IMG/M metagenome (GOLD analysis project Ga0335074, IMG submission 206715) | Soil microbial communities from Loxahatchee National Wildlife Refuge, Florida, United States - Lox_Sample_2.3 | ecosystem: Environmental > Terrestrial > Soil > Wetlands | place: USA...
GATTTGAATTCCGCTTCGGTGAATATAGTGGCTAACATACATTCAGACCTTGGTATTAGCATCGTCAACACAGCGTGTGGCATCTACCTCGCTGAGCTGGTGCCTGCTCACATCCGCGCAAGGACTATCGGCTTGTGTGTTGCTTCCGGAAATGCTGTCAGTGTCATCGCGGCCACTACCGTCTGGGCAAGCTCGAGACTTGACAACGAACAACAGTACAAGATTCCTCTCTACATTCAGGTCGGCTTTCCGGTTACACTAGCGTTGTTAACATTAGTAACTGAAGAATCGCCAGCATGGTACATGCTTCGCGATAGAGAGGATAAGGCACGAGAGGCATTGATGAAGCTCAGGAGGGGGAATACCGAGATCGTCGAAACGGAGATTGCCTTGCTTCAAGTCTTTGTCACTCAGGATCGAGCACGTCGCCAAAATGTTCGATTTTGGGACATTGTAAACAAAGACAACCTTCTACGTACGTTAACCGCAGGTGCGTGCTGGAGTCTGTGTCAAGTGGGCGGACAGCTGTTAGTACTCGTTTACTCGACAGTGGTCCTTATCCAAAGCGGAGTCGCCAACCCTTTCCAAATCACGGTTATAATCTTCCTCCTATCCTTCCTGGGTGGCTTAGTTGGTGGTTGGCTGATGGATAGGCTTGGCCGAAGGCCCGTCGCATTGACTGGATTCATGATTCTTTTTCTGCTGGATGTTGCAATCGGAGGACTTGCTTGCGGACCCTTGTCTACTAACTCACAGAAGATCGCACTTGCTGCGCTTTTCATCATCTTCGCTTTTTTCAACTCTATGAGTTTCTTGTCATTGTGAGTCTTCACCCTGCTGGCGTTTATCTAATCGGACTGGATGCTAAAATTTCTGTTTAGAGGAATCCTCCTGCCGGCTGAAGTTCCAGCCTTGCAATACCGAGAGGCAACCTCCGCGTGGGCCGTGTTCTTCAACTATGTTACCGCGACTATTACCCAGTTCGTTGTCCCCCAGCTCACCGTAACAGCTGGCATGGGAGCTCGAACCGACTTGATATTTGCCGGTTGCATGATACTTGTCATCATTGCTGCCTATTTTTATCTGTAAGAGCGCAACATACCCCAATCTTCATAATCGGAACTTTTCACGAAAAGGTAAGCTCTACTAACGTTAGGTTCGCAGACCAGAAACAAGAGGCAGGACGCTGGCCGAGATCGACGAGCTGTACCGCTTGAAGGTTCCCATGCGAAAATGGAGAGGTACGTACAAAGATTGTCTCCCCTTTGGAGAGCATCCGTATTGCCCTTCAGGCTTTGATCCTTGTATGTGGAATAAGCTGACTAAGAATCCTTCTTTTGCAGGCTATCAGCTCTCTTCCATCACTCAGGATGTCGCTAGAGAGATGGTGGCGCGTGGTGAAAAGCCTAAGCCAATTGCTTAGAGACCGCTGGTCTGCCGTCGGACGGGGCTGGGAGAGAAGAGAGGACAGGAAGGGAAACGCGATAAGGCGGCGAGATTTCCATGTATAGTTATGTGATCTTGTACTTCATCACGATAGTGCACATACGTCCTCTTCAGGAGGCCTCGGTCTCGGTATGGTGGTTGCGCGGTGCCAGACGAAACACAGAGAACTCTCTGAAATGTCCAAACTCAGTGTTCCAGGATTATCTAATTCCGAAAATTCAAATTTCAAAAATCTTACTTAAATCTTCACACCAATATTGGGCTTTGCGGGAACTGCACAGAGTAGTCGAGCCAGCTACGGAAATGGGCACGTGATGACGTGTTTTCGTGAGAGCGCGTCCTGCCTTACTAAAATGGAAATGCACAAACTGCTGCAAGGACAGATAATGACTAGACGACATGACCAGAACCGTTCATGACTCTGAGGATGAAGAATCGGTTTTCAGTCCATTGAGTGCCAATGATGAATACATTGAAATCGTAGCCAGTGAGGTCGAAGGAGCTGCGGCTGCATTGCTGCCACTGAAATCCACCAACGGGACAGGTTCAACAGGTAGTATTGGCACAACTGGTAATATACGACAATAGCTAATCATGTTTTTAGAGAGTCTTCGTCGAGAAATTCAGCAGGCACATCAGCAGCTTTTCGGCAATAATCCATTCGATAAGCGCTTGAGGAAAGCATCGTATCTTGATAGCGCCGACGACGTTGAGAAAGATTCTACCAAGGTCTCAGATACGACTCCATCGCGAGAGAAGGCTGGAACTGTTCGAACCGTAAGCAGTCAGAGAATCACCAAGATTCACGACAGCTCTCAGCGTCAACTTCTCCAGAGCTTCAAAGACAGCGAACATCGGTTCCACAATCTGAAAGACGACGGAGCAGATCCTCACTCAACATCAAGGTCTAGTGACATAAAACTAAGTTTTGCTTTCTCAGATTCGGCCAAAACTGCAAAGTGGGACCTGGCGCCATCTCATTGGGATGACTTTGCTCTAAATCATCCATCGATGTTTACGGACGGATCAAGCACTGTACCGGACAATACAATCGAACGACAACGTATGCTAGAAGCAGCTTTTACAGAACCATATCATCCACCAGATCCCAGCCTTCCGATCAAAGATAACCCCGCGAGCACTGGTAGCTCTTCAATACCGTGGTCCGTGTATCTCGCGACGCAAAGCTTGAAGAGCCAACGGAATCGCAAGTCATCCCCAGCTATTGCAGAGCCCCAGGAGTGTTCTGTATGTCAAGTACCAGTCGCTATTGAAACTCAAGGAGTCATTATGGCCATGGAGCCATCGCATACGCCGCTTGGCTCGCCACAAGAAGCTACATACGCCAAACTAGACGATGTTCAGCGTGTAGTGAGCCCGAAGGCAGTTCCAGAAGGATACCCAAGTTCAGAAGATGTGGAGTCATCAAAGCCAAGGAAGAAGCGGAAACGCGAAGAGGTCGAGTCGGATTGCTTGGACGAGCTTGCAATCGGTTTGCCAAAGGAACAGTATAATCCTCGACCTAGCCGATCGCGTTCAGCACAGGTGGCATTGGAGCCTATCGATTATTCTGTTGCACCGGAAAGAGCGAACAAAAGTAAGCTCAAGCGTGCCAAAACAACTGTTTCTCCGGATGGAACGGCCAATTCGTTGTCGTCGAGAAAAGTCAATGCCGTTGAGGACGTGGGAATCACACCGAATCGTGCCCAACATGCGCCGACCCGCAGCGGTGGCGGCCTAGGGGAAGCCAACGACAATTTGTCTAAGCGCTCCTTTCAAAAAAATCAATCTAGGGTGCAAAGTGGGTCTGGGGAAGTGCAAACATTGACAGGCGAAGGGACTCATTGCCAATTCGAAACAAACGAGGCCATAAAGGTCGACGCTGATACGAGTGGGCCATCGTCAGACGTGACAGCATGCAGAAGCAGGCGAGAGAGGCGCGACCTCGTTGCAGTGGAAATACCTATGGCACGATCGGGATCGATGCCACATCACGAGGCAAATCACAACACTGATGAAGCGTCTACAACGGTGAACCTAAAATTGCTGCGGGAAAATTCTATGAATGTCATGACGCATGAGGCTCTAAGATACTCGGAAAGAAAGCCAGACAGCAACAGAAGAGGGAACTTTGCTCTGAACGAAAGTTCGCTAATTCCTACGACGTCGGCTGATATGCTTGACGAGCTTGTCGATACAGTCAATTCAGCAAAAGACATCGTTAGGGTTGGCAGTGGAGATGAAGTTACGTCGAAGGCCTCCAAACAGAAAACACGTGGGCTCGGAAAGGGAGTTGAACTCGAGAGGCTCATTCCCGAAGGAGTGGAATATCCGGAAGTGGACAGCCTAGTGTCGAGAGATAAAATTACAACACACGAGACGGGAGAGACCGGTCTCCAATGCCCATTACGAGAAGTCGATCCCAATACGGAACACAGAGACAGCAGAAAGGGCTCAGCTGTTGGTGCTGGAAGACAACCAGAAGACAAAAACGAAAAAGCCGATGCATCTCCAAACGAACAATACGAATTGACTCAATCTGCAGTGCAGCAAACTCAAAAGGCGCCCAAGGAGAAAGTGCCATATCGGGTCGGATTGAGCCGAAGAGCTAGAATTACACCGCTACTGAAGAGCGTCAGAAAGTAATAAAGTCGTGCATCACGACCATTGCTCAGCTGTTACCGATACTGGGAAGCAATAGGCGAAGTAGTTTACGGTTGCATTTGCTTCGTTTACAGCCTTGGCTGAGACTGAGACATGGGCATCGAGAGGCTGCTCGGCACCTCCCATCGATGGGTCGTGATCACCCAAGCATCTCGTTTGGGCCTTCTTAATAGTGTCTGCTCTTGGCCATATGGGCGGCTCCCATTTGCTGGGCATATGCAAGGATGGCAGCCAGCTTTCCGGTTGCATAATGCGAGAACGCAAGTAATAGTTGGTAGTAAGACATGAACACTTGGTGGATGACCACACTAGCTCATTTGTACCAACCGGTGACTGCTTGCAGTAGGTGGACGGTTGAGGATGGTAGCATGATGTAGCATCACACCTTTTCAGAGTAGATCTGGTTCCGTGCGATGCGTACGTGGCCAGCCAAATTTCAATGTTTTGTTTCTTGGCTGAGAGATGAAAGCTCGAAGCGAGACTGCGCTAATTAGTTCGCCACTGCACGCTACAGTCCTATTCTTGGACTTGATTTCCAGCATCGACATTCACGCGATCAACCAAAAATCATCTCCATTAAGGAAAACGTTTGATTTGCCAGGTACTACACGTTGGCAAACATTCTGGCCCGATTTCTGGATCCAAATCGAATACTTGAATTTCGGTTTGATTGATCTGCGTACAACCTTCGGCCCCTTTCTCATGTTGTTTGAACGACCTCATAACAAGCAGCAAGCGAGCAGTAAGCTAGCAGCAAGCGAGTAGAAAGCGGGAGGAAGGCCTGAAGAACAGTATTTTCCCAAATGCCAAAGAAGCAACTCTACGAGCATCTTGCCAGCATGTCGCCGCCATCGTGCCGGCATCCGCCAGTAGGGCGAAGCCCCCGCGATGTGGCTTGTTGGAGGTGCAAGTTGGTTCGACAAGCGACTTTCTCCCAGCGCTTCCCCTTTGTGTGCCCCTGACTACTGCCAACTCCAACACGCGGCTTTTGGTGGTCTGAGTCGCTTCATTCGGAAACGAAGCATTCTTTTGTTGCCGTCCAGGAACTTTTCCACTCTTCCTCTGTTCTCGGTTACCTGGTCTCTGGCATTTCTTCCCTGCAAAGGTTCGGAAAAGCCCTGTCGCGAGCAAGAGCTGAAAATATTACTTTCAGATCGATCTTTCTTGTCCTCTGCGTGGAAGTCTCCCAATGGGACTGGCTTCATGCAGCCTACAAGCAAACAGTCTGCAATAAATATTAGCTGACGAAGGCGATGGCACGCAGAAGGCGTGATAGAAAAATAGCTGAGTCGCAGTTAGTCGCAGTTCGTCCCTGTCTCGAGCTAAGCGGCGTGGCCGGAAGATATTTTTTTCGATTTCTGTCAGTCATAAGATTCTTCGCATTGGCTACTGACTCCAGCCAAGATCCCGTATTCAGGTAAAGCGGTGGAGCTACCCCATGTGCGCAATATTGCGAGAACGCCATTTTGGGGACTTCACCGCGTTAGCCCCGACACTCGGCTTGTTCATAGCCTGCCAGGGCATTTCCCATGGCCACGTCCCCAGCTGTGGCTACCGCTAGCCGGCTTGTTATTACCGCTTTGAGCCTACGAACATGAGATGTCACGGCGCCCAGGCTCTTGGTCCGACCTGAAGTGGCCCATCTCGAATGCCAGCTCCCTCGTCAACATCCCCCCATGTCATCTGCGGTCCCAGGTGGGTCGATACGTTATGCAAGACGGCAATCTGAATTCAGGGCAGGGTGTCGCCCTGTCAATATGCAAACACCGAGTAGCTGCCGTCCTTTTTAATATCATAATTTCCATTCCTCTCGAAAAACTTTCTCACTTTCGTCGCAGTATTGCAGAGGAGCTAGTCATTCGCTTTTCTTATCCTTCTTGAAGTGCAGTGTTCTATCCAACCTGCCACTTCTAGTCATTCGCTTTTCTAATAATCTGTCGTTGTCCTCTATAAACATAATCATAGCATATAAGCTGTAATTACCCGCCATCGGTGTCACCTCAAAAATCATGAAGGCCGCAATTCTACTTGCATCGGGCTTGGCCTTGCTACCATCCCTTGTGGCAGCTCATGGCAACCGCGTCCCTGGAGTACCAAGGATTTTTGGCCGTCGAGGAATCAACAATGTGGAGGACTTGAAGTCTCACTCTCCTCGCGAAGAATCCGTCGAAGTTGTCAAGCGACACCAGCAGATGGCAGCTGCGGAGGCCTTAGACCGACGAGGATCTCCAACGATTGATGAAGACTTCATGCCAAACCAAATTGAAGAACGTCAAGCTTCAAACACCGATGGCCAATGTGGTCCTGGTGTAGGATCTTGCGCAACAGGATATTGCTGCTCCTCTGCCGTAAGTAGACATTTACAATACAATTGACAGCATGTTTAAATGATTGATAGGGCTGGTGTGGTAACACTGAAGCTTATTGTGAATCACCCGATGCGCTATTCAACTACGGATCTGGTGCCGACGCACTTCAACAACCCCCAGGCCCGGTTACTTCCAATGTCGCTCGTACCAAGCTCGGTAGTGTGCCATACGGCGGAGCAGGCATCTATGACTGCACCGTCGACGGCGTGCTTGCCCTGACTTTTGATGATGGCCCGTACATCTACACGGAATCTATCCTGGACACTCTTGAATCGTACGGTGTGATCGCGAGTTTCATGATTACTGGAAACAATCTCGGCAAAGGCCAAATCGACAACGGCTACTACCCGTGGGCAGGTTTGATCCAGCGTATGCACACGACTGGTCACCAAATTGTTTCGCACACCTGGGGCCATCTGGATCTTGGCTCGAGTGCTGCTGCCCAGAGTCAAGACGTCGTTACCCGAGCCCAACGTCTGAACCAGTTGTACTACAACGAGATAGCCCTCAACAACATCTTGGGCTTCTTCCCGACCTACATGCGCCCGCCATATTCCGATTGCGATTCTGCATCCGGCTGCGAGGCCGACATGGCTACCCTCGGCTACCATGTTATCTATTTCGATCTCGATACCGAGGACTACCTCATGGACTCTCCTGATTTGATCCAGAACTCCAAGGACTTCTTTGAGGGTAACACCACCTCTACCACTCCCGCGGATTCCAACTGGCTTGTCATTGCTCATGACATTCACCAGCAAACCGCCATCAACCTCACGGCTTACATGGTTGAGAATGCCTTGGCGCAAGGTTGGAAGCTCGTGACTGTTGGTGAATGTCTCAATGACCCCCAGGCGAACTGGTACCGCACTCTCGGTGGTGGCAGCGTGTTCACCTCGTCACCAACCGCTGCCGCAACCACCTCCGGAGGTTCCACTTCGTCCGCTCCCGTCGTCTCCGCCACGGCTGTTAGCACTGACGGAAGCTGTGGTGGCTCTAGTGGAGAAACTTGCTTGGGCTCTACCTTCGGTAATTGCTGTTCACAGTATGGCTACTGCGGTAGCACCTCCGACTACTGCGGCACAGGCTGCCAATCCGCCTTCGGATCCTGTGGCTCCAGCAGCTCAGCATCATCAACAACAAGCTCAAGTAAGGCTTCCTCTTCTTCTTCGTCTTCCACCAAAGCCTCCTCGTCTTCTTCAACATCGTCGAGTAGCTCCTCCAAGGCCTCCAGCTCATCGACAACAACTACGTCGAGTAGCTCTTCCAAGGCCAGTTCGTCGACCACGACTACGTCGAGTAGCTCCTCCAAGGCCAGTTCGTCGACCGCGACTACGTCGAGCAGCTCCTCCAAGGCCAGCTCGTCGAGCTCGTCGACAACAACCACATCGAGCAGTTCCTCTAAGGCGTCTAGCTCGTCGACATCGTCTACTTCGTCATCTTCTAGTTCGTCTACATCGCACAGTACGTCTGCGTCGTCCAGTTCGTCTGCATCGTCCAGTTCGTCTACATCATCTAGTTCGTCTGATCCGTCTAGTTCGTCGGTGTCGTCTACATCGTCCGCTACGTATGCAACCGGCACTGGTGTTACTTGCCCAGGTAACAACGGTCAACTCTGGCAAGACTCGACCACTGGAGATGTGTTCCAGATCGAATGCAACATCAATTTCGCCAATGGCGATATGCCGAATGCTCCCATCTACGAGTATAACCTTGCCGGTTGCATGTCGTACTGCGCTAGCTTGCCAGGCTGCCAGGCCGTTGCATGGGTCGACGGCTTGCCCGAAGGCCCATGTTACTACAAGTCGACGGTCGGTACTGCGCAAACACAAAATGGTGTTTATGGTGCCTACCTCGTCTCGACGGGCGCTGTGACTTCACCGACGTCTAGCTCGGATCCGGCTAGCTCTTCTGCCACCACCACTTCTTCCACAGTCTCTTCCACTTCTTCTGCTGCTTCGTCGTCGTCTTCTACTTCGTCGTCGTCATCGTCTGCTACTTCATCGTCGTCGCATGCTGCTTCGTCGTCTTCTACTACTTCGTCGTCTTCTACCACTTCGTCGTCGTCGTCACATGCTACTTCATCATCGTCGTCTGCTTCTAGTAGCTCTTCTAGCAAGCTAACGAGCTCCTCAGCCTCGGCCAGCAGCAGCTCGACTAGCAGCAAGACGTCGTCGTCCGTAGCGTCGGGACCGACGGCCAGCACCGACGGTGCGTGCGGCGGCACCACCGGCGAGACGTGCACGGGTTCGACCTTCGGAACCTGCTGCTCGCAGTACGGTTATTGCGGTAGCACCTCTGCCTACTGCGGTACCGGCTGCCAAGCTGCGTTCGGCACGTGCGGCGGAGGCTCCTTGGCCATCAGCAGCGACGGTGCGTGTGGCGGTACGACTGGCGAGACGTGCACGGGTTCGACATTCGGCAACTGCTGCTCGCAGTACGGCTGGTGCGGCAGCACTTCCAGTTACTGCGGCACCGGCTGCCAGTCTGCCTATGGAACATGCACGGTAAGTGTCACTTCTTCACAATCATCGGGCGCTGTTGCCGGCGTTGCGTTGATCGGCCCCTTTGCGTAGGAATTTGCGCTCACTTGTTTGCAGTAAACGACCCGCCGTCTCCTGCTTTTTCCAGCTCCACTTCGGCTTCCGCGGCCGATCCTCCAGCGACTTCTTCGGCTTCTAATAGTAATGGTATTTCGTCGTCTCTCAAGCCTTCCGGCGGTTAGCCAACCCCGTCGGGAGACCCCCTTTCACCACCATCAAGGTTGGAAGACCAGCTTCAATGGCTGGTGCGGTAGGGATGCGGGAATGACATGTAAGGACTTTCACTTTGGGCAATACTGCAGCGGTGACAACCGATGTGGCTACTTCTGAGAGTGCTGGTCGGGTTGCCAATGCGAGTTCGGACATTACTGGTGAGGATCGATAATGATTAATGTGTTCTGTCGTTTGGAGGAAAGACCTTTGGAAGTTCAAGGCGGAGCTTGGGAGCTGAGGACGTCGCTCGTCTTCGCAATGATGATTTTGGCGCATCTAAAAGGCTTGGATTATTGGGAATTTGGCAGCATGCATGGTTTGCATCTGGATGGAACGGACTTTCAATATTAATTCTTGTTCTCCTTTTGGATAAAATGAGTAGGGTGGAGGAGGGAGAGACGATAATGGCATTTTCCCAGCAGGTTTTTCAATTGTAGATACCATTGATCTTAATCCCCAACCTAGAAACCATTTCCCTTCTACACTTGTCCCTTGCACGGAACTGAGTTGTGTAATACGTACCTTAACAGAAGCCTTCCTAAACGTAGGCGAGGTGGTACTGTTTCTTCGTACAATCCATTGAATAGTACTTTGTCCAGACAGTGGTGAAAATTGGCATTCTTGCGCTAAGTCCGGCAGAGCAAGTCCTTGCGTGTAAACCTTGCCAATTAATTATCTCCGGATTGTCTGCTGCATTTCGTCTGTCATGGCCAGTAAGGCCTCTTCCTTTATCAATTGGCTGTCTGGACCCGCATAGCTGGGTCGGAGAAGCTGTGACTTCCGCGGGCCGATTCTTTTCAGTCATACGCCCTATCAAATGTGACTGCTCGATTGTACCGCGAACCTATTGCGTTGACTCATACCAGCCTGTATAAGTGAACAAGAGCTTGGAGAGTGCCATTGCTTCGGCATTTCCAGCATTAAGAAAGAATTGAAGTATTGTTGCATTCATCGCTATCACAATGGCCGACACCGAGTATGAGAGACATCCCCGATCAACC
>Ga0335074_10017033_pt1 | contig 10235 bp, 9 predicted proteins | sample Lox_Sample_23_FD_206715 | JGI IMG/M metagenome (GOLD analysis project Ga0335074, IMG submission 206715) | Soil microbial communities from Loxahatchee National Wildlife Refuge, Florida, United States - Lox_Sample_2.3 | ecosystem: Environmental > Terrestrial > Soil > Wetlands | place: USA: Florida...
CTACCGGTATTGCTGCGCCCAATTCGTGAGCGCCAGGCGACACCGTCCACAGGAATCCCGGATGGTTGGGACAGGCGACATAAAAGTAGAATTGATCGCCGGACCACACCCCTTGCGCGTACGAGTTGCCGCGGCATGCCGCTTCGGTGAGCGTCACTGCCGAGGGAGCAAGATCCATTCGAGCGCCGGTCGAAAGATTGATCGTGCGTAGCGCCGGTTCTGGAAAGCTCTTGAGCTCGAATCTCCAGCGGCCATCCGGCGAGGTTTGCGGATTGCCGAAGAAATCGCGTGCGCGATTCGCGTCCGCCGCGGTCGGGATCTCCGTCAAGACTAAACTCTTCAAATCGAGCGTAAAATGCCGGCAGCAAGGGCCGGAGTCATAGCCGTCGACATACAGTACAGCGCCATTCGCGTTTGCGGACAATTTTTCCACGTGTAAGTCGAAATGGAGTAGGCCCACTGGCTGGAGCGTGAGCGCATTGAGAACTTCCACCACACCGGTGCGCCGGGCGAGTAGAACGAACTCACCGGGATTCTGCGATCGCAGCTCCGGCTTGCTGCACAACAGCAGAAAGAAGGCGATGATGGCGAACCTGTGCCGCACACACCTGCCTTTCCACCTCAGTTTAGAAGAATTCGAAGGTGATGAGGGGGACCTGAACGGCGACGAGCACGGTCCGCATCGCCCGCTACACGTCCATGCGCATGCGCCCCGTGACGACCGTTAGGTTTTGTGAACTCGTCGCGCCTTTCCGCGCGGGATTTTTTCACGCGTCTGCGCCAGCGGCTCAAGACATCGTACTTCACCGGACGTGACGAAGCCCATGGTTTACAGGTGTTATGCGATTCCGGAGGGAACGCGGTCAGTATTCGCGCTGGCATGAACAGCTCAGCGATCCGACGCGGGCGGACGGCATCCTCGACCGTCTGGTCCACAACGCGCACCGTATCGAGATGCGGGGCGATTCCATGCGAAAGAATCGGGGCAAGCCGAACTCGTCGCTGTCAGCAATCCGAGTGCGGCCTCTCGGTGGGTAATGTTTGTTGAAATAAGACCGAATTAAAGAAGAGGGTGTTCACCGGACGAAAAAGGCGGACATACTATACCTGGAGAGAGGGTTGAATGGAATGCCCAGTTTGCGGCCTTATAAATCCGCCGGATTCTTCCCTGTGCGATTGCGGATATGACTTCGGTACGCAATTAGGAGGTTCTCGACCGCGTTTTCTCGTCCGTGACCGCGGAGTCTTTTGTCTCGCGTTCTTCATCGTAGGTGTCATCATTGTGGCGGGACTCTTCGTACTTGGCTCCCAATACAACGTTCTACCGGCCGTGATGTTGCTGCTGATAATCCCTCCTCACGTTGCCCTCGGGATTGCTTGGACAGCATGGGGCCGGTCACCGCTAGTTTTTCAAGCGCCGAGGGTCCGAGCTACGCTGCTGTTTTTAGGCCTTGTACTCTGCTCGCTCAATGTCGCCATTTTTTGGCTACATGTGATTTGGCTGAATCTCCGTCGGACGGATCTGTTTTTTGGGAATCTGAGCAACAGTGCCGAAGGGGTTTGTGAATTTCTGAATGTCTTCGCAATATTGGCAGGCGTGTTCGGGGAAGGTCGAGGACGGCTGGCGCTCCTGACAGCTGCGATAGCCGGATGGGCGATCTGGATTACAGGTCATCTCGGCATCTTGTAACAGGCGTTCAAAGCGGCATCGGTCCCTCTGTGCGCTGAGGCGGGGCAGCGGCTGCGCCTTTCCCCGCGCCCTTTTGCCCGCTAGAGCATCTCTCCTCCCCCCTGCCGGATTCGGTCTTGACGAATCAAGTCACTTCTTCGGCAATCAGACAACCAGCGTCGCTTCGCTCCGACGGCTGACCGTGAACGTCCCGGAATATTGACCGCTTTCCCTTCGCAATCCGCGATCGCTAACGGCGGAATCCCCGTGACGACCATTTTGTTTTTTGAACTCGTCGCGCGGCTCAGCGGGATCTTTCCACGCGTCTGCGACAGCGGCTGAAGGCATCGCAGCGTGCGGGGGGCACATTGGGTTTTTGCCCCATCAGTTTCCGAACGCAGTAATAAATCCTCTCGATCGCGCTCGTGCCGTCTTCGGCGACCACGGTCTTTATGCGGAAGACAACTTGCTGAATCGTCGTGGCTTTTCGGCTCGCAGTGCGCGTTCCGTTTTGCGCTTTGGTGCCGCCGTTGCAGGCAGCGATAACGTCGATCGCGGCGAAAAACGGTGCAAAATTAGCACAATTTCTAGCACAATGGCGAAAAAGTTCGCCTCTGCGCATCTTCCGAAGATTGCTGCAACCTGCTGACTGTAGGGAGTTTAAACTTGGTTGCGGGGGTAGGATTTGAACCTACGACCTTTGGGTTATGAGAGCGCCGACGGCCGGTAACCGTAGGAAAACAAAGGCACGAGTGGCACCTCAAAGAGCCTTAAGGAAGCTTCGGGAGCGTTTATTGGGAGTCTAAAGGGAGTCTGAATTTCAGGTTGCCTTCGATCGTTGGGCAGGAAAACCAAGGGTAAACCGATGTTGAGTTCCCGAGGGCTCGAACGCTAAATTTTCGACGCTGACGGCCGTTACCATTCCAGGATCTTGAGTTGAGGAATCGCCCGGAAATGCGCATCCCGGGTTGCCACAGGCAGGTCGTACTGCAATGTCAGAGCGACGATCCAATATCATTGTCTGGAATCGGCTGGCCGGCCGCCGAGAGGCCGGCTTTCACATGGCCGTACCGCTCGGTTGTGCCCTGATCGGGCAGAAGCAGCGTTGCGATTTGCAGAAAGTCGCGGATGAGGGCGATTTGGGCATCGCGCCGCTGCGCCCGCCGCGCGCCGTAGTAGAGTTCGCCGAGCGCGACCCAGGGCAGATAAATAGCGGTTGCTGATTCGAGATGACCTGAGGCGATGCTGTCGTTTCGGAAATGGGCGACGACGATGTTGGTATCCAGCAGGGCGCTACCAGCCGGATTCATCGATCTTCTCGCAGCCTTCCTCGATGACCCGCTCCAACTCGTCCGCGTCCTCAGGCGACAGCGCTCCGGCAGTCCGTGAAAGGATGGCCGGACGCTCTTCTTCGCTGATTCGCATGAGCCGATGGACGTAATCGGCGGCGGCCTCCAGCTTGGCGGGCGGGAGCGACTTCAGGTCCTCGACGATGGCTTCGAGCCGGCTCACGTCTTTAAGTTACCGCGGCTTGGGCCATGCAGCAAGGTAGAGGCGGCGAGGTGGGTTTATCGGTCGCTTGGTGTTGAGTTCGCGTTGGGTTCCGGGAGGCCCAGGGCTTCGGTCAAATACGAAACAAAGCATTTGCGAGTGAAGGGGCTTGCCTTCCGTTTAGAACCGCATCGATATTGTCGAGGGCGACCATCCCCATATTGGTCCTGCTTTCGACGGTCGCTGAGCCAATGTGAGGGAGCAGGAAAGTGTTCTTGAGATCCAGATAACCCGGATGGATCTTGGGCTCTCCTTCGTAAACGTCGAGTCCCGCTGCTGCGATATGGCCGCTCTTGAGCCCGGCAATGAGGTCTTCATCCGCTATCAAGCCGCCGCGGGCCGTGTTCACCACAATCGCGCCATGAGGAAGACGTGCAATGTTCGCGGCATTGAGAAAATGATGCGTCGTCTCCGACTCAGGAGCATGCAAGCTCAAGAATTGACTCACGCGCAGGAGTTCGCGCGGATCTGCATGGAAGACAGCATCGCCAACCTTCTCAGGCGGAAGCTGGTGTGGGTCGGAGTAATGGATCGTCATCCCAAAAGCTCGTGCGCGCTTCGCAAGGGCTTGTCCGATGCGCCCCATTCCCAGAATCCCCAGCGTCTTACCTGTGACCTGCCAACCGAGGAGGGCTCCCGCTCGTGGGAGGGTCCAGCCGCCGGTTCGGACCAACTGCTGTGCCTCGAAGGCTCGGCGGCTCGCGCCCAAGAGCAGCAGTATCGCCACATCCGCTGTGGCATCGGTGACTTCCGCCGGAGTGTATCCGATCGCGATCTTGCGTTCCGCGGCGGCGTGCATATCGATATGGTCTACGCCAACGGAATACGTAGAAATGACTTTTACACTAGAAGACACCCGCTTGAAGAATTCGGCATCGAGCCTGTCGAATGGCAGGATGAGCATCGCGTCAGCGCCCTCAGCCGCGGCAAGAAGTTCGTCACGAGTAAACAGCGTGCCGTCAAGCTTACGCCTGACTTCGTACTCGCTTGCGATCCGGATTTCTACCGGTTCGATGAAATGCGATGTGATAACTAGAACCGGCTTCTTCATGATCTTCACAGGTGGTCTAGAAACCCGGTGTGATTCCGGCTGACTCCTGAAGTTCCGCCCACGCGAGCAGGTACCCGAGATTCGCCTGGAGAAAGTCAGCCTGCGCTTTATAGGTTTCCGCGCTCGCCTTGCGGCGGTCGGCGATCATGACGGCTCCTTGCGCGAGTTGATTCTGGGACACCCGCTCGCTCTCCTGCCGGAGCTTCACCACCTGCGTGGCCACATCCACCAGGCTTTTAGAACGCTGCACCTTGTTGTAGCTGCGCTCGATCGAAACCGCAACTTCCTCCTTCAACCGGCGCAGGTTCTCTTCGGCTTCCGCCAATTGATCTTGCCTCTCGCGAACCGCCGCCCTGCGCTTGCCGAAGTCGAAAACATCCCAGCTCATGTTGACCCCGAAAGTACCGAAATTTCGAGCCACGAACGGAACGCCGTCATCGTAACTCTGCCGAGCATACGCGGTGACATCCGGAATATAGGTGGTTCTCGCGGAGCCGACCGCCGCCTGAGCCTTTTCTACGGCGGCCTCGGCGGCCTTGATCTGCGGATTCTGCGACCACGCGGTTTGGACGTATTCCTCGCGCGAATGCTGCTCGAAGTCGACCGGCACCGCAGGGTCCAGTTCAAGCTTTGTGTCGAGCGGAAGCCCCAGTAGATCGTTCAACTCGGTGGTCAGGTCGGATAACTGGAGATCCGCGGTCAGAACCGATTGCCGGCCCTCGAGAACGGTCGCCTGCCCTTGAATGGCGGCGACTTTCAGCGCGCTTCCGTTGCGCACATCGTCTTCGGTTTCGCGCAGATTCTCATCCGCGTACTGCGTCTGCTGTTGGGCGGCCTGCTTCTGAAACTTCGCGATCAGGATTCCGTAATAGAGGGAGTGCACCTGCAGGGCGATCTCATTTTCCGCCTTTTTCAAATCGTCCCGGGAAATGGCGACGTCGGCAGCCGCGATTCGATTCGCATCACGAATCCGGATCAACTGCGTGAGCGGTTGCGAGAGCTGTGTGTAGCTCGAGTACCAGGTCTTTTGTCCCTGCGGAAGGATAACGTTCTCGCCCGGTACCAGTGATGCTCCCACGGTTCCGAACGTCCCGGCTGGGATGCCGACGTTTTGCAAGTCCGTTATGTGCAGAATATTCGATTCGTTCTTGAGCGATGGAAAGTAGGATGCATGCTCTTGAGCTTTTTTCTGTTCGTTTTCAGCCGTTTTCAACCGTGCGATCTTCAGCGTACGGTTCTGAGTGATCGCGAGATGCACAGCCTCGGTTAATGTCAGATGGCGGACGTCGTTCGCATACTGCGGCACGGCGGCGGCAATTCCAAAGGCAGCAAGAATGATGGCACGATTCATTTCATTTTCCTCAAATCCTGATAGCTGAATTTCGCCTGCTTCAACAGCAGCAACAGCAGCAGACACCCGACAGCCATCCAGCCGATAACGATGAAACCGTCAGAAATCGCCATCGTATAGGCCTGCGCCCTTACCTGCTGCCCGAGAATACCGACCGCGCGGGCTTGAGCCTCGCTGGAGCCGGTCGACGGAGAGAAGAGACCGGCGCTTAAAACTCGCAGGCGCTCATCGGTCAACCAGTTGCCAGCCTGCACATGTAGTCCCAGCAAGTTGTCGTGAAACCGTTCGCGTACGGCAATGATCCTAACCATCGCCGCGGTTCCAACCTCGCCTCCGAAGATGCGGACGAAGTGCATGAGACCGGAAAATGTCGCCGCGTTGGCGGCTGCGGTGAGAGCACCGGCTTCGAGCCCTTCGAGGACAATACTGCTCACCAGGCCCACGTAGCTGGCGGCGAAGCCCAACGCCAGAAGCAGTTCCAGAATCTCGAAGTTGTTCCCGGCCCAGGCTGGATCGACACGAGAACAGATCACGCAGGCGACAGCAATCACAGTCAGTCCCAGCGCGAGCGTCAGCCTGGAATTCGTATAAATCGCCAACCACGCGACCAGCCACACCATAGCCAACATAGGCAAGGCGACCCATGCCAGCGTGTATCCCGTTTCGAGCGGGCGATAGCCGTGGATTGTACTCAGGAATCCCGGAACAAGAACGCCGGCCGAAAGGTTCACGAACTTGAATACAAAGATCCCAATGGCCAGTATGATCGTGTTCCGCCGGTTCAGAAACGAAAGCTTCAGCGTCGGGTTCGGCTGCACGAGCCGTCGAACGCAAGCCGCCAGGAATAAGAAAACTCCGCCCGCGAGCATCGCGACGACTTCGCCAGAATTGAGCCAGTCGAGCCGTTCGCCTTGATCGAGCGCACCATAGATAAGAGCGAGCGAGCCGCTGAAGTAGGCGAATCCGCGCCAGCTCGGGACTGGACCGGCGGGGGGACGACACGGAATTCCGAAGTATACGCAAAGGAACATCAGTGGCGTGGCGGCGGCGGCGGTCCAGAAAATCCATGCCCAGGAGAGATGTTCGATATACCAGCCCTCCAGCAAATTGGCGATGTTGCTGATGAAGACGATGTCCGCCGCATATGCCGCAATCCCGAAGATGATCAGGCGTTTGGGCAGCGCCGTCAATACGAACGTAAGTGTCAGCGAATAGAAGGTTCCGGAAGCGAGCCCTGCAATCACAATGAGTGCAAGCATAGGCCAGTAGCCCGGTACGAACGGTAAGATTCCCGAAACGACCGCGAAGGTCGCCGCGGCGGGGAGCAGGATTCGGCGCGGACCGGATAACGCGTTGACAAACACCACAAAAACTCCGCTGAACATCGTTGCCATGTTCAACGCGGTTGGAATCCAAGAGGCCTCGTCAAACCCGAATCCTTTCACGCCGCGGAGATCCGGCAGGCCGATGCCCAGGAGGCGGGCATTCAGGGTCGCGAGTCCCGCGCCCAAAAAGACGCCCAAAATCCCGATATATGGATTCGTGTGCGGCGGCGCGGGTTGTTGGTCTGCCAAGGGTGCGACTGTGGGCGAGGGCGCGGACGCCGATTTGGGTTCGAATGCAGTCACCGTGAACTCCTTTAGCGCCTCGCGCCGCCAGTTTGAATCGTCGCAATGACAGACAAGCCAGGCCGCAGGCGATCCAGTTCCGTTTGCCCCGGCTGCAACACGATTTTCACCGGCACACGCTGTACGATCTTGGTGAAGTTTCCGGTCGCGTTGTCGGGTGGAAGAAGAGCGAATTGCGATCCACTCGCCGGCGCAACCTCCTCGACTTTGCCATGGAATATCGCTCCGGGAAACGCATCCACCTTAATCTCCGCATCGTCGCCTGCGTGCATATTACGGAGCTGCGTCTCCTTGTAATTTGCCTCGACCCAGACATTTCGCTGCACGAGTGAAATAACCTGCGTCCCAGGGCTGACCAATTGTCCGGCGCGGACTTTCCTCTCGCTGACGATTCCATCTTCTGGCGCGACGATCCGCGTGTAACCCAGGTTCGTTTGGGCGAGTGAAAGCGACGCGCGCTTCGAGTTCAAATCGGCGCGGAGCAGAAGCTCTTGCGAATCGAGTACGGCGCGTTGACGTTTCTGCGCTTCGAGCTCGGCCGTTGCGCTTCCGAGCTGCGCTTTCGCGCGTGCCAGATCGGCCTGACGGCTTGCAAGCTGCGCCATTGCGTTCGAAAGATCCGCTTGGCGGCTCACTAATGTGGCTTCGTAGCGCTGTTGGTCGGCGACCACCTGCTCCAGTTTCTGGTGGGTCGCGGATTCGGTTGCGACCAACGCTTCCTGTCGGCGCCGCTCAAGCTTGGTCCGCTCGACATCGGCCTCCGTTCCGTCGATGTTGCCCCGTGCGTACGCAATCGCGGAGTTTGCGGCTTCGACGCCGGCTTCCGCCGCTTTGATCTGTGCCGCAGCCGCAAGGATATTTTCGGCAGCTTGAGCGATGCGCGCGTCCTGCAGGTCCTTTTGGCGCTGATTGTTGATGAGCGCGTCTTCTCCCGACGCGACTCCGGCCTGGGCCTGCTGGACCTGTGCGCGAAAGTCGTCATCCCGAAGCTGCACGAGAAGCTCTCCGGCTTTGACGCTTTGGTAGTCGGAGACGGCAACGGTGGCGACAAGCCCGGCGACTTTCGTGCTCAGGGGCGTCAGATCCGCGCGGGTGTAAGCGTCGTCTGTTTCTTGCTGGGATTTCTCGCTCGCCCAGGCATTCCAGTTCCCCGCGATCAGGAAGACGATTGCGACCGCCGATACCAGGATCACTGTGGGCACTACCCATCGCTTCAGCCGCTCCGCGAAGCTTATCTTTGGTTCAACTTTGTTTTCAGGCACGTTTAGCCTCCTTAGCGAATCGTTTCTTCGAGAGAATTTTTTTGGGAGAGCGCGCAAACGCGCGCTCCATCATGAGGAGCAACACGATCCTTCCGTTTGTTTGAACAGGCGAATGCACACACGAGTTCAGTTCCGCGAATCCGGAAGACTCTCTCGCGTATCATCTTGAAGCTTCGGACTTGGCACGTGTGCATGGTTGGTCAAGCCGCCAATCGGACCGAGGCAACTGCCGACTTCAGGCGTGGTGCGAGCTTCTTCTTCGCATTGAAAACGCGCCACTGTAGCGTGCCGATCGGAATCGCTTTCGCCGCGGCGATTTCGTGATACTCCCATTCCTCAACGAAGCGGAGCCGCAGCGCCTCCTGTTCGCGGGTGTCCAGAAACGCTATCCAATGGAGAAATTCGAACGCCGGCGGCCCCGCGGGCTCAGGACTGGAGGCGACTAGGCGATCGGCTACGCTCGCCAACTCGATTGTCTCCAGGTGGCGCGACCGCTTTTCAAAATGACGGCTCAGGACGCTGCGCGCGATCCGGAACAGCCAGGCACGAAATCGGGTACGATCGCGGACTTGGTCCGATTTGCGATAGACAATCAACATGACCTCCTGAGCGAGATCTTCACTCAGCGCCAGGTCGCAACCCCGCGCGCGAAAGAACGAGACCAGTTGCGGAGTGAAGATTCGAAACAGAGGACGGAACGAATCTTCCCCCGGCGAGTCGAGAAACGCGCCGGCCGCAGCCTGCGCGTGAGGGTGTTTTTCGTTTTCGATGGGTGAGCGGTTCATGCCGCCCTGAGGGGCATTCGGTTTTCCAGACAGAACACGCCTGCTTCGGCTCTGTTTCCAATGAGTTCTGCGGATTCTGGCGGTGAATTGTCGAGGAAAAATGCTCAATGCTCGGCATCGTCCGCGCATTGGGCCGGCAACGAGACATTTGGAATCGCAATCATTTTGCTCAAGTCGGATCGTGAGAACGTCCAACACATCCTCGCGGTCGGCCCCTCTTTGAAAATCAGGGAGACAAAAAAATGAGCAAAATCCCGCATGTCGTCATCGTTGGTGGAGGCTTTGGCGGTCTCGCTGCAGCTAAGGCCCTCAAGCATACGCCGGCGACAGTGACCCTCATCGACCGCACGAACCACCATCTTTTTCAGCCGCTCCTGTATCAGGTGGCAATTTCGGAATTGGCGCCGGGACAGATCGGATCTCCGATCCGCAACATTCTCCGCAAGCAGTCCAACACGACTGTCATTCTTGGTGAAGTTACGGGAATGGACAAGGATCAAAATGTCGTTTTCGCGGACGGAATCGATCGATCTCGAGTTCCCGTTCCGTACGATTACCTGATACTGGCGACGGGCGCCACCTATAGTTATTTTGGACGGGACGAATTCGCTGCGCACGCGCCGGGCCTCAAGACACTCGCGGATGCTGTGGCGGTTCGCAACAGAATTCTGGAGGCATTCGAACAAGCCGAAGCCGAAGAGGATCCCGCCCGACACGCTGATCTGCTCACGTTTGTGCTGGTCGGCGCGGGTCCGACCGGGGTGGAGATGGCGGGAGCTCTTGCCGTGCTGGTCCGACATTCCCTGAGTTCCGAGTTCCGGAGGATCGACCCCAGGTTGGCGCGGATCGTTCTGGTGGATATGGCGCCGCGCGTGTTGGGACCTTTCTCCGAGAGTGTTTCAGCGGCGGCGAGGAAACGGCTTGAATTTCTTGGCGTA
>Ga0335074_10017034_pt1 | contig 10235 bp, 9 predicted proteins | sample Lox_Sample_23_FD_206715 | JGI IMG/M metagenome (GOLD analysis project Ga0335074, IMG submission 206715) | Soil microbial communities from Loxahatchee National Wildlife Refuge, Florida, United States - Lox_Sample_2.3 | ecosystem: Environmental > Terrestrial > Soil > Wetlands | place: USA: Florida...
TGCTGCTGCTGGCCGCGACGACTTACGCGGCCCTGCAGGGCCTGCCCTACTTCGCCGTCCTGGCGCTGCCGTTCCTGTTCTCCGGCGGCATGATGCTGTTCGACACCCTGGACGGGGTTTTCATGAACTTCGCGTACGGCTGGGCCTTCGCCCGGCCGGTGCGGAAGGTCTACTACAACCTCGTCATCACGGGCCTGTCGATCGGGGCGGCGTTCATCATCGGCACGATCGAGATCCTCGGCGTCCTGACCAGCGAGATCCACCTCAGCGGCCCGTTCTGGAACCTGATGGCCAACTTCAACATCAACCTGGCCGGCTTCTGCATCGCCGGGCTGTTCATCGTCGTCTGGGCGGCCGCGCTGATCTACTGGCGCGTCGGCAACGTCGAGGACAAGTGGACCGCGGGCATGGCCGCCGCGCCGGTCACCACGGCGCAGCCGTCAGAAGACGCGCCCAGGCGATGACCTACGGCGGCCACGCGTGATTCCTGTCAGTCGCTGGGCTGCTCCACGAGCTGGGCCAGGTAGAGCTGCTCGCCAAGCTGGCTCACCAGCCCGAGCTGGGTCTCCAGGTAGTCGATGTGTTCTTCTTCGTCGGCGAGGATGTCCTCGAAGATGTTGGCGCTCGTCACGTCCCCCATGCCCCGCATGTACTCGATGCCGCGCCGCAGCCGGTCGACCGCCTCGGTCTCCACCGCCAAGTCGGCCTCGAGCATCTGGCCGATCGTCTGGCCAATGCGCAGCGCGAACAGGCGCTGGTAGTTCGGCAGCGCGTCGAGGAACAGGATCCGGTCGGTAAGGATCTCCGCGTGGCGCATTTCGTCGAGCGACTCGGCCCTGGTGTGCCTGGCGAGCTTCACCCAGCCGAAGTTCTCTTGCATCTTGCCATGCAGGAAATACTGGTTGATAGCCGTCAGCTCGGCCGTGAGCTGCTCATTCAGGAATTCGATAACCCGCTCGTCCCCGCGCATCCGGCTATCTTAGCCTGCCGGAACGGCAACAGGCTCCGCGGCACGCTGGCGGGACAGGCTGTGCTCGCCGATCATGCCCGCGATGCGCTCGCGGCAGGTTCCGCAGCTGGTGCAGGCGCGGGTGGCCCTCGCCACCGCCGCGACCGTCGCCGCGCCGCCGTCAATAGCGGCGCTCACCTCGTCACTCGTCACGGCCCGGCAAATGCACGCGAACACGCCTCACTACCCTTCGGGTCTTTGGTCGGTATGGTTAGGCTAACCTAACTTGGCGTCGCAGTCCAGCGTTCAGAGCTCTTGACTTAGGTAAGGCTAACCTAATAAGTAAGAGCACATGGACTTTGATGTGCTCCCTGGACCGCCGCTGGCCGAGCTTGCCCGCACGACCATGGCACTGGCCTGCGCCGCTGTCGTCAGCTGCCCGGAATCCCGCAGCCTGCCCCCGATAACGGTCGCGGTGCGGGCCAGCCGGACGGGCGGTCCCGTCCTGCTGCCGCGCAACGAGTCGGCCCTGGCCCGCCACCTGGCGGCGAGTCCCGCGCTGGTGACGGTTACCGTGGCGGCGGACGACCCCTTCGCCGCCTTGCGGCTCACCGGGACGACCAGCACTGGCCCGGGTTACGGCCCTGACGTGCCAGCGTTCCCGGTAGCCGTCCGGTCACTGGAGTTCACCGGGGCAGCCCCGGCTCAGGTTGCGCTGGCCCAGTATGAGGCGGCTGCGCCCGACCCGTTGCGGCACCTGGCGCCTGCCATCCTGCACCACCTCGAGTACTGCCACATGGCGGAGCTGGTCGGCTGCGTCCAGGCGCACGGCATCACAGCCGCCGAATGCGTCATTCCCCGCCGGCTGGACCGCTTCGGCCTTGAGCTTCTCGTCCTCACGCCCGCCGGCCTGGCAGCCGTCCGGCTGGGATTCCCCGACGGCCCGGTGACCGCGATCGCGGAGGTCCCCCTCTCCATCCGCACCACTCTCACCTGCCGCTGCGGCGATCCCGCACAGCACTAACTGAATTACCGCCAGGAGCTCGCCGGGCTCCGCGGGCCCGCGCCACTGGATGGGTTCCGCCAGCTCGATGTGCCCGCTGAGCTGAAGGAGCTCCTCGGCGGCGATCCGCAGCTCGGCGAGGGCGAGATGGATGCCGGCGCACCGATGCGGGCCGTATCCGAACGCCAGGCTGTGCCGGTGGTCGCGGCCAAGGCTGAAGGTCTGCGGCTGGTCGTAGACGGCCGGGTCGCGGTTGGCCGCGGCGTAGACGAGCAGCACCTGCTCGCCTGCCTGGACGGTGACCTCCCCGAGCCGCGCGTCGGCGGTGGCCGTGCGGCTGAACGACGGCAGCGGCGTGTGCAGCCGCAGCGTCTCGTCGATGGCGGCCGGGATCCTGGCCGGGTCCGCGCGCAGCAGGTCCTGCAGACCCGGCTCGGTCAGCACGCGGGCGATCAGGGAGCCGAGCGCCCGTGACGTCGAGTGGTGGCCGCCGGTGATCACCGCGACGATCGCCGACGTCGCCTCGTCCGCGCTGTCGTCGCCAGCTCCGGCGACGTAGCTGATCCAGTCGTCTTTGGGTTCGCGCCGCCGCCGCTCGGCCATGAGGCGCGCGATCTCGATGACGCGTCCCGCGGGGTCGCTGCAGCCGGGAATCGCCATGCGACGGAACAGCAGGGCGTCGACCAGCGCCTTCATCTCCGGCTTGAATTCGGGGTCGGCGCCGATGATGTCGAAGATGACATCGAGCGGCAGCGGGTTGGCGAAGTCGTTCACGAGATCGACGGGGCCGGTCCAGTCCAGTGCGCCGAGCAGCCGGCGCACGTGGCCGCGGATCATCGGCTCGGGCACCCGGGCCGGCCTGTCCCCGACCGCCTGCCGCAGCAGCTGGCGGTGGCGACGGTGCTCTGGCTGGTCGTACTCCAGCGCGAAGATCCGGACACCGCGCTCGTACAGGCCGGTCGGCGGCACGTGCACGCCGCGCGCCGAGGAGAAGCCGGGCTGATCGGCCGCCACCGCGCGGCACAGCTCATGACCGGTGACGACCCAGTGGCCGTCATGGCTGGCCGACCAGGCGGCCGGGCCCGCGCTGCGCACCGCTTCGTAGATTTCCTGGTCGCGGTCGCTGAGCTCAGGATCGGTCGAGTCGAACGCGCAGCGCGGCTCGTGCGTCAATTGATCACCCCTGCAGTGCCGGCGTGACGGTCACGGGCACGCTCGCCCGGGCGTTGATGAGGTTATTCAGGGCCGCGGTGACCGGGCCGGCCAGGTCGATGCGTTCCACCTGCTCGGCGAGCGCGGTGAGCAGGGCGTGCGCCTCCATGCGGGCCAGCCCTTGCCCGGCACAGCTGTGCACGCCCCAGCCGAAGCCGAGATGGTCACCGGCGTTGCCCCTCGTGATGTCGAAGTCGTCAGGGCGCGGGAACTGCCGCTGGTCGCGGTTGGCCGCCGCGTAGAGGACGACGACCCGGGCCCCGGCCGGAATGTCGGTATCCCCGGCGCGGGTCGCGGCGGTGGTGACCCGGCTGAACGCCCGCAGCGGCGACTCCAGCCGGAGCGTCTCGTTGAACGCGTTCGGGACCAGGGCAGGGTCGGCGCGCAGCGCCGCCCACTGGTCCGGGTTGCTCGCCAGCAGCCAGACGGCGCTGCCGATGGCGCTGATGGTCGTATCGAGCGAGGGCGCGAGGTAGCCGACGATGAGCGGCGCCACCCGCTCGGGCTCCAGCTCGCCGCGGCGCGCCGCCTCGATGACGCCCGCGCCAATGCTGCCGGGCAGCAGGTTGCCGGTGGCCGCCGTCTCGTCGGCGAAGGCCATCATCGCCTGGCTGAGCGGGGCCGCGCATTTGGCCCGCTCGTTCAGCGGGCCGAGGAGGTCGAACGTCGCCGACGCCCACTCCAGCAGGTGGTCTCGTGCGTCGGCCGGCCAGCCCACCAGGTCGGGCACGACCGTGAGCGGCAGCGCCGTGGCCAGGTCGGCCACCGCGTCGAAGCTGCCCTGGGCCACCAGCGTCGCCACGAGCTTCGACGCGGCCTGCTGGATGCCGTCGTCGACCGCGCGCAGCGCCCGGGGCGTGAGGTTGCGGATCAGCACCCGGCGCAGGTGCTCGTGCAGCTTGCCGTCGGTCATCAGCGTGTTGCGGCCGGCCGCGAGCGCGTTCGCAGCGTCGTTCAGCGCGACGCCCTGCCCGGAGCAGTAGGTTCCGGGATCGGCGAGGATGGCCCGCGCTTCCGCGTACCGCGCCACCGCGTACATCTGGTGCGCGTCGAGCCACACCACGGGCCCGAGGTCGCGCACTGCGCGGTAGTGCTCATAGGGGTCACTGAGCACCTGGTCGGTGAACAGGTCGTGCGCATAGCTGGGAGCGGCGGTCACGCTTCATCGGCTCCGTTCGCCTGGCGGCCGATGACGCGCTCGAGGTGGCCCAGCTCGGCACGGATGGAGCCGATGACCTCGTGCGGCGTCCGGCCCTGCGGCCCCCCGGCTGGGGTGCGGACGCTGGCGACCGCCATCTCCGCGAGGGACTCGCACAGCTCGTCCGTGCTGAGGTCGCGGCCGGGGGAGTACCACCAGGCGACCCAGTTGATCATCCCGAGGATGCCGAAGGTGGCCGCGCGATCGAGCCCCGGCCGGAACTCGCCGCTCTCGACGCCGTCGTCGAGTACGTCGGACATCGCGTGCACGACGGTCCGCTCGAGCTTGCGCAGCCGGTCGCGCGCGCTGCGGCTGACGGTGGCGTCGCTCGTAAGGATCATGCGGAACCGGCCAGGCGATTCGGCGACCGGTGCGATCAGCGCGATCACCAGCGCCCGGAGCCGCCTGTCGGCCGAGCCAGGCACCGCGGTGGCCGCGGTGACGGCCTGCTCCGCCGACTCCGCCAGGCCCTCGATGAGCCGGTCGAGGATCTCGTCCTTGCTGCGGAAGTAGTGATACAGCGCCGGACGGCTCGAGCCCAGCGCGTCGGCGATGTCCTGCATGCTGGTCGCGGCGAACCCGCGCCCGGCGAACAGCTCGGCGGCGCGTTCCAGGATCTCCGCCTCGACCAGGCCGCGGCGCAGCCGCGCGCCCTGGGTCCTGCGCTGGTCCTCGGGCGCCGTCACCCGCCGTCGCCCTTCATCATGAGCTCGGCCAGGTCGTCCGGCCGGAAGAAGCCCTTGGGCGGCTTCGGCCCCCAGGCACACACGCTCTCCCGCGCGCCCCACTCGCGGACGTCCCAGCGCAGCTGCTCGGTGATGATGTCCAGGTCGCTGTAGTACTCGGCGTAGTTGCCCGCCGGGTCGCGCAGGTACCAGAAGAAGTTCCCGCCGACGTTGTGCCTGCCGAGGCCCCAGGCATGCCGGGCGGGGTCGGCGGCGAGCATCCCCGCCGCGCCCCTGCCGACCTCGTCGACGTCGTCGACCTGCCAGGACGTGTGGTGCATGAATTGCGCGGGCGCGGCGCTGACCATCAGGTTGTGGTGATCGGTCGAGCAGCGGACGAACTTCCCCACGTTCCGGACGGCGTCGCTGACCTGGAACCCAAGGACGCCGATGAACAGGCGCTCGCTGGCCTCGACATCGGTGCTGCCGACGACCACATGGCCGAGCCGTCGCGGCCGCACGGCCGCCGTCCGCAGCGTGCCGGGCACGCGCTCGTTCACCCGCTGGCTCTCGCCAGGCCCGTTGGATAGCGGCGCCCGGGCGGGCGCCTGCTCGTAGCGGGGCGCGATGCTGATCCGGGCCCGGACGCCACTGCCGACGTCGGTGACCGTCACGGCACCGGGGTGGCGCTGATGCGCGATCCCGGCGCTGGCCAGGTCGTGGCCTATCCGGTCCAGGTCGTCGGGGTCGTCGCAGCCGATGCCGAGCTCGATGAGCCCGCGCGGCGCCCGCCGGGTGAGCTCGAGCTGCTCCCCGCCGTCGGTCGTGGCGAACCGCCCGTCGCCCAGGTGCGCCAGCCCGAAGTCGGCGTAGAACGGGACAGCCGCGTCCACGTCGGGGACGCCGATGACGAGCTTGGTCAGCCGGTGCAATGCCATGTCAGCGCGCCTCGACGCAGGCGTTGCGCATGACGCCGATGCCCTCGATCTCGCTGGTGATGACGTCGCCGGGGGCGAGGTAGCGGCGCGGATCCCTGGTCGACCCGACGCCGGCCGGAGTGCCGGTGAAGATCAGGTCGCCGGGCAGCAGCGGCACCATCGCCGAGATCGACTCGATCAGCGCGGGCACGCCGAATATCAGCAGGCTGGTGCGGCTGTCCTGCATGGGCTCGCCGTTGATGGCGCAGGTCAGTCTCAGGTCGTCAGGATTGGCGAACTCGTCAGGCGTCACCAGCCAGGGGCCCGTCGGCCCGAACGTGGGGAACGACTTGGCCATGGCCAGGTGCGGCCCCGGCTTGCGGAACTGCACCCGCCGCTCGGAAATGTCCTGGCCCACCGTCAGGCCGGCGACGTGCTGCCACGCCTGCGCCTGCGGGACCCGGTGCGCCCGGTGGCCGATGACCACCACGAGCTCGACTTCCCAGTCGGCCCGGTTGCTCGGCAGCAGGACGTCGTCATACGGGCCGGTGATGCAGGTGGGGAACTTGGTGAACACGATCGGGTACTCGGGCAGCTCAGCGGTCGCCTCCGCGGCGTGGTCCTTGTAGTTGACCGCGAGCGCGAACACCTGCCGCGGCCGCGGCACGGGCGGCCCGACTTGCCCGTCGGCGTAGGGTGCCCAGTCGAGCCGCGGGGCGGGCTCGGCGACCCAGGCGCGGAATTCCGCCCAGCGGTCGAGCAGGCCGATCGGATCGGCGGGGAATCCGCCGCCGGACGCCGTGGCGATGTCGCAGTAGCCGTGCTCGCTGATCAGTGCGGGCCGGTCATCGATGGTGCCGATGCGCATGCTTCCTCCTCCTGCCTGATGCTTACGTGTTCGCTGGTGCGGTGACCGGCTGCTCGAGCCGGCGGGTCAGCTCGGCCCGCAGCTGAGCCTTGGACACCTTGCCGACCGCGGTGACCGGCAGTTCTCCGATGGTTTCCAGCCGCTCGGGCCACTTGAACTTCGCGACTCCCCACCCGCGGAGCAGCTCCCGTATCTCGGTCAGGCCCGGGCAGCCGGACGGCCCGGGCACGACGAAGGCGCAGGCCCGCTCGCCGAGCCTGGCGTCGGGCATGGCGACCAGCGCGGCCGCGGCCACGCCGGGGACGCGCAGCAGCAGTTCCTCGACCTCAGCCGCGTTGATCTTCTCGCCGCCCCGGCTGATCAGGTCCTTGTGCCGGCCCTCGATCCGCAGGCAGGGCTGCCCGTCGATCTGCCGGACCGTGACTAGGTCGCCGGTCCGCAGGAAACCGTCGGGCGTGAACGCCCGCGCGTTGTGCTCGGCCGCGTTGAAGTACCCGCGCAGCGTGTACGGGCCGCGCACGCACAACTCGCCGAGCTCGCCGCCAGGCACGTCCGCGCCCGTATCCGGATCGAGCACCCGGAACTCGTCGCCGGGCGAGAGCGGGTAGCCGACGGTGTCGCGGCGCATCGCCGCGGACGCGTCCGTCGGCACCGAGCAGGCGAACCCCTCGCCCATGCCGAAGAACTGGCACACCGTGGTGCCCTTGGCGGTCAGCTTGGCGAACAGCTCGGGCGGCACGGCGGGCAGCGCCAGGCTGAGCCGTCGCATGGTGGCCGTCGCCTCTTCGTACCGCGGGTCGTCGCAGATCGAGGAGATGAGTGTGGTCAGCGTCGCCAGGTGCGTGATCCGCTCGCTGGCCACCATGTCCAGCACGTACTGGGGTTCCCAGCGGCTGCCGAGTACGAGCGTCGCGCCGGCCGAGTGCGCGCCGAACAGGGACATGTGGATCCCGGCGTTGTGCATGACCGGCATGAAGTGCGCCACCCGGTCGCCGGGCCCGAAGCCGAACCGCTGCCCGGTGGCCTTCCCGTAGTACCAGTACTCGGCGTGGAGCCGCGGGATCGCCTTGGGTGTGCCCGTCGTCCCGCCGGACAGCTGCAGGATCGCGATCTCGTCAGGATCGCGATCATCAGCGGGAGCAGGCCGAGCGCCCGGCGCGTCGTCGATTCGCGTCGCCCCGGCCGCGTCGCCCCGGATCGTCAGGATCAGCTCCATGCCCGGCACGGCGTCGCGAGTCTCCGCGGCGAATGCGGCCAGGTCGCGGTCGGGGAGGTCCGCCTGGACGAGGTGCGCGCGGGCGCCGGTGATCCGCGCGATCGCGTCGATCTCGTGGTGCCCGAACGGGATCAGGGTGCACACCGGGACCGCGCCCATCTTGAGCAGCGCGTAAAACGACTCGACGGTCTCCGCGGTGTTGCCGACCTGCATGATGACCGGATCGCCCGGGCGCAGCCCGGTGCCGGCCAGCCGGGCGGCGATCGCGTCAGAGCGGCCGTCGAGCTCGGCGTAGGTGAGCCGGCGCTCGTCGGTGACCAGCGCTTCCGCGCCGGGATGCGCGGCGGCGACGGCACGGAACTCATCGCCGATCGTCTTGCTGCCCCAGTAGCCGGCGGCGCGGTAGCGCTGGACGAACTCCGGCGGGTGCGGGACGAATCTGCCGTCGTGAGGCACGTGTCTCTTCCGTTCGTTGCTACAGGGTGATGTCAGCAAGGTCGGTCCGGCCGCAAAGCACCCCGAGGGCGAGGTCGTCGCGGAACTCCGCCGGGCCGGCCACGATCGTGGTGACGCCAGCCTGCTGGCGCAGCCCCTCGGCGAGCTCCAGCCGGTCGAGCACGGCCTCCCGGTCCGGCGGGCCGGCCAGCCGGATATGGGAGACGCTGCGGGCCGCCCAGTGCCGGCCCCGCTCGACGGCGTCGCGCATCTGCCCGAGCGTGGGCCTGCCGCTGTCGTGCACGATCGTGGCGACCGCCGTGTCCGGCAGCGTCCCGGCGCGGAACAGCCGGTCCGGCACGCGCGATCCGTTGACGCCGAAGGGCCGGGCCAGGATCGCCGCGGCCAGATCGGTGCCGGGCACCGCGTTCGGCTTCCCGGCCGGCTCCAGGCAGCGTGCGACCAGCTCGGCGTTCTGCGCCGCCGCGGCCGGCAGCGTGATCGCGCCCGTCCTGGTCAGGTAGCTCAGCAGCAGCACCGGGAGCGGCAGGTCGAAACGGGTGCCCAGCGTGGCCCACCAGCGCTGGCTGCGGTCGGCGCGGCGCTGCAGCCGCGCGACGGTGGGCCGCCTGGCCGCCTCGAAGGCCTCGAACGCCCCGGCTGGCGGCGCCGTGCCGCCAGCCGCCAGGGCCTCGGCCAGCTCGACGGCGTCCTCCACGGCCAGCGCCGTGCCGAAGCCGACCGTGTAGTGCGCGGTGTGCGCGGCGTCCCCGAGGAGAGCCACGTTCCCCGCGTGCCAGCGCGCGCAGGTGACGGTGGGAAAGGTCGCCCACTCGCGGCGTTTCACCTGCAACGAGGCGCCGCCGAGCAGGTCGGCGAACGCGTCCTGCAGGAGCGCCGTGCTATCGGCCGGCCCGGCCGGCGGCATCCCCAGCGCCCTGATCGTGTCCTGGTGCCCGTCGACCTGAAAAGCGCAGGCGCCGGGCGCGTACGGCATGACGTGTGCCGCGAGCGGGCCGTCGGCGGTGCGGGTCAGCGCGAGGGTCATTTCGGTGCGGGACAGCGGGACACCGCACCACAGATAGGCGAGCTCACCGTGGCTGACGCTGGCGCCGAGCTCGGCGGACAGCGCGGTGCGCGTCTCGCTGGCGACGCCGTCGGCGGCGAGCACGACGTCCGCGCCGCTCACGTCGGTGAGCCGTGCATGCTCGCCCATCCGCACCCGCGCCCCGGCGGCCGCAGCATGCCGCTGCAGGATCGCCAGCAGCGCGGGCCGGCCGATGCCGAGGCCGTGGCTGTTCTTCGCGCTGAACGACTCGCCGTCGCGGCGGACGGTCCAGGTGCCAACGCTCACCGAGGCGCTCTCGATCGCGGCCGTCAGCTCCGGGTCGGCCGCGCGCAGCCGGTTCAGCGAGGAAAACGAGAGGCCGACCCCGTAGCCGAAGGTCGCGTCGGGCGGCTGGCGCTCCACGACGGTGACATCCCAGGTCGGCTGCCTGAGCTTCAGGATCCGGGCAGCGGTCAGCCCCGCTGGGCCGCCGCCCAGGACGACTACCTCCCTGCCTGGCATGGCATCAGCATCACCTGCGGCCGGCGAGTTGTCAACACATCAGTCGAAACTCTGACGATACTGTCGACAACAGGCTCTCACGTGCCCTACGCTCATGACATGGACGCAGACCTGGTCATCCGCGACGTGACCGTCGTCAGCACCCGCGACGGCTCGCTGCAGGCCCACCAGGACGTGGCCATCTCCGGCGATCAGATCATCA
>Ga0335074_10017035_pt1 | contig 10235 bp, 5 predicted proteins | sample Lox_Sample_23_FD_206715 | JGI IMG/M metagenome (GOLD analysis project Ga0335074, IMG submission 206715) | Soil microbial communities from Loxahatchee National Wildlife Refuge, Florida, United States - Lox_Sample_2.3 | ecosystem: Environmental > Terrestrial > Soil > Wetlands | place: USA: Florida...
CCCCGATCTGACGTATCGTGCTTTACCCAGCCGCCCGTTTACGCCCTGGCGATGACCTGGGCCGGGCGGCAGGGGCTCCCGGTCCCCGGCGACCTGCCCGGCCGGGTCTCCCGCGGCCTGTCGTACTTCACGACCCGGCGGTTCCGTGATGGCCTGGCCTTCGTCGTGCACCCCTGGGAGACCGGGTGCGACGATTCCCCGCGGTGGGATTCGTGGTACGGCGGCAGCGACTGGAACGCGGGGGACTGGCTGGTCCGCGATCAGGAGCTGGTCGCCGCGACGCAGTTCGGCGGGGACGAGGGCGACGCGGTCTGGAACGCCGAATTCGTCTGCGCGCCGAGCCTGTTCAACGGGATCTTGTCGCACGCGCTCCTGCTGGTCGGCGAGCTGACCGGGCGGAGGGAGCAGCGCAACGCCAGCTTCGAGATCGGCGAGGCCATGGACGAGCGGCTCTGGGACGACAGCCAGGGCCTGTACGTCGACCGGCCCGTCGTCGGGGGCGGCGACAGTCATCGCGTCCCGACCCTCGACGGCGTCCTGTCCGCGCTGGGCAGCGTGCGCCGCGACCGGGCCCTGGCCTGCCTGGACCAGCTGCGCGACCCGTCCAGGTTCGCGGCGCCGTGGGGCCTGCGGTACCTGCCCGCCGCCGACCCGCTGTACCTGCCGGACCGTTACTGGCGCGGGCCCGCCTGGCCGCAGCTGGAGTTCCTCGCCGTCCAGGCCTGCCGCCGCTGGGGCGACGACGCCCTGGCCGACCAGATCGCCGAGCGCGGCAGGCGGGCGATCGTGCGGTCCGGCTGGTCCGAGTACTGGAACCCGGAGACCGGCGCCGGGCGGGGCGCGCGCCCCCAGACCTGGGCCAGCCTGGCCGCGGCCCTGTAAGGGGCGCACCGCACCTGTTCGAGGCCCTGCAAGGGCACACCGCACCTGGCCTCGGCCCTGTATGGGCGCACCGCGCTGTCCGCGGCCCTGTATGGGCGCACCGCGCTGTCCGCGGCCCGGTGAGGGGCGCACCGCGGCTCGCTCAACCGGGCCGGTCAGGCCCCTCCGCGCGGGCGGGGGAGCGGGGTGCGGTTGATGGACGCGTCGAGAACCTCGGCCACGTGCGCGACCGCGATGTGCGCGCCGCGGTCGCCCAGCGCCGAGGCGATCTGCAGCGAGCAGCCGGGGTTGGCGGAGATGAGCAGCGGTGCGCCCGCGTCCAGGACCGCCTGCGCCTTGCGCGCGCCGAGCTCGCCGGCCGCCTCGGGCTGCAGCAGGTTGTACACGCCGGCCGAGCCGCAGCAGGTCCCGGCGTCGGGGAGCTCAACGAGGTTCAGCTCGGGGATCGCGCGGAGCACCTCGCGCGGCTGCCTGGTGATCCGCTGCGCGTGCGCCAGGTGGCAGGCGTCGTGGTAGGCGGCGGTGACCGGCAGCGGGTGCCGCCGGGCCACCGGCCCGAGCTCGGCGAGGAACTCCGACAGGTCCCGGACCTTGGCGCTCAGGGCGGCCGCCCGCGCGGCCCAGCCCGTCCCGGCCAGCAGCCGCTCGTACTCCTTCATCGCCGAGCCGCACCCGGCCGAGTTGACCACGATCGCGTCCACGTCTTCGGTCTCGAACGTGGCGATCGCGCGCTGCGCGAAGGCCTGCGCCTCGGCTTCGCGCCCCGAGTGCAGTGACAGCGCGCCGCAGCACCCCTGACCCCGCGGGATGAGCACGTCGCAGCCCTCGGTCGCGAGGACCCGTGCGGTCGCCGCGTTGACCTGCGGGAAGAAGACCGACTGCACGCACCCGGTGAGCATGCCGACGACCGCGCGCCGGGCCCCCCGGGCCGCCACGCGCTCCGGGAGTGGCTTGGTCGCCCCCGCCGTCGGCGCCAGGCGCAGGGCCGCGCCGAGCGCGGGGGAGATCCGGTCCGGCAGGCTGCTGCGGGCCAGCCGCCGGTCCAGGCCGGTGCGCTGCGCCGCGCGCAGCGGCCCGATCGCCGCCCGCAGCCGCGCGGGGTAGGGGAACAGGGCGAAGATCGCCGCCCGCACCGCGCGGTCCCGCCGCCGCGCCGCCGCCGGCCCGGCCGCCACCGCCAAAGCCGCAGGCTCCTCAGTACCGGTATCTCCCGAGGCACGCGCGTCCTCGGTCCAGGCCCGGGCCGCCTCGATGAGCTGGTCGTACTGCACGCCGGACGGGCAGGCGGTCATGCACGCCATGCAGCCCAGGCAGCGGTCGAAATGCTCGGCCGCGGCCGGGGTCAGCTCGGCCCCGTCCAGGATCTGGCTCACCAGGTAGATCCGGCCCCGCGGCGAATCCATCTCCTCGGCCCACAGCTGGTAGGTCGGGCAGGCCGGCAGGCAGAACCCGCAGTGCACGCAGTCCTTCGTCACGCCGCGCAGATGGTCCTCATCGTGCATCAGCTGCCTCCCGCCAGGCGGCCGGGGAACATCCGGTAGCCGGGGTCGAACTGGTCCTTGACCGCGCGCATCAGGGCGGCGCCGGGCACCGCCCCGTACGCGTCGACGGCGGCTAGCACCGCCGGGGGCGCGGTCAGCACCACCACGCTGCCCCGGGGAGCAGGAGAAACACCAAGCCGCTCCCGCAGCCCCCGGACAAACCGGCCCGCCGCGTCATCGGAGGTCCGCGGGTCGAGGCAGGCGTACAGCGCGCCCGCGCCGGCCGGGCCGCTCACCGCGGGCCGGACCCCGGCGTCCGCGGCCGCCGCCACCAGCGCGTCCAGCACGCCAGGCAGCTTCCCGACCCAGAACGTCGTGCGGATCACCGCGCTGGATGACGGCAGCTGGCCCCACCGCGGCGGTGCCGTCGGCGACACCGCGACCAGCGGGGCCCCGCCCGCCGCCGCCAGCAGCTCCGACATCCGCCTGGCCCGGTCCGCCACCCCCGCCGCCGTCCCCTCGATGAGCACCCCCACCCGCAGCGGCCGCGACGAGCCGCCCGGCCAGTCCAGCTCCACCGCCGAGGGCACCAGCGCGGACGTCGCGGCCGCGGCCACCGCCGCCGTGGCGCCCGCCCGCTCCGCGGCGCCGAACTCCGCGGTGACGTACGACACCGCCGCCGGCAGCGGGTGCAGCCGGAACGTCGCCTCGGTGATCACCCCCAGGGTCCCCTGCGACCCGGAGAACAGCTTGCCGATGTCGTAGCCGGCCACGTTCTTGACCACCTTGCCGCCCGAGTGCGCCACCACCCCGTCCGCACGCACCGCGGTGAGCCCGATCAGCAGGTCGCGCGGGGCCCCGTAGCGGAACCGGCGCGGCCCGGCGGTACCGGTCGCGACCACCCCGCCGACCGTCGCGTGGGCCGGCGCGTCCAGCGCGAGCTGCTGCCCGGCCTGCGCCAGCACCGTGGCCAGGTGCCCGATCGTCGTCCCGGCCTGCACCCGGGCCACCAGGTCACCCGCCTCGTGCTCGATGACCTCGGCCATCAACGACATCTCGACCACCAGATCACAGGACGCCGGCGGCAGGCCCCAGCCCAGCCCCAGCCCGGCCCCGCGCGGCACGATACTCAGGTCGTGCGCGGCCGCGGCGGCCAGCAGGGCGGACGCCTCGGCGGTGCTGGCCGGCGACCCGACGAGCGCGGGCACGACCCCCGCGACCGCGTCGGAGGCACCTCCATCCCGGGTGGCCGGGCACGCGGCCGAGAGGGCGTCCCGGATATGGGGAACCAGCGCTCGTTCGGTATCCATCAAAAGATTTCCGCCAGGCCGGCCGCTACGGCGGGGTGCGGCGCGCGGCGGTGGCCGGGGACCTCGCCGCAGAGCCTGGGCGTCGGGAAGACCTTGCCGGGGTTGCACAGGCTGGCCGGGTCGAACGCGCAGCGGACCAGCTGCATGGTGTCCAGGTCGTCGGCGCTGAACATCTTCGGCATGTACCGGGACTTGTCGACGCCGACGCCGTGCTCGCCGGTGATCGACCCGCCGTGCTCCAGGCACGTGTCGAGGATCGCGCCGGACAGCTCCTCCGCCGCGACCGTCTGTTCGGGCGACGCGTCGTCGTAGAGCACCAGCGGGTGCAGGTTCCCGTCACCGGCGTGGAACACGTTGGCCACCCGGACTCCGGCCTGCTCGGACAGCGCCGCGATCCTGGCCAGCACGTCACCCAGCGACGTCCGCGGCACCACCCCGTCCTGCACGATGTACGCCGGGCTGATCCGGCCCACCGCGGCGAACGCGGACCTGCGCCCGGCCCAGATCAGGGCGCGCTCGGCCGGGTCGTCGGCCGCCCTGACCTCGGTCGCCCCCGCCGCCTCGCACAACGCGCGCACCGTGGCCAGCTCGGTCTCGACCTCCGAGGTCGGCCCGTCCAGCTCGACGATCAGCACCGCGCCCGCGCCCTGCGGGTAGTTGCAGTGCACCGCCGCCTCGGCGGCCTCGATGGACAGCGCGTCCATCATCTCGATCGCGGCGGGCACGATCCCGGCCCCGATGATGTCGGACACCGCGCGACCGCCGTCGCTGGTCGTGGCGTACGCGGCCAGCAGCGTGTGCACGGTCTCGGGCAGCGGCATCAGCTTGACCACGATCTTGGTCACGATGCCCAGCGTGCCCTCGGAGCCGGTGAACGCGCCGAGCAGGTCGTACCCGGTGGTCACTCCGGTCCCGTCGCCCAGCCAGGTCAGCTCGCCGGCGGGCGTGACGATCTCCAGGCCGGTCACGTGGTGCACGGTGAACCCGTTCTTCAGGCAGTGCGCGCCGCCGGAGTTCTCCGCCACGTTGCCGCCCACCGAGCAGATCACCTGGCTCGACGGGTCGGGCGCGTAGAACAGGCCGAACGGCGCGGCGGCCTTGCTCACCGACAGGTTCGTGGCCCCGGGCTCGACGACGGCCCGCCTGCTCACCGGGTCGATCTCCAGGATCTTCCGCATCCGGGACATCACGACGAGGACCCCGTCCTGGTGCGGCAGCGCGCCGCCGGACAGCCCCGTCCCGCTGCCGCGGGCCACGAACGGCACCCCCGCCCCGGCGCACGACGCCACGACCGCGGCCACCTCATCGGCCGTCGCGGGCAGCACGACCAGCGCGGGCACGCTGCGGTGCGAGGTGAGCCCGTCACACTCGTAGGTGCGCAGCTCCAGCGGATCGGTGATCACGTTCGCCGCCCCGCAGACCTGCCTCATCCGCGGTACCAGCCCCTCGACCGTCGTGGTTGTCATGCTCTGGCTCCCGCTCGCCTCCAGGGCGCCTTCAGGCGTCGCCTTCCCTCGTCGCTCCGCTCCTCAGTCCAGGCAACGCCGCGCCCTTTCGGCTCGCTCACGTCTGCCACCTCGCCGTCGACCAAACTCGCCGTGCCCGCTCCCGCTGATTGTCCCCTCTTTGTGTGCTGGTGAACTAGGGCATCCGCTCGTAGGCGGGGATGGTGAGGAACTCGGCGAACGCGTCGGCCAGGGCGACCTCGGTGAACAGCGCCACCGCCTGGCCGTACTGCGCCGCGTCGAAATCATCCCCGGCCTGCTCGCGGATCGTGCCCAGCTCCTCGTCGATCAGCTCCTCGACCAGCTCCCTGGTCACGAGGGGCCCGTCGTCGAGGGCGACCTCGTTGTGGATCCACTGCCAGACCTGGGAGCGGGAGATCTCCGCGGTGGCCGCGTCCTCCATCAGGTTGAAGATCGCCACGGCGCCGTTCCCGCCCAGCCACGCCGCCAGGTACTGCAGCGCGACGCTGATGTTGTTGCGCAGGCCCGCCTCGGTGATCACGCCGGGGGTCTTGCTGATCGCGAGCAGGTCCTCGGCGGTGACGCTGACGTCGTCCCTGGTCTTGCCGAGCTGGTTCGGGCTGGTCCCGAGGACGCCGTCGAAGACCTCCTTGCAGATCGGCACGAGGTCCGGGTGGGCCACCCAGGACCCGTCGAAGCCGTCCCGCGATTCGCGCGTCTTGTCGTCCCGCACCTTGGCCAGGGCCTTCTCGTTGACCTCGGGGTCGCGCCGCGAAGGGATGAACGCGGCCATCCCGCCCATGGCGTGCGCGCCGCGCCGGTGGCACGTATGCACCAGCAGCTCGGTGTAGGCGCGCATGAACGGGGCGGTCATCGTGACGGAGTTGCGCTCGGGCAGCACGAACTCGCGGCCCCTGGTGCGGAACTTCTTGATCACGCTGAACAGGTAGTCCCAGCGCCCCGCGTTCAGGCCCGCCGAGTGGTCGCGCAGCTCGTAGAGGATCTCGTCCATCTCGAACGCCGCCGGGATCGTCTCGATCAGGACGGTGGCCCGGATGGTGCCGCGCGGGATACCGAGGGCATCCTGCGCGAGGTTGAACGCGTCGTTCCAGAGCCGCGCCTCCAGGTGACTCTCGTTCTTGGCCAGGTAGAAGTAGGGTCCCTTCCCCTTGTCCAGCTGCCGCTGCGCGCAGGCCGCCATGTACAGGGCGAAGTCGACCAGGCTGCCCGAGGCGCGCACGCCGTCGACCAGGATGTGCTTCTCGTCCAGGTGCCAGCCGCGCGGCCGGACCACGATCGTGGCCAGCTCGCCGTCCGGCCTCAGCGCGTAGTCCTTGCCCTCGGGCGAGGCGAAGTCGATGGTCCGGTCCAGCGCGTCCTTCAGGTTGAGCTGCCCGGTGATCATGTTGTCCCAGAGCGGGGTGTTGGCGTCCTCGAAGTCGGCCAGCCACACGTTAGCGCCCGAGTTGAGGGCGTTGATCGTCATCTTGCGGTCGGTCGGGCCGGTGATCTCCACCCGGCGGTCGACCAGTCCCGGCGCGAGTGCCGCCACCCGCCAGTCCGGGTCCTCGCGGATCGCCGCCGTCTCGGGGAGGAAATCGAGCATCGCGCCGCGGGAAAGCTCGGTCTGCCGGCGCTGACGCGCGCGGAGCAGCTCGGACCGGCGGGGGCCGAGCTCGGCGTGCAGGGCGGCGATGAGCTCGATGGCCTGCGGCGTGAGGATCTCGTCGTAGCGATCACCGTCCGGCCCGGTGATCTGTACGCGTTCGGTTCCCGGCATGTGCATCGCTCCTCCCGGCTCGTGCCTCACATCCTAGGCAGCCCGCCGAACTACCCGGCGTCGGCATCGCGCTCTCGCCCGCGTGCCCACGCCCGCGTGCCCTCGCCCGCGCGCTCTCGCCCGCGTGCCCACGCCCGCGTGCCCTCGCCCGCGTGCCCACGCCCGGAAGTCGCTCAATGCGCGACAAAGAACCCGCCTACCGCTTGAATCCCCTTCTTTGTGGTTGATCCGGGTTCTGCGGTTGATTGGGGGGTCTATTGTGCACCGGATCAACCACGAAGCCCGGATCAACCACAATCTTTTAATTGCGGGCCAGGGATCTGCCGGGCATCGGCACTTGGCCTGCGGCAGGATCATTAATCCCGCACGACAAGCCCACGCCTGGCGTGAGCCGCGGAAGCTGATAAGATTACAGACCCCGGCAATCCGCGCAACGGGGTCTGTACATAACTACAAGAAAGTATATCACAGAATATGACGTCTCGCCAAGCCAATTCGGTCAGCATAGGTCCCGCGGCTGCCATCGGCCAGGAACAAGCGTACGTCGATATGCTTTACCACTTGCTGGATGAGGCCCGCGAAAGGACCGGGGAGGCACTCGCGGGCACGCTCGGCAGCGGCGGCCCGGGCGGCACGTTCCAGGCCCGGGTGGAGCGCGATTTCACGGCGGCCGAGCAGAGCCGGCGGCTTGCCCAGCTGAACGCCGTCGAACGAGGCCTGGTCTTCGGCCGCACCGACGCCGAGGCAGGCCCCGACGCCGGGGGCGCCACAGCCGAGGACCCCGCCGGGACGCTGTACATCGGCCGGATCGGCCTGCGTGACGACCAGCACGAGCCGCGCCTGATCGACTGGCGGGCCCCCGCGGCGCACCCCTTCTACGCGGCCACCCCCATGGACCCGAACGGCCTGATCCGCCGGCGCCACATCTACACCAGGAACCGCACCGTGACCGGCGTGGACGATGAGGTCTTCGACTTGGACCGGCTGCCCGAGCCGGAGCGGAAGACCCTGTCCGGCGAGGCCATGCTGATCGCCAGCATCACCGCGAGCCGCACGGGCCGGATGAGCGACGTGGTCGCCACCATCCAGGCTGAGCAGGACCGGGTGATCCGCTCCTCCCTCCAGGGCGTCCTGGTCGTCCAGGGCGGCCCCGGCACCGGCAAGACGGTCGCCGCCCTGCACCGCGCCGCGTACCTGCTCTACACGCACCGCCGGGTCCTCGAGCGCCGCGGTGTCCTGGTCATCGGCCCGAACGCCACGTTCCTGCGCTACATCAGCCAGGTCCTGCCGTCCCTCGGCGAGACCGACGTGGTGCTGAGCTCCATCGCCGAACTCTTCCCGCGCGTCACCGCCGCGCCCGACGACGACCCGGAGGCCGCGGCCGTCAAGGGCGACCTGACCATGGTCAACGTGCTGCGCCACGCGGTGCGCAACCATCAGCGGGTCCCGGAGGCCGACCTGGCGATCACCGTCGACAGCATCCTGATGACCGTGCCGCGGGAGGTGTGCCTGCGCGCCCGCGACCGCGCCCGGGCGCTGCGCAAGCCGCACAACGCGGCCCGCAAGCAGTTCATCACCGAGCTGCTCGGCGCGCTCGCGGCGGCGGAAGGGGCCGCCCTCGGCCGGCCCCTCGACCCGGACGACCTGCCCTACACCCGCGCCCGCCTGTGGGACGAGCCGCCGGTCCGGGCCGCGCTCGACGCCCTGTGGCCCTTCCTCACCCCGCAGCGGCTGGTCGCCGGGCTGCTGGCCGAGGAATCTGCCCTGGCCGCCGCCGCCCCAGGTCTTTCTGACGCCGAACGAGCGGTGGTGCACCGCCCCGATGCCCCCGAGGCGTGGACGGTGGCCGACGTCCCGCTCCTCGACGAGGCCGCCCAGCTCCTGGGCGCCGACGACTCGGCCGAACGCCGGCAGCGCCGGGCCGCGGACCGCGAGCGGCGGGTCCAGGAGCGGTACGCCAGGGAGGTACTGGAGATCACCGGGCTGCTCGGGCAGGGACAGGTGGACTTCCTGGACGCCGCCACGCTCGCCGCGTGGAACCGCGACCCCGGCCAGGAGCTGACCACGGCGGAGCGGGCCTGGGCCGACCCGTCCTGGGCCTACGGCCACGTGATCGTGGACGAGGCGCAGGAACTGTCCGCCATGGCCTGGCGGATGGTGATGCGGCGCATCCCCACCCGGTCGCTGACCGTGGTCGGCGACCTGGCCCAGCGGGGCAGCGCGGCCGGCGCCCGCTCCTGGGCCCGGATGCTCGACCCCTACGTCAAGGGCCGCTGGCGCGAGGAGCGGCTGACCGTCAACTACCGGACCCCGGCCGAGATCATGGCCGTGGCCGCCGACGTGCTCGCCTCGGTCGCCCCCGGCGAGCAGCCCCCCGAGTCCGTCCGCGAGGAAGGCGTCCCCCCGCGTGCCGTGCAGGGCCTCGATCGCGTCGGCCCCCTCGTCGACGCCGAGCTGGCCGAGATGGGCGACGGCGGCCGCCTGGCGGTGATCGCGCCCGCGTCCCGGATCGCGGACCTGGCCCGGGCCGTGCCCGGGGCCGTCCCCGGCGACCAGGCCGAATCGCTCGACGCCGCGGTGGCTCTCCTGACCGTGGGCCAGGCCAAGGGGCTGGAGTTCGACCGGGTGGTCCTGGTCGACCCGGCCGGGATCCTGGCCCAGTCCCCGGCCGGCGGCCACGACCTCTACGTGGCCATCACCCGGGCCACCCACCGCCTGACCGTCGTCCACGACGGCGACCTCCCCGCCGCGCTGGGGCGCCTAGCGCGCTGAACACCCTAGGGCAGGATCGGCGTTCGGGATGGAGAATGAGGGCAACCGGAGCGGCGGGGCACAGAACGTGCGGTCCTGGCGTTAATGAAATGCAATCTCGCGCACCGCGTGGCACCATCGGGGGCGAGCACACCACGGATGTCGGAGGACCATGAGCACGGTCTTTGACGAGCAGCCGGATCTGGGGGATCTGGACCTCGAGGACCGGCACGCGCTGCGGCGCGTGGCCGGGTTGTCCACCGAACTCCAGGACGTCAGCGAGGTCGAGTACCGCGCGCTGCGGCTCGAGCGGGTGGTGCTCATCGGGGTCTGGGCCGAGGGCAGCCTGGCCAGCGCGGAGAACTCGCTGCGCGAGCTGAGCAGGCTGGCCGAGACGGCGGGTTCGGAGGTCCTGGACGGCCTGATCCAGCGGCGCGGCCGGGTCGACGCGGCGACGTACGTGGGCTCGGGCAAGGCGCGCGAGCTGGCGGGCATCGTGGCGGCGGCGGGTGCCGACACCGTGATCTGCGACGGCGAGCTCACCCCGAGCCAGCTGCGCCGGCTG
>Ga0335074_10017036_pt1 | contig 10234 bp, 7 predicted proteins | sample Lox_Sample_23_FD_206715 | JGI IMG/M metagenome (GOLD analysis project Ga0335074, IMG submission 206715) | Soil microbial communities from Loxahatchee National Wildlife Refuge, Florida, United States - Lox_Sample_2.3 | ecosystem: Environmental > Terrestrial > Soil > Wetlands | place: USA: Florida...
AATCCACCTTTCGTTCGGACTTATATGTCAATGTAAATTGAAAATGGGGGGTCAAACATGCCATTGCCTTGCTGTCGCGCGCTCCGGTCTACCCTCAGCGCGCATCGCCAGGGGGTGGTCGATTGAGCGGAGAAGGGGCAGGCACCCCGCGCTTGCCTACGGTTTCGGTCATTATCGCGGCGTTCTCGATGCAACGCTGGGATAACCTGTGCGAGGCAGTTGCCTCGGTTCAGGCGCAGACCATACCGGTGCTGGAGACAATAGTTGTCATCGATCACCATCCAGATTTGCTGGCCCGGGCTCGTGGCAAGCTGCTTGGCGTCACGCTGGTCGAAAATGGTGGCGACCGCGGTGCGTCCGCGGCCCGCAACACGGGGGTCAAGGCATCCCACGGGGAGATAGTCGCGTTTCTCGACGACGACGCCATCGCCTCGCCCCGCTGGCTGGAAGCTCTGCTCAGGCATTTCGGCGACGACAGCGTCGTGGGCGTCGGAGGCCGGCTGGACCCGCTGTGGGCGAATTCCCGTCCGGGCTGGTTTCCTCCTGAGTTCGACTGGGTCGTGGGCGTGTCATACCGGGGAATGCCGACGGATGCGGAACCGGTGCGCAACGTCTGGAGCAACAACATGGCCATCCGCCGGCAGGTATTTGATTCGGTCGGCGGATTCCGCGATGACTTCGGGAAGGTGGGAGTGCGGCCACGCCCGGAAGACACAGACTTGTGCTTGCGCACGACCGGCGAGAGCGGGGAGGGGATCTGGATATACGAGCCAGCGGCAGCGGCAGAGCATCGAGTCTCTACGAGGCGTACCACTCTCCGCTATTTCACCTACCGATGTTTTAACGAAGGCTGGGGAAAAGCAGAACTGGCTGCGCTCAATGGCATTGGCAAGAGCACCTCTGCCGAACTCGAGTATAGCAGGCATGTGCTGCCGGCGGCCCTGACCAGAGGCCTGCGCGAGGCTTACCACGGCGAAGCGGCCGGGATTTCAAGGAACCTTGCCATCGTCGCGGGATTTGGTACGGTGATGATCGGCTATCTGGCTAGTCACATTGCATTGACTTTCCGGATAACCCGCGTTCGGCGCCACCATCTGGAAATGGTTACCGAGCGAGTGGCCGACGACCGCCGGACCTTGATCGACGAGACGCGCCAAGCTGAACCGAAGGGCGGCCATCGGGTCGATACATCACCGGTCTCCTACGGAGCGCACCGCCCTTGATCAGATGAGGCGAACACTCAGGATTCTGCAGGTCACCGACCTCTTCGAGCCGTTCATCGGGGGCGTCGAACAGCATGTCAAGACGCTCTCGCGCAGGCTCGTGCAACGCGGTCATGAGGTAATGGTCGCGACCGCACAGCTTCCCGGTACCGCGGCTGACGAGGCAGTCGATGGGATCAGGATCAGGAGAATAGCTGGCTGGTCCAGCCGGGCCTTGCCCGGCTGGTACGAGACGGCGCAGGCGCCGTTCCACCCGCCGATACCAGACCCCGGCGTGGCTGCCGTGCTGAGACGGCTCATCGACGAGTTCCGCCCCGACGTCGTTCACGCCCAAGGCTGGATCTCCTATTCCTGCCTGGCGATCGCGAAGCGCCGACCGCTCCGGCTGGTCATTACCCTGCACGATCACAGCTTCGCGTGCGTACGTAAAACACTGATGCACCATGGTCTCGAGGCCTGCTCCGGTCCACGGCTCGACGTATGCCTGCGCTGTGCTCCCGGCCAGTACGGGATCATGAAGGGCACAGCCCTCACGATGGGACTGCGCTCGGTCCGGCCGCTGCACGATCGAGCCGAATCCTGGGTAGCAATCAGCCAGTTCGTCGCGGATTCGAGCCGCGGCGCCCTGCCGCGTGGCCGCGCGATCAGCGTGATTCCGCCCACCTCAGAGCCACCGCCACCGTCGGGGCAACGGCCTGCCTGGCTGCCCGCCGATGGTTACGCCTTGTTCGTGGGTGCACTGGGGCCGCACAAGGGGCTCAACTGGCTGCTCGACGCTTATGCCGGTGGCGGGTTCAAGCAGCCACTGCTGGTCATCGGCACCACCCGGCACGACACCCCGCAAACCTGGCCCACCGGGGTGATGGTGCAGACCGACGTCCCGCACCAGGAAGTCCTGGAGGCGTGGCGCCATGCCGGAATCGGCCTTGTTCCCAGCCTCTGGCCTGAACCTTTCGGACTGGTCGCAGTCGAGGCCATGCGCGCGGGTGTACCGGTCGTGGCGTCCCGGGTCGGCGCGCTGCCTGGAATCGTGGCCGACGGCATCACCGGAATCCTCGTGACGCCAGCCAGCACGGCCGAGTTGCAAGCGGCCATCCGGCGGCTCGACGAGCCAGGACTTCGCCGGGCGATGGGCGCCGCCGGAGTGATCCATGCGGAGCAGTTCAGCGCCGAAAATGTAACGGCTCTGTACGAGGAACATTACTATCGGCTCCTGTCCGGACAGCCTGAAGCGGGCTCCAGTTCAAGCACGCCGGCCGCGGGGAGCCAACTGTGAATTTCCAGATCGCAACCGACCCGGCCGGAGGCGCTCTGGAACGACCGCTGGCCCCGGAGCGTCTAAGGCCCCTGGCCCGGACACCGTTCTACGCGGCGCGCGGCGCCAGGGCGCGAATCATGGCCCGGGTTCGGCTGAAGTCCGGACCGGACATTCACCGGCCGATCTTCATCATCGGCTGCGGCCGGTCAGGCACTACCCTGCTCGGGAAGCTGTTCGCCTCGCATCCGGCGGTCCGGTACCTCTATGAGCCGTATCACCGCTGGGCCGCAATGGAGCCGGCGACCGATTTCCTCCGGCTCTACACGCGCGGAGAACCTCACTGCCTGCTTGGTGCCGACTCGGTCACCGATACCGCGCGGCTCCGATTCAGACGGCTGATGACGGCCCCGCCGGGTTTCACTTTTGTGGAGAAGAGCCCAATCAACGCCCTGCGTATCGGGTACGTCGAGGCCCTGGCCCCTGATGCGCGCTTCGTGCACATCGTGCGTGACGGACTCGCCGTCGTTCGCTCGATCGAGCAGGTGGCTGCGGTTACCAGAAGAATGGCGTTCCGTCCGCCACTGAACGAATGGTGGGGCGTGGGCGACGTGAAGTGGGCCGCCCTGGAACAGGACGGGCGGGCGGGCGGCTATTACCCAGATGAGGTAGGCCAGCTGACAACGGACGCTCAGCGAGGCGCCTACGAGTGGTTGCTTTCGCTGCATCAGGTGCAGGGCTGGCGGGCACGCCTGGGATCGCGGCTCGTCGAGCTCCGCTACCAAGACCTCGTCGATGACCCGGCCACGACGCTCCGGACGGTCATGGACTCGGTGGAGCTGTCTTGCCCCGACTGGTTTCTGGAGCAGGCCGCGGCCAGGGTGAACCCGGCCGGCAGCCCGAACAGCAAATCCTTGGTCTTGCCCGCTGCGATGTGTGAAGACTTCAATCAGCTCCAGGCAACCTTTGGATTCAATGGGCGGGCGACCGTCGAGGAATCGTGACGACCATCTGGCGGTGGCGATGACCCATGATCAGTCCGGCGAGCGCTCCATGAGCATCGCCCTCGTCACCCCGCGGTACTTGCCCGATATCGGAGGCCTCGAGGTCCATGTCGGCCATCTCGCCCGCCGCCTGGCCGCTGCTGGCCATCAGGTGGACGTGCTGACCCAGGCGAGGCCTGCCGCCTCGCGCCTCGATCGAGCCGATGGGGCGACGGTCCGGCGGTTTCCGATCCGGCTAGGCGGCCAGACCTACCCTTTTGCACCTGGTTTGTGGGCGTATCTCAGCCGGCATGCCCGCGACTACGACGTGGTCCACATGCACGGCTACCACGCCACGCCCACCATCCCGGCCGCCCTCGCACCGGTACGGCACCTCGTCTTCACCCCGCATTACCTGGGCGGTGGCCGCTCCGCGATCGCCCGAATGGCCCACCGGCCTTACCGATCAGTCGGCCGGGTCCTGTTCCGCCGGGCTGACCACGTAGTGTGCACCACGACGGCCGAAGCCCAGCTGGTCGCCTCCGATTTCCCGGATGCCCGTCCCAAGACGACCGTGATCCCAAACGGAATAGATGCCGACATCATCAACAGCGCCAAACCCCAGCAGTGCGCGAGACCGATGGTTCTGTGCGCCGGGCGGCTCGAAACGTACAAGAACATACACCTAGTCGTGCAAGCACTTCCGTTCCTCAATGACGCCATGAGGCTCGTAATCGTGGGCGAAGGCCCGGCATCCAAGGATCTCGCTCGCCTCGCCGCCCATCTCAGAGTGGCTTCACGGGTGGAACTCGTCGGAGCGGTGCCCTGGCCCGATGTCTACCGGTGGTTCCGCGCTGCAGATGTCTTTGTCACCATGTCGGCTCGGGAGTCCTTCGGGATGACGGTTTTGGAGGCCCACGTCGCCGGCGCTCAGCTGGTGGCGTCGGATATCCCTCCGCACCGCGAAGTGACCGCCACTGTCGGTCCGGACATTGCGCTAGTTCCGCTCACGGCCACGCCCGCCGAACTGGCCGCCGTCATCCGCTCGGCGGCCGCGGCTGAACGACCGGTGATCCACAAGGTTCCTTCTTGGGACGACCACGTCGATTCGCTTCTTCGGCTCTACCGCAAGGACGACGGCTAGGGCAGCTGACCCACCGCAGAGAGCAGCACGCGGTCGCGCTGCGCCGGCCGCCCAGACAGCCCCACTGGGATGAACTCTGCGGCTCTTCGCGAAGCAGCGCTAAAATGCAGAGTTCGTCTGATTTCCCATATTCACGGGTAAGCTGGGGTGACCAGGCCTACCGGAGGGGGGAACGCCTGGCATGCCCAAAGTCGTTCTCCCGCGTGCTGCGGAACCAGCACCCGTGGAGCCAGCTTGACCGCCGCATCGTACCACCGCCAGTTGGACCCGGCGGAGCAGTCCCTGCCGGATCACCCGTCGCACCCGCCACCATCAGTACCGGACCACCGAGGCAGACGATACCTCTGGGGCGCCGTGGCCTTCGCGGTCTGCGAGTTGGCTGGCATGTCGGCGGTGGTGCATAGCTACATCATCGCTCAGACGACCCTCAGCAATGAGCCGGAATTCATATGGTTCTGGCTGGGAATGTGCCTGCTCGAACTGCCGATAGCCGGGCTGGTGGCGCGCCGAAGCACATCGCACGCCACGAGGGCGGCGCTGCTTGCCTTCTACGGGCTCATCAGCTATGCCCCCAAGCTCTTGCGTAATCCGACATCGCCTATATATCATGACGAATTTGCCCACTGGCGGGAAACATATGAAATTCTGGCCACGGGCAAGCTCTTTCAGCCCAACCCGATCATCCCAATCATTGCCCGATATCCGGGTTTGCACGCAGCAACTGCCGCCCTCGTTAACGCCACCGGGCTGACCATCTGGCAGGCGGCCACGCTGCTGCTGATATTCCTCCACGTCATGCTGGTCCTGGGGATAGCCACGCTGGCCCAGAGCCTGGGCTTGAGCAACCGCACCGCCTCGGTCATCGCCATCCTGTATTGCCTGAACTCGTCGTTCATGTACTTCGACACGCAGTATGCCTACGAGTCGATGGCCATCACGCTGGTCGTGTGGGCTCTCGTCGGCTACGTTCGTGCGATCCGCGCACAGTCCGGGCAAGGAAGGACTGGATGGGGCGTGCTGACCGTGGTGCTCGGCGCCGGCACGGTCGTTACCCATCACCTGTCAACGCTCGTGCTCCTGCTCATCATGGTGCTTGTCTCGCTGGCCCTGAGCGTGCCCAGGCTGGCCGGGACGGACGGCTGGGCCAGGACCGCCCGGACAGCCTGGGGTCTGACCCTGGTCACAGCGCTGACGGCGGGTGCTTGGGTTCACTTCGTCGCGCCCAGCACTCTGTCCTATTTGTCGCCATTTTTGGGACAGGCCGTGTCCGAGCTGACGAAGGTTCTTCAGGGCTCTGGCGCTGCCCGGCAACTCTTCGGGGCATCGCTAAGTCCCTGGTGGGAGCAGGACTCCGCGTTCCTGGTGCCGGTATTTGCCCTCGCCCTGGCGATAGGCGGTCTGCTTCTCTTCCGTGGCCTGATCCGAGACGGACACCTACGGCGAGGTCCTCGCCGGGCGCTACTGCTCGCGTTCGTAGTCCTGGGCCTCGTCTATTTTCCGTCGACCATCTTTATTCTTTCCCCCTCTGGGGCTGAAGGCGCTCGCCGCTCATGGGCCTTCACCTGGATCGGGTTGTGCGTGCTCACCGGTATAGCGGCGGTGTGGCTGATCGATTGGGTCGGGCGCCGCAGTCAGCAATGGTGGCGTGCTGGCCTGCGTTCAGGGCTGCTCGTCGCCCTGGCTCTGGCTTTGGTGGGTGGGACGGCAGCGGGCCTGGACGCTTCGTACCGGTTCCCAGGCCCCTTCCTCTACGGCTCCGACGCACGTTCCATCACGCCTGAACTACTCGCGGCGAGCGAGTGGTTCTCGGCCCGGTTCGGCACCGGCAACAATATTATTACTGACCGTAATACGGCACTGGTCTTCGGGTCATTCGGCTTGCAGAACCCCGCCACTCCGTCCGCTGGTTTCCCGGTTTATAACCTCTACTCGGCCAAGCCGGGCGCTCCCATCGAGCCCGCCGTTCTTCTCTACGAGCTGAGCGCCTCCAGATACATCTATCTGATCGTTGACGAGCGCATGGCTTACGAGGTCCCGGAGACCGGCGTCTACTTCGTACCTGACGAGCCCAATTTTCTCAGCAAATCTGGCAAGCCGATCTTCTTTGGCCGACTGGGTAAATTTAATACGATACCGTGGATGATCAAGGTATTCCAGTCCGATAACTACAGCATCTACCGGCTCACCGCGCCCGCCAGCAAGATCAGCTACCAGTCACAAGCGCCGAAGCTGCCGGATGACTCGGGAAGGCTATCGGTGACCCGGTGACCCGCAACCACGGTTTTCTGCGCGAGGCCAGGCTCCTGTGGCTGGCCTACTGGCCGTTTTGGACCCTGGTCGTTTTCGCGGGCCTCGCGATCACGCGCTTGCTCCCTCAGGGCTATGCCCGTGCCGCTGTGGCCGTGCCGATCATGCTGCTGGTCCCCGGATCGCTCACGCTGGGCGCGGCCTTCAGCCACCGCCACCGCCCTCGGGCAGCAACGTATCTCTGCTACGCAATGCTGCTGAGTGCGATCTGGTGGGTTTTCGCGGCCTTGCTGCTTTACGCACTTAATATAGAAATCACTGCTGACAGCACGTATTTGGCGCTGCTCGCGGTCTCGGCCGTGCTGGCGATCGTGATCGGGGGGCGGCGGCTGCTGGGAAGCCAGGGAAGAGGCCGCCGGGTGGCTCTCAAGACCGACGTCCCGGCGCCCGACCTGTCCGCCGCCGAAGCCGGGAGCGCCAAGATACCGGCGGCGGTCAGGGGATCGGCCTACAACGGCATCGCCGCGGTCGTAGCCGGGGCGGCGCTTCTGGCTGGCGGACTGTACGGCTACGACCACCTTCCGCACCCGGCTCCAACCGGCTACACCTGGATAGCCTGGACCGGGCCGCGCCTGGCCGGCGCCGTCGCGGTCGGCTCGGCCGGCACCGATCTGCGCTTCCAGATAATCCACCACCGGGCGGACCCGGCCACCTTCCGGCTGAGCGCGACGTGGCTGGGTATTCCGTCGAGACCGCTAGCGAAGTCCCTGACCCTGAGGATCGGTCCAGACCGGACTTTCCACGGCACACTGTTCATCCCTCCCCTGCCTGACGGCTGTACATACCGCATCGCGGTCACACTGACCGCTGCCCAGCAGATCTCGCCAACCAGGCAGCCGCAGTCTTGGACGATCAATGCTGACGTTCATGATCCGGGCAAGTCGTTGAAGACGTGCCAGTGATGGCCCAGCTCTCGCTGCCCATCCGATGGCTTCCCGGATACCTCCAACGTGCCAGGTCGGACAGCCTGGTCCGTAACAGCCTCTACCTCATGGCATCCACGGTGATAACCGCGGCCTTGGGTTACGTCTTCTGGGTGGTCGCTGCGCACAGGTTCACGCACCAGCAAGTGGGCATTGCCGGTGCGGTAATTTCGCTCTGCTCCACGGTGGCGCTGCTCACGTATGTGGGCCCCTTCGCGATGCTGATCGAACGGCTTCCGGCCAACGAGTTCTCCTCGGCCTGGACCGTTGTCCTGGTCCGCGCGTGCCTGGCCACGGCAACGGTAACCGCCCTGGTGACCGCGGTTGCCGTGCCAATATTGCGAGGATCCCCGGACTACCGCGCATTCTTCAACGGCGCTGCGCCGATCATTATCGCAATTACCGGTGCTGCAGCATGGACGCTCGTCAACCTCCTCGGCGCAGCGTTTATCGCCGCTCGCCGTGCCGACCGGCTTCTGCTGATTCAGACGTCGGTCAGTGTGATCAAGGTGCTCCTCGTTTTTCCGCTCGCCGCGGCGGGGGCCGCGGGCCTGATCAAGGCGTGGGTTGTGAGCGCCCTGCTCGGCGTCGGTCTTGGAGCCTCGTGGCTGGTACCCGGGATGGGACTCGGCCGGCGGCCCGGCCATCGTCCGCGACGCCGGGCGACCGCGACGACTGGCGGCCGCCAGAGTTCAGATCGGCATTCCCGTCACCGGCGGCGTTCCGCTCCGCCGAGTGCAACCTTCCTACGGCGCCTGCTGGGTCAGCACCTGACCAGTGTCGGCGGCGCCGTGACGCCTTTGGTTCTTCCCGTCCTGGTAGTTCTCAGGCTGGGGGTCACGCAGAATGCCTATTTCTACATCACCTGGATGCTCGGCGGGATCTTCTTCATGGTCAGCCCGGCGGTCGCCTCGGCTACCTTCGCCGAGGGCGTGCGAGCCCATTCCGATCTGCGCGCTGTGGTGGCCAAGGCCTTGCGCGTGATCGTCGTGATGCTGGCTCCGGCGATGGCCATCATGATCGTCGGTGGGAGGTTCATCCTGGGGCTGTTCGGGGCGCCGTACGCCGCCGCTGGCTATGGCTTGCTGATCTTGCTGGCTATCTCGGCGCTGCCGGATGCGGTATCTAATGTTGCCGTTGCGGTTTTCCGGGTTACGCACCGGCTGGGATACTCGTCGGCGCTCAATCTCGGCATCCTGGTGGTAACTCTGGGCGGCGCGTGGGTCCTCATGCGCCCGCTGGGAATCGCAGGCGTGGGCATAGCCTGGCTGGGGGCTCAGATCCTGGGGGCGATCGCCAGCCTGCCGGCCTATGTGCTAGTCCGCAAGCCGGTGACGCTGGCCCCTGACCAGGCCCAAGAGCAGGCCGACAACGCTGAGCGGGACGCCGGGGTCGGGGTGCTGATCGACCTGGCCAAGCAGCAGTCTCTGGATCGCCTCGGCAGCCGCATTCCTTAGTGACTCAGCCGATGAAAGTAACGCTGGTGTAGTCAGGCGTGACCCAAAGGCGCTTTCACGTCGCGTCCGGCGCGAACGTCGGGGCACACTTCGGGCATGACGCTCATTTGTGCTGGAGCGTGGATGCGCGAGTTCTCATCATGAATGTCTTGGCGTCCTGGCGGAACGCGGCGAAGGCCCCGGGGGTGCTGATACGCCACACCCGGCCTTCGCTATTCTGATCGAACCACACGAATCCGAGCAGCCCGTACGTGCTGACACCGGCGAAGAGATCGTTGATCTTCGCAGCCTGGCCGGTGCTCGGCTCCGCAGCTGTCTCGGCGATGAGGATCGGGTCTTTGGTCAGCGTGCGCACATCAACGATCGTCTGCCCGAACACCTGAGCGAAGATCTCGGACGAACCATAATAATAGCCATCAATCCCCACCCAGTTCACGTAGGACTTGCCGGGCCACCAGGGAGCCGGGGAGGGGATGTAAGGGTTGTCATCGACGATGTTGACGGTCCACAGCCAGATTACATTCCTCGCACCGGCCGCGCGGAACACCTTGACGATGTGCTGCCAGGCGGCCACGAATACCTTCGACGATGTGTGCTCAAAACCCCAGGAGTCCCACCGGCCGTTCATCTCGTGGCCAAAGGACAGGATCACCTTGCCACGAAAAGCTTTGACTGCGTCTGCGTAGGTGCTCAGGTAGGCGTCGTACTGGCCGTTGGCGATGCTGGCCAGCGAAACATTCCTCGGGTCCATCTGCACGATTGTGACCGCCCCGTGCTCCGCCGCCGTGGTGGCGAAGCTGCCTTCAAACGGCGACAACCACGGACTGTAATAGGAAACGAGGTTCGGCTGTCTCCCGATGGCCTGCGCGAACTGCTCCACACCCGCGTACGAACCCGGGGAGTCCGGCTCGTGTACACCGAGGTAACGCAACGGCGTGGACG
>Ga0335074_10017038_pt1 | contig 10233 bp, 12 predicted proteins | sample Lox_Sample_23_FD_206715 | JGI IMG/M metagenome (GOLD analysis project Ga0335074, IMG submission 206715) | Soil microbial communities from Loxahatchee National Wildlife Refuge, Florida, United States - Lox_Sample_2.3 | ecosystem: Environmental > Terrestrial > Soil > Wetlands | place: USA...
ATCCGAGAGACTTGTAGAAGTTCAGCGAAAGGTCGACGTCTTTGACGTTCAGCATGACGCTCATCTCGATCTTCATGAGGGCGCCTCCGCGTCGTTGAAGGTGGGTTGACATAAGACGCCGGCGAACGGTCCACCGGCTGTAACCACCAATATCCCACTTCACGACCGGCGCCGTTGCGGCTCCTAAGATTCGTCGGGCGGGGCGAGCCGAGACGATCTGGGCGCCGCGAGTCAAATCGGGCTGGCCCTCAAACACTCGGCCGGTTAATGCGATGGCACCGGCACCCTCGCCGAGGGTCACGGCGAACGTTCGATTCGGACTGAAGCGAGCGCCACGGGTGTTGCACCCCGAATCTGTCGGGCATTGCTCTCAGACCTCGCATCCAGTCGGGGTAAGTAGGGCGACGGCGTACTGAGTCCGATGCCGCTCTACGTTACCCTCTACAAGTTGACCGAGCAGGGACGAAAGACGATCAAAGACTCTCCCAAGAGACTCCGAGAGACGACGACAAAGATCGAAAAGGTCGCGGGCGTCAAGATTCACCAGGCGCTCTACACATCAGGTCGGTACGACCTCGTCGTGATCAGCGAGGCACCCGATGAGCATGCGGCCAACACCGCGGCCCTCGCCATCATGGCGGCGGGCAACGTCGTAGGCGAGACCTTGCACGCGTACACGGTTGAGGACATTGACAAGGTGGTCGCCAAGCTACCCTAGGGCGCCGGGCCGAGCGAGAGATTGCGGGCCCGTTGCCCCATGGAGGGCGCCTGACACCCGCATCGCAGCCACCGAGGGCCGGTCATCGACGCAGCATCGCTCCCGCCAAGGCGCGCCCGGTTCGAAACAAATCGTCCGATCTGGAGGGCCGGAGTCCGGCCGGACATTTATTGCGGGTATAGGGGCGTAGATTCCGTGAGAGTGGATGCCTGCTTCACCGAAAGACATCGTCCTGCGAGGCGGGCGAACGCTCAGGGTGCTCGAAGCGGGGGACCCTGCGGGTCGACCCGTGTTCGTTCTCCACACGTGCCCCGGCTCGAAACTGCTATACGAGAAGCATGTCGCCGACGCCGCGCGTCGCGGGATCCGCCTGATCAGTTACGACCGAGCCGGCTACGGCGGGTCTTCGGAGCGGCCCGGCCGGACCGTGGTGGACGAGGCCTTTGAGGTGCGGGCCATCGCGGACAAGCTGGGAATTGACCGATTTGCCGTCTGGGGCCACTCCAAGGGAGGGTCCTTCGCCCTTGCCTGCGCTGCGGTGCTCTCCGGCCGCCTAGTTGCCGCGGCGAGCCTCGCCGCGGTAGCCCCTAATCCGGCTGAGGGGCTCGACTGGTTCGACGGCGTTTCCGAAACCGTGGTCGCCGAGTTCCAGTTGTACCGCTACGACCCGGCTGCCTGGCGGCGCAAGCTGGTCCATGCCGTCGAAGAAATGCGAGCCGTCAGCGAGCAAGAGCTCTACCAGTCGCTCTTCGACTCGGGCTCTGAGGGAGACCGGGCGGTCCTGACCCCCGACCTGATCGCCTTCGCCTACGCCCAGATGCGGGATGGTCTGTCGCCGGGGCCCGACGGCTTCATCGACGACACGCTCTCGGACATCAAGCCGTGGGGGTTCGACTTCGGCGCGATCGAAGTCCCGCTCCAGCTCTGGCACGGCATGGACGATCGGCTGGTGCCGCTTGCGCACGCAAAGTGGCTGGCGGCCCATCTGCCCCGGGCAGAGATCCACCTCGAGCCGGGGGAGGGTCACGTCTCCCTTTTCGCCCGAAGGATCCCCGAAGTCCATGAGTGGCTCCTCTCCCACTTTTGAGAGAGGGCTCCGGACGCGCCCGCACCTGGGCAGTGGCGGCATGGAGGTCGCACGCGACGTTGGAATCTTCGTGCGATGAGCGACCCTCCGTATTGCGCGTGGCCGCCGTTGATATGGTGGTTCCGAACTTGGCCCTTGAGTCGGGCCGATGGCAACTACCCTTCCACTCCACACCCTGATCGTTGAGCCGACCGACGGGAGAGACGCCATCCTAACGGCGCTCTCTTCGGCTACCACGTCGGTGGAGGTTACCATCTACGAGCTCAGCGATTCTCAGATCCTCGCGGCACTGATCGCCGCCCAGAAGCGGAACGTCACGGTTCGGGTGCTGTACAACTGGTACTCGTTTGACGCCGACACGCAGGCGAGTGACGTCATCCCGTACGTCCAGCAACTCACGAGTGCAGGGGTCTCCTGCCGTCCCGCGCCGCGCGAGTTTGAGGTCACCCACGAGAAGGCACTGGTCGTCGACGGGCGCCAGGCATTGATTCTCACCTTCAACTTGGTCGGCGAGTATTTCGAGAGCACGAGGGACTTTGGGGTCGTCTCGATAGTTCCGGCCGAGGTCGCCGAGGTCGCCTCGGTCTTTGAGGCGGATTGGAATTCGACCCCGGCCCAGACCAGTGTGGCGACGCTCGTCTGGAGTCCCACGAACTCGCGCCTGCGATTGCTCGCGCTCATCGGCGGCGCAGCAAAGTCGCTCGACGTCTACAACGAGGAACTCTCCGACCCGGCTATTCTCAGCTCCCTTGTGTCGGCGGCGGCGAGAGGGGTCGTCGTACGGGTGATGGCGGCGGTGCTGACCGCGGACGGTTCCGACAGCGGCCCGAACGAAAATGCTCCCGGCATTACCTATCTGAACTCGAAGGGAGTGACGGCTGTCTGCAAGGCATTCCCGGTCTCAACGCCCAAGGGCATGGTCCCGATCTACCTCCATGCGAAAGTGATCGTCGCCGACTATGGTTCGGCCGGCGCGCGGGCGTTCATCGGGTCCGAGAACTTCTCGTGCGTCTCCCTCGACGACAACCGCGAGTGTGGCATCATCGTGGACGAACCGGCGATCCTGGCCCGGCTCGAAGCCACGTTCCAGGCGGACTGGATCCAGCCGAGTGTAGCCGTAAGCCCCGATACTACACCGCTCAAGGCCTGCCCTACCGACGCGGTCGCCCGGACCCGCAGCCGGGTGGACTCGCGATTACCGGGCAGTCCTCCCGCCGATCCTTGAGCCTGCGTCGGGCAGGCTCGTACTATCGATCGTATCCAGCGAGCGATCGCCGCGACGCTCTTCTCAGAGCTTGGCGACCCGCGTCCAGATCACGTCGGCGGAAACGGCGTTCCCGCCCGCCAGAACGGACTTCGTTCGGATGTCGAGCGTGTCGCCCTTGAGCTCGAAGGTACGCTCCTCGTCTCGTCCGACCCAGTTCGGGAAAAGACTGGTGTCGATCCGGATGGTGATCCGGTTTCCATGGACCGTGTACGTTCCGGAGTAGGCGGAAAATCCCTGCATCGCCGAAGCCTTCTCATCGAGCGTGGAGCCAAAAACATCGCCCGAGGCAAACTCCGGGCGGCGAGGGTCCATTACCTGGAGGGCGAAGTGGCCCTCCTTTGTGATGATCAGCAGACCACGAGGGTTCGCGCCGAACGGTCGGAGGACGTCATCCCCACCCGTGCGGAACTCCACCGCCTTGAGCTTCCAGACCCCCACAATCGAGTCGAACACCGTACTGCCCCAGCGGCCGGGGTAGCTTGACACTTGTGACCGAGAAGAACGACGGGCGAAGGGAGGTCAGCGCGCGAATCGCTGGAAGAAGCTCTCGGGCTTCCAGGAGGGACGGTCGTTCGCGTTCGCGATCCGCAACACCAGTTCTCGCTGCAGGTCGTTGAACTGGGCGGCCGCTGCCGGATCGATGGGCTGCTTCGCGTCGTCCGCGGGGCTGCGGTACCGGACCCTTGTCCATTCGTGCGCGAGCTTCTCCTCGGGCGACCCGCGGAAGTAGCCGATCTGGGGAAACAACGCCGGGACCCCGCGCTTGATGAAATTGTACTGATCGCTCCGGACGAACAGGACTCGATCGGGTTCGTAGGCGGAGTGGATCTCGACTCCTGCCGTCGCGGGCAGGGCGCGGATGTCGTCCCCGAGGGTGGACTCGTCCACCCCCAGAACTTCGAGGGCTGGAAGCGGGAACATCTACCAGACGCTGTCGAGGTTGATGTTGGCGACGAGGGGCCCGGTCACCGTGGGGTGTCCGGCGAAATACTCCGAGCCGAGGAGAAACTTCTCCTCGCCCGTGACGGCAAGGAAAAGGATGGATCGTCGAGGTCTGATGCCGGAGTAGTGAATCGCTCGAGCGATCTCGATGATCGACGCCACGCCCGAGGCGTTGTCGATCGCGCCGTGGTACACTGGGTCCCCGTTGATGGGGGTCCCGACACCCAGGTGGTCGAGGTGGGCACTCACCACGACGTACTCGTCCTTCAGAGCCGGGTCGGCACCCGGCAGGACTCCCACCACGTTGTGACAGGTCGCCGCTCCCTGGGAAAAACCCACGCGGGCCCGGACCCGAACTGCGAGGGGGAACCGGGGCAGGGCCGCCGGGGTACCGAGGGCCGATAGCACTTCCTCGACGGTGTGCCCGCTGCCCTCGAAGAGGGGCCCCGCGGACTCCGGATTGTAGGCGATGCCCATCGGGAGAGGATGGTATCCTCCGGGCCCGGGGTCCCGGAGCTCCATTCTCGGCATCAGAAGGCCCGAGGCGAGCCTCGGCCACGGCAGCTCCGGGATCGTGGGGTTCACGATGCTGATCAACCCGACCGCTCCGGCCCTGCGTAGCGCGCTGGCGCGCTCTTCCGGCGACTGGCAGTGTGCCTTGATCGGTGCCGACATGTCCGAGGGCCCGCCGCGAACCAAGACCGCGAACTTGCCACGGAGGTCCAGCCCCGCGAGATCGTCGTAGTGGAGTTCCGGGACCGAAAGGCCATATCCGACGAAGATCGCGTCGGCCTCGAGCTGCTCCACGGTTCCCGAACTCACGATAGGCATGGCCTCCTCGCCGAGTGCGACGCGGTGGATGTCGGCGCCCCGCACGAGGTCGAGCGAGCTGCGAGACAGGTCGAGCTGCCGGACTCGGAACTCCATCGGCTGGAGGAACCCCTCCGTCCCCGCGGGTTGCAGTCCAGCGGCCCGGAACTGTTCGATCACGTACTCGGCGGCCCGTGCGTAACCGGGACTGCCGGTTTCGCGCCCTTCCATGCGGTCGTCCGCGAGCACCCCCACGTGCGACCACCAGCGTCGGCCGAGGGCATCCCAATCCGGGCCGATAGGAGAACGCACTCCGGGCGCGGCCATCGCGGCGAACCAGGGCATCAGGCCAGTTTGCCGTACCATCGTGAAGCTCTCTCCGCAGGGGACTTCAGGGGGGCGTCTCACGGGCCCGGTATAGAAAGCCCTGCCCCAGGGGCCGCCGGAACCGCCGACAGCGCGCGGCGGCCGGGCGTGTCGTCGTACTGTTCATCGAATTCACGCGGCGAGGGCGCGTCCGGCGGGTACCGGGACCGAGCCCCAGACAATGAGCAGGATGGATACCAGCAACGCGAGGCCGCCGAACCCTTCCATCCCGTAGAGCGCGCCCTGGGCGCCGCCCCCCACGAGGAATACGGTTCCGCTGATGGTCGCGATCACGACCGAGACGAACGCGAGCCACGAGAGGATCGAGGGCAGTGCCCGGTGGAGGCCGTGCGCGATGATGACCAGGTACGCGCCGAAGGCGATCAACAGGATAGAAAGCGCGACGTGGGCCGCGAGGTACCCGACCGGGTACGGGCCGCCAGCCAACGCGAGCTGGTTGCCGACGAGGATCTCCGCGAAGACCACGGCCAGGAACGGGATCGCAAGGTATCTCAGCCGTGAATCGCGCGCCGAGGGTCGGCTCGAGTTTGGCGGCTCCGGTGCGGGTTTCGCGGGCTCGCTCATGGACGGTCTGTCGAACCGGGGCGAATTAGCTTAACTCACCCGGAGGAGGGGCGCGGTGGATTCCCTGTCCCACCACCGGTCGGGTCGATGAGCCCATGAGAACGCCAGGTGGCCGGGGGGCGTCGGTCGCCGAGGACGGACGCCATCGGTCTCACGAGCACGCTGGGGACGCCGAAACTCCGGCCGGCGCGTTCCCTGAGGTTTAAGGTCCGAGAATCCTTCGACCGAGCGTGAGTGGGCCGGGCCCAGCCGAGTCAGCGGGCGAGCTCGAGGACCTCGTCGCCAATCTGTTCGGGTTCTACTCGACGTGGTCATTGAGTTTCGCCGCCAGCCAGGTCCTCCCGAGCCCCGAGATAGTGCTCATCGACTCCGGAACGATGGCGGACGAGTTGAATATCGCATTCCTCGACGGGGCACAGGATGTCGCGTCTTCCGTCGCACGGGCCGCGCAATTCTTCCAGAGTCGTTCCAAGCCGTGGCGCATTGAAGCACCGCTTTCCCGACAGAATGCCATCGACCCAGCGGCCGCGGCCATCGGACTGCGAAAGAAACGTACTCGGCCCGGATTCGTCCTCGTCCCGGAGGAGCTACGGGGTGGACCGCCGTCCCCCGATCTCTCGATCGAAGTCGTGGATACCGCGGCAAAGGCGGCCGCGTTCTTGCGGACCCTGGTCGACGGCAACTCGGGGTCCCACGTGCTCGACCTTCCGGCCGTCGCCCGATATGTCCACCCCGAAATGATCTGGTATCTGGGTTCCGTCGCAGGGGAACCGGTCGCGACGGCGATATTGTACGCGCATCGGAAAGTGGCCGGGATCTACGCTGTCGCTACGGTCGAGAGAGCGCGCCGCCGGGGATACGGCCGCGCGATCACCGAGAAGGCCGTACGGGACGGTTTCGCCCTCGGTTGTTCCCGTAGCTTCCTCCAATCTTCGACCATCGGCCGGCCCGTCTACGAGGCGATGGGCTATCACTGGTCGTTCGACCGCGCGGTATGGACGCTGGGGGACTAGTCGAATTCTGAGCAGCCCCCAGGCCGCGGATTGGGTCGGACCGCTCGGAAACGGGCCGACGGCCGATTCTCGCGCGAGAGGCCCTGCTTCGACTCACCGGCGCCGGGCCGAGCCGGGCGCCTGTTGCTTCGACCTCGCCCCGCCATCGCTCAAGGGACGGCGGGGGATCGTGGGCGGCGCCTCACATTCCGATCCGGGACTTGGCCTCGGCCCATCGAGCGGGGTCGACCTTCGCGGCGGCGAGCGTCGTCACGGCGTTGGCGACAGGGGGCGGTGCGGTCTGTATGACCGAACCCACGAATTCGCTGAGCTCGCTCACGTTCAGCGACGGGAGCATGAAGTTCAGGATGGCCATGACTCGCTCCGGTGGCATCCCACCGATGATGCGGCTCCGCATCGCGACCATCTCGGGATCGGTGAAGTGCTGTTGCATGAGCGGCACAAGTTCCGTCTCCTCCCGGTTCATGTGGGCAAAGTACGCGGTGAGGAGCTCATTCGCCGCAGCGTTCAGGCGAGTCCCCGCAACGATCCGGTCATCGGCGGCATCCATCGCCAGGATCTCGTGCGCCGACTTTGCGAGTTCCAGCTCGCGTCGCGTCAACTCGTGGTGCTCGGCGATCAGCGAGGCGGTGAGCTCCCGGGCGACCTTCTCGGTGTGGCTGAAGATGGCAGCGTCCTCGTCCGTGGCATGATGATTGAAGATACACAGGATGCAGCCGGCGCTTTGGGCCGCGGCGAAGTCGTACTCCAGATCGGTTGTCAGCGCCCGAGTGGCCGCCAGATTCGCGAAATCGTTGGTCTGCAAGCGACTCGACAGATTGTACATCATCGATCGGAGGCCCTTGTGAATCGGGGTGAACAGATCCTCTCTCCTTTGCATGAGCTTCCCGAGGCGAGGGAGGTGGCTCCGGTAGTTGGACTTTGTCCCGGGAATCCGTCCGCCGGACAGATTCGCCGGCTGCATCCGAGAGCGGACCGTTCCTCTCCGTCCCGACGGCGGAGTCACGGCCTTGCGTGATCGGGCGAGGCTGACCGTTATCCACCTTAACCGCCCGAAACCGAGCGGTAAAGTAGTCTCACTCGTACCGCGTTGCCACGCAAGCGACATATTGTTCCCACTGCGGAGCTGCACTCGTCCCCGGTTCCGAATTCTGCGCCTACTGCGGGGCCGCCGTTCCCACTGCCTCCTCCCCGCTCACGACGGGGGCCGGAACGAGTCCCCCCGGGCCGACGTACGCAGCCCCGATGATGACGCCCACCGGTCCGCCGTCTCCACCTCGCAACCGCCGGCGAGGATTGGTCATCGTGGTGGTCGCGGTGGTGGTGATCCTCGTCGTCGCTGTCGTGGCCGTCGAGTTCTTGGCCCCGGCCGGCGTGACGGTGAACTACATCAATTTCTGGGCGCCCGACAACGTTTGCGGATACAATGCGAACCCGACCTCGTACTACGGATACAACAGCTCCACCGGGCAGACCCAGACGTTCGAGTTTCCGCTCCCGAATTACAACACCAGTGCGTGTTCGATACGTTCGATGGTCACCAACTCCTCCGGATTCACGATATCAGGATTTTCGCTGCCGATCCCGATCGCCGGCAATGGCACCGCCTACGTGAACATCACCATCAGTTCCCCGACGTCGCCCTTTACGGGGAACATGAATTTCGTCATCGGTTGAGAGTAGGCCTCGCCGACGCGGAACTGGCCCACGGTCGCAACGGAACGACCGGGATGCCACCGCTTGGGCAGTACGGTGGTGTCGGCTGACCGCTCGGGCGGTTCGCTCGCGTGAGCCCATCGAACTTCTCCTCGCTTTGATTAGGCTGGGCCCGATGGGGCACCGATGGCCCCGAACGGAGCCCCCGCTGCGCCCGGCTCGAGTGCCGACAGCAGCGTCCATCCGTCGAACCTGGCCATGTACAACGACGCCAACGAGAACCGTTCGCTCACGGCCGGGCTGGGGGCCACTTGCATCGCGGTGTTGACGTTCGTTCTGATTTTTCTGTACGATCGCGCCAATGCCGGGCAGATCAACAACGTGCTGTTCCAAGCCACGCTGTTGATCATTGTCGTGAGTCTCTCGCTGATCTCGCTTTCCTCGCTCAACTATTGGTTCGTGATGGAGGCGTTCCGTACTACCCCTACGCGGGCACCCGCGTATCAGCGCCGTGCGGACGGATTCTTTGCCGCGAGCCTGGTTCTCCTTCTACTCGAACCGACGCTGATCCTGGTCACTGTGAAGCTGTACTACGTGGGAGGTATCGCACTCGCGCTGTGGGGGGTGGGCATCGCTGTCCTTGCGTTCGGATGGCGCGAGCTCCGGTAGAGACTCTGCGTCCCGTCCCGAGAGACTCTTACTCGCGGAGGACGACTCCGACGATCGGGTGACCGGCGGGGACTCGGTGCGATGAAGACCTTGGACCATCGAGACGTAGTGATGTTCATAAAATCCGAAGAGGTGCTTCGCTGGGTCCTGCCGGCCGACGCTCACGAGCAGGCGGTGCGGAGCCTCCGGGACCAGGGATTCTTCACGACCCTACCGGTATCGAACTATGGGGGCCGCGTCGGCGGAGCTTCCGATGCCGGCTATTCGCAGAACGATCCGGCGCACGCCAAGGAACTCCCCGCGGCGGAGGAAGAGCTGGTCCGACGCGCATCCGTGGTGATCTACGCGAGAGGCAAGAGGCTCCACTTCGTGGATGTCGGAAAGGAGTCCGCCTTTCGGCGCGTGATCGAGGAACATCTCCACCACCTCCATCGATTTCCGGTTCTGGTTCGTTCGGACGGTCGCCGTTTGGAAGGGCCGGAGAACTTTACCGACGAGAAGTTGGCGAGCTTTCTCTCGGACTGACTCGGCCGGTCCGACCCTCTCACCGGTCCCTCCTTCGTGCGGGGAAACGCCGGCCGGGGTTTTCCTACCGCGGCTATGCCCCCCGCTATGACGCAGGGTCCTTGATCCGGCCCACCGTGTGGGCCCACTTGATCCAACTGACGATCGGCACGTCGGCGTTGATCTGCCAGAGAAGCGCATTCAGTTCCCCTCGGTGCTGGAGTTCCTCCTCGACGAGATGCCAGAGGGCGTCTCGAATCGGGATGTGACACAGGTGGTCCTGCCACTTCGCCTTCTCCCGGACGATCGTGCGAGAGAGGTCAGCTTCGGTGAGTTCCGCCATGACCCTCTGGATCTGGGTCTGGACGTACTGTTCGTCTTTTCGCAACACCTCGATGCTGGGCGGTGCGTCGGCGTCACCCTCTTGCGGGGGGAACGGAAACGTCGCGACGCTCTTCATCCAGAAGTACAGGGCGCCCTGGGAGTGGGCGAAGATGTCGAGAAGGGTGGGGTACGAAGCCCCCCGGTCGCGCGCTAGCTCCTCGGGAGGCAGCTTCGCGAGCGCCTCCAGGTAACCACGACGTGTGTCGGCCAGGTACGAGAACCACGCGCGAAA
>Ga0335074_10017039_pt1 | contig 10233 bp, 6 predicted proteins | sample Lox_Sample_23_FD_206715 | JGI IMG/M metagenome (GOLD analysis project Ga0335074, IMG submission 206715) | Soil microbial communities from Loxahatchee National Wildlife Refuge, Florida, United States - Lox_Sample_2.3 | ecosystem: Environmental > Terrestrial > Soil > Wetlands | place: USA: Florida...
GGGATGACGATCGGGGAGCCCTCGTAGCGGTAGCCGAAGTTGAGGCCGAGCGGCGAGTGCTGGGGGAAGGAGTGCTTGAGCACGTAGTCGCGCAGGACCTCGCGTGCCTGCTCGCCCGCCGGGCCCGATCGCTCGACGTCGGGCAGCACGTCGTGCAGCGTCTCTCGCATCTTGACCCCACTCGAGCGGCGGGAGATCTCGGTCACGATCGCGGCGACCTGCTCACCGAGGGGCCGGCGCTCCTTCTCGTAGGCGTCGAGGAGCGCTTGTGCGCCCCACCCGCGATAGGTGGCGCTCAACATCCACCCGAGCGTCATCGCTTCCTGAATGCCCGAGTTCATGCCGAACCCCGCCGCCGGGACCCACAGATGCGCGGCGTCGCCGGCGAGCAGGACTCGACCCTCGCGGAACCGGTTCGCGACCAGCGCCCGCGCTGTCCACCGGATCACCTGGATGATCTCGACGTCGATCTCGGCGCCCACCATCTGCTGGATCAGCTGGTGAGGATCGACCCCATCGGTGCTCTCGCCCACCGCGAAGCCGGTGTGACAGAGCCAGTGGTCGCGGCCGTCGAGGGCGAACATCCCTCCGAAGCCCAGGTCGGCGTTGTAGATCGCATACGACCACGCCGGCCGCGTGTTCAGTCGCGCGAGCGCCGCCGATCGGAAGTGGACCGACACGGTCTTGCGCAGCTCGGGAATCCCCTCGAGTGTCGCTCCGATCGCCTTACGGACAACGCTGTGCGCTCCGTCGCAGCCAACCAGGTAGGAGCACTCGAGCACCGACCGCCGGTCACCCTGCTTGACGCTCACCCGGACCGCGTCATCGTCGGCCTCGACTCGATCCACCTCGCACCCCAGCATCACCGACACGTTCGGTGCAGCCTGCACGTGGCGCAACAGCACCGGCTGGAAGAAGGTCTGGTTGACGCGGCACGGCAGTTCGGGCGTTGGCCAGACCCCTTCGTCATGGCCGGATGCGCGCAGCGTCGCCCTCGACCACCAGCCCTCGCGGGCGAGATCCGGTCCGCAGAAGCGCGTCCTCAGGACCAGGTCAGGCGGGTAGTCGTCGGGCAGGCCCACGTCGCGAAGTTCCTCCGCCAGGCCGATGCGCCGGAAGTGCTCCATCGACCGGGCGGCTATCACGTTCGTCCGCGGCGATGGCGCGGAGCCGTCGCCCCGTTCGACGACCACGCACGGGACGCCTCGCCAGCTCAACTCGGCGGCGAGGCTCAGACCCACCGGCCCGGCGCCGGCGATGATGACGGGTGCATCTGCAGCCATGGATTCGGGCGGGGGTTGCACTAGGTCCCAGCGCGCCGATTGTAAGGTAGGCTGAGATGCCGAGAGCGTTTCTCGCAACCGGGTCGCGGCGCCGGCTCGACTACCGTAGTAGGGGTGAGATTCGTCCTTTCAGGCGTCCATGACCGATAGCGCTCCTCTCCGCGCCGCGATCATCGGCGCCGGCCCCGCCGGGTTCTACGCCGCCGCCCAGCTGCTCGCGGTCGACGAGCCCCAGTTTGCGGTTGATCTGTACGACCGCCTGCCCACGCCGTATGGCCTGGTCCGCTCGGGCGTGGCGCCGGATCACCCCAAGATCAAGTCCGTCACCCGGGCGTACGACAAGACCAGCAGCCACGAGCGCTTCCGCTTCTTCGGCCACGTCGAGTTTGGCCGCGACCTCGGCCGCCAACAGCTTCTGGAGCGCTACCACGTCATCCTGTACACGCTCGGGACCTCAATCGACAAACGGCTCGGGATACCGGGCGAGGATCTGAGCGGCTCGCACCCCGCCACCGAGTTCGTGGCCTGGTACAACGGCCACCCCGACCACTCAGGGCTCGAGATCGATCTGCAGGCCAAGCAGGTCGTCGTGGTGGGCGCCGGCAACGTCGCCATCGACGTCGCCCGGATGCTCGCGCTGGCGCCGTCCGAGCTCGCCACCACCGACACGGCAGACCATGCGATCGACGTGCTGGGGGCGAGCGGGATCGAGGAGGTCACGATCCTGGCCCGCCGTGGCCCGCTCCAGGCCGCGTTCACCAATCCCGAGCTGCTCGAGATGGGGGAGCTCGAGCGCGGCGACGTCGAGGTGATCGGCGCCGAGCTCGACGGGCTCTCGGCGGTGGCGCTCCAGGAGGCGGATAAGACCCGGCGGCGCAACGTCGAGATCCTGACCGACTACGCGGCGCGCCCGAAGACCGGCAAGCCGATCACCGTCCGCTTCCGCTTCCTGGCCTCTCCGGTTGAGCTGCTCGGCGACGAGACCGGCCACGTCTCCGCGGTCCGGATCGAGAACAACGCGATCGTCGCCCGCGATGACGGCTCGCTCGCCGCCCGCGGCACCGGGTCGTTCGAGGAGATTCCGGCCCAGCTCGTGTTCCGCTCGATCGGCTACACGGGCGAGCCGGTCGGCGACGTCCAGTTCGACGAGCGTCGCGGCCTGATCCGCAACGACGGCGGACGCGTGACCGACGCCGAGGGCACCCACCAGGTCGGCGAGTACGCGTCGGGCTGGATCAAGCGCGGCCCGTCCGGCGTGATCGGGACCAACAAGAAGGATTCTCAGGACACGGTCGACAGGATCCTCGAGGACGCGGCCGCGGGCCGGCTGAACCAGCCCGTCTTTGACGACGTCGAGGAGATGATCGCGGCGCACTGCCCATACGCGGTGACGTGGGACGGCTGGCAGGCGATCAACGCGATCGAGACCGCGGCCGGCGAGGCGTCGACGCCCGGCCGCCCGCGCGTCAAGCTCACCGAATGGGCCGCGCTGCGTGACGCGGCCAAGCGACTGGAGTCGATGCAAGCTCGCCGCTGATCGGGCGTGGCCGCGACGTCAGCGGCTGATGGCGCCTTGGGCGGTGTTCAAAAGGGTTCGCGCCCGCTCGGCTCCCGGGCGATCGCCCTTCCGCTCGTAGAGGTCGAGTGCCATCCGCGCTTCGACGATGGCGTCGTCGGATCGCCCGCATTCCGCCAGGACGTGGGCGAGGGCCAGCCGCCCCTTGGCCTGGTCCACCGGGAAATCGGTCCGCGCCGCATGCTCCACCGCCGTCCGGGCCAGGCGCTCCGCCGCTTCGAAGTTGCCCTCGGTCAGGGCCAGCCTCGCCCGGACTCCACCGATCAGCATCTGGTTGTACTCATCGTCGTCCGCGCCGAGCTCCTCGGCGAGTTCGAGGGCGGCGCGGGTGGCGTCAGCATCGCCCAGACGCTCGTTTGCTTCCGCCAGATAGGCCTGCATCGTCGAGCGGTACGTGTGCGCGCCCAACTCGCGCAGCCTCGTGTCCGCCGCTCGAATGACCGTGATTGCCGCCGCCGGATCATCTACGCCGAGTTCGATCAGGGCGGTGACCTCGAGCGTCTGGGCCGCCATCAAGCCGAGCCCGAGTGTCTTGAACGCTTCGACGGCCTGGTCGGTCAGGCGCCGGGCGGCGGTCGGGCGCCCCTCCATCATGCAGACAACGCCCCGCGCACGCTCGATGACGGCGGCAAGCAGAGGCCCCGGCTGCTCGTCATCGATCCGGTCAAGCTCGCGCGCGACCTCGGTCACGTGCGCTGGTCCGAATGTGACCGCCGAGATGTACATCCCGAGGGCGCGCGAACGCAGGCCCTCATCGCCGGAGGAGCGGGCGTGATCCGCGGCTAGGCGCGCCTCTCTTCCCGCGGCGGTGGAACGGCCGGCGACCCAATGCATCGTGAAGGCCGCCAGGTGGGCCTTGGCCAGACCCCGCTCGTCGCCCGCCGACTCGAGCTGCTCGAGGATGCCGGGCAGCGCCGAGCCGATCGTCTGCGTCATCTCGTGCGGGCGGACGTGGTAGATCCATTCAAGGCGGACCAGGCGGGCCAGCCCCCCAACCTCGGCGTTGTTCTCGACGGCGGACAAGAGCTCGTCGGCGCGGTCGAACTCGCCCGCGTCGGTGAGCTGCTCCGCCAGATCAACGGCAATCAGCGGCCTGCCGGGCGCGCCGCTGGGGACCAGCGCGAGCGCCCGCTCGAGCAGGTTTCGCGCGGCGGCCGGGTCGCTGCGACGCGCGGCCCGCCGGCCGGCCGCGTGCAGACGCTCCGCTGCGCGGCTGGCGAGCGATTCATCTCCTTGGCGCCCCAGCTCGCGCTGGTAGTAAAGCGCCTGTTCCAGGTGCCAGCCGGCGATCTCGTCGAGCTCGGCGAGCTCCTCTCCGATCCGCTCCAGCCAGTCCGCGAAGCGCTCGTGCAAGGCTGCTCGCTCGGCCTTGGGCAGCGCCTCGTAGGCGGCGTCGCGGATCAAAAGGTGACGGAAGCGGAACGCCTCGTCGTCGCGGAACGTCGCGGGGTGCGGGCGAATCATCTCCTTGCGCACCAGCCCCGCGAGCCGCTGCTCAACCTCGCCGGCCAGGCGTTCGCTGGCCAGTGCCCGGATCGCCAGCCGATGGAAGACCTCCCCCTCGACGGCGCCCCGCTCCAGCAGCTCGCGCTCGACCTCGGGCAGCCGCTCCAGGCGGGCCGCGAGTAGTGCCTGGATCGTCGGCGGTACCGTGACCGCGCCGCTCTCACGCGCGAGCGCGACCATCTCCTCCAGGAACAGAGGGTTACCTTCGCTGGCCGAGATCACCCGTTCGCGAGCGGCGCCATCGAGCCCATCGCCAAGCTGCGCGAGCAGCCGTTCACTGCTGGCCACATCCAGCGGCTCGAGCAGCGCCGTGCTCGCATTGAGCTTTCCGGAGCCCCAGGCCGGCCGCTCCTCCAGCAGCTCCGGGCGAGCCGTGCACAGCAGCAGGACGGGCGCGCCGCGCGACAGATCCGCGACATGGTCCAGGAGATCGAGCAGCATCGGCTGGGCCCATTGAAGGTCGTCGACGTGGAGAATGACTGGGCGATCGGAGGCCAGCGACTCGAGCAGCCGCCGGACTTCCCAGAACAGCTCTTCGGGGGCAGCCGCGCCGCCGCGGTCCAGGCGGTGAAGTACCGCGCTGGCCGCGTCCCCGACCGGGGTTAGCGCCTCCACCAATGGCCAGAAGGTGATGCCGTCGCCGTAGTGGAGGCAGCGACCGCGAAGCACCGTGGCCGCGTCACCCACACGCGCCAGCAGTTCGCCCACCAGCCTGGACTTGCCAACCCCGGCCATGCCCAGCAGCGTGAACAGGTGACAGCCGTTCTCGCGCACCGCGCGTTCCCACGCATCGTGCAACAGCTGAAGTTCGCGCTCGCGGCCGATCAGAGGCGCGTCGAGATGGCGGGCAACGCCGGGGGCAAGCGGGTCCACCGCCAGCAGCCGGAACGCGGCCACCGGCCCGGACTTCCCCTTCAGTGTCAACGGCTCCAGCGGCTCGGCCCGCACCGCGTCGCGTACCAGTCGCAGTGTCTCGGGTCCGAGCACGATCTCGCCCGGCGCCGCGGCCTGCTCGAGCCGCGCCGCCACGTTCACGGCGTCCCCAATGGCCATGTTGTCGCCTTCGCCCATCAGCACCAGTCCGGTGTTCACGCCGGTGCGAAAGCGCAGCGCCACGCCCACCTCTTCGGCCACGGCCGGCAACCGTTCGCGGATCTCCGCCGCCGCGCGCACCGCCCGGAGCGCATCATCCTCCCGCACCTGCGGGATGCCGAACACCGCCATCACCGCGTCCCCGTGCAGGCTGTCCACGGTTCCCCCGTGCCGCTCGATGATCGCTCGTATCTCGGCGAAGTAGTGGTTCATCACGCCCCGAAGCACCTCGGGGTCGAGCTGCTCGCCGAGGGCCGTCGACCCGGTCACATCGCAGAACACGGCGGTGACGATCTTGCGCGCCTGCCGCGGCTCACTCCTGGACAGCGGGGCGGCGCACGCTCCGCAAAAGCGAAATCCGTCTGGATTCTCCGTCCCACAGCGCCCGCAGACCACCACGACGACAATTCTGCCGCTTGGCGCCGCGCCAGGCCAGCCTTTTCCATCGTGTCGCTCGCTGGGCACGATCGGCCGGCGAGGAACGAGCATGGAGCCATCGAACGCTTTCACAAGCCGCCGCTCGCGCGGTGTTAGCGTTTAGTGGATGGCTGAGGTCGATGGCCGCGCCGCCGGTGGGATTAGCCCCCAAACGGTGTCGGCGTCCTCGGCGGCTCGCGAGCCCAATCAGTGGGCGGTCCTGGCCCTGCTCAGCGTCGCGCAGCTGATGGTGGTGCTGGACGCGACGGTCGTGACCATCGCGATCCCGTCGGCGCAGAAGGCCCTGGGTTTCTCGACCGAGAGCCGGCAGTGGATCGTCACCGCGTACGCGCTGGCGTTCGGCAGTCTGCTGCTCCTGGGCGGCAAGCTCGGTGATCTGTTCGGCCGCAAGTGGACTCTGATCGGCGGCCTGGTCGGGTTCTCGGTCGCCTCGGCGATCGGCGGCCTTGCCCAATCCTTCGGCATGCTCGTCGCCGCCCGAACCCTCCAGGGAGCGTTCGGGGCTCTACTCGCACCCTCGGCGCTGGGGTTGCTGACGGTGACGTTCGAGGGGTCTCCTGACCGGCCGACGGCCTTCGGGATCTTCGGCGCGATCGCCGGAGGCGGCGCCTCGCTCGGATTGATCCTCGGCGGCGCGCTGACCCAGATTCTGTCCTGGCGCTGGTGCCTGTACGTCAACCTCGTGATCGCCGTGCCCACGACGTTCGTCGGCTTGCGCCTGCTGGTCAATCATCGCGCGCCGGCGCGGGAGCCGATCGACATACCGGGAGCTCTCACCTCGGCGCTGGGGCTGTTCGCGCTGGTGTACGGGTTCTCCAACGCCGAGACCCACTCATGGGGTGCCACGGCCACCGTTGTGGCGCTCATCGCCAGTCCCGTGCTGTTGGCGGCATTCGTGCTGATCGAGCGCCGAGCCGAGCATCCGTTGCTGCCCCTCCACATCATCTTGAACCGCGCGCGCGGCGGCGCGTACACCACGATCGCGCTGGCCGGCGCCGGCATCTTTGCCGTATTCCTGTTCCTCACCTACTTCCTTCAGGAGCAGCGCGGCCTTTCGCCGCTCACCACCGGGCTGGCATTCCTCCCCCTGACCGGCGTGCTTGTGGTCACCTCAACGACCGTGCAGACCCGCGTCATCCAACACACCGGGGTCAAGCCACTGGTCCTCGCTGGCACGACGCTGGCGGCGCTCGGGATGTTCCTGTTCACGCATCTGACGCCCGACTCCACGTATGTCACCCACGTGCTGCCCGGTCTCCTCATCCTTGGCGTCGGGATGGGATGCATCTTCGCGCCGGCGTTCTCGACGGCGACGCTGGGCGTTGAGGGCAGCGAGGCCGGGGTCGCCTCCGCCATGGTCAACACCTCCCAGCAGGTCGGCGGATCGGTCGGTACGGCTCTGCTGAGCACGATCTTCGCGAGCGCCGTCACGAGCTACCTGGCCAGTCACGCACGTAGCCCCGGCCTGGCCGACGCGGCGGCGGTCCACGGCTACACCACCGCCTTCTGGTGGTCGGTCGGGATCTTCGTGCTCGCGTTCGCGCTGGCGATGCTGATCCTGCCTGGCCGCTGCCCGCATCGCATACCTACGATCAAGGCGGCTTTGGCCCGCCACGCGATCGGCGGCTGCCACGAGTTCGAGTCGGGCGACGTCGCCGAGGTCGAGATCGGCGCTACGACGGGTGCTGTGGGGCGATGAGCACCGGCCGTTTCGTGTGTGCCACCAGTGCGTGTGAGACGCTGCCGAGCAGGGCGCTGGTGATCGTGCCCCGTCCGCGTTGGCCGCAGACGATCAGGCGGGCGTCGATCTCCTCGGCGATGTCCTCGATCGTCTTCGCCACCGACTCGGTCGCCTCCGCGGTTCGCGCAATCGCGTTGTAGCCGTGTGTGCGGGCGTTTGCGGCGCCCTCCTCAGCGATCTGCTGCGCGGCCGCCGCCTCCTGCTCGTCGATCTCGCCCTCGTTTGGCACGGAGATTATGAACGAGCCCGCCCGGGACAACTGCACCGACGCCGGCATCCAGACGGCCAGGATCACGGCGTCGGCGGCCTTGATCACGTCCACCACGGCTGTGAGCGCCGTCTTGGAACCATCCGAGCCGTCATAGCAGAACAACACCGGTTTGTTCACAGATCAGCCTCCTGTCGCACCGGTCACACAATCGGGCGTCAGGCTACCCCTCACCGGGCCTGAAGGATGGGATTAGACCGGGATCCCGACGAGCTGCCGGCACGCCCGGGTCTCGACGAGCGAGAGCCCCAGATCGACGGAGACGACCTGGCGCAGCTCGCCCGCGATCTGCGTCCCGACGGTTCTGTCGCTCGCGAGATCGCCGAGGAGCGTGCCGATTGCCAACAAGTTCCCGCTCGCCACGCTGTCCGCGGTTCCCTCGATCGCCTGTAGGCGTGACTGAAGGTCCGAGCGCAGCTGCTCGATCTGAGCTCGCGCCTGTGCGTTCTGCGCGGCCGGGGGCAGGCCGAGCTTCTCGAGCTCGGTCAGCATGCGACGCGTCGCGCTGATCGCATCCTCGATTCGGGCCGACGGTCCGAGGCCGAGGTCGAGGCTGGTTCCGTCTCGCTGAATCTCGTTCTTCCAGTCGAGGATGTTCGTGCAGGTGGCCGTGGCCCAATGGCTGTTGGCCGCCTCCCGCTGAGCCGCGAGCGCAGCCTCGGAGCTGGCCTGAGATTTTGCACCGCTCCGGGAGCCGGGGAGCGAGATCGCGCCGCTGGCTACGGCGGCCACGACGGCGGCCGCGATCCCGAACATCACCAGGCTGACGCGGAGCAGCCTGACGGCGACGGGGGTCCCTCGAGGATGGGTGTTGTCGTGCGACGCGGGCATCCCAGTAGTGGACTCAGAGTGGCCGCGGTTATGAAGAAGTCGCTCAGAAACTCTCTAAAGGCCGATAAGACCATGCCGGTAGGATTCGGCCCGGTGTTCGACTTCGTGTTGAAGCCCGTTCGGTCGGCCCTTCAGGTGCTGAACGAAGACACGGTCAAGCCGCTTCAGGAGACCGAGCGCGACACGCTCGATGCGGTCAAAGCGATCGAGCACGCGACGCAGTCGATCGAACGCCATGTCGAGGTGATCGAGACCCTCGCCACCTCGGTAGGGCCTTTGACATCGTCCGTCGACCGCCTGAACGAGACGATGCGCGATCTGGTCGCCGTCCTGGGGCCGCTCGCGGCGGCCGAGCACGAGGTTCATCGTGCCGAGCACGACGTCGAGCAGGCCGAGCACTTCCTAAGATTCGGCCGGCGCCGGAAGGTTTCCGAGCCCGACGCGCCCGCGCCGGAGGGCTCGTAAGGGTTATCCGGCCAGCACGTCGTGGACGAACCGGACGACCATCGTCCCGTCGCCCACAGCGCCGGCCACGCGGTTGGCGGCACCCGCGCGCACATCTCCCGCTGCGAACACACCCGGACGGGTTGTCTCGAGCAAATGCGGCTCGCGATCGGACACGGGCCAGCCGAGGTGTCCCTCATATTTGGCGGCCCCGGTGCCGCAGAGGATGAACCCGGCCGAGTCGACCGGGAGCATGCCGGTGATCGCCTCCGTGCACGGATCCGCGCCGATCATCACGAACACGGCCGTCACCTGCACCTCCTCCGCGCTGCCGTCGCGCCGGTCGCGGAGCGTGGCCGATTCCACCGTCGCCGTGCCGTGCACGGCCACCACCTCGGTCTCGGTCATCACCTCGATGCGCGGCGAGCGCTTGACCCGCTCTACGAGGTAGTTCGACATCGTCGACTTGAGCGTCCGGCCACGCACCACAACCCGGACGCTGCGGGCCTTGGTCGCGAGGTGCACCGCCGCCTGTCCCGCTGAATTGCCTCCACCGACGACGATCACGTCCTCGTCGCGGCACCGCTCGGCGTCGGTCGCCATCGCCGCGTGATAGACGCCGGCGCCCCGGAAGCGATCGACCCCCTCGGCCTGCAGCTCCCGCCAGCGAGCCCCCGTCGCGACCACGACCGAACGAGCAAGCACGTGCTGGCCGTCATCGAGGTCCACACGCAGGAGGCCCTCTGGCCCATCCGCCAATTCGACCACTCGATGGAAGCTCGAGAGAGTCGCGTCGAAACGCCTGGCCTGTAGCGTCGCCGCGCGTGTCAGCTCGGTCCCGCGGATCCCGGTCGGGAAACCGAGATAGTTCTCGATACGCGTGCTCGTGCCGGCCTGCCCACCGGGCGCCCACGCCTCAGCCACCATCGTGCGCAACCCCTCCGAGCCGCCATAGACGGCGGCGGCGAGCCCCGCCGGGCCGGCGCCGAGAACGACCAGATCGAAGCGCTCGGCGTCGACGTCCGCGCGCAGGCGGAGCGAACGAGCGACCTGC
>Ga0335074_10017041_pt1 | contig 10232 bp, 13 predicted proteins | sample Lox_Sample_23_FD_206715 | JGI IMG/M metagenome (GOLD analysis project Ga0335074, IMG submission 206715) | Soil microbial communities from Loxahatchee National Wildlife Refuge, Florida, United States - Lox_Sample_2.3 | ecosystem: Environmental > Terrestrial > Soil > Wetlands | place: USA...
GAACCAAACCGTCTGCCATGTGGCATGTGGACGACACCTCACGCTCGTCACGATCGGCCGGTGTTACCCCATCTTCGATGCAGACGACACGAGACGAGGCCAGAACGTTTGATGATCCAGGTACCTGAGGCGGGCTATAGGGCTTCGTGTCAACACCCCACAGATTCGGCCCGCCCGTCGGCTGGTCATCGAGGCAACCATCCAGCCATGACCACGGCATGCGAGCCTGGCGTTGGTAATCTCGCCGGCCCCGGGACTTAGCGCCGAGAAGGAGGCACCAGGCCCAGGTAGCAGCGCAGGCACGAGCCGTCCGTCCCTGGCATCGGCTACGGCCGCATCAGCCGCCAGCGCCAGGCCAAACCCGGAAGACCAGCGACGGCCGGACCCGGGTTATCACCCCTGCCGGAAGTCCCGCCACCAAAGACCCCCGGCCACCCGCCCCCTAATAAGGACGGCCCGCGGCCGACTCACTTCCGGGCGGGGGAGATCACGGGGGCACCCTCCCCACAGCCCTCAGGGTTCCCCCGAGGTCTCCCCCCGCGCCCCTCGTCCTTACCCGCTCCCGGCCCCGCCCGCGCGGCAGCGGTACAGGACGAGACCAAGTCGGCGAGGAACACGACGCCAGCACAGACCGACAACGACAGCGCCGGTACGATCCACGCCACCGGAACATCCGCAACACGCACCCAAAACACCCTGGACCCCGCCGCGCATCAGGTTCCTGCTGAGCGCCACCTTGCGGGTGATACGAACGGACACCGGGCTCTTGTCGCATTGGGTGATCGTCAGGTTACTTCCCGTGCGAGAATCCGCAGTGCCATTTCTGGCCACGTCACAACGGGGGACACCATGAACCGCATCAACCGCGCTGTTTTAACGACGGCGGCGGGCGCCGGGCTGCTGATCGCGGCAGGCCCCGCCAGCGCCGCAACCGCCGCAACCGCCCACCGCGTCGCGTCGTGCACGGCAGAAGGTGACTACGCCATCTGCGACGCTGCCGGGAACGCGACAGCACCACGCGACATCTACGTCCACGTCACCTCCAGCCCAGATCAAAGCGCCCTGGTCACCTGGGACGTGGTGTGCTCCAAAGGCGACGGCGCGGGAAGCGCGTCCGGCCAGTTCACTGCCACGACACCGGTCCGGCGAATCATCCGCCACCCCTACACGCGACCAGACTCCTGCACGGTAGCGGCCGGGGCCCAGCTGAACAGACGCGGGCATCTCAAAGTGTGGATCAGTTACCGCCGCTGACCAGTGACCGCAGACGCGGACCACCCGTCACCCCGGCGCGCACCGGGCGCGCCTGTCCTGGTGCCCCGCCCGGCAAAGGAGCCAGCATGAATCACGCACAACAGCCGCCAGGAATCCAAGGCCCTCACGGCTCTCAGCAGACCCCGCCCCCCGGCTATTACCAGCAGGCGCCTCCCGGCTATTACCAGCAGGCGGCTGCCTCGCACCAGCCGCGCAAGAAGCGCCGCATCTTCTTGTGGGTCTTCCTCGCCATGCAGGCGATCTTCACCCTTTGGCTCATCGCCGGCCTCGCGGCAAAGGGCAGCGGGCCCTCCGTCGCATCCCAGACAGCCTCCGCGTGCGCCAACGGCGGCTGGCAGGGCCTATTCAACTCACATGCCGACTGCATGAAGCATTACGCCGTCGCGCTCCACGACGCCAGCGATGCGGGGAAAGGCGTCGGCGCGGCCATCATCATCGTGTTCTGGATGGTCGTGGACGTCATACTCGGCATCAGCTACGGCGTCTACAAGCTCGCCCGCCGCTAACCGACATCCCGAACCAGCCGCCGGCCGCGCACTCGGCCGCACCCATGCCGGGCAGATCATGACCCGTCCACGTCGGCGAAAACACCATGACCATCGACCTCGGCGGCGACGACACCCACACCATCCGCCGGACCACTACCCAGCCGGCCCGCAGCATCAAAGCCCTTGCTGTCCGCCACTGCAGCCGGTCATCGTTACTCAGTTGGTTGGTCAACTCGGTCCAGGTGCGGGAGTCCGCCTGCTGTGCGATCTTTGGCATTTGTGAGTGTCGAGGACGGGCTGTGGACGCCTCCAACTGAGTGCGACTTGTGCCCCCATCCCATCTCTGAGCATGTGCTCTGGGAGCCGGACACGATCTGCGGGGCTGGATGTTCTGCCGGGCGCCAGACTGCACGACTTGCTGGCACGACTGGCCCAGACTTACGGAAGCCCGCTTGCGGAAATCCACGCCCGCAGCTTTGAGGAGGGCGTCCGGACCGGGCGCACGGCTAGTCCCGGCTATCCCAGGCAGCCGGCCGTGGATGCGTGCTTATCCAGGTCATGCACCCGCCGGGAGGAGGCCGGTGGCTGGCTGCCGATCTGGGCGTCGATGAGATCGCTCAGGCGTGCACGGCACTCGGTCAGCCCGACGGCGAGGCTGTCCAGTGACGCAGGATCGGCAAGCCGCCTGGCCCCAGTCCCGCGGGAGAGGACTGACCACTGCCCGGCGCGCGCTTCGGGGCCGTGCTCAGTCCACATCCCGCGGATGGCCGCCTGGCCAGCGGCCAGGGACTCCCCAGCCTCGCGCACGGCGCTGACGTAGGCGTTCCGGTAGACAGCGGGAGCGAATTCGACAGCCCCGCGCGCGGCCCGCAGCGCCTCGCCTGGCATGGCGAACACCCTGGACGCGTCGCCGCCTTGCCGGTCGGCACCGATCCAGGCGAGCAGGGACTCAAGATCGGTGGCAGCGATCACCAGGCGGCCAATCGCGGCCAGCGCATCCACGGGGAACTCATCCACCTGCGCGATGCTACTTCCCTCGCCACGGCCGCATCGGCGCGCCAGCCGTGCCCGTCACAGCGGGCCAGCCCCGGCCTGACTGGTGGCAGAAGCCCGCGGAACGCTGACCACAAGGTCGTAGGCGTCCAGCACGGGTGCCTGCTGGTAGCCGCCCATGAGCCGGATCTTGCCAGGACCGGTCAGTTGCCCGCGCGCGGGCCGGAGGTCAGCTGCGCACAATCCCGGAACAGCGGCGAAGGCTGCTTCCACGCTGCCGTCCTCCGCCGGGCTGAGATCCGCACCGGTGATCTGGATCGGGTCCGGCTGGCCAGGACATGCCCGCTGGATAGCTGTCCTGCCGGCGGTGCAGGTCACCGCGACGGCGGCGGAGTGCGCGCCGAGCCGGCGCGCCAGGTGGTGCCCGGCCGCCGACAGCGCACCCGCTGGTGTCATGACTGGAGTGCGCTGAATGTGGCTGTTATGCGCGCCGATGACGATCTTCGCTTCCGGCCCGGACCGGTCGGAGGCCTACGCCGACGTGCGCGTCGCCCTGCCCACGCCGCTGGACCGGGCCAGCCCGCCCTGGAACCCGGACCCCGCCCAGCCGGCCACAGCTCAGCCCCTGGCGCCTGGCCGTACTGTTCCCGGCCCGCATCCGCCACGGCAAATCGCGCCGCCTGGCAGTGCGAATGGTGGACGCCGCCCTGGTGGCGTTGCTGGTCTGGCAATCCGGTGCCGGAACCCCGGCCATCGCCGCAGTGCTCGCGGGGTGACCTGGCCCCGCCCCCGGGACGGTGACTCGGTGCACCCGGACCTCGGTTCCGTGGGCACGGACCGTGGTGCCCTTTCCTCGGTCCGCCGGGAAGTGTCTCATCGTCACGGCACCCGTCAAGGGCTCTCGCACGCTCGCGTCACTGCGTGATGGCCTGCGGCCGGCCTTGACCGGCCAAGGCTCCTCACGAGAACCCGGCGCCTATCAGGGAAAGGCCGCAGGCCGGCCGCACCCCAAGCCGCCCGCGACGAAGCCCTATTCAGGGCCCAGGTACCTGGATCTTGGAACCGGAACGGTGTCGCGCCCTTGCCATAACGACTTTCGTTGTTTACGATTCTCGTTAATATCGATATTCGATAAGCGAGGCCGCGATGTCCACGTCTGCCCTCAGCCCGCGCAACCGGCGGCAACCACTCGCCACGGCGGTCACCTGGTTGTTCTGGCTGGCGGTCGTTGCCACCGCGACCACGGTGATACGTACGCTGACCGGCCAGGGACCACTGTTCGGCGCCCACATCGGCGGTCCCAGCCCGACGCTCACCGGCATCTGCCTGACGGCCGCGCGACCACTGCTGCAGCACGCCGGCGGCGGGCTCGGTCATTCCGGCCTGTCGCCTGGCGTGCACGCCGTGTGGGACAGCGCGAGCGTCTGCGCTGCCCATCCGGGTGCGAGTCAGGCCCTGGCCGCCGCGGTCGCTGTGCTGCCCGTCGACCTGTTCCGCCTGGGCGCCCTGTACCTCGCGATGCGGCTGGCTCATGCCGTGGCCCGCGACGGCGTCTACACCGCCCAGACCGCCCGGCTGCTGCTGATCCTCGGCTGGTGGCTGCTGGCGGGCGGGCTGGGGGCCTCCGTTGCCGAGGCGTTCGCCCGGATAAACCTGCTGAGCGAGTTGGTCACCGGGAACGTCGACTGGGGTCAGTGGCCGGTGGCCTGGTCCGTTTCGTGGCCCGTCGCCTGGATCGCAGTGGGCCTGATCGTCTTCGCCCGGGTCATGCGGACCGGCGCCGGGATGCGCGCCGATCTCGAGGGGACGGTGTAGTGCCGCCGACGTCGCCGGATGCCCACGCCATCGCGATCCACCTCGACAAGCTCCTCGCCGACCGCGGCATGACCCTGACCGAGCTATCGGAGCGAGTGGGCGTCAGCTTGGTCAACCTGTCGATCCTGAAGAACGGCCACGCCAGGGCGATCCGGTTCACCACCCTGACCCGGCTCTGCCAGGTCCTCGACTGCCAGCCCGGCGATCTGCTCAGCTATCACGGCGGGTCACCGCGGCATTGACCGCGAGAATTCCAGATGCTGGGCTTCCCACGCGGGCGCTCGCTGCGGATCAATTTCGGGCAGCCGGCCGCCTGCCCGCTCAACCATCACGTACGACGTCCCGAGAACTGCGCCAATCAGTGACATGATAATGAAATGACCACGGTAGTCGTATTGCCGTACAAGCCTCGTGAGGAATGTCTCGAGAAGAGGCACGTCCACGACGACCTCATCCTCAATGATTTCGCCAAACCCCGACGGCAGGCCGAATTCCGCCGCGATGACTTCGGCCTGCCCCTTGAAGATCCGCCCAGGCATGTTTGACGGATTCCAGAGCCTGGCGCCGTCCGCCAAGAACAGGATGCTCACGGATTACTCCATTGTATGGTGACCGGGGTGCCAGGGTGTGCCGCCTGCCATTGGGCCGCAGCTTGCTCTACTGCCTGTTGGAACTGCGGAGTAGCACCTGGTTGCGTAAATTCTATCTCAAACGGCGCATTCGCGTAGCCCGGCATGTACTCACGGGCCTGATAGTATGAGTCCAGTTTTCCGGTCACGTTCTGCTGGACCCAGCTCGGGATATCCATCCTCGGATCTTGGCCGGTGGCCGATTTCTCTTCCACAAGCTTGCCGTCGCTGATCTTGTCGATGTCAGTTATCGTTACGCCTTTGTCGTTGGGGTCGAAAACCTGGTAGTTGGTGTCGCCTTCGACCGGCGGGCGGATGTAGTTGTTTACCGCGTTATCAGATGCCGGCTGGCCGTCGGATCCGAAGCCGAGACCGGACCCGGTTGTGCCTGGCTGAGCTATTCCGCCGAAGGGTGGTTCGTCCTCAGGCGGTTCATCGTCGGTGTTTCCGTCCTCGGTACCAGATTCGTAGTTGATCAGCGGTCCGAGCAGGCCGGGCGGGATTGGAATGTCGCCGGGGAGTTCGCCGGGCTCGGGCAGGATCGGGATGTCGCCCTTCGGCCAGTCGGGCTCCTCCCAGATCGGGATATCCCCCTTCGGCCCTTCGGGCTCCTCCCAGATGGGCATGTCGCCCTTGGGAAACTCAGGCTCTTCCCAGATCGGGATGTCACCCTTCGGCCACTCCGGTTCCTCAGGGACAAGCGTGTAGCCGTCGCCCAGAGCGCTCTGCTTGTCGATCCAGGTCTGCACCGGGCCGGCCGGTTTGAACAGGTCCCCCAGGCCCCCTGCGGCGGAGGTGACGGCCGTGGCCGCCTGGTCACCGGCTGCCTGTAAGGCCTGGAGCGCACCCATGGCGTCCTGGCCGGCCATTTCCGCCTCGCCGAGCAGCGAACCGGAGCTGTCGCTCTGTGCCGCCCGCGCGATGGAGTTGAAGGCCTGGGTCTTCTCCTGCGCTGTGCTCAGGTAACCGGCATACTGCCTGACGGCCGCGGCCATCTGCTGCAACGGCGCCTCGGCGGCACCTGCGCCCTGACCTAAGTCGCCGGCGAAGGCACTGAACGAATCGGCGGCATCGCCGGTCCAGTCCGCGCCTGAGGGGATCGCCGCGGCGGCCTGCCGGGTGCTGGCACCCAGGTTGCCGGTCTCTTTTCCGAGGACCTCGAGCTGGTCGGCCAGCGTCTGCAGCTGCACCGGGTCACCGCCCGGCACGGCGAGGCCGCCGCTCATGGCTGCGGACCACCGCGCCAGCCGCCCCGGATCAGCGCCCGGATCTGGCTGGCCATGGCCTGGTCGGCGCTCGAGTACGTGTTCGCCGACGCGGTAAGGCTCTGGCTGGTGTGCCCGTACGCGGCCCACATGCCCGTGTACGCCGTGTCTCCGCGCCCAGCCGCGCCTTTCAGGGCCGCTGCCAGGCCTGCATGACCTGCCGAACCGGACATCGAGGTCAGCGTCGCAACGACGTACTGCGCGATGAGCTGGCACCGGCCCTGCAACTCGCCCATGTCCTGACTGCCCGCAGATAACCCGCTGGGCCGGACCGAGAACCCCTGACCCAACCCGATCGCCTCCTCCCGTGTCCCGCGCCACCGGGCATGGCTGAACAGTGATCAAGACGCCCAAACCTGCCCGTACCGAGAGTACTCAGCAGCCGGGCAAACGGGACGCTGATGCGAGACCCGCCCTGCCGTGACTAGGGCATGCGCCAGTAGACGGCCGTGACGTCGTCTCGCAGCTTGCCGCGGGGCCAGCGCCGGCCGTCGGGGTCGGAGTCCTCGGCCGCGCGGACCGCGGCGATGAGCTCACCGGGGCCCTGGTCGCGCACGACCTCGATGAGCGCGGGCCAGGGCATCTGGTGGTACAGGTCGGTGATGCGGGTCGCGCCGTCGCTGAGCAGCGCGACGCCGCGCAGGCCGTCGAGCGGGAGCATGCCAGTGGTGGCGGTGGCGGCCGCGCCCGAGTCGGCGCCCGCGGCCCGGTGCCGGTCGGTGATCACCTGCGGCGGCCGGCCGTCGTGGTAATCCGCCACCACGCTGGAGTCGGACAGCGCCAGGTACTCGATGCCGTCAGGGCCGGCCCGCACGGCGGTCACCGTGGCGGCCGGGGTGGCCGGGTTGGACAGGTCGCAGGCGTGCTCGTGCCGCGCGCGCACCTGGACGATCGCCCTGGACAGCCCCTCGGTGAGCGGGATCGCCGGGTCGGCGGTGATGGCGGCCAGCAGGTACGTGCCGAGCGTCCGCGCGTACCAGGCGACGCCGTGACAGCACCCGATGTCCCGGTCGCGCGGCACGGTCGTGCAGCCGTCCAGCAACACCGCCGCGCCCGGGGTGGTGGCGGCGAAGTCCTCGTTCGGCCATCCCGGCGTACCGGGATCGGTGGCCATCAGCAGCAGCGCCATGTCAGGCCGTCCCGCCGGGCGGCCAGGCGCCGCGCTGCCAGGCGCCGGGCACCTCGACGGCCTCGTCCTCGCCCGGCCAGGGCGGCATCGTCACGGCGACCACCGCGAGCGGGCCGCCGGCCGAGGCACGGAACTGGAAGTGCGTCCCGACCGGGATCGACAGGCACGTCCCCGGCTCGAGCTCCGCCGTCTCCTCGCGGTCCTGCTGGCGGCGCCACATCTGGCCGCGGCCGGTCAGCACGTACCAGATCTCATCCACGGTCCGGTGCGCCACCGCGCCCGAGGTCTGGCCCGCGGCCAGCTCGAAGTGCGCCATCGATCCCCCGGGACGTCTCAGCAGGATCCGGACGTCCGACCCGTCCGGCGCGACCACGTCGCGTGCCCCCGGCAGCCGCATGGTGTCGAAACCCTGGCTCACGAGATCACTGTAGTCAGGCATGTCGCGGCCCGGTCCGGCTAGGAAGGTTTGCGGGAGGTCGGGCCGGGGGTGTCGATCTGGCCGGAGCCCGTTCGTGTGAGAGGTGAAAGCAACCAAAGGAAGGAGGGCAAACGATGCGCAGGATCGTGCTGACCGAGTTCATATCGCTCGACGGCGTGATGGAGGAGCCGCGCTGGACGTTCGGCTTCGAACGAGGCCCAGACGGCACCGCCTTCAAGTTCGACGAGCTGTTCGCCAGCGAGGCGCTGCTGCTCGGGCGCGTGACCTACCAGGGGTTTGCGCAGGCCTGGCCGAACATGGGCACCGACGATTTCGGCAAGCGGATGAACAGCATTCCCAAGTACGTCGTCTCGGCCACGCTCAGCGACCCCGAGGCGACCTGGGGCCCGACGACCGTGATCAGGGACGACGTCGTGCCGGCGGTCGCCAAGCTCAAGGCAGAGGCCGGAGGCGACCTGCTCGTGGAGGGCAGCTGCCAGCTCGCCAGGACGCTGATCCGCGGCGGCCTGGTCGACGAGTACCGGTTCATGCTGTTCCCGATCATGCTCGGCGCGGGCAAGCGCCTGTTCCCCGACGAAATGGCCGAGGCCGCACGGCTGACGCTGACCGAAGTCAAGCCGGATCGCGACGGTGTCATGCTGCTGCGGTACCAGCCCGCGCAGGTAGCAGATGAGGAGAAGTCACAATGAAGCAGTACTTCCTGGGCGTGTGCCTGGTCGACGACGGCACCCCGCGCCCGTCGCCGGATGAGATGCAGCCGGTATACGACGGCGTGGCGGCGTTCAACGCCGAGGTACAGGCCGCCGGCCGATGGGTCTTCGCAGGCGGTCTGTACCCGCCGAGCACGTCGACCGTGGTGAAGTCCGACGGCAACGAGACGCTGATCGTGGACGGCCCGTTCGCCGAGGGCAAGGAGTACGTCGGCGGATTCTGGGTGATCAAGGCCGAGGATCTCGACGACGCGCTGTCCTGGGCGCAGCGGGGCTCGCAGGCGTGCGGCGCCCCGGTCGAGGTGCGCCCGTTCCAAGAGGACAGCGAGGACTGAGCCCAAGGTGCCAGGCGGCAGCCCAGTCGGCACGGCCGAGATCGAGCGGGTCTTCCGCGTCGAGTACGGGCGGTCCGTGGCCGTGCTGACCCGGGTGTTCGGCGACATCGACCTCGCCGAGGAGTCGGTGCAGGACGCGTTCACCGTGGCCGTCCAGCGGTGGCCGGACGCCGGGCTGCCGCCCAGCCCGGCGGGGTGGATCATCACCACGGCCAGGAACCGGGCAATCGACCGGCTCCGCCGCGAGGCGACCCGCGACGCCCGGCACGCCGAGGCGCAACTGCTGCACGCGCCCGACGAGCCAGCCGAGGAGGTAGCCGTGCGCGATGACCGGCTGCGCATGATCTTCACCTGCTGTCATCCGGCGCTGGCCCAGAGCGCCCAGGTCGCGTTGACCCTCCGGCTGCTCGGCGGGCTGTCCACCACCGAGATCGCCCGCGCGTTCCTGGTCCCCGAGCCGACGATGGCTCAGCGGCTGGTCCGGGCCAAGGGCAAGATCCGCGCCGCGCGGATCCCCTACCGGGTGCCGGGCGACGCGGAGCTGCCTGACCGCCGGCGGGCCGTGCTCGCCGTGATCTACCTCATCTTCAACGAGGGGTACTCGGCCAGTTCCGGCGACCGGCTGATCCGCGAGGACCTGTGCGCCGAGGCCATCCGCCTGGCCCGGCTGCTGGCCGAGCTGATGCCCGACGAGCCGGAGGTCCTCGGCCTGCTCGCGCTGCTGCTGCTGACCGAGTCCCGCGGCGCCGCCCGCACCGGGGCCGACGGAACCCTGGTGCGGCTGGCCGACCAGGACCGCGGCCGCTGGGACCGCGAGCTGATCGCCGAGGGGCAGGCGATCGTGCGTGCCTGCCTGCGCCGGAACCAGCCAGGTCCGTACCAGATCCAGGCCGCGATCAACGCCGTGCACAGCGACGCGGCCACCGCCGCCGAGACCGACTGGCGGCAGATCCTGCAGCTCTACGACCAGCTGCTCGCGGTCGCGCCGACGCCGGTGGCGGCGCTGAACCGGGCCGTGGCCGTGGCGGAGGTCGACGGGCCTCAGGTGGCGCTGGCGGTCCTGGACGGCCTCGACCTGGACGGCTACCACCTGTACCACGCCATCCGGGCCGACCTGCTGCGCCGGCTCGGCCGCGAGGCCGAGGCCGGGCTGG
>Ga0335074_10017042_pt1 | contig 10232 bp, 10 predicted proteins | sample Lox_Sample_23_FD_206715 | JGI IMG/M metagenome (GOLD analysis project Ga0335074, IMG submission 206715) | Soil microbial communities from Loxahatchee National Wildlife Refuge, Florida, United States - Lox_Sample_2.3 | ecosystem: Environmental > Terrestrial > Soil > Wetlands | place: USA...
GCGCTCGGGCCGCGGGCCGACGACCGACATGTCACCACGGAGGACGTTGAAGAGTTGGGGCAGCTCATCCATCGACAGAGTGCGGAGCACTCGCCCGACGGACGTAGTGCGACTGACCTGACGCGGCGCGGGCTGTCGCGCGTTGGCGCCGAGGTCGCTGGCCTGGCCCCGGATCAGAGCCGCCCAGCGGGCGTCCGCTTCGCCCGCCTCGGACGGATCGCCGCGCATGGTCCGGAACTTCAGCATCGTGAACTCGCACCCGTCGCGTCCAATGCGACGCTGCCGGAAGAGGATCGGGCCAGGGGAGGTCAATCGCACGGCGAGCGCGCATCCAAGCATCAGCGGTGCGAGTAGTACGAGCACCACGGCGGCGAACACCCGATCGAAGGCGTGCTTGACCGAGAAGCGCCATCCGCGCGGATCGGTCGGGGAGAGGGTGAGCAACGGGAGGCCGCCGACATGATCGAGCCTGGCCCGTTCGTTGACCTGCTCGTAGAGCCGGGGCACGAGCGAGACCTCGACTCCGAGGTTGGCGCATTCCTTGACCTTCTCGACCAGGACGTGATCCGGGACCGAGGAGAACGCGAGAATCACGTGACGAGCGTTGGTCTGCTGCACCGCCTGGGCGAGATCGTCGACGCCCCCGAGGACGGGAAGATGCTCGTCATCGAGCCCGGCGCTCGGGAGCGGATCGCCGTCCAGATAACCCACGGGTCGCAGCCCGTAGCTCGGCTCTGTGATCAGGCGCCTGAAGATGTGCCCGCCGACCACCCCCGCTCCGACGATCAGCGTGGGCGTTCCGAGTGCGGCGGTGCGGATCGCCTGACGGCGGATCGAGAGCAGCACCCCGCGCGCGAGCCCGAGGTACACGGCGGCGAACAGCCACAGCCGGAGCGCGAGCGATACCTGGTGAGGTCCACCAAGAATCGAGCCGGCGGCCATCGTCATCACCGCGGCGAGCGAGACCACCCCCACGACGTATGCCGCGGTATCGAGCAGCGATCCATAGAGCCGCTCGTCCGGGCTGCGCCGGGCGCGAAGGATCAGAAGCGTCACGATCGGGAACGTCGCGGCGATCCAGCGGCTCGCCGTGCCACCCAGGGCCGGGGCCGCGAACAGAGCGGCGCTCGAGGCAAGGTAAAGCACCACGACGTCGAGCAGCAGGCAGACCTGCCACCAGTTGCGAGCGTCGATCAGGCGAGCGATCCAGCCCGAGACGAGATCGCCGGCGGGACGCCCAAGCGCGATCGCGGCCGACTCATCAACCGGTGGGGCAGCGGCCGTGGACGGCGTCATCTCCAGATGTCCCTATCCCTGAACCGCACGAGGTGCCTCCGGGATCACGGAGCACACCCACCCGTCCGACCCCGCCTGCCCTACATCAAGCGGTATGCACTCCCTTTCTATCCCTGCGCAAGATAACATAAATATCCCCAAACTTAGCCATCCTTGGCGATTGTTCGCCCCGGCTAAGAAACGCGCGGGATCCAGCCAATCTCTCACAGCGCGTACCATCCCGGAAATTCGTTTTTCGGCCAAAATGCGCAGTAGCTGAGCAGTAGCTGTTTCGATCAGGAGGGCGAACCATGTCCAGGTTGGTACGCATGGACCAGACCGGCCACACGACCGTCGCGGAATGGACCGCTGACGATCCGGAGGCGATCGAACAGGCGGTGCGGGCATTTCGCTCCGAGCTGGAGCAGGGCTACTACGCGGTGGTCTCGGAGGGCGCGGGCCACGCGCAGCACGTGCGTGAGCTCCCCCGCGACGCCTCGCTGGTGATCCTGCGCCGCCCGATCGCCGGCGGGTAGCCACGAGCGCCGCGAGAAGTCAACTGCTGGGGCGAGGAGGGCCCGCTGGCGAGGGTGGGCTCCCCGAACTGGCTCGCGTGCACTGGCGTGCCCGGGTCGACGAGCGGCACCTGACCCGCCACGGCCGGCTGTGGACGATCTCGACAGTTGCCCACACGGTCCCCTTCATCGTCGCCGCCGTGGTCCTCGGCGCGCTGGCACCCGTCCTGATTCCGGTCTCCTTGATTCTGCTAGCGCACGCATGGGCGATTCCTGAGCTGTACGCGGCGCGCGGCGCGGGGGCGCTGCGGACGCGAACCGGGTCCGGTTCCATCCCGGGTCCGGGTTCGGGTCCGGGCGACTCCGGGGACTCGTCGCACGCCGAGCGGGTCGCCGCCGGCCTGCTCGGAGATCTGCTCGATCATCGCCCCCGTGATCTGCACGCCCGGACAGGCATGGTGCTCGAGCGCGGCCGACTGGGGACGTGGGTGCTCGGTGACGCCGGCGCGCTCCTCGTCCGTCCGGGCGGACGACGGGTCAACTGCTACTGCGTCAAAGCGACCGACTCCGCCTTGCCCCGGAGCGATCGGATCGCCCACCTGCTGCTCGCACTGCGCAGCGACGAGATCGGCTTCGCCACCCTGGCGAACGTGTCCTTCTCCGGTGCCCGGTGGCGGGTCCGCCGCCGGCTCTCCCCGCCGGCGCGACAGGCACTCGACGCGGCTCGCTGACGGCCATTAGGGCCACGCGGCGCACGCGTCCCGGCTGAACTTTGTCCCCAGGGCCAATGTGCCACTGCGGCGACGGGCCGATCATTCTCGCCATGACCCGTCCAGCCACATCTCCCAAGACCCCGCTCCCCGCGGACCGTGCCGCCGGATCGACCCAGCAGGCTCCCGCTCCACTGCGGCGTTATCGGATCGCACGGCTGCGAATCGACTCCCGCCTGCAGGGTTCCGGGTCTCGGTTCGAGTACCTGAAGAACGTCTACGACTGACGCGGCCTGGAGGGCCGTCCATCGCCGCCCGGCGACGTGCAGGAACCGGCGCGTACGTGGAGTACGCTTAAGCCATGGAATCCAACATCGAGACTCATCGGGGGCGTCCGCCGGTTGTGCGGAAGGCTGCCGCGGGGCTGGTTCTGATCGTCGTGGCGGCACTCGCCGTCAAGATCCTGATCGGCTTCGTGATGGCGATCTTCTGGACCGTCGTCGTCATCGCAGCCGTGCTGGCCGTACTGTGGGCGGTCAAGACGCTCGTTTGGTGACGCCGGGCCCATAGCCGGAATGGGCTACGTCGTAATCTGCGTTTTCTTCGGGCTGGCCGGCGGAATCGTCGGACGGATCAAGGGCAGCTCGTTCCTCATCTGGTTCCTGGTGTCCGCGGTGGTGCCGTTCATCGGCCTACTAGCGGCGATCTTCTACCGCTGGGACAACCAGGAGCTCCGGCGGCAGTGTCCACGGTGCGGGCGCATCCTGAAGCTGCACGACGCCGTCTGCATGAGATGCGGGGCCGAGCTCGAATTTCCCGACGTGGCGATCGCACCCGAGGCGGCGATGGCCGGCCGCTCTCGAACGTAGCCGACGCGAACGATGCCGGCACGGAGCGCCAGGTGGTACGCGAGTCGCTTGCTGGGCGCGTCGTTGGGTTTCCTCGTGTTCCTCGGGGTCACCAACAAGTGGGTCAGCTGGGACGCCGCCGTCTATCAGTACAAGAACTCCGACGACATCAACTACCGGTTGATGGCCCAGGCCGCGCCCGGACTGCTCAACCGTCGGATCCCCGAATGGCACGCCGAGCGCTTCGCCGTGTCGTGGATCGTGGGCGTCACCGCCAAGCTGCTCGGGTTCTCGGTCGTTACCTCGTTCCGGGTGTGGGTCATCCTGGTGATCCTCGCGATCTGCCTGGTTCTCGCTGAGACGCTGCTGCGGATCGAGCTCAGCCTGGCGGCGTCAATCGTGTGCATGGCCGCATTCATCCTGAATGCGTACACGCTGCGTCCCTTCATCCTGGCCCCGGGAAGCGTGGGCGACCTGGTGTTTGTGCTCGGGACCGCCGTCGCCGTCCGCGGCCTGCTGTTGCGTTCTCCGGCGAGCCTCCTCGGAGGGGTTCTGCTGGCGACGATGGCCCGGCAGACCGCGCTGCCTCCCGCTGCCGTGGCTGCGGTGGCGGTCGCGGTCGATCCAGCGTGGCGCGCTCGGCTCGGGCGCGGGCGACTGCCGTTCGCCACGCTCACGCTCGCCCTGCCGCTGGCGGAATACGCGGCCATTCGGATCGTCTCACATCCGTTCGCCGGCCCACCGCCGAGTCTCCACGCGATGACGCTGCTCGGCGCTTCTCTGACCACCTCGAACCTGGCCCAGCACTTCTCACGATGCGTCAACGTCCTGCTGTCGGTGCTGGCCCTACTGCTCGCGGTGTGGTGGATTGGGCGGCGGATTCCGGGATGGCTGCAGCGAGGCGCGATGGCTGGATCGGGGATTAGGTCGTCTCGGTCGGCGGTGCCGGGACCACGAGCGGCCGTGTACGCCTGCTTGGCCTTCGGGTTGGCCATCGTCATCCAGCCCGTCTTGATGAACCCGGCGTGGGCCAGCTACAACGAGAACCGCCTGTCGGTGATCGGCTTGATCCCGTTCGTGGTGGCGCTGGCGGTCATGCTGGGCGAGCTCGAGCGGGCGCGCTCGCAAGCGATGTCCGCGCGAACGGCGGCCGCGGTGGTCGGTCTCCTCGTGCTGGCGTCGTTCCACCACATCTACACGGTGATCGGAACCGCGAACAAGGGACAGACGCTGGCGTTGGAGGCGATCGTCGCGGTGGCGCTGCTGTCAGTCGTAGCGCGCTCGTTCCGTCCGCTGTCGGCACCGCGGCCTACCCTGGGGCCGTCGCCGGCGCGGGCGGACGGGACGCCGCCTTCGTGACCTGGCCGCGCCGGGGCCTGATCGCGGCACTGAGCTTGTGCGCGGTCGTGTGCACCGCTTGTGGGTCCTCGCACCCGAGCGGGCCGCCCTGGCTCGGACTCGACTACAACAGCCTGCCCGGAATCGGCCAGCTCACCCAGTTCGTCGCGCATCGGATCGTCTACGACCGCGAGGGAAACATCGAGCCGCAGGCCGGCGCGCTTGCGACCGTGGGATCCAAGCTGTGGCGCGGCGTGCGGACCTCGCTCGGCGCCGGCATGGTGCCCGACCTGGAGATAGATCAGGATCCGGCGCCCGGCTGTATGGCGACGCGCGGCTGCTTGCCGGTCGGGACGGCGGCGATCGCATCCTACGTCCGCGGGTTCGTGGCTACGGCCCAATCGGTGTTGCGCGCGTTCCCGGACCATCAGCTGCTGTTCGAGCCGATGGACGAGCCCTGGGATCTGAACCCCTCGGGGCCCGACCGCCAAGCGGCCGCCACATACGCGGCCGTGCTGAGCGTGTTGCTGCCGGCGATCGAGCGAGCCCGGGATCCCTCGATACCGCTCGATCGCGTGTACGTGCCCGCGACCGGCCGGCTGTCCGACTCGACCAACTGGCTGGCAGATTTGTACGACGCGCAGCCATGCCTTCGGCCCGGCCCGGCGACGTGCGGCCCGGTCGCCGGCTGGAACGTGCACATTTACGGACTGCCCGGCGCCATCGAGGGTGGGATCGGGGCGCTACCGGGGCTGCGTGCCCAGATGGCCTCCGGAGAGGACAACGTCGTCGTCTCCGAGCTTGGCTTCTGCGCGCTCGACGTGCAGGCGGGCACCGCCTGCGATCACAACACGCCCACGGTCGACGGATCGAGTCGGCAGGTGTCGGCGTGGCTGAGCGAGACTCTGGACGAGGCGGCGACCATGCACCGCGCGGGATGGCTGAAAGCGGTCCTGGTGTGGGCGCGCGCCTCCGGCGGGTGGTCGATGCAGCTGCCCGACGGGGCGTTGACCGCCCAGGGCCGGGCGCTCGTTGAGTTCTCGGACTCGGCCGCCGCTCGCGAGAGCCCGGTTCGCAGCGGCGGGCCGACGCACTTGGCGGGCTAGATCGCGTTGTTAGACTCGGCCTTCCGATGCGCGCGGAAGGACCGCGCGTGCCCTGATGCCGGACAGCTGAAAGGAGCAGATATGCGTGCAGTCGACGCCCTCATGGAATGCCTCAAGGCCGAGGGCGTCGATGTCGTATTCGGCCTCCCCGGCGGCGCCAACCTTCCCACCTACGACGCCTTCTACGACGCCGGCATCCGCCACATCCTCGTTCGCCACGAGGCCGGCGGTGGCCACGCCGCCGAGGGATATGCCAAGGCGACCGGCAAGGTCGGGGTGTCGCTGGCCACGAGCGGACCGGGTGCGACAAACCTGATCACGCCGATCTGCGACGCGATGATGGACTCGGTCCCGGTGGTGTTCATCACCGGTCAGGTGCGGACCGAGCTGCTCGGCACCGACGGTTTCCAGGAGGCCGACACGATCGGCATCACGATGCCGGTGGTCAAGCACAGCTTCATGATCCAGCACCCGCTGGAGATCCCGCGCTCGATCCACGAGGCGTTTCACATCGCCCGTACGGGCCGTCCGGGCCCGGTCGTAGTCGACATTCCACAGGACCTGAGTCGCGCCGACATCCCGTACGAGCCGGTCACCGATGTACGGCTCCCCGGCTACCAGCCCACCACCGAGGGCAACCAGAAGCAGATCCGGATCGCCGCCAAGGCCCTGGCCAATTCGCGCCGGCCGATCATCTACGCCGGCGGCGGCGTGGTGGCGGCGAACGCGGGAGCCGAGCTGACCGAGCTCGCCACCTCAGACCGCTTCCCGGTCACCTGCACCGTGATGGGTCTCGGGGGGTTCCCCGGGACGCACGAGCAGTGGCTAGGCATGCTCGGCATGCACGGCACGCGCGCCGCGAACTACACCATGGACGAGGCCGACCTGATCTGCGCGATCGGCGCCCGGTTCGACGACCGCGTCACCGGCAAGCTGTCGGAGTTCGCCCCCCGCGCCAAGTTCATCCACATCGACATCGATCCGGCAGAGATCTCCAAGAACGTCCCGGCCCACATCCCGATCGTGGGGGATGCCAAGAACATCCTGTCGCGGCTGACCGCCGAGTATCGGGCCCTGGCCGCCGACCCCGCCCGACTGGAGGAGTGGTGGTCGCGGATCCGGGTCTGGCAGGAGCGCCACCCGCTCCGCTATGACGACACGACGGACGCCGAGATCAAGCCCCAGTTCATGGTGCAGGCGCTGTACGAGGCGACCGGCGGCGAGGCAATCGTCACCAGCGACGTGGGCCAGCACCAGATGTGGACGGCCCAGTACTACCACTTCCCCCAGCCGCGGCGGTGGATCAACTCGGGCGGTCTGGGGACGATGGGCTTCGGCCTCCCGGCGGCGATGGGCGCGCAGGTCGGCTGTCCCGATCAGACGGTGGTCTGCATCGCGGGCGACGGCTCGGTCCAGATGAACGCGCAGGAGCTCGCCACGTGCGCCCAGGAGGGCATCGGCATCAAGGTGTTCATCATGAACAACGGCTACCTGGGCATGGTCCGGCAGTGGCAGGAACTGTTCTGGGACAAGCGCTACAGCCAGGTCGAGATGGGCCAGTGGCCGGACTTCGTCAAGCTCGCCGAGGCGTATGGCGCCACCGGACTGCGCTTCACGGACAAGAAGACGCTGGTGTCCGACATGAAGGAGGCGCTCGCGATGGACGGGCCGGTGTTGGTCGACGTCCGCGTCACGCGCGAGGAGAACACCTACCCGATGATCCCGGCCGGCCAACCCGCGCGGAACATGGTGGGGTGACGCGTCATGGGTGAACCGGGAACGAAAGAAGTCCTATCGCTCGACGAGCTCGAGGCCGTCAGCGGCCTGCGCACCGGCCGCAAACACATCCTGTCCATCCTGGTCGAGAACAAGCCGGGTGTCCTGACCCGGATCGCCGGCCTGTTCGCGCGCCGCGGGTTCAACATCGACACGCTCGCGGTCGGACCGACCGACGACGAGCGGGTCTCGCGGATCACGCTGACCCTCGACGGAGCCCTGCATCCGATCGATCAGGTCACCAAGCAGCTGCACAAGCTCGTCAACGTGCTCAAGATCCGCGACCTCGAGCCGCGTGAGACGCTGGCTCGTGAGCTCGCGCTGTTCAAGGTGTCCGCCGACGGCGCCAGCCGCGCCGAGGTCATGCAGATCTGCGAGATCTTCCGCGGCAAGGTGGTCGACGTGACCAAGCGCTCGATCGTGGTCGAGCTCACCGGCACGTGCGACAAGGTCGACGCGTTCGAGCAGCTCGTGCGGCCGTTCGGGTTGATCGAGATGGCGCGCACCGGCGAGATCGCGATCGCGCGGGGCCGGGGAGAGACGTAGGAATCCTCTTCGGACCGTATCTTTAGGTAGGGATTATTGGGTTTGGGGAGGCTGGGCGTGGGTTAGAGGCTGGCCCAAGTGGCTAGTCTGAGGCCACGGCCGGGTAGACCAACAGAGTCCACGCAGGGGTGGACGTGTGTGTGCCCGATGATCCAGGGAAGTGACCCCAGGCCAGAGATACGGCGTGTTCTGCGCGACTACGCCCGGCTGCCCGTGGACGTCGACTCGCTCGACGACCACGCCGACCTGTATCGCGCCGGGCTGAGCTCGCACGCGAGCGTGAACGTGATGCTTGCGCTCGAGGACGCGTTCGACGTCGAGTTTCCGGACAGCATGCTCAAGCGCAGCGTGTTCGAGACGGTCGCCGACATCGCGGCGGCGCTCGGGCAGCTGCAGGCGCAGGCGGCGTGAGCGTCCTCGTCGATCGCGAGCAGCAGTTCGTCACGAACTTGCGACGGATCGCCGGCGAGGTGGCGGCGGCGCACGCGGATGAGGTGGATCGCGACGCCCGGTTCCCATCCGAGACGATCGACGCACTGCGCGATTGCCAGGCGCTCTCGGCACTGGTGCCCGAGGAACTCGGGGGCGACGGCTTGTCTCTGGACGCGGTCGCCCAGGGTTGCTTCGAGCTCGGCCGCCGCTGCGGGGCGAGCGGCATGGTGTTCGCCATGCACCAGATCCAGGTCGGGACGATCGTCCGGCATCTGAACGGAGACGGAGCGGAGTGGTTCGAGGGCTACCTCGGTGAGCTCTCGCGCGAGCAGCGGCTGATCGCGTCGGTCACCTCCGAGATCGGCACGGGCGGCGACATGGGCCGCTCGATCGCCGCCGTCACCTCGGGTTCGGATGGTCTGCTCGCGTTGGAGAAGCAGGCGCCGACGGTCAGCTACGGGGCCCACTGCGACGATCTGCTCACCACGGTCAGGCGAGGCGAGGACGCCGAGCCCGGCGAGCAGGTCCTCGTGTTGAGCCGTGCGAGCGAGACCGAGCTCGAGCCGGCCGGCACCTGGGACACGATCGGCATGCGCGGCACCTGCTCCCCGGGCTTCGTCGTCCGGGCTCGGTTCGCCTCCGAGCAGGTGCTCGCGGCGCCGTTCTCGACCGTGATGAACGAGTCGCTCGTCCCGCTCTCGCACATCCTGTGGTCGTTCGTGTGGCTTGGGATCGCGACCGACGCGTTCGAGCGGGGGAGGGCGTTCGTTCGCGAGGCGGCACGACGCAAGCCGGGCGAGCCCGTGCCGGCGGCGCACAGCCTGTCCCGCGTGATGAGCGAGCTCACGATGTTGCGAGCCGAGGTTCGCTCGGCCTTGGCGGATTTCGAGGCCTGGAGCGAGGAGCCGGGGCGCGAGCGGCTCGGCACGATGGGCTCGGTGCTGCGCTTCAACAACCTCAAGCTGGCCGCGTCCGAGCAGGCTCCCCGAGTGTGCTCGGGCGTGCTCGAGGTGATCGGAATCGCGGCCTACAAGAACGACTCGCCGTTCGGCGTCGGGCGTCACCTGCGCGATGCCCTGTCGGCCCGGCTGATGGTCGCCAACGAGCGGATTCACTCGGTCGACGCCGGATTGCTGATGCTCGCCAAGGAGCTGTAGATGCATTCCCCCAGCGCCGAGCGGACGGACTTCCTGGCTCAACTGATCGATCGCGGTCACCTGCTTGAAACCGGCGTGCCCGGCGTCTTCGGCCATGGACCGGAGTTCGAGGACGTTCGCCGCCGACTCGAGGCGGTCGTGAGCGCGGCGGGAGCGGCGGAGGGGGCGCAGTCGCTGCGCTTCCCGCCGTTGCTCCCGCGGCGCCAGCTCGAGCGCAGCGGATACCTCGCCTCGTTCCCCCACCTGGCCGGCAGCGTCTACGCGTTCGAAGGCGACGAGGCGCAGGCGGCGCTCCAGAGCGAACGGGCGAGCGCACACGAGGACTGGAGCGAGTTCCAGCGGATGACCGAGCTCATGCTGGTCCCGGCCGCGTGCTACCCCGTCTATCCGCAGATCGCCACACGCGGCCCGCTGCCCCCCGGCGGATGTCTGGTCGATACCGGGGGAGCCTGGGTGTTCCGACACGAGCCGTCGCACGATCCGACCCGCCGGCAGATCTTCCACATGCACGAGCTCGTCCGCATCGGCG
>Ga0335074_10017043_pt1 | contig 10232 bp, 13 predicted proteins | sample Lox_Sample_23_FD_206715 | JGI IMG/M metagenome (GOLD analysis project Ga0335074, IMG submission 206715) | Soil microbial communities from Loxahatchee National Wildlife Refuge, Florida, United States - Lox_Sample_2.3 | ecosystem: Environmental > Terrestrial > Soil > Wetlands | place: USA...
TCCGCAACTAGTAGGAGTGAATGAAGCCGTAAAATGCTTTGTTCGGTGGATGATGTTCTCAGGTGGGCTTGGCCGGTTCACGATGGCCAAATGCCGGCTCTACCTCAGCGAGTAAGCAGCCCGTACACGCTGTAAACTCATTAATTATAGGCTGCGAGTTATATAAAGCCACTGTACAACCTGTTGCTGAGGTTTTTCATCCGTAAAACGGTTTTCCTTAAGTGGGGCCAGCTAGAATTTCTGTATAGCCTTGAGCTGAAACAGTGTAAGATAATAATAATAATATAGTTGTCTACTATTTAGAGAATTGGCAATAGCTGAACATGAACGTATTCTTTTTTTTTCCGTCCTGTTTAAGTAGGTTTTCAGGCTCTAATTGCAGGAAAAGCTTTAAAGGGTGCCTTAGTTATTGCGGCTAACAATAATAAATCTTAAGGTTTCTTGTGTTCCTCGACAACCTATTTAGTGCCTTAATAAATTGTAATAGCAAATTTAACTACAACACTGTCCTGCTAAAGTAATATTAAAACACTATTACTAGTATCGTAAACTTTAAACTATAGTATGCCCTATACCAGTTTCTATATCTTATAAGCTTTGCTAAAAAGTAAAGTTGTTATATTAGCTTAAATAGTACTACATGCACCAATCCGAAGTGTTAGAGCTAGCTAAATAGCTTTAATTTAGCAAATAAATTGTCGCAGAATATATTGAATTATTAGGTTGTATATAGTAAAGTTTTTGCAAGCTGTAAGACAATAGAGGCTGAGCTCAAGAGCTCCTTTGCTTGTGCAAGTTCAGTAGTTTCTAAATAGCAATTAGTATACAAATACTACCTTAAACTATGGCTTTTAATATAACTTCTATGTAAGAGTGCTATAGAAAGTACTAAATATATCTATAGTCTACTACAGCCCACATCTTATAACCTTCCCTAATAGGTTTGTTAGTCATCTTGACTATATGCGCTAACCTGCTAGTAAAAGCCTTTATTATCTTATCCACGCTTACATTTTGTGATGGCACACAGAACACTTTAAACTAGGTACGTAGATGCTCAGATAATAGTAACAGTTTTATGCACTAGCTAATTAGCTTATCTGTAGGCTCTAACATATAATAGCGTTTGACTTGCTTGAAGCGATACTAGGCTATAAGCTCTATTGGTTGGTGGATATAATGCTCATCTGTAGACCAGTAAGGCTCAACATTTAAGTTATCACCAAGGCCGATATAATTAAGCAAGGCTATCAAGGTAGATAGCTCATGCCTATCAATTAGCTTCCATCGCTGGCCTTTGCCATATCAGGTGGTTCGTGCATCTTTTGTCCTAGCATTTAAGTTGGTATTCTGGACTAGGATGTCAAAGATATTATCTGTAAAAAAGAGTTTGGAAAAAGCAAGTGGTGATACTTGAAACCCAGCAGGAAGATAGAGCTTAAAAGCGCGGATTGGGTGGGCTTGTGGTAGAGCTTTGAATTGTGGCACTATAGCACTAGATTTAATGTTTGCATGCTGCAGTCCAAGAGGGATCTCATCGGCCGTCAATTTAAGTAGATTTGCAGGTCCTGGAGCTCCATTTTGGCCCAAAACACCTAGGGAATTATCACCCAATCAGTAGCCAAACAGTATAGTAAAGCATCTTACTGAGGATTCTATTGATGTTTTGCTTACCGATGCGTTTTGTGGCTTGGGACTACTGTGCCGCCCCTGGTCTCGCGTATACAGGGGGGTGCTCACGGTCAAAGGGATACGCTGGGAATCCTGCATGCAAGCTAACCTATTCTAGAAGTCACGTGCCATTAACCCGTAGGGATTACGGGTTACAGTACTTTGCTTAAAGTCCTGCTTATGCATGTCTGCGGCTCAGCCTCTTCCTACCGAAATCCTCGACACTTGACCTCACTTTCTTACTCAGTCCGCCTCTCACGATGCTAATAATGGGATCGTCATGAATGTTTTGCTGTCTGTTTCGTTTCCTCTGTCGCTATGGTTGAGTTTGTGTTTTGCGCAGTCCAGTTGGATTGCTAGTGATGACTTTCTCCGGATGTACTGGCAGAGTTGTGAGACCTCATCACGAAGCGTATTTTGATGTACTAATGGAAATTGCGACAGCCATTGTCGTCGGTGAATATGCTTACATTGTGGGAGGCGAGATGCGGAGCCTTACAGATGGTCAATATGTAAATGCGGAATGTGAGTCCGAAAACAATGAATTTAACGTGTCAAGATAGACGCGTCTTCTGGAACTATACTAACGTGACCTCACCTAGTGAATCAAACAATTACAATCCCACTCTCAACATCCTGGACAAACTCGACGGTACAAATTCAAGCTACCGATTTCCCGTCCTCCTTTCCACACATGAAAAGCCCTACGCTCTGGCTTGACGAATCCTCGAATTTAATATGGTTCTTCAACGGGGAAACTTCCTTTATAACCGCAACCGATGCGGATCCTCTTTCGATATGGGCTTTCAGCCCTGATAAAAGCGGAAGTGGGACGTGGAAGGAAAATAACTCTCCAACCGACGATGTTTTTAATAACCTCACCCGGAGCTATGGATGCGGTTCTACATACTCGCCCACCGCTGGTTACTGTCTTGGAGGATACGCATCAGAGCACACAACCCCTAATTACGATGGAAGCGGCTCAACACTAGCACTAGGTGGAATGCAAATATTCGACTTCGCAGACAAGAGCTGGAGCAATATCAGCTCAGCGGGCGCCTCGGCGAGCGGATGGAACGTGTGGCCTGTCTTCCAATATGTACCAGCGTACGGAAGGAGCGGCGTCATAGTTTTAGTTGGGGGTGATACTCCCACAAACCAAAATGATGGCAATGACGCTTCTGGTCAGGAGCCGTTGAGGCCAATGTCCAACGTAACAGTCTACGACATTTACAATCAACGATGGCTCTCCCAAACCGCTACCGGCGACGTTCCCATGGGACGTTTGGAGCCTTGTTTCGTTGGAGCCCAAGGAGGCGACAATAGTACCTACGAAATGTATACTACGCAGTCATCACATAACTTTTGACGAATCCTCACTAACGCCCTCTCTAGCTTTGTATTCGGCGGCTGGGTCGGCAAAACAGGCTCCACCAACACAGACAGCCACCAAGTCTACGTCCTCTCCCTGCCTGCATTCCGCTGGTTCCGCGCTATAGAATCTACAGCCTCTCGCTTAGGGAACACCTGCAACGTGATAGGCAACCGCCAAATGCTAACTATCGGCGGCTTTGATCCCACTGCAGCAAACGATTCCACTCCTGATCCCTTCATCTACGGCCTCGGAATCTTCGATATGACAGAGTGGACTTGGACAGCAGGCTATGTTGCTGATGCTAAGCCGTACGAACCCGCGTCTCAGATATCTCAGTTCTATAGCACTAAGTATGTTATCTCTCTTTCTCCCCTCAGTAACCTCCCATTCCTCGAATCTTCTTCGCTTTGCTGACATTTAACGCTACAGCTCGAAATACCCCAGCTGGGACAACCCCGCTCTGCAAGCTCTCATCGAAGCAAACAGTAAGCTTGACATCCCGCACCCCTCTCAAGTTCCGAAATCCAAATCATACCAAATGCTAACTACTTCACAGCAACAACAACAACAACAACAACAAGAAGAAGCACATCCTCTCCGACCTCAACTCCAACCTCCTCCTCGTCCAGCACAAGCACTCCTTCCTCAAACTCATCCTCAACCCCCACAGGCGCCATAGCAGGCGGCGTTGTCGGGGGCGTCGCCTTCCTCGCGCTCGTTGGGGCAGTGATATATATTTTCCTACAATGGCGGAGACGAAATCGCGGCGACTTGCCACCGCAGAATCTTCCGGTAGAGCTAGGACAGGACCTAGCTGAGTTGGGACCGGATAGGCCGCATGAGTTGGAGCCTGGGATGGTGGGGATAAAAACAGGGGGTATGTATGGAGTGGGAGCGGGAGGGGGCAGGGATGAGACGAGGGCTTTGGGGGTGGAGGGACTGGAAGTACGGCTTTCAGAGCTGGCTGCTTGATTGAGAATGGTGGAGGGGTGCAGAGGACGGATATTAAGTAGGAGAGATGTATATGAGAGAGGGAGGGAGGGAACGAAGGGGTGAGGGGGAAAGTGGAGCTTTATGGGCTTGAATTTGCTTGTATGTAAATGCTGTAGTCGATCAACTTAGCAGACAAGTGGGGTGTATAGAGAGAGATATATTTATTGATGAGTATGACGACTTCAAAGAGTGATTGTCTGAAATGGGATTTGCGGTTCTCTAACGAGGGATTGTATCGAGGAGAGGGTTCTGTGATGATGGATATCTAAAATTACTTAGCTACGAGATCTGTTACGTAGGATGGCAATAGAGCGATGGTGCGTGGGAGGTGGGGTGAGTTGAGAAGGCTTACAATGTCAAATAGGTAGATAAGTAAAAGGTAGACTGAGAATCAAGGACGGGCAAGGAAAAAGTGGGCACGAAAAGGTATTAGATGGAAAGATTGATTGGGGATGGGGGAATAGTGGGTTCGAGACGAGAGAGAGGTAACCCCAAGAAGGCTTGCGGTATTAGAAAGGTGTGAGGTGGGTGAGAGTGCACGTGGTAAATTGATATGTAAACGGGGAGAAGGGAAGATGGAGGCGGGCAAATAGAATATTTAAGGAAGAAGGCTAGGACGACTTATCGAATTTCACAGGGATAGATTCAAATTTGTATTGGATTTTGACCCGCGTGCTCTCCAAGTGGGTAATGGGTGTTGGTAGATAGCTCCTCATCACCAACTCTTACAGTGAACTTCGCCTTCTTCATAGCGTTGTACTCCCCTTACTTTGAAAGTCAAGCTACGCTAATTGCGATAGAACAATCAACAAAATTCTTGTAGACCCACACCGGGCGGCTTGACGGAATCGACGAGCACACGCTTTCACAGCGGCAATATAAGCAGATATCAGAAATCATGAAACTATGCAAAAACATGCTAAGTCTTATCATAGCTACCGATCTCCCACTTCTTACAAGATCCAGTGAAGAGAAGGACAACTAATTCTTAAAGAGGTTTGGAATTTTCAGACACTTCGTTCATCTATGTCTGGAAACATCATTCAAGAGTTCTTCTTTCGAAACTAAACAAGGAAATTTTCCAAAAGGGTCGTATTAGTACTTTAGGCCATACGAGTTTATCGGGGAGCTTTAAAGTTTGACCATTGTCACCTCATCCTAACCATGAACTGATAAAACGCCGACTTTTACGCTGTAACGCTCCCGATATTCAACATGTAAGAATACAAAGTAAGGCATACTTATTCAGAAGAGTGTACGAGCAGATCCATTCCCCCTATACCTGCTGATGCACGACTTTATAGCGAGTATAGAATCATCATTACGCACTTTGTTTCTATACTTCTTAGCTGAACTTAAAGGATCGGAACTGCTGCCGCAATCCATAAAGAGGCCGTCTTTTATTATCATTGTTACGCCTGCACGCCCGTCGCTAGGGAACGCCGCTCCCCTCCATTCTTTTGCGGGGCAATTTACAGCGTAGCGTAGCTTGACTGCAACTTTGTAGAGTGGGGTGGCGCTGCCTAAAATGTTAGGTTTAAGCGCTTACCCAACTAGAAAACTACAACAGCCTTTTACAACTTGACAATGCTACGCCCAAATCTGATTGGCTTTGCCCTACCCGCAAGAGAAGGCCACGCGCATTCGCCCTACCCTAAAACCCAAGCCAGTGTATGCACTCTAGTAAGCCCAGCCCCACCAATGTGTCTTAAAGTATATAAGCTTCGTGAACTTCTGTGTAGAGTCGCGACCCTCCTTGTAAAATTGCAGGTACAAAGCCCTCTAGACGGAGATAAAATAACCTAGCATTAGAGATATGCTCTTCTTGCAGAGGCATAGGAGGGAAGGTGGTAGGCTCCTTGAGGGCACAGAGTGGCTTTTCCGACTGCGAACACACCGAGGCTGTGGCGTACTGTCAGGCCGTAGAGCGCAAAAGTCGTGAGGAAATGCTATAGCTCTGCATTTGGCCTGCTTCAACAGAATAATTATGGAATGGATATAGAGGAAACTTCAATATTGACGCAGCGTTAGACTCAGGTTCTGCCATCTAGGAGTCATATCCGAGTAGGGCTGTATAGAAGGAAGGACTAATCTTTGTGCTGGTGAAGCTGATGGAAGCTAAGCAGGATCACTAAAAGCCACCACAATAGTCCACCACGATATTCTTACTTTGTTGCGGGCAGTCATTTTGTGCTGGCGAGAAGTGACTGCCCCGAGACATCCCGCCGCGCTTCAGACGCTTGAGGGGCACACCGACTCGGTCAGCGCAGTGACGTTCTCGCCGGACGGCAAGCAGGTGGCGTCAACCTCGAGAGATAGGACAATGCAGCTCTAGGACGCAGCGACAAGCGCCGCGCTTCAAACGCTCGAGGGCTCTAGAAGCAGCCGCACCATGACCTCGTGCCCTCGCTGAGCCACCGTGTGCTTCTGAGCTTCTTGTCACGAACTGCATATTATGTGAATATCTGAGACATATATATTCTTAATTTCATTTCTGTCTGTAGCCTAATCCCTGTAACTCTTTCTCTAGAGGTTTCACTGTGTAAGCATAGACCGCAGAAAGAAAGGCATCGTTACTAAGATCCTTTTCATGAAATTCCAGTGTGCCAAAATCACCGTGCAAGCATCGGCGCGCAACTTCATAATAGCTGGGAATGACCACGTGATCCTGAACACCCGATACTAGCCTGGATGCCGCGATCGGAATCGCCCATAGCTTGCCAATAGGATTTTCACAGTCCCGTCCCTCATTTTCGTTCAGCAGATCCTCTAGTGGAGCCTTGTAAGCAATCTCGATTAGAACAATTGCGAGGTTGAAGAGAGTCGCATTTGAAATTAATGGCAAATAGGTAGCTTGCCCTTGATCTCTCAATGCGGGAGAATTTGGAGCGCGGAAGTAGGGCTTCATGAAAGTCTCCCGACTGAGGCCCTCCGAGCCCTGTAGGAAATAGACATCATGACTGGTCCATGTGTTGGGTAACCACGGCAGCGTATGATGTTGTAAGACAGCGTGTACTAATACAGCGGCCAACTCGATTCTATCTTTCAAGGCAAACCAGCTTGCAGACCCTACATTAGACAATTAATTGCTGAGCTTGAGAGCATTGTTTAGCGTAATCAGATCTGGCTCAGTCTCAAGATTCTCGTCAAGACATAAATGATGTTCAAAGCCGTCGTCATCCTTCAGAAGCACAAGGGACGGGGGAGACGATCTAGCCATATCACTGACACCCGAAGTGCGGCGTGAGCTGTCTTGCAAGATGTTACATAGGTGACGACAAGGACTTCCTGCTTGGTCCGTGCTTGATGTTTTACGACTAAGTCGCAGTTCTAAGTTCATGCAACCTATACGTTCGCATGAGTAGGTTTTCACTTACGTTGTATTCTTAAGAGACTCTTGGGAGATATCCTGCAAGTTATTGGGAGCTGTTACCATGCTCTGAACAGCTACCAATTTCCATGACCAAGGCAGCTGTGCCTGTGTGTTTGGGCTTTCTAGTTCATCTGGCTGGCTCAAGAATAGTAGATTGAGCCCACTATTTCCTGCTCCGGGAAAGAGGCTAAGGTTGACCAAATGAGCGTCCTTGCAAATACAACCCCAACTAGTCGTAATGCATTTATATAAGCTGGCTCGTTCTCTCCGCGAGGCTTTAATCCTTAGAACTTCAGAATGTTGTTGGGTATTGGCGCGATAACTGTAACGCGCACCCTCAAGGACTCGTTCCAAAACCTGTATCTTTGTCTCCAAATCATGCACATGCCCGTCACGGCTCAGGCTCGATAAAGCAAATGAGATTCGTGATGAATCTACAGGAGAAGCCTGTTAACCAGAATTCACAGCTCACTCATTGAGAATGAGAGCAAAAGCGTGCCTACCAAGGATATGTTCCAACCTCTTAACGATACCATATATCTCTAATACCTGCCGCTCAAAAGTCGCAAAAGCCTCGCCCAGGGCTTGCTTCAGTCTTCGCCGAATGTCTGGATCCTTCCATCGTTCAGCGGCTCCGACAGCTAATAGATCGCCTGCATTTTCAATCTCAGCGATCGAGACCAATCGAGAGCAACAATGCTTAAAGAGCAGCCGCTGATTGTCAAGGCTGTCAGCGAGACGGTTTCGTTCTTTGGCACGAAAGATCAGCCCGTCTACAGGCGCAATACCAATCCGGCGATGTTCTGCTGCGCTGATCAGGAGTGGTATTGCACCCAGAACAAGCCCTGCGACTTCTACACCTGTTAGCATTGAGCAAAGCGTTAGTGAATTATTATGGAAGTAGAAGATGATGTTTTAAGAGAAGTCAGGCCACAAGGCACTAAATTGAAGCGCGCGTGATTTAGACTGGAGCGCAGCCCTCAACTTAACCTTAGAGGTTGCTCCTCACTTATCGTTTCTGTCATATAATGGCCACTTCAATCACATCACCCCGAAGCTTGAGAGAACAATACCTTGTATGCAAGGACCTTATGACAAAAAGCGGTCTCGACAATGATGATTTAACTGTCTGGGCCGAAGCCTTGCGGATCGAGGATGGTCGTTTAGACAAAGCTCTACGGAGGTCAAGTTCGACCCGTCGCCGGGTGCAACGTTGTCTTGAGTCAATCGAGATCGATCTTATCACTAAAGTTGATCTAACAGGCGCAGGCAGTGAGGACAAGACAATAGAGGAGAACATAGAGGACCAGAATACTCGCCTTGAAATTAGGGCTTCTGTGACTGAATCTATCCAGCAATTAACAAGATTATCTAAGATTCTGGCCGATCCTGTGCCTTCAGATGACCTCAAACGGATGACCAGCGCCTCTATGGCGGAGACATTTACACAGTTTGACATCAAGCATGTCACCGACAAGTTCCCCTGGGCTTCAGTAAAGCTTCAACGGCGCCTAGGCATCATCAACCGTCTTAGGCGTTGGAGAATTAGAGATCTACAAATAGCGAATCGAGACGCCGTAAAGGAAATGAGCAGAGCTCTGTCCTTTCCGCCACTAGGCTCGAATGAAGTACTAGATAACTTTGAAGCCTTGAGTTTTAGTGATGAAAGGACTTCCACACCTACTATACTAGATGACTGGTCAGACTCCTCAGCGATTTTACTCGTTCTACTTCAGTATGTTCAGTATCAGTTCCGAAAGACGGAGTAAGTCAATGATAATAACTAAACCATTGCACTGCTGATATCTTTCAGCTTTTTGCCCCAATTGCCATCCGCCCTCAGTTTTATCAACAACAAGCCCCATTGCATAAGCAGAGACCAGTTCATAAATGCGCAGTATGTTTCGAAAATATTAATTTGTACATGAGTGAAGAGCTGTGGAGGTTAGCCTTTTGCGAAAACTTTGGGCGTTTTTATATTGACGAGATTATAGGGAACATGTATTAGAAGACCTAGAACCTTATGTCTGTACAGTCGGAACTTGCGCCCAAAGTTTCTGCACTTTCATCTCGAGGGAGGACTGGATGAACCATGAATTTACAGAGCATCATACCTTGACCTCATGGAGTTGCCATCAATGTACACTTAAATTTGACTCCTCCGAGGAGTTTCGCCAACATATGAGAGACGGCCATACCGGCACATTTTTAGAACACCAGCTAGATTCTATAGTGGCCTTTTCAAAGAGCATTGAACATAGATGCGACTTTGGAGTCCAGTGTCCCCTATGCAAACTCCCACTCAAAGGTCTAGCTGAAACAGATGCCAAGCATATCGGGACACATCTAGAAGAAATCGCATTGTTTGTTCTACAAAGCTTAAGTGATATCTCTAAGGGAGACGAAGGACTTGATGAAGGGAATGTTTTAGGAACTCAAGGTGCGTTAATCTTTTGATAATATAAGTGTTAAGGCTTCTAACGAATCTCCTCCAAGGTCAAATAAATTCTATCCTAGGACTCGGTGGCCTAGTTATAGCTTTTGCGAGATGTATCGAAGCCTTCCGCATAGCAATTAGTACGGTGAGGGCCGATCGTGATATAGATCTCCTTGCTACGCAGGTAAGCGTCCTTTTAAGCTAATTTTCAAGTAAACATCGTATGACCGGCAGAGCATTTGAAGTACCGAGGCATGGAAGTTCAGGCTAATAAATAAGCAACAGCTATCATTCCAAAGGATGCGATTAGCGCTTTGGGGAGAAGCGGTGGGATTAGTCTCGGGCTCCGATGGACGGACCAGTACTTACAACACCAATCTTTA